>WNFD01007292.1_pt1 | contig 15103 bp, 13 predicted proteins | sample 5400491 | NCBI WGS metagenome assembly WNFD01 (sample SAMN13153343, study PRJNA577476) | soil metagenome | isolation source: 120 cm saprolite under Douglas fir tree site 2 hole 2 replicate 2 | place: USA:California | collected 2015-04-18
CACCTTTCTGTGCCGGCAACCGAATTACTGTTACGCCCCCGACGAGTTATTTTCATGAATATCCGCATAGGACCATTTTATACTATATGTGTAAGCGGTCATCTGAGGTTATCTTGAGCCGTGCGGGTACCTTGTGATCGAGTGCGGGCCGCACCTCATGCCGCCAACCGTGCGATGGTTTCTGCCGGTCTCTCCTTTGTTCATCCGTTTGGAGTTGCCTTCGCGGTGGGAGTTGTCGGGTAGTTAAACGTTCTTTCACGCCGGGCCGGGACGGGAGATACTTTGAACGACGCGAAAAATATCGAGATTGGTAGCAGCCATCGAAACGTCCAACTCGATTGCCTGCGTGGTGTGGCCATCCTGATGGTCATCCTCTGCCATACCATTCTGTTCCGAAAACCTGGTTGGGAAGCTCCGCTGGTTCGATTTGGATGGGCGGGTGTTGATTTGTTTTTCGTCCTTAGCGGTTTTCTGATTTCGGGACTGCTGTTCGCTGAGTATCGGCGGAGTGGAGCAATCCGCTTCCAGCGGTTTGCTGTCCGCCGTGCATTGAAGATTTATCCCGCGTTTTACGCGCTCGTTCTCCTGACGGTGTTTTCGCACTTATTGACCGAAAATCCGGCATCCGTGTTTCGCGCGTTCCTGCATGACGTCTTCTTCATGCAGAGCTATACACCCGGCACCTACGGGCATTTTTGGTCGCTCTCGGTCGAGGAACACTTCTACATACTTTTTCCGCTGGCGCTTTACTTGATGTTGCGGCGGAGCGGGCCGAAGAAAGCGGACCCATTTCAATTTCTTCCTTGGTGCTTTGGGATCGTGGCGATCGTGCTGCTCGTCGGGCGGCTTTTGACGGCCCGGTACCTAGTTCCGTTCACCTGGCAGACGCACCTGTTTCCAACTCATTTGCGGATCGATTCGCTGCTGTTTGGCACGCTTCTGTCGTACTGGTCGCATTTTCACGGCGAAAAATTCTGGGGATTTATCCGTCCCAGGCGCCACCTGTTCCTGCTCGTAGGCGCCTTCCTGATTTCTCCAACCTTCGTCATAAGCCAGTACGATCCGTGGATGTACACCTACGGCTTCACCGTGCTCTATCTTGGGTTTGGCGCGCTCATGCTCGGGATGTTGAGTCTGCGAGTTGAATCATGGCCGAGAACGGCGCAAGCTATAGATCGCCTTTGGCGTTCTTGCGTCCCAGGCGATCGAAGTTCCCGCGATACGCCTCCGCGACCGGCTCTACCCCTCTAACGCCCCATCCCATCCGACTCCAATGTGCGCTGCCAATGACCTGCACGATGCCTTGGAGCCAACACCTTGTCCTGCCAACTCCCGAAGCTGATCAACTAAACTAAGAGGCAACTGCGGAAGCGGCGTTGATGGACTGTGGCGCACAGGCCAGCTTCGCGTCTCGCGCTTCGGGATAGATCGTCCGGCCACCCGATGCCCCGCACACAGGGCATGCTTCGGCCCCTGCCACCATCTCCGTCAGAGACATAAATCATCCCAGCGATGATCGTTGAAGTTCACCCTAACCTACGACAGCGCCGGAGGAGTGGTAGTGGTTTGCGGCCCCAGCGCCCGCGTCTTCACCGCCCGGCGCCGGCTGCAAGATGCTTCTGCTGCGATCAATGAAGGCATTCGGGCGCCGCAGGCCGTTCTTATACGTCCGTGCGACGTACAGTGCCGTGAACGCCATAGTGGCGCCGACGTAAGCGGCGAAGACCAGGAACGCGGCGACCACGTACCAAAGCGAATGGGTTGACACGTACCCGATGCCTAGAAGGAGCAGGCTGAGGAGCCACAGTGGCAGAAGATAGATGGGAAGCCGGAGGAACAGCGTGGACGCCGACAGGATTCCGGCGACAGCAAAGACGGACATCCGAATCAGGTTGTAATGGGTATTGCCGGCAATTCGTTTCTCGCGCTTGAAGGGAATGGCCGCGCGGCGGAAACCGACTCGAGCGATCGAGGCGCGCAGAAAAGGAAAGGACGTATTCTCATCCAGGATGGCGTCGCGTACTTCTCTTGTGAATAAGGAAAATTCGGCCATGTCGAGAAGAATCTCTTCATCAGCCAACGCGGCCAGAAGCCTATAGAATAATTTTCGCGCGCCCTTCATGGCCCTCGATTCGTGCCGGTCCACGCGTTCGCCGTAGACGATATCGAATCCCTGCTCATACTTTTCGACGAATTCGAGGATCATTTCGGGTGGATCTTCGCAGTCGACGTCGATGAATACGAAGAGATCGCCAGCGGCATTTCGCAGTCCGCACTCCAGCGAAGCGTGGTAGCCGACGTTTCTGCTCATCGTAATCAGGTACGTCGCCGGCCAGGATTCCCTGATTTTCTCGATTTCGTGGGAGGACCGATCGGTCGAGGCGTTGTCCAGAAATAGCAGGTGAACCATATAGCATTCTGAAAGTTTCTCCAAGACAGGACGAATGCGACCGTAGAATAAAGGTATGACGTGCTCTTCGTTGTAGACGGGGCAAAGGATGCTTAATTGCTTGGTTCTCATTGCTGCCTTGCGATCCACAGCCGCAGGTTTGGTCCATAAATCATCAGCCATGAGAGTCATACCTCAGCGGAAAGAGAAAACAACACACCCGCCATTTTGCCCAATCGTTCGGAATCGGGCAATTGTATTGCAAACAGTGAATGTCGCAGAAGTTATGCCAACCCTACTGGTGCACGCGACCGTCCCTCACACCTCGCTAAGTCAGTGTTTGCAAACCGGGAGCACACGGAGTTTCTTATGGTGAAACCACATGGTTTCCGCTATAGTTAGCGGTTGTGCTTGCAGTGCTGACCCCGCCTGAGCGGGTCTGCCGGGAATCTAAACCATGAGTCGCGTCATTGAAAAATTTCAGGAAGCACAAGTGCGGAAAGACCTGCCTGTGCTCCGTCCGGGCGACACAGTGCGTATTCACGTGCGTCTGAAAGAGGCCGAGGGCGAAAAGGAACGCATCCAGCCGTTCGAAGGCGTGGTGATTAAGAAGCGCGGGAAGTCCACCGGAGCAAGTTTCACGGTACGCCGGGTGAGTTTCGGCGTTGGTATTGAGCGCGTCTTCCCGGCGAATTCGCCATCGATCAGCTCGATCGAGGTGTTGCGCCAAGGGCGCGTGCGCCGCGCGAAGCTGTATTATCTGCGCGGACGCAAGGGCAAGGCCGCTCGCCTGCAGCGCGTGGAACGTGTTGAATCTCCAGAGACGGTGCCGGCAGAAGAAAAATCATAAGCCTTAACATCACAAATTCAGAATTCGATAGCTCGGGAGATTTCCTCCCGGGCTTTTTGATTTCGTGAGATTCCTTGGACGGCCCAAGTTGCGGAAGATACGTCTTGCACGGCAGTGTAACCTGGGCGCGCGCAGTCTGGACGCTGTTGCGCCGGACCGTGCTAAAATCCGCGGCGATGACGAGACAATGCTCGTCCCGATTTGAACGAGAAGCGCGCAAATGCGGCTGGCAACGAATCGCCGGACTTGACGAAGCTGGACGCGGATCGCTGTTCGGGCCGGTCGTCGCTGCAGCGGTGATTCTGGACCCCAAACGGCGCATCGTGGGCCTCGATGATTCAAAGAAACTACCCGCCGACCGCCGTGAAGTTCTGGCCCTGCGCATCCGCGAGCATGCCCTCGCGTGGGGAGTGGCGGAGGTGGACGCCCGCCGCATCGATGCGTGGAATATCTACCAGGCCAGCCGCCAGGCCATGTCTAAAGCTCTAACCCTGCTAAAAATTACTCCCGATTATTTGCTGCTGGATGCCATGCGGCTTGACGCGTTGATCGAACAGAAACCGCTGATTCATGGCGATGCGCGTTCGGTCTCCATCGCGGCCGCGTCCATCCTGGCCAAGGTCGAGCGTGACCGCCTGATGGCCGAATGGGACCTGGTCTACCCGCAATATGGTTTGAGGCAGCACAAAGGCTACGCTACTCCGGATCATCTGGCCGCACTGCGTCTGCACGGCCCCTCGCCGCATCACCGTTTTTCGTTCGCGCCGGTGCGGGAGGCTTCCTGCTGGGCCGCAGGCGCGACACAGGCTGCTTTGCCGCTCACCTGAACCTAAAATATGGGGATACCCCGTTCCCGGCGCGCCTAACGGGGCCCAGCCCATACAAACCCGATGATTACTGCCCCGAACGCTTTTAAATGCGTTGCGTTGACTTGGGTTTTTGCCGCGTGCTAGCGTAAATTGTGCTCCTGTCAGGCTGGCCCTTCCGCCGGCCGCCAGGGCAGCAGTCTGCTTATCAAGGTTTGCCGCGCCGGTCCGGGTGGACCGGAGCGGAGCGGAAAACGGCTGCAAATCTGCCACTGTCCGGTTTCGTCCCCTCCACCAGGGGCAGTGGGAAGAGCGCCTAAAGATGGCCTATCACAAGAGCAAGCATATCGACGCGGCGCAGAAGTACCTCCAACAGGGGAAGATGTCGCAGGCCATCGCGGAATACCAGCAGATCCTGAAGCATGAACCGAAGGATCAGGTCACCTTGATGACTCTGGGGGATCTGTTCGTCCGCCAAGGCGAAACCTTCCAGGCACTGGAATATTTTGAACGGCTCGCGAAGATTTTTCTGAACGACGGCTTCACAACCAAAGCCATCGCCATCTACAAGAAAGTTGCCAAGCTTGCCCCTGAGGAAACCCGCCCTTTGGAGCGCTTGGCGGAACTCTACGTTCAGCAGGGAGTGCTCAGCGAGGCGCGGCCGCTCTATCTGCAGCTTGCCGAGGTGCATCTGAAGGCCGGGCGGCAAGCGCAAGCCGCGGGACTCTTGCGGAAACTCCTGGAGGCAGAACCGGAAAATCTGCGTGTCCATACCAGGCTCGGCGAACTGCAACTTGCCATGGGCCACCATAAGGAAGCAGTCGAGACATTCTACATCACGGTGCAGCGAGTTCTCGATCAAGGCGATCACGCTGAAGCGATCCGGCTCGCCGACCGTCTTTTGAAGATCGATGCCAAGCACGTGCCGGCGCTCACCTTGAAAGCGCGCGCGTTGATTGGCGCAGGCAAGCGCGCCGAAGCCTCTACACTCTTGGAATCACTTCCGGAACAGGACTCGGGCGGCGAGACCACAGTATTGCTGCTCGGGAAGCACTTAGAGAACGGCCACCCCGATAAAGCTGTGGCGCTGGCGGAGAAGGTGTTTGCGCGGGACCCCAAGAACTATCCGCAGGTACATCAGGTCGCAAACGCACTGATCGAAGCCAGCGACTTCGACCGGGCGCTGGTTTTGCTCGCGCTCATCCGCAACACGATGATCGATGCGGGCGACCACGACACCTTGGCGCAGACAATTTCGCAGCTGGCCGAGCGCCGTCCGGGACAGATCGAGCCCCTCGAATGGCTCGTCGATCTCTATGGAAGAGCCAGCGATTCGTTCCGCCTGCCGGATGCGCTGGCACAACTCGCGCAGGCGCTCGAAGCCGCAGGGAATGACGAGAGAGCGCTCGAAACGTACGAGCAATTGCTTGCTCGAAGCCCGGAAGACGAATCGACGCGTCGCCACTATGTGAAGTTGCGCGCGAAGGCAGGGCTCGAGCCTGTGGCGGCGAAGATTCCGCCGCCGGTGAAATTGGCGGCCCCTGAGGCGGGGGCCAAACCTGCTCCTCCACCGCCCATCGAATCCGAACTCGATGAAGAGACGCAACGCTACGTTACGCAAGCTCTGACCGACGTCGATCTGTTTTCCAGCTACGGACTGACGCAGAAAGCCATCGACCTGCTCGAAACGGTTCTGGAACGCGCCCCGCGACATACCCCCATTCTCGAACGCCTCCTGGATTTCTCCGTGGGCTCCGGCGATGACGGACGCACGGTGGAACTCGCCACGTTGCTCGAGCGAGTTGCGGTCGAGCACAAAGATCGTGCCGGCGCCGAAAGATATGCTGAATTTCGGCGCCGTTTCCAGCGCGCGGCGGATCTTTCCCCAGCGGAAACAGCCGCTCCAGCGCAGCGTTCTGTGACTGCGCCGCCGGAGTTTGCTGTCCCTACGATCGAAGCCCAGCTGGAAGAGCCTGCCCCGGAGGCTTCTGCCAAGCCGGCGCCGGTGGAAAAAGTCAGTCCTCCGGCCACGGTGAAATCCGTCGTGCACGAAGTGGATTTGTCGGACGAGTGGGCGGCGTTGTCCCAACAATTGGACGGCGCAATGGAAGCGCCCTCCTTCGATCTCGAACAGCAGTCCGCGGCGCCCGTAGGCGCTCCGCAAGATGAGGCCCTGTCAGCCGACAGCCTCTTGGCCGACCTCGCAATGGAATTGGAGTCAGCGACATCGTCTCTGGGAATTCCTCAAGAGACAGCTGGACGCGCGGCGCCTCCTGCCGCGGAGACCGCGCCCCCGAAGCGCCAAACACGCGCAAACGGGGCTGCCGCGCCGGCTGCGCCCGCCGTTGACGAGCCGAGCGGGCCTCTTGGTGACCTGTTTGAAGAATTTCGCTCCGAAATGGGCGAACTGGGAAAAGACGATCACGAGGATCTCGAGACCCATTACAATCTGGGCATCGCCTACCGCGAAATGGGTTTGCTTGAAGAGGCCATCAGCGAATTCCAGAAAGTCGCCAAATCGGCCGATAAGGGACCGGCGTTTCGCTATGCGATGCAATGCTGCACACTGCTGGGTCTGGCGTTCATGGAAAAGGGACAGCCGGCCATCGCTGCGATCTGGTACGAACGCGCGCTCCAGACCCCGGGACTCGATCAGGAATCCATCCTTGCGTTGCGGTATGATCTGGGAGTGGCACAAGAGCTGGCCGGTGATAAGGCCGCTGCGATTAAGAGCTTCTCTCAGGTTTATGCGATGAATATCGATTACCGCGACGTTTCCGAGCGGATTAACTTGCTCGGGAAGACGCGCTAGGCAGCGCCAGGATGAAATCCTTACTTCGTGTTCTGCTAAGTCTCGACGTGTTTCTGCTCGGAGTGGTGCTGATTCTCATTCCCTGGCTGGGATATTGGGATCACAACTTCTTTCTCGACAGGTATCCCGGACTGATTCCCTATCTGCTGCATCCTTCCGTGCGCGGCGCCGTGACAGGCCTGGGGGCGCTCGACATCCTGCTCGCCGGAAGCATGTTGCGGGGACGTGCGAACTCCGTTGCAACCCGAACGTAAGCCCATTCTTTGCTATGTGACTGAACGGCACGCGCTTGAAAAAGTGCGTGCCCCTTCCACTGGCGATCTGATTGCTAAAACTGTCAGGACAGATCCCGCGCACACACTGCTTAAAACCATTCGGCAGGCGGCAGCAGCCGGAATTAACTGGATTCAGATCCGCGAAAAGGACCTTGAGGCACGCGCGCTTGCCGAATTGGTGCGCCTCGCGGTCGCCGCTACTCGTGAGACTGGCGCGAAGATTCTAGTCAACGATCGTGTGGATGTTGCCCTCGTTGCGGGCGCGGCGGGGGTGCATCTGGGAGAAAAATCATTGCCTGCGGAAACGGTGGAGGAATGGCGACGCTCCGCCGTACGCGTGGAATTTCAGATCGGCGTATCGTGCCATTCGGCGGAAGCAGCGTGCGCGGCTGAGCGCGCCGGCGCGGACTACATTTTCTTCGGGCCAGTTTTCCCGACGCCGTCAAAAGCAGCATTCGGCGCGCCGCAAGGAATCGAGCGGCTCCGCGATGTTTGCCGCTCGGTTCGCATTCCAGTCCTCGCGATCGGTGGCGTCACGGTTGAAAACGCTCATTCGTGTTTCGATGCGGGAGGAGCCGGTGTGGCGGCCATCCGGCTGTTTCAGGAATCCAAGGATGTATCCGCCGTGGTAAAGCGCCTGCGAGGGTGACTACAGGGTATCTCGTAAATCGATTCGTACCAATATTCCTCCGCTCGAGAACTCAGCCACGATGACGCGCCAACGGCGCGGAGCATCTCAGCCCGGGGCAACGCCCCGGGGACGTGTCCGAGTACGTGTTCCGCCCTGAAAGGGCGGAGGATTCCTGCGCCCTTTCAGGGCGCACCCATCGATTCCGAAACCCAGGGCGTTGCCCTGGGCTGGAGTGCGGCGGCGCTTTCAGCGCCGGAATCCAGGTTGTGCAAATCCGAATTCACGAGTTTTGATGGTTAGCCATTTATGAGATGGCTTTTACGCGCTTTCGGCAGCGGCGGAAGGCGCCGCAGGGGGCGGTGCGGGCTGTGGGATATTTCTGCGGCGGAGGAGCTCGACGATCTCGTAGTAGAGGTTCGATCTCTGCTGGTAGCGTTCGTTCGCGCGCGTCACATACCGCACCAGAATTTCGACGCCCAGTTTGGCCGGGCGAATGCTGATCGCGGGCCCTGCCGAGAGAGACCGCGCCCCGCGGATATTTCCCAGGCGCGCCCACTCCTGTTCGGCAAGATGGGCGTTTGCTTCGGTTTCCTTGGTCACAATTTTCTGAATCTCCTCCACGATCGGGTGGGGGTCCTGATCGGCGGGGAGCGCAATCTGCAACTCATCCCAGAGCCACTGGCCGGAGGTCGAAAAATTGAAGTAGTGGCCTTCGATGGCGTAGCTATTCACGAACGTCACGCGCCGGCCCGTGGGATGACCGGCATCGTTCCAGTTGCCGGTTTCCAGCAGCATGGTATGGAACAGTCCGATTTCGACGACTTCACCGCTGACGCCGTTGATTTCGACCCAGTCCCCGTGGCGGATTCCATTTTTCCCCATCAGCACGAACCAGCCGAAAAAGCCGACGATAAAATCCTTAAGTGCGACGGTGAGGCCCGCGCCCGCCAGCGCAAGAACTGTTGCCATCTGGTTCGGTAAACCAAAAATCACCAGCAGAATCAGAAGGGCGCCCGCGCCGCGCGCGGCAATGCGCACAACGGCTTGCAGCGTGAGCAGCCGCTTCCGGTCCGGCGTGAGACGCTCGAAGAAGCGGTCAATAGACCGGTTGAAAACGAAAACGGCGAGCACCAGCAGGAGGATCCACGCAAGAGAGACGAGCATGCCGTGTAAGAAGCCCCGCTGGCGCGCCGCGACCAGTGCGCCCCACTGACCGTATATTTTCGCCAAATCCTGATCGTCCTGGATTCGATTGTCGAGCCTCGCAATTCTTTTCTGAGACGCGGATAGCGAGCGAAGCGAAGACAGGGTTGCATCCGCTTCATCGGGCGAGGCGGAAGAAGCCGCAGCCGATGCTCCTCCCCCGGCGTCTCCGGAGTGTGCGTTAGCCGGGGTGTTTGATTGCTGAGAGAGCGCCTGTGTAAGCTGTCGTTCGAGGTCGTCGTGGCGGCCGGCGAGCGCGACGCCGGATGCGCTCGCTGCCTGTTGCGCCTGGTGGAGACGCCCTAAATCCTGGCGAAGTTCGTTCCACGCGCGTGCGCGTGCGACGAGCGAGTTGGACGTCGGCACTCTTGAGCCAGCCTGTGAGCCGACCGCGCTCGTGTCCATCTCTCCCCCGCTCTCGTGCTCGGCGGAATTGTGTTCGTCGACCATCTGCTGGATCCGGCTCTGGGGATCGCCGCCGGCCCGGGCCAGATCCTGATCGGCGTCGGTGAGTTCATCTTCGTTCAGCTGCTGCCGCGCCTTGGCAAGTTCCAGTTGCTGGGTGAGAGCCCGCTTTTCGGTGTCGTGCGCGGCAGCCAGGAGCTTGGTGAGGCGGGCCACTTCGGCATCACCCTCGGCAACCTGTTTTTCGGATGCCGCAATACGTTCCAGGATGGCGCGGATTGCGGGGCTGGAGGGCGGCGGCTGCGACGCAGCTTCATAGAGCGCCGCGGTGAACGCAAGATCGACTTCGTGGTCCGTCAAACGCAGCGCGTCGCGCGCCAAGCCTTGCTCCTCTGAACCTGAGGCGAACGGGGCGAGGGACTGAGCAGTTTGGAGCTGCCTCATGTTCACAGGGGATTGCGAGGCGCCTGGCGCGCTGTTGGAAACAGGACCCGCGCGATTGCTTCGGTCGGTGGTTACCACCACACCCAGTCCCACAAGCACAAGGAGCCCGATAAGAACGATAAGAAAGGTGCGCTGGTGAGACTGCATTGGCCTCGTATCCCCACAGCCATTTTAATACGCAATCGACAGGTCGATCTTTGGAAATGACCGGCAAGCCCGCGCCGGGGGCAAGTCTGCCCGCAACCTTACGCCCCAAGCCAGTGGCCTGCGGGCTCCCACCCTTCGACGTGATCGCAGATCACCTTAATCGTGGCTGTAATCGGGATCGCCAGGATGAGTCCGATGGCTCCCCAGAGCCATCCCCAGAACAGCAACGCAATCGTGACGGCCAGGGCGTTCAAATGCACACGGCGACCGACGATTGCAGGCATCAGGACGTTGATGGCAATCATGTGGAAGAAACTCAGCATCGCCGCGACGCCAACGTAAGGACTAATCGTCTTCCACCGGGCCATCCCGATCAAGAAAGGAGGCAGCCACGCCAGGACCGCGCCCAGGTAGGGCACGAGATTCAGCAGGCCCGCGACGCAACCCAAAAGGAATGGGTAGTCCAGGTGAATCGTCAAGAAAAAAGCCCAGCTGGCGAGCATCAATATCAGCGCCACCAAAGCATTGCCGGCAACATAGCTGCCCAGCACGACGCTGACTTGATCGAGCGCTTCCTGGACACGCGCCCGGTTCTCAGCGGGAAATAGTTCCATGCTGGCTTGCCAGATCCGCCGCTTGGCAGCGAGCATGAAGAACACCAGGAAGGGCAGAAAGGTCGCCACGAGCAGGATAGAATAGAGCGAGCCTACGCCGCGAAATAACAGCTCGCGAACAGGCCGCGATTCGGCAACGCGCACCGGTGGGCGGCCCTTTTCTTCGTCCGGCGCAATCGCTTCCACTTGTTTTTCCACGATGGCCAGCTTGCGGTCAAACACTGTCGCGGCGCTGTGCAACACCGCGCTGTAGCGAGGCCAATCAGCCAGGAACTGGTCCGCGCGGTCGACCATCAGATAGCCCAGCCCACCGACGATCGACGTGACCGCCAGTAGAACGAACAACGCCCCGAGCGCGCGCGGAAGCCGGACCTTTTCGAGGATTCCCACGAACGGATCAAGAAAATAGGCCAGCAGGACCGCCAGAAGCAGCGTCATGACGACGCTCGAAGCCCAGTACAGAAACGCAAACACGATTCCCAGAGCGATAATGCGCTGTGAGGGGTTGGATCGCGAAGTGATCTTGATGTCTTCGGTCTGCATCACGGGCCTGAATTCACCATAGCATAGCGGTGCACGGGCATAAACCACGGCTTGCTCCATGTGGCACGGCTGCGATACCGTAGAACTCACGACGATGCTCGCCGCCGCATTGCCGATCGCTCCCCTGGCGCGCCTGGACGCGCGATCGGCGCTCGACATCCTGATTATTGCGATTTTGGTCTACTACCTGTTGAAATTGCTGCGCGGGACGCGCGCCCTGCAAATGCTGGTGGCCATCGGGCTGCTCATACTTTTTTACCGCGGCGCCCGGTGGGCGCGGTTGGAAATGGTCGAATGGCTGCTCACGACCATGCTGCCGTACATCGCGATTGCATTGATCATTCTCTTCCAACCAGAAATCCGCCGCGCACTTTCGCGCTTCGGGCGGAACGTATCCCTCATGAAATTCGCTTCGCACAATCCGAAGGCCATGCATGATGACATCGTCATGGCCGCCGAGTATTTTTCACAAAACCGCATCGGCGCTCTCATGGTCGTCGAACGCCAGGCAGGCCTGCGAACGTATATCGAGAGCGGGATTCCGCTCGATGCGAAGCTTTCCTACGACCTGCTGGTGGCGATTTTCCGGCCCGGCTCTCCGCTGCACGACGGCGCCGTCATTGTCGAGGGATCGCGAGTGGCTGCCGCCGGCTGTTTCCTGCCTCTGTCATTGAATCCCCTGATTTCGAAGCAGCTCGGAACGCGGCACCGCGCGGCCATCGGAGTTACCGAGGATAGCGACGCAGTTGTAGTGGCGGTTTCGGAGGAAACTGGCTCGATTTCGATCGCGTCTGCCGGAGCGATCGACACGAATCTCGCGCCGGAAGACCTCAGCGACCGCCTGAGCGAGATGTTCTCGCGCCGGAGGACGACCTCGGTGCTGCCCGCCGCGCTTGCGAACGTTCGAACTCGGTGCTGCCCGCCGCGCTTGCGAACGTTCGAACAGCGGTGCGGAGATAGGTGATGCGTTTCCTGCGGAAATACATCCTCGCCAACGCGGCCATGAAGCTTCTGGCGCTCGGCATTTCATTTCTGTTGTGGGCGACGTACACTTCGGAGCCGTTCGCCGAGGTGGGCTTCCCGGTAACGCTTGAGTTCACCAGCATGCCTCCCCAGTTGGAAATTTCAGGCGACGTGCCCACTTCGGTGCAGGTGCGCGTGCGGGGGCGATCCGCGCTGTTACGGCGGATGGTCCCGGCGGACCTGAACCTCCGCGTGGACCTGAACGGTGGGAAGGAAGGGACTTCGCAGTTGCGGATCACACCGGATATGGTGGGAACTCCGTACGGCGCGACCGTGGTTCAGGTTTCACCCTCGGGATTCAAGGTTACTCTTGTGCCGCGCCACGTATCTGCTCCTCCTGCAGGATGAAAGAGCGTATGTTAGACTTTTTATGGTCCGGCGTAGCTCTCCGCCCATTCTGACTTCAATATGACCAAGGAATTGTTCGGCACCGACGGCATTCGCGGAATTCCCGGCAAGTATCCGCTGGACGACGCCACTCTCTACGGCGTCGCGCGGGCTCTCGGAAAATATTTATTGGAACGCGACGCGAAGCCTCGTGTCCTGATCGGCATGGATACGCGCGAGTCGGGTCCGCATATTGCCGCGCAACTCGCCGCGGGGCTCGCCGACGACGGCGTGGCTTTCGTTTCTGCGGGCGTAATCAGCACGCCGGGCGTTGCCTGCCTGGTTCGGCAGAACAAGTTCTCGGCCGGCATGGTGATTTCCGCCTCGCATAATCCGTTTCACGACAATGGCGTGAAATTGTTCGCCGGAACGGGAATGAAATTCCCTGACGAAGTCGAGGAACACCTCGAAATCGAGATTCACAATCACAAAGATTATGACACGGCCCCGCACGGGATTGCCGTTCCGACCGATCGCGCGCTCGATGAGGAATACCTGGAGTACTTGCGCGGACGCGTGATTCCGGGCGCGAAACTCGCGGGCGTGAAACTCGTTCTCGACTGTGCCAACGGCGCCGCGAGCCAGCTCGCGCCAGCGCTGTTCCGCTCGCTCGGCGCCCAGGTGATCGCGATCCACAACAAGCCGAACGGACGCAACATCAACGACGGCTGCGGCTCGCTCCATCCGGAAAATCTGCGGAAGAAGGTGATCGAAACGCATGCCGCGCTGGGCGTGGCCTTCGACGGCGATGCCGACCGCGCGATGTTCGTGACCGCCAGCGGACGCCACGTGGATGGCGACGGCGTGTTGCTCGCAGCGGCGCGATTCCTGAAATCCGCCGGCCATCTGAATGGCGGACGTGTGATCGGCACGACGATGGCGAATCTCGGCCTCGAGCGCGCGCTCGAAGCGGAAGGCTTGAGCCTCGCTCGCGTGCCTGTCGGCGACCGCTACGTCCTCGAGGAGATGCTGCGCAGCGGCGCGAATCTGGGCGGCGAACAATCGGGGCACATCATTTTTCTCGACGACGCCACCACCGGCGACGGCCTGCTCACCGCACTCAAGATGGCCTGCCTCGTGGCTCTCCGCGGCCCACTCGACGACTTGGTTTGCGGACTCAAGATCTTCCCGCAAACGATCGTGAACATACAGGTGAAGTCCAAGCCTCCGCTCGAATCCTTGCCCGTTGTTTCCGCCGCAATCGACGACGCCACAAAAACGCTCGGAGCCGCCGGGCGCGTCGTCGTGCGCTATTCGGGCACAGAACCTAAAGCGCGCGTCATGGTCGAAGCCGAAAGCGCCGAAGATGTGACGCACTGGGCCGAAACCCTCGCCTCCGCCATCCGCACCGCCATCGGCGCCTGATTTTTTCATTCCTCCCGGGAACATTTTTCTTTCCTTGGTTTCCAACTAGATAGAAACAGACGCGAAGAACGCGGGACCTGCAACGTTGCATCCCGGCGTTGGTGAAATACCTGTGCGAGGGGTACCATGAGCGATCACATCGTTGAACCTAGCAAGGGCCAAGGAAAAAGGAGCCTCGCGATACGATTTCTACGGCGCATGACATTCGGCATCGTTGCTGCAGCCGGTTTGCTTTGGTTCCTTGCGCGCACTGAATACATCAACAACCAACGGGGCATTGAGAGCAGCAGAGCGACCGGTCTGGCCGCGATAGCCGATCGGTCATTCATCTCACCAATGTTGCTGAAGATCGGGTCGCCACAAATGAGAGTGGACCAGGCCAAAGTGGTACGCGAGGGAACCCTGATTGCCCGCACCCTATCGCTCAATATCTCCGTCGGAAACTTTGCGAGAGCGCGCGAGTCGGTTAACCGGATTGTGAAAGCTCATACAGGCTACATTGCGTCCATGACAATCGCGAGCCCCAAAGATGCCTCGCAGTCTCTTGCTGCGAGCATCGCAATCCCGGCTGCGCAATGTGATGCCGCGCTGGAGGAATTCAAGATGCTTGGGCGGGTCGAGGAAGAGCGCCAAAGCAGCGAGGAAATTACCGCGCAAGTTGAAGATCTCGATATTCGTCTGAGAAACGCACGGGAAGCTGAAACCCGGCTGAGCGACATCCTTCGAATGGGCACCGGCAAAGTCAGCGACGTGCTGGAAGTGGAGAAGGAGATGGCGCGCGTTCGCGAGGAAATCGAGCGCCTGGAGAGCGAGCAGAAACACTTGAACAACCGCGTGGCGTTCGCCTCGATCGATTTGAACCTCACGGAAGTGTATCAGGCGCACTTCGGTGGCAGCTCTTCATTGCTCGGTCTGGAGGTCAAGAACGCTTCAGTGAACGGTTATCACGAGGCCGAGAACGGACTGCTGGACGTTTTTGTGTTCTTCCTATCAGTTGGCCCCAGCCTCCTTCTCTGGGCTCTGATCCTGTTCTGGCCGGCACGCTGGGGATGGCGGCGCTGGCGGAGGTCCCAAGCAAACGGCGTAGCTGACCCCTGAATTCTACCGAAGACCGTAATGGACTATCCCAAATTATATGAAAAACTGTACAAAATTGGGGTTGCTTCACTCGCCACGATTGGCATCCTGATTTAACTTGTGTGTTTGTTA
>WNFD01007184.1_pt1 | contig 15095 bp, 12 predicted proteins | sample 5400491 | NCBI WGS metagenome assembly WNFD01 (sample SAMN13153343, study PRJNA577476) | soil metagenome | isolation source: 120 cm saprolite under Douglas fir tree site 2 hole 2 replicate 2 | place: USA:California | collected 2015-04-18
CAACCGTCAGCTTGCCTTGTGTCGTGCCGCACCTCCGCTCTTCGCATTGCAGCACTGCATAGCGTGCGTTTGGTGGTATAAGGTTCGGAACTACTTAGGAATTGCATGAGCATCATCGCAAGACAGCGGGAGATCGTGGATCGGCGAGCGCTCGGCGAAGCGCTTGCCTCGCTCGCCAGCCTGCCCGGCACGGCCGCGGGGGACCGCAGCGCGGTTGTGGGATTGCTCAAGACGGCGTTGCGGGACGGCCATGACGAGATCCAGCGCCGGTTCGCCGCCGGCGCCAGCGGTGCTCAGACGGTCCGCGAGCATTGCTTCCTCATGGATCAGCTCGTCCGCGCGCTGCATGATTTCACGGTCAGCCATGTCTATCGGCTCGCCAACCCGACCTCCGGCGAGCATCTCGCCATCGTTGCGGTCGGCGGCTACGGCCGCGGCGAGCTGGCGCCACATTCGGATATCGATCTGCTTTTCCTGCTGCCCTACAAGATGACGCCGCATGCGGAGCAGGTCATCGAGTACGTGCTCTACACGCTGTGGGATATCGGTCTCAAGGTCGGTCAAGCAGCGCGTTCGCTGGAGGAATGCCTGCGCCAGGCGCGCGCCGACATGACGATCCGCACGGCAATGCTCGAGGCACGCTACATCTGGGGCGACGAGAAGATCTTCGACGATCTGAAGCGTCGGTTCGAGACCGAGATCGTCAAGGACAGCGCCGGTGCATTTGTCGAGGCGAAGCTCACCGAGCGCAAGGCGCGCCATCGTCGACTTGGTGATTCGCGCTATCATGTCGAACCCAACGTCAAGGAAGGCAAAGGCGGACTGCGTGACCTCCATGGGCTGTTCTGGATCGCCAAATACATCTATCGGATCGACGATGTCGGCAAGCTCGTTGAGCTCGGTGTGCTTTCGGAGGAGGAATCGGGGCGTTTCGCGCGCGCGCAGAATTTTTTATGGACGGTGCGCTGCCATCTGCACTACCTCACCGGTCGGGCCGAGGAGCGTCTGACCTTCGACGTCCAGACCGAGATCGGCCGCCGCATGGGCTATACCGATCACGCCGGAACGCGCGGTGTCGAGCGCTTCATGAAGCACTATTTCCTGGTCGCCAAGGACGTCGGCGACCTGACGCGCATTTTTTGCGCCGTCCTTGAAGCCGAGCAGGAGAAGAAGCCGCGCTTCCACTGGAAGAACTTTGCCTTTAGACGCAAGACGGTGGCAGGTTTCGCGGTCGATGCCGGCCGCCTCACGGTTGCCAAGGACAGTGCGTTCAAGGACGACCCGGTCAACTTCATCCGCCTGTTCCACGCGGCTCAGCTGCACGATCTCGACATCCATCCCAAAGCCTTGCGCCTGATCACCCAGAATCTCAGGCTCATCACGCCGGCCTTGCGCGAGGACCCGGAGGCGAACCGGCTCTTCCTCGACATCCTGACCTCGCGCAAGGAGCCGGAGATTGCATTGCGCCGCATGAACGAAGCAGGCGTGTTCGGCCGGTTCGTTCCCGATTTCGGCCGCGTCGTCGCGCAGATGCAATACGACATGTATCACACCCATACGGTCGATGAGCACACGTTGATCGCCATCGGCATCCTCTCGCGCATCGAAAGCGGTGTGCTGAAGGACGAGCATCCGCTGTGTACCGCCGTGGTTTCTAGTGTCGCTTCGCGGCGCGTGCTCTATCTCGCTCTTCTGCTCCATGACATCGCCAAGGGCCGCGGAGGCGACCATTCATTGCTCGGTGAGGATATCGCGTTCAAGCTAGGCCCACGGCTCGGCCTTAGTGCCGAGGAGACCGAGCAGGTCGCCTGGCTGGTGCGGTGGCACCTCTTGATGAGCAACACGGCGTTCAAGCGCGACATCGACGACGCGAAGACGATCCAGGATTTTGTCGAGCAGGTGCAGTCGCCAGAGCGGCTTAAGCTGCTTCTTGTCCTCACCGTCGCCGACATCCGAGCAGTCGGACCGAAGACCTGGAATGGCTGGAAAGCGGCGCTGTTGCGCGAATTGTACAGTCGGGCAGTCGATGTCATGTCGGGCGGTCTCATCGCCGAAGCGCGCGATCGCCGAATTGCCGCGGCACAGCAGGCGGTGCGTCAACTCCTTCCTGACTTCAGCAGCGAGGAATTCGCCGCCTTCGCAGCGCGCGGCTATCCCTTCTATTGGCTATCCTTCGACGCGGCGACCCATGTCCGGCACGCCCATCTCATGCGCGAGGCGGAGCGGAGCGGAGCACCACTCACCGTCGAGAAGCGCGTCGACTCTCAGCGCGCCGTCACCGAAATCACGCTCTATACTGCCGATCACCCCGGACTTTTCTCGCGCGTTGCCGGTGCGCTTGCCGTGTCAGGGGCGAACATCGTTGATGCGCGCATCATGACCATGACCAATGGGATGGCGCTCGATACGTTCTGGGTGCAGGATTCGAGTGGCGACGCCTTCGATCGGCCGGACAAGCTGGCCCGCCTTGCCGTCCATTTCGAGAACGTGCTGAGCGGCCGACTGAAACCGCATGTCGAGCTCGCGCGCCCCGCAGTTTTCACCAGCCGCACCAGTTTCTTCACGGTGACACCGCGTGTTCTTATCGACAATAAGGCGAGCGCTGCGCACACCGTCATCGAGGTCAATGGCCGCGATCGCCCCGGCCTGCTCTTCGAGCTGACGCGCGCTCTCACGGGCATCAACTTGCAGATATCGAGCGCCAAGATCTCGACCTATGGCGAAAAGGTCGTCGACGTCTTCTACGTCAAGAATATCTTCGGCCTGAAGATCGAGCACGAGGGTAAGCTGAAGGAGATCCGTGACACACTTCTCGCCGTGCTCGCTGAGCGCAAGGAAGAGCCGGCGGTGCACCGCGTGCGTGCGAGCGCCGCAGCCGAATAGAGCTGGAGCCGGATGACCAGCGAAGCCATAACGACGGTTCGCCCGCTACCTGGCAGCGGGGCGGTCACCGACGGCGATCACGATGATTTCATCCAGGTCGCCGGCCACTACGACAGTACCGGCATGCCGATCGCCGAGCCCGACCTCGTCGCCTGGCTGCTTGGCGAAGGTCACCGGATCACTCGTGATGTCGAGTTCTTCGATGCGCTGTGCTGGCGGCTGGCCGGCGCCGGGCTGCCGGTGTGGCGTATCAGCCTGTCGGTCTTCACGTTGCATCCCCAGATCGTCGGCTTCAATTTCCGCTGGTGGCGCGATCGACGGGTGACTGAGGTCCTACGCGTCCGCTACGGCGTGCAGCAGACCACCGACTATCTCGAGAGTCCGATTCGAAGCGTAATCGAACATGGCAGTACGGTTCACTTCCACCTCGATGACGACGAGGCCATCGCCCCATATCCGCTGCTGGCGTCGTTGCGCGATGCCGGCGCGACCGGCTATTTCGCCTGTCCGCTGACATTCTTCAATAGCCGTCATCAAGCAATGACCTGGACGACGGACCGGCCCGGCGGCTTCAGTGATGCGGACATCGGGAAGATCAATGCCATCTTGCCGGCGCTCGCCGTCGTCATCGAGTCGCGCTCGATGCACCGGCTCGCCGGAACGTTGCTCACCACGTATCTTGGTCGCACCGCCGGTCAGCGGATCCTCGACGGCGATATCCGGCGCGCCCAGGGCGAGCGGATGAGCGCGATCATCCTGGCCAGCGATATGCGCGGTTTTACCTCGCTGTCGGACCGCCTGCCCGGCGAGGAGCTCATTGCTCTGCTCGACGACTATTTCGATGCCGTGGCGGCACCGGTTCAGGCGTGCGGCGGGGAAGTCCTCAAATTCATGGGCGACGGTCTGCTGGCGATCTTCCCGCTCGGTGATTGCACGCCGGCAGATGCCGCGGCGGCAGCACTCGCCTCCGTCGACGAGAGTTTTGCCCGCATCGCGCGTCTCAACGCCGAGCGCCGCGCCGCCGAGCGCATCGAATTCCGCATCGGCGTCGGCCTCCATCTCGGCGACATCATCTTCGGCAATGTCGGCGCCGTCGACCGGCTCGATTTCACCGCCATCGGACCGGCGGTCAACCTTGCCTGCCGGCTCGAGACATTGACCAAACGGCTCGGTCGGCCGTTGCTCGTCTCGCATGATTTCGCCCGCGCGTGCCGCCGGCCGCTCGTCTCGCTTGGCTTCCATCCTGTAAAAGGGTTGAGCGAACCGGAGGAAGTTTTTGGCCTGAGCGATCACGCCACCGAGATTTGACAGCATTCGTCTCGTCGTCGACGCTCACGGAGCGAACGAGCGGAGGGAATGCCATGCTGATCAACGCCGACCTGGCACAGCGCGCCGTGGTCGAAACGGCCAATTTGCCCTGGATCGAATCGCCGATGCCAGGCGTCGCACGCAAGTTGCTCGAGCGTGACGGCGCCGAGGTGGCACGCGCCACCAGCCTGGTGCGCTATGCTGCGGGGAGCCGGTTCGAGCGGCATGAGCATGGCGGCGGGGAGGAGATATTGGTGCTCGACGGCATCCTCAGCGATGAGCAGGGCGACTATCCTTCCGGCACCTATATCCGCAATCCGCCGGGGTCCAGCCACGCCCCATTCAGTAGGCTGGGCTGCACTCTCTTCGTCAAGTTGCGGCAGTTTGTGAGCAGCGACCGCAAGCGGGTTGTCATCGACACCAACGCGGGCGCATGGCAGCCGGGCAGGACCGATGCCTATGGCGAAATGCTGCTCCACCAGCACGATGGCGAGCGGACCTATCTCATCAACTGGCACGCCGGAAAATCCTTTCCGCTGCATTATCACCGCGGCGGCGAGGAGATCTTCATCCTCTCGGGCGTCTATGCCGACGAGCATGGTACCTACCGGCAAGGCACCTGGGTGCGCGCTCCCGTCGGCTCGTCGCACGCGCCGCGCCCGACCGAGGGGGCTCTCCTCTACGCCAAGCTCGGTCACTTGCCGGCAGCGGAGACTACGCCCCCTCGCTTGTGATCATCTCGTAGGCGGGCAGGGTGAGGAACTCGACGAAGTCGGGCGCCTCGATGAGATCGCGAAACAGCTTGCCGGCATCCTCGTAGCGCTCGCCCATAGGCGCCGCGCTTTTGAGCCCGGCGAGTTCCTCGGCGAGGGTGGTGCGGCAGAGCGTCTCGTCGATCAGTCGCCCATCTTCGAGTTTCGCCTTGTGGCGCAGCCATTGCCACACCTGGCTGCGGCTGATCTCGGCGGTCGCCGCATCTTCCATGAGATTGTAGAGCGGCACGCAGCCGTTGCCGCGCAGCCAGCTCTCGATATAGCCGATTCCGACATTGATGTTCTGCCGCAAGCCCGCCTCGGTGATGGTGCCTGGCGGCACCTGGATGAGATCGGCGGCATCGACATGGACGTCCTGACGTTTTCGGGCAATCTGGTTCGCCTCCGGCATCGCCTTGGCGAAAACCTCTTTGGCGATGCCGACGAGACCGGGATGGGCGACCCAGGTGCCGTCATGTCCCTCGCTCGCCTCGCGCTGCTTGTCGGCGCGTACCTTGTCCATCGCCGCCGCGTTGGCCGCCGCGTCGTTGCGTATAGGGATCTGCGCCGCCATGCCGCCCATCGCGTGGACATTGCGGCGGTGGCAGGTCTTGATCAGCAGACGGACGTAGGATTGCAGGAAATGCGTCGTCATCGTCACTTGCCCGCGATCCGGCAGTATCGCCCGCGGATCGTTGCGGAATTTCTTGATGAAGCTGTAGATGTAGTCCCAGCGACCGCAATTGAGTCCGGCCGAATGATCCCTGAGCTCGTAGAGGATCTCGTCCATCTCGAAGGCGGCGAGGATTGTCTCGATGAGGACGGTCGCCTTGATCGAGCCCTTGGGAATACCGAGCGTCGCCTGCGCATCGACGAAGACGGCGTTCCACAGCCGTGCCTCCTCGGCGCTCTCCAATTTCGGCAGATAGAAATAGGGACCGCTGCCCTTGGCGAGCAGCGCCTTGGCGTTGTGGAAGAAGAAGAGGCCGAAATCGAACAGGCTGCCCGACATCGGCGCGCCGTCGACGAGCAGATGATTCTCCGGCAGCTGCCAGCCGCGCGGCCGCACCTTGAGCACGGCGATCTTCGCGTTGAGCTGGTAGTGCTTGCCGCTGGCGGGGTCATCGTAGGTGATGGTTCCGGCGATCGCCTCGCGCAAATTGAGCTGGCCCTCGATGAGATTCGTCCAGCTCGGCGTCGATGCGTCCTCGAAATCGGCCATGAAGACATTCGCCCCGCAATTGAGGGCGTTGATGATCATCTTGCGGTCGACCGGCCCGGTGATCTCGACGCGGCGGTCGAGGAGATCCTTGGGCAGCGACGCAACCGCCCAGTCGCCATCGCGGATGGCTTGCGTCGCTCTGGGAAATTCGGGCCTCCAGCCGCCGTCGACTTTGGCCTGCACCTCGACCCGCTTGGCGAGGAGGCGCTTGCGCTCGGCGCCAAATTTACGCTCGAGCGCGGCGACGAAGGCGATCGCCTCCGGCGTCAGAATAGTCTCGAAGCCAGGGTTCATCCGCCCGCCGATCGAAACGCCCGCCGGCACCTTCGCGCTGCTCATCATCGTCCTTTCCTTTGTCGCACGCCTATTCCAGCCATCTGTCGGAAATCGTCTGGTATTCCTTGCTCATCACCGCCTGGCGCAGCCATTGGTCGACAAACGCCTTGAAGGTGAAGTCGCGCGCCAGCCAATAGGCCTTCTCAGAAAAATTGAAGGGCTTATCGGGGTGAACGGCGCACAGCACGCCTTTGTGCAATTTCTGCTGCAGCATCGTCTCGCTGGCATCGGTTATCATGACGTCGGCCTTGCCGGCGGCGATCTGGTCGAAGATCGTCACGTTATCGGCATAGACGGCGATCGGCGCCCGCTTGAGATTGTCGCGGGCATATTTCTCGTTGGTGCCGCCGGGATTGACGATGACTCGCGTCGCCGCCTGGTCGATGCCGGTGAGCGTGGCATATTTCGCCTTGTCGGCGCAGCGGGCGATCGGCGCCTTGCCATCGACGAGATAGGCGATACTGAACAACCCCTTCTTCTGACGCTCCAGGCTAACCGAGACACCGCCCATTGCGAGGTCGAACTTGCCGGCCGTGAAATCGGCCATCAGATTGGGCCACGCGGTCTTGACGATCTCGAGCTTGACGCCGAGCGCCTTGGCGAGCGACGCCGCCATGTCGATGTCGATGCCCTCGAATTCCTTGGTCGCCGGATTGAGAAAGGTGAAGGGCTTGTAGTCGCCGGTGCTGCCGACCCGAAGCACGCCGCGCGCGATGATCTCGTCGAGCAGGGTTCCGCCGGGCGCAACTTGCCCGAAGGCCATCTGCGCCGGCGCCCAGGAGGCGAGCAGCAGGACGGCGACAATCAGAACGCGTGCACGACCAAGCATGGCAGATTCCCCTCTCTCATATGTCGATTGTTTGCCCCATCTAACGCGGGGCCGGGTGGGTCATATCACGAAAGAGCAGCGCCGTCAGCAGGCTGCCCCCATGGCGATCGGTTCGCCCTTAGCGCACCGGCAAGGCCCCCGTGCTCGGCAGCGCGCCGTCGCCGTTCGCTGCCTGCAGGGGCCGCAGGGCCGTACGGCGATACCAGTACGGCACCGTGCCGCCCAGCAGAAGACCGAGCGCGCATTCGATCGGCAGCAGGAAGCGCGGATCGGGAATGCGGGCTGGCGGCAAATCGGGGATCTGCGACAACCACTGGCGCACCAGCATGCCGCCGGCCATCAGGACCACGGCCATGCCGCCGGCTTCGAGCCATCTGAGCCAGACCGGCTCGGGCGCCGCCTGCGTCGCGCGATCGTCGCAAAGGAAGGCGAGGAAGCAGGCTGCGAGGAACGACATGCTGAGCCACGGATAGCTCATGAAGAAGTGCTGGAATCCGCGCATGACGTCCCATTCGAGGATGATGTTAAACAGTAGCGAGATGCCGCCGGCCGCCAGCAGCGCGAACACCCCCGATGCAACGTAGCCGATCGCCGGGCGATGTCCGACCTCGCGAATGTCGGCGAGCGACCACAACTGCTTCGGGACGATGGCGCAGGCGACCGCGGCACCGTACGTCGTCGCCAGCATGAGCGAAATACCGATCAACCGCTGTATCGGCATCTGCTGATGCAGGAACGATCCAAGGAGCGCGCCGCCGCCGAGAAAGACGAAGAAAATGCAGCTGATGATCGAGACGAAGCGGTTGATGTCGAGCACTGCCGACCGCTCCGTCGCGATGACGAAGCCGACATCGTGCAGGCGGTCGAACACATTCTTGCTGCCGCGCTCGCAAATCAGCAGCGCCCGCGCCATGAAGTCGCAGGACTCGCGATTGATCTCCTCCATGCGCGCCTTGAAGCTTCGCCGACATTCGGCAAGCGAAGGGTCGATCGGGTCGCCGGCCGGCACGCTGATCATGATCTTCAGAATCGGAAAAAAGCGTTTCGCCTCGTCGAGGAACGTGGTGAAGCGATCGCAGAGCGCGCGAAATTCGTCGGCATAATCGGCGAAGAACGGGCCATAGCGTCGCGAAGCCTGCCAACGCTTCAGGATGAGGAACATCACGACGATGCGGGTGAAGCGGAAGCGGATCTTCTCCGTCGGCTCGAAGAGGAATTCCGGCCGCAGCTCTTCGGGAAAGCCCGCAAGATCGTCCAATGCGGCGCGATAGGCGTCCTGGTCGCGCGGCAAGACGACAAGTCCGGCGCCGAAGATCTGCGTGCTCAGGCGCATGACTTCCTGCGGGATGCTGCCAAGTCGCTGAAAGAATTCGAGAAGCCAGACATCGATGCGCTGGAGCACCGGTACGCTGGGTAGCAGCGTCGTCATCAGCAGGGCGGCGAGCAGCGGCGCTGACAGGTTGGCGACGTCGCTCTGCGCGCCCGCGTCGAAGCCTAGGAAGCGCAGTGTCTGCGGGTTGTCGGCGATGAGCCGGGAGACCAGAAGGTAGAGCACGAGGCAGCTCGCGACATAAGCGAAGCCGGTCAGGTAGAATTGCGCGAGCGTGGTCGAGGCGCGGTTGGTCTTCGGCGTGTTGAAGCGCGTCCAGCCGTAGATCGCAACGAGGGCGCCGGTGATGAGATAGTTGTCGAAACCGCTCATGGCACACCCCCGCGGAGGGCCGGTTTGATGCGACGGCATCAGAGCACGCGGCGGCAAAAGCGCATGTGAACCGGGTCACAGCCTGGCGCAGCTTGAAAATCATCGTCCGGCGGCGAAGGAAGCGGCGAAGAATTCGATCAGCCTCGTATAGAGCATCCGGAGATTTTTCGGCTTGCGGATGCCGTGCCCCTCGTCGTCGAAGAGCAATGTCTCGTAAGGGATGCCGGCCGCCTTCAGCGCAACCTCGACCTCGTGGAGGTTTTGCGGCGTCACATTGGGGTCGTTCATGCCCTGGACGATAAGCAGACGGGCCCGGATGCGCTCGACGAAATGGATCGGCGAGCGCTCGCGGTAGCGCTCGGGCACGGCATCCGGGCTGCCGCCCAGCATCTCCTCGCTATAGGGCCGCAAATCCGGCCGCGTCGAATGATAATCGACCACGAGATCGGTCATGCCGCAGATCGGCGCCGCCGCGGCAAGTAGCGTCGCCGGCCAGCGCGTCGCCGCGCACCAGCTCGAATAGCCGCCATAAGAGGTGCCGGTGACCGCAACCTTCCCCGCCGGCGCGATGCCGCGCGCGATCACCGCCTCGGCCCCCGTGCGGATGTCGTCCTGCTCGCGCCCGCCCCAGCCGTCCTGGCGGATCGCCTCGCGGAACTCGAGGCCGAAACCGGTGCTGCCGCGGTAATTGGGATCGAGCACCGCGAAGCCGGCGGCAACGCAAGCCTGAATGAAGGCGGAAAGCGCGTCCTCGCTATGCGCGGTCGGCCCGCCATGGATCTGTACGACGAGGCCCTTGGCCGGCGCGGCGGGGCGATAGAGCCAGCCCTGAATCTCGCGCCCGTCGACCGAGCGCCAGCGGAAATCCTCGGGCGCGACGAGGTCGCCGGCGGTAAGGCTGCTGCCGGCGAAAGGCTCTGCGAGCGGCAGCCCCCCACCCCGACCCTCCCCCGCAAGGGGGGAGGGAGAAGACATGGTGCGCCGGTGCAATCCCCTCCCCCCTTGCGGGGGAGGGATAGGGAGGGGGGCGCGGTCTTGGGAAGGAAGCTCGAAGCGGATCAATTCGTCCGGCTGCGTTGCGCCGTAGACGCGCCCGAGCCAGGCGCCGTCCGGCAGGGCGCCGAGCGGCAGCAGCGTGCCGCGCTCGGCGACGGTCGGCGTCTCCGCGCCGGTCGCGGGATCGAGCAGGAAGGCGCGGCTCCTTGCCTCGCGGACTTCGGTGACGACGATCCTGCCGCCGCGATCCGGGACATGCGCCGACTCGATCGCGCGCCGCGGATCGTCGATCAACCAAGTGAGCGCGCCATCTGCCGTATCGTAGATTCCGAGCCGCTTGTGCGTCGCCGTCTCGGCAAGGATGAGGGCGCGCCGGCTGTCGGGAAACCAGCTGGCGCTCGCCTTCACCGCGGCACCGAAATCGAGGACCTCGCGGTCTTCGTTGCCGGCGATATCGACGAGCCAAATCTGCGTGCCCGCCGGATCGCGGTCGCGCCGCGTGTAGAGGATCTGGGTGCCGGCGGCGTTGAGCAGCGGACGGAAACTGTGCGGCTTCGCCGGCCGTGCCAGCGCGATTCGCGCGAAGCTGACGAGATCCTGGCGGATGATCCAGCTCGCCTCGATGGTGGCGCCCGTCGCGGGATCGAGATTGGCGGCGAAGACGAGATAGCGACCGCCGGCATCGAGCTCGCCGCCGCGCGCGAAGAAGGGCGGCGACGGCTCGGTCAACGGCGTCATCGTGCCCGGTCCCGTCGTCGCCTCGCCCAGCGTCAGGCGGAACAGCTGGACATGCTCGTCACCGCCACGGTCCTCGGCAACGACGAGCGAGGCCGCATCGGGCGCCCAGGCGACGAGGTAGGTGTCGTCCGGCGTCGCCGTCAGGCGTCTTGGTTTCTGGTCGGGCGGCGCGGTGCCGCCGGCAGTCGGCGCGACGTAGATATCGGCGGCTGGCCCCTTGCGATACCAGCTCCAGGCGACATGCCGGCCATCCGGCGACAGCACCGCCCGCCCCATGGCGGGCAGGGTGAGGAGGGAGTCGGTGAGGGGGCTGCTGCCATGACCGCGCTGCTGCGCCATACCCCTCACCTCCCCATTGCTGCGCAATGGGTCCCCTCCTCTCCCGCAAGGGGAGAGGTGATGTGACGGGGGCCGGCGTGCGAAGCGCTGCCCAGAGCTCCTCAGAACTCCGCGCTTTCGATGATCATCGGCTCGTTCTTGGCGGCGGTGAGCCATTCCTGGAGCGCAGGAAGCGCCCACACCGCATCGGTATATTCCTGCGCCGCCTCGTCGAGCTCGATCTTGTAGGTGCGAAAGCGGCTGACCACCGGCGCGTACATCGCATCGGCATTGGTGAAGCTGCCGAAGAGGAAGGGGCCACCCTCGCCGAAGCGCTTGCGGCAGTCGCGCCAGATCGCGGTGATGCGATTGATGTCGGCCTGCACCTCCGGCGTGACGCCGCGATTGGGGAAGGAGGAGCGCATGTTCATCGGCAGATGCTCGCGCAGGGCGGCGAAGCTCGAATGCATCTCGGCGCAGACCGAGCGCGCCACCGCGCGGGCCGCCTTGTCGGCGGGCCATAGTTTCGCCTCCGGGAACGTCTCGGCGAGGTATTCGCAGATTGCCAGCCCGTCCCACACGGTCAGCTCGTTGTGCTTCAGCGCCGGCACCTTGCCCGATGGCGAGTAGCGCAGGATGGTGCTGCGCGTCGTCGGCTCGCTCAGCGGGATGACCTCCTCGTCGAACGCCACGCCTGTCTGCTTCAGCGACAGCCAAGGCCGCAGCGACCATGAGGAATAGTTCTTGTTGCCGAGATAGATCGTGATTTCGGCCATCAATCAGCCTCATCCGCCGTTGCAGGACGGCGTCACTGTGGCGGGAAGTCCGGCGCGGTGCAACCCAACTTTGGCGGGAACAAATTGCCTTGTTGTCTCTTGGCGATTTGCCTCCATGATAGGCTCTTGCAATCTGAATCGAAGTGGAGGGCTGGGCGTGCTCGCGCATCTCACGACCGACAAAGGCGAGGCGGTTCCGATCACGCCGGTGACCCGCGACGGCTTCGCCGCCTGGCTGGTTGGCGCGGCAGAAGCAGAGCGCAATTGGCTGCGCTCGACCGGCTTTGTCGCCGAGCCCGGCAAGATCGGCTTGCTGCCGGGTCCGGGTGGCCGCCTCGCGCGCGTCCTCGTCGGCGTCGTGCCCGACGAGCCCCTGTGGTCGCTGGGTGCCTTGCCGGACATGCTGCCCGAAGGGCTCTATGCGCTCGACGCGGCGAGCTGGGACGCCGCGTCGACGACGAGGGCGACGCTCGGCTGGGCGCTCGGCGGCTATGCCTTCACGCGCTACAAGTCGCGCCCCCGCGGCTTCGCCACCCTCGCCTGGCCGGCGCGCGCCGATCGTGGCGAGGTCGAGCGCCTGGCGGCGGGGATCTTTCTCGCGCGCGACCTTATCAACACCCCCGCCGAGGATATGGGCCCGGCCGAGCTCGCCGCCGCGGCCAAGGCGGTGGCCGAGCGCACCGGCGCAGAATTTTCGCTGATCGTCGGCGACGCACTTCTGCGGGCCAATTATCCGACCGTCCACGCCGTCGGCAGAGCCAGCGTGCGGCCGCCCTGCCTGATCGATCTGCGCTGGGGCGATCCCGCTGCGCCCAAAATCACCCTGGTCGGCAAGGGCGTCTGCTTCGATTCCGGCGGGCTCGACCTCAAGACGGCGGCCGGCATGAAGCTGATGAAGAAGGACATGGGCGGCGCCGCCATCCTGCTCGGCCTCGCCAGCGCGCTCATCGACGCCGCCTTGCCGATACGGCTGCGCCTTCTCGTCCCGGCGGTCGAGAACGCCGTCTCGGCCAATGCCATGCGGCCGATGGACGTCATCAAGACGCGCGGCGGCAAGACCGTCGAGATCGGCAATACCGACGCCGAGGGGCGGCTCATCCTTTGCGATGCGCTGGCCGAGGCCGATAGCGAGAAGCCGGCGCTCATCGTCGACGCGGCGACACTGACCGGCGCCGCCCGCGTCGCCCTCGGACCCGATCTGCCGGCGCTCTTCTGCAACGACGAAGCGCTCGCCGTGGGGCTGCTGCGCGCCGGGACTGAGGAGGCCGATCCGCTCTGGCGCATGCCGCTATGGCAGCCCTACCGCAAGCTGCTCGACAGCAAGGTCGCCGACCTCAACAACGTCGCCGATTCGCCGTTCGCCGGCGCGGTCATCGCCGCGCTCTATCTCGCCGAGTTCGTCGCGCCGACGACGCCCTGGGCGCATCTCGACGTCATGGCGTGGAACGGCAGCGCTCGGCCGGGCCGGCCCGAAGGTGGCGAGGCGATGGGGCTGCGGGCGCTCTACGCGCATATCAGGAAACGGTTCGGCTGATCGCAGCGGGCTGCGTTGGAAGCGATCGTAATATCCCGCCACAGGAGATATCTGTTCCCTCGGCACTACCGGCTTCCTGTTAATAACAGGAAAAGAACAGGAGGTCGGTGGTATTGCATGGGGGATAATACCCCTATTAAGGGTGAAGCCGACCGGCTTAAATGACCAAACTGTATGGATCTGCTCATCGACCAGACCCGGTATGTACCGCATTTTTGCCCCCGTTTCGCTGTTTCGGAAATACATAATATCCGAATAGGTTATAAAGAGCAAGCTGCGTCTTCTGGACAAAGACGCACCCGCTTGCGGATTGCCGATCGCTCATCCATATTCTAGTTCGTCTGACTAGAATCGTGAGCTCATCATGAGAAAACCATCAGGCGCCCGTCCACGCCCGCGCCGTCGGTCATCCGGCGATCGGCCGAGCTATTGGCTATTGCAGGACGCGAAGGCACGCCTCAGCGAGCTCGTGCGGCTGGTCAGAAGCGAGGGGCCGCAGCATGTGACGGTGCATGGGCGCGACGCGGTGGTCGTCATTTCGGCGGAGGAATTCCGTCGGCTCACGGGCGGCTTGACGGGTCAGGCCCTGATCGACGCTCTCCAGGCCTCGCCCCACCGCGATATCGACTTCGAGCCCGGCCGAGCGATCATGCCGGTGCGCGACATCGAGTTGTGACCGGCTGGCTGCTCGACACCAACGTTCTGTCGGAATTGCGCCGGATCAGGCCCGATCCGAAGGTCGTGCGTTTCGTCGCCGCGCAACCGCTCGATGCCCTCTTCGTCAGCGTGGTGACGTTTGCCGAAATCAGATTCGGCATCGAGCTCGTCAGCGATCCGGCCCAGCGCGCGGAATTGCATGATTGGCTGACGCACAAGCTGCGGCCGATGTTCACGGCGCGCGTCCTCCCGGTCAGCGAAGACATCATGTTCACCTGGCGATTGCTGGTCAACGAGGGGCGGAAAGCGGGGCACACCTTCTCGCAGCCCGATCTCATCATCGCCGCGACCGGACTGCATCACGGCTTGACGATCGTCACGCGCGACAGCGCGGGCTTCGCGCCGACGCGCGTGCCGGTTTTCAATCCCTGGATTGATGACCCACTGCAGGCGTAAGAGCGCGATGTCCCTCGGCTTTGCGGCCAGCTGAAAATGTCGGCGATGGAGTTTCGCCCGCCGGCTCCCGATGAACCTGGCGATAGACCGCGCCGCGTCTCGCGAGCAATATCGGAATGGAGGTAGCGGAGCCGCCCGGCGCGGCCCGCGAGGGGGAGCGGTGGGGATGGTTTCCGATTTGACGCCGAGCCAGGCGCTCGAATTGTGGCGCCGCGTGCTGATCGCCAATCTTCGGGTGACCGGCGGCGATCTCTCGGCGCGCCAGCTGGCGCTGCTGCTCACCATCTACATGACGCCGGCGCCGCGTACCGTGCGCGGCCTCGCCGATTTCCTCGACATCTCGACGCCGGCCGTCAGCCGCGCGCTCTACCGGCTCAACAAGCTCGGCGTGCTGCGCCGCAAGGTCGACAAGAGCAATCGCCGCCGCATCGTCGTCCATCGCACCGTCAAGGGCGCGGTGTTCCTGCGCGACTTCGCCGACCTCGTCGCCGAAACCGGACGCCGGCTGGACGAGGCGGGAAAAACGGCGCCATAGGTCGGCGCGACGCTTCGTCGCGTCGCCGGGACGGGGTGTTGAGTCGGGCGGCT
>WNFD01003830.1_pt1 | contig 15092 bp, 9 predicted proteins | sample 5400491 | NCBI WGS metagenome assembly WNFD01 (sample SAMN13153343, study PRJNA577476) | soil metagenome | isolation source: 120 cm saprolite under Douglas fir tree site 2 hole 2 replicate 2 | place: USA:California | collected 2015-04-18
ATGTTCACGTGCGGCTTATTGCGCTCGAATTTCTCCTTGGCCATCTGTTTCTCCGCTCCTCAGTCTAAGATCTAATTTCTTGCAAAATCCTGGAACCCGGAATTATTTCTCGCCGCGTACCTTCTTCACGATCTCCTCGGCAAGGGCCGCTGGCACCTCGGCGTAATGCGAAAAATGCATGGTGAAAGTGGCGCGCCCCTGGGTGCGGCTGCGCAGATCGGTGGCGTAGCCGAACATCTGCGACAATGGCACTTCCACGCGAATGACGTTGCTGCCCGCGCGATTTTCCGTGCCCTGAATCGCCGAACGCCGGGCGTTCAGATCCCCGAACACCGCGGGCATATATTCTTCCGGGACGACCACTTCCACTTTCATGATCGGCTCGAGCAAAACCGGCTTGGCTTTGTGGCAAGCTTCCTTGAAGGCCATGGAGCCCGCGATTTTGAAGGCCATTTCCGAGCTGTCCACGTCGTGGTAGCTGCCGTCGACAAGAACCACAGCGACATCGACCATCGGAAAGCCCGCAAGGATGCCGCTATCTAATGCTTCGCGGATTCCGGCTTCGATCGGCGCAATGAACTCGCGCGGGATGGAGCCGCCAACAATTTTGTCGATGAACAGGAAGCGATGATCTTTGTCAAAGCGCCACTTGCCGCCCGGCCCGCCGACGATTTCCTTGGCCAAGGCGTCCAGCTCATCGGTGGACATCTCGTGCATGTTTTCGTGCGTCGCGCTGGGCAGCGGATGCAGGATAATCTCGCAATGGCCGTACTGGCCGCGCCCGCCGGTCTGTTTGATGTACTTGCCTTGCGCTTCCGCTTTCTTGCGGATCGTTTCGCGGTAGGCGACCTGCGGCCGACCGACGTTGGCTTGCACGTTGTATTCGCGCAGCATGCGGTCGACGATGATTTCCAAGTGCAGCTCGCCCATGCCGGAGATCAGCGTTTGCCCGGTGTCCGGTTCGGTGGAGACGCGGAAGGTGGGATCTTCCTGCGCGAGCCGTTGCATAGCCACGCCCAGCTTGTCCTGGTCGGCCTTGGTCTTGGGCTCGATGGCCACGGAAATGACCGGCGCCGGGAAGTCGATGGTTTCGAGAATGATTGGCTTCTGCTCGTCGCACAGAGTGTCGCCGGTGTTCACGCTCTTCAGGCCCACGCAAGCACAAATATCGCCGGCGTAGACTTCTTCGATTTCTTCGCGCTTGTTGGCGTGCATCTGCAGCAAGCGGCTGATCCGCTCACGCGTACGCTTGGCGGGGTTGTAAACATAACTGCCGGATTTCAGGACGCCCGAATAGACGCGGATGTAAGTCAGGTGGCCGACAAACGGATCGGACATGATTTTGAAGGCCAGCGCCGAAAAGGGCTCGTTATCGCGGGCACGACGCAGTTCGGTTTCCTCGTTATCCGGATTGATGCCCTCGACCGGCGGCACATCCACCGGCGACGGCAAATAATCCACGACGGCATCGAGCAGCGGCTGAATGCCTTTGTTCTTGAACGCCGAGCCCGCCAGCACCGGAACAATCTTCAGCGCCAGCGTCGATTTGCGGATCGATTTCCGCATTTCCTCGAGGGTCAGCGTCTCGCCATTCAAATACTTGTCCACCAGCTCATCGTCGTGCTCGGCGATGTACTCGACAACCTTATTGCGATGTTCTTCGTAGAATTTCTTGTCGATCGCCGCGCCCTTCAGCGCCGCCGCCACGTCCGGCCGGGAATCGACGAAAGCCTTGTCCCAAAGCTTTTCGACCTCAAAAATTTCGAACTTCGCCCCCAGCGTCTCCTCGAGCCAAACCACGACCTTCTGCTCGAGGAAATCGATGATGCCAATGAAATTGTCTTCCCGCCCGAGCGGGAACTGCAGCGGCACCGGGCGCGCCCCCAGCCGCTGCTTGATGGTGCGAATGACATGATCGAAGTCCGCGCCCATGCGGTCCATCTTGTTTACAAAGCAAATGCGCGGCACGCGATACTTGTCGGCCTGGCGCCACACGGTTTCCGATTGTGGCTGCACGCCCGCTACAGAATCGAACACGCACACGGCGCCGTCCAGCACGCGCAGCGAGCGCTCCACTTCCACGGTAAAGTCCACGTGGCCGGGGGTATCAATGATGTTGACGCGATACTTTCTGCCGAAGCGGTCCCACGAAGCAGTGGTCGCCGCGCTGGTGATGGTGATGCCGCGCTCGCGCTCCTGCTCCATCCAGTCCATGGTGGCGGTTCCTTCATCCACGGAACCAATCTTGTAAGTCACACCCGTATAGAACAGGATGCGCTCGGTCGACGTGGTCTTGCCGGCGTCGATGTGCGCCATGATCCCGATGTTGCGCGTGTCCTCGAGTTTGAATACTCGTCCCACGGCCCCAGGTGCCCTCTTTTCGCTTGTCCGATTTGCTACTGCCTCTGCCACAATGTCCCCTGTTTCTTACCAGCGATAATGCGCGAAAGCTTTGTTCGCTTCGGCCATGCGGTGCACATCTTCCTTTTTCTTGATGGCGCCGCCGCGCGCGTTGGCCGCGTCGATCAATTCGTCCGCGAGCTTATCGACCATCGTCTTGCCCGCGCGTTCCCGCGAATACTGCAACAGCCAACGAATGGCCAGCGATTGCCGACGGAACGGATTCACTTCCACGGGAACCTGATAGTTAGCGCCGCCGACGCGCCGCGTCTTCACTTCCAGCACCGGCTTCACGTTTTCGACGGCCTTCTTGAAAATCTTCAGCGCGTCGTCATTGCTCTTCTTGGCTACCTGGTCCATGGCGCCGTAAAACACGCGCTGCGCGGTGGACTTCTTGCCTTCCCACATCATCGAGCAAATGAACTTCTCGACGAGGTCGCTGTCGTAGACCGGGTCCGTGGCTTGTGCGCGCCGGGCGATAATTCCTTTGCGTGGCATGTTTCTCGCTCGCTCCTAGAATTTTGCTACTTACTTCTGCGCTGCCTTGGGCCGTTTCGCTCCATACTTCGAGCGTCCCTGCTTGCGATTCTCGACGCCCGCGGCGTCCAGCGTTCCGCGCACGATGTGATAGCGCACGCCCGGCAGGTCCTTCACGCGGCCGCCGCGCACGAGCACGATAGAGTGCTCCTGCAAGTTGTGACCGACCCCGGGAATGTATGTGGTCACTTCTATGGAGTTGGTGAGGCGCACACGCGCGACTTTGCGCAGCGCGGAGTTCGGTTTCTTCGGGGTCTGCGTGTACACGCGAATGCACACGCCGCGCTTTTCCGGGCAGCCCATCAAGGCGGGCGACTTCGTTTTGACCTGGACCTTCTCGCGGCCCATGCGTACTAATTGAGAAAACGTCGGCACAGTTTTCCTCTTCTATGCGACCGCACGGCGGTCGACCCATCGCGCGCAGAAATTTTTCTGCCCCGGCATCGCAAAAACGCGATGCGAAGGGCGCGGCTCCCGCAAAGCGCGCACACAAAAATTGCGCGAGAGCGCACAGCAAGGCTGAAAGGTCTACTGCGAATCCGGAGAAAAACCCCCAGCAAGAAACTCCGTACGCATTCCAGAAGGCAGAAATACGCTTCTGGCTTCGATTCGGAGAGGCTTACTCGGCTTTGCGGGGCTGGCGCCCCATTCCGGCCGCTCTTCCGTCCCATTCCGTCTTGCTATGTTCCGGGACCGAAGATATTCCTTCCAACTACAACTACAGGGCTAACTTATCCCTGACAAACAACGAAGTATAAGGAAAACGCCCCATTCTGTCAAATCAGTTCGCTACAAGGCCCAAGAAATTCTGTGGAAAACGGCGCTTTGGCATGGGCCTTGCCGGGCAACTCCCATAACGGCGCTAAACCATTAGAAATCTGTTAGTTGCGGTCGAAAGCAAGCCCCTCTTTCGGCCGGCTAGTCTTCCTTGGGCTTCTCGCCGGCGCCTAGATCGCCGTAAGGCCACAAGTTAAAAGCCTTTAGGAAGTCGTATTGACCTTGTGTGCGCAGCATTTTCGCGGTGCGTTCAGCAGGCCACGGAACCGCAAAACGCTCGGGCCGGTCGGCAATCCAGAAGGCGGTCAGAGCCATTAGGGTCGCATTCTGTGTCAGCACGCCTGGTTTGACGGCTTCGAGCGCATCGGCCGCCGAGTGGTGCGTGTACTTGTAGTCCGGTGAGTCCTGGTTCATGTTGATGCCGGGAAGACCGGCGATAGAAAACGGCAGAGTGTCGGTTCCGGATTCCACTTTTTCGTCGACCTTGATCTCGCGGATATTTTCGAGTGACTTGGCGAATGGTTGAAAGCTGGCGACGAGGTCATCGCGGCCGCCTAGTTGGAATTCGCTGACCGGACCCTGGCCTTCGTCGATCACCAAATCGCCGAGGTGATTTGCGAGCTCGGCATGGTGCTGCTTGATATAAGCGAAGGAGCCGTCGAGGCCTTGCTCTTCCCCGGTGAACAGCACGAAGCGAATCGTGCGCCGGGGTTTCATTCCCGAACGGACAATTGCATCGGCGGCTCCCAGCACACTGGCCGAGCCCGTGCCGTTGTCGGTGCTCCCTTCGGAAAGATCCCAGGAATCGAGGTGTGCGCCCACGACAAAAACTTGTTCGGGATTTTCGCGGCCGCGAATTTCGCCGACTACGTTGCCGCTTTCCACTGGTCCGTCGGTGAAGGTGTTTTGAATATTGAATCGTGCGCGCGGCTTTACTCCGGCGTCGAGGTAGCGTTCGAGCTGGCCTTGATCTTCGGCGGTCATGGAGACGACCGGGATGGCGAAGTCCGCGTCGAATCCGAGGATACCGGTATGGGTCAGGTTCATTCCGCTAGCTTTCGACCCACCCTGCCCGCCGATCACGACGAGCGCGCCTGCCTTCAAGGCGGCGCGCAGAAAATCGCCGAATCGCACGAAGATCGTGTCGGAATCCTTTTTCGGATTGCCCTTAGCCATGGCCAGCACGACTTTGCCCTTCAGCAGGGAAACATCTTTCATCTCCCGATCGAGATCGAACAAATTCACCGAGACGATTTCGCCTTCCACGCCGCTTGCAAGGGTCGAGCCGGTCCAGCCCATGGCGTCCACATGCAGCTTGTGGCGCATCGGCGTAAGAAGTTCGGCATCTGCGGTGCCGCGCTTCCAGCCGCGCCACAGCTGCCATTTTTCGGCGTGCACATTCTCGAGGCCGATGGCGCGCATCTTGGTGATGCCCCAGTCGATGGCTTTCTGCGCCTCCGGAGTGCCGGTGACGCGGGCTCCGACGTTGTCGCTTAGTTCCGTCAGGTATTGGAAGGCGTGCGAGTTCATCATGCCTTCGCCGGCGATTTTGATTAACGCCGGCTTGGTGCCGTCCTGATCGGGGCCTTTGAAGCCTTCATTCGCTCGCGCCAGCCCCGCAAAGGCCAGACTCAAACCCAATACCGAGATTCCGAGACTTGCTAGCAACTTACGCATCCGTGCGACTCCTCCGCGCCAATGGGCGCATTTACAGACTACCATGTCAGACGCGGCGGGCCGGAGTCGGTTTCAGTTGCGGGCGGTACGAAAAGAAATTCAAAGGCTAACGCAGAGAGGCAGAGGACCCTGAGACTCGCCGTGAAGAGAAAGCACGAACCGAGGGCACTGAGGTCGGAGCAAGGAGGATGCGAAGATGTTTCCTTCCGGAAACTACGGCGCGAATCGTCGCTTTACGTGAATTTCGCTGCGACCTACACTCCCTACGAGGCACAGGTGAGGAGACTTCCCGACTTTTTGTTACGACGATTGGTCTGCGGACTGATTTTCTCTTGCGCATTCGGTGCGCTGCCTGCGCGCTGCCAGGAACCCGCTCCGTCTGCAGTCAAGCCTGCGCAAAAATCGGCAGAAGCGTCGGAGAAGGCGCCGGAGCTTCCGGCGCAGATCGAGCTACTTGAAACGCGCGTTCGCTTTGAAGCGAACGGCGATAGCCACAAGGAAGTGCACACCCGCGTGCATATCAACAATGAACTCGGCGTCCGCCAGTTCGCGCGGCTCGCCTTTGACTACAACCGCTCCTTCCAGCAAATCGAATTCCCGCTCGTGCGCATCACCCACGCCAGCGGCGGCACGGTCGACATTCTCCCCAGCGCCATCACCGACCAGCCCAATCCCGCCGTGACGAACGCCCCCGCCTACCAGGACGTCCGCGTCAAATCCGTCCGCATCCTCGGCCTCGCCCCCGCCGACATCCTCGAATATCGCATAGTCACCTCAACGTCGCATCACCCGCTCGCCCCCGACTTCTGGCTCGACCACACCTTCGACCGCTCTGGCGTAGTCACACAAGAAATCTTCGAGCTCAACCTTCCCGCCTCGCGCTTCGACGGCAGTGAAGCGCCTAATTCTGATAGGACCAGATCAGATGACCTAACAAGGGTAACCACCCAAAACGAAGCTTTTTGGAAGGACAAGCCCGGCTCCGGAGCCATCTATGTTTCTCCAGAAACGCCGGAGACCTCCAAACAGAAAATTGGAGAAGGTGAAGCAGCGCGTCTGGAATACAGATGGGTGCGAACCTATTCGCAGCCCACGACACTAAGTGGGGAAAATCAACCCGCGCTGCCGCAGAATTTCGATCTTGTTATTACAACTTATCCATCTTGGGATGGGCTAGCGAGAGCCCTTGCCCCTCGCCTCTATCCTGGGTTCCGGTTCCCAATCACGCTAGAAAACGCAAAAAGAAGTCGTGACCTTAGGAGCGTAAATGGCCTCACAACTAACGAATCCATCTACGCTTTTGTGTCTCAAAAGATCAGGACAGTCGATTTGCCTCTCGGAGCGACCGGGTTTCACACCAGGAACCCGATCGAGATCTTATCGTCGGGCTATGGCAACAGCGAAGACAAAGCAGCCCTGTTCACACTGCTGGTCGGTAATGACTGGGTTCAATGCGATCTTGTGCCGAGTGCATTGAGTTGGAAAATGCGCCAACTAGCACGCCCCTCGCTATTCAGCAATCTCCTCCTTCAAATCGGTACGGCATCTCAAAGCGTCTATCTTGACCCTAGTCTGGAGGTAGCTCCATTCGGCGCGATCCCTCCCAGCATGAGAGGCAAGGAAGTGTTAATGCTTTATCACCCGGATCTCTATGCCAGTGTGATTGGACCTGGGCCGAACCTAGCGCACGTGTGGCGGCGAATCCCTCAGGACCTTCCTTTCAAAAGTTCCCAAGACGTGAGCGTGGACGCCACCATTGCCCTCAACGGTACCCTAGACGCGAAAGTGAGGTACTTCATGCGCGGCGACAATGAACTACTGCTGCGCGTGGCGTTTCACCAATCGCCGAAAGAGAAATGGAAAGAGGTCGCGCAGCTCCTGGCTTTGTCAGACGGCTTTCGCGGCAAGATCACCAATGTTACCGCGTCGGACGCTTACGCTACGAAGGAACCGTTCACCGTCGAGTACGAAATCACCCAGCCTAAATTCGTCGATTGGTCGAAGAAGCCGGTGCGGATTCCGGCGCTGCTCCCGCTGGTTGGCTTGCCTGATCCGCCCGCCAGGCCCGCCTCCCGTGCCGCCCCTTCGGCAATCGATCTCGGCACGCCTCTCGATGTCGAGACTCACCTAATCCTGCATCTTCCGGCGGGAACAGCCGCACGCACCCCAACTGGAACGTCGGTTGAGCGCGATTACGCGACCTTCGCGTCGAAGTACCAGGCCACCGGCGGTTCAGTCACCGCCGCGCGCCACCTGAATTTCCTGCTGCGCGAAATTTCCGCCGAGCGCGCCGCCGATTACAACGCATTCGTCAGCGCAGTACGGAGCGACGAGGCTCAGGAGTTCACGTTGGAGCGAGTAGGGCCCGAGTCGTCCAAGCAGGCGGCTTCGGCGGCGTCCGATCCAAAGAAACACTAAATCAGGGCCGACAGGGCGATCGGTGTCGGCGATTTTTGGAGTTGCGGCGCTACTTGATGGACATTATTTCTTTTTCTTTTGCCGCGCTCAGATCCTCGATTTTCTTGGTCTCCGCGTGCGACAGCTTTTCCAGCTCGTCCAGCGCGCGCTTCTTCTCGTCTTCGCTGATCTTCTTATCTTTTTCCAGTTTCTCGATGGCTTCTTTCAAGTCTCGCCGAATGTTACGCACCGCGGTGCGGTGATTCTCCAGCACTTTGTGCAGTTGCTTCACAATGTCCTTGCGGCGGTCTTCCGTGAGGGCGGGAATCGGCACGCGCACCACTTTGCCGTCGTTGGTCGGATTCAGTCCCAGGTCGGAGGTGCGAATGGCCTTGTCAATCAGCGGCACGACGCTGGGATCCCACGGCGAAACCACGATCATGGTCGCATCCGGCACGGTCAGCGTGCCGAGCTGGTTCACCGGCATGGGCGTGCCGTGATAATCCACGCGAATGCTGTCGAGCAGCGAAGCATTCGCCCGCCCGGTGCGCAGCGTCGCCAAATCCTTGCGAAAATCGTCCACGGCCTTTTCCATGCGGGTTTTCGCCGCCGCAAGCGCTTCTCGTGTATTTCTAAACGTCGTCATATCCTCGTCCTCAAATTTATTGCCTCACGCTGGTGTGACGGTCGAGCCTACGCGCTCCCCCAGCACCACGCGCTTGATATTCCCGTGCGTGTTCATATTGAACACCACGATGGGCATGCCGTTATCCATGCACAGCGAAATCGCCGTCGAATCCATCACTTTCAGGTTCTGCTGCAGGACCTCGCGATAGGTAATACGCTCAAAAAATTTAGCATCCGCCACCTGTTCCGGATCGGCGTCATAAATCCCTTCCACCCGGGTCGCCTTCAGGATCACGTCCGCCTTGATTTCCATCGCTCGCAATGCCGCCGCGGTATCCGTCGAAAAATAAGGGTTCCCCGTGCCTGCCGCAAAAATGACGACCCGCTGCTTCTCCAGGTGCCGCGTGGCCCGCCTTCGGATGAACGGCTCCGCCACTTCATTCATGGCGATGGCGCTCTGCACCCTCGTGTGCACGCCTTCTTTTTCCAGAGCATCTTGCAGCGCCAACGCATTAATCGCAGTCGCCAGCATGCCCATGTAATCGCCCGTAGCGCGGTCGATTTCAAACCCTTTTTGCCGCGCCCCGCGGAAAATGTTTCCGCCGCCCACCATTACCGCCACCTGCACGCCCAGTTCAATCACGTCTTTCAACTCGCGCGCAATCGCTTGGATCGTTTCGCCGTGAATTCCGAAACCCTGCGGCCCCTGAAACGACTCGCCGGACAGCTTCAGCACAATGCGGTTATAGACCGGCTCGCCTTTCTTCACAGCTTTGCCCGGGGCCCGCTTCGCGGCTGTCGTTTTTGCCATGATTCTCCGGTATGTGCTCGAAAATCCGTCGGAATTGTAACAAACAATGCCAGCCCCCGCACAAGCGCCGGCAACCCTTTTGCAGTGCGGTAGCTTGCTACCGCTTTTGCGGTTGCGAGCCTTGAGTTTGCCGCACAGTCTTTAGGAGCAACTCCACGGCACGGGTAAGCCGTTAAAGCGGCGGCCCGCCTGCGGCAGGCAGGCAAGCCCGCCGCACTCCAAAAAAAGAGCGTCCCGAATTTCGGGACGCTCTTCGCTAATTAATACAATGGCTCAGGCTGACGCCGTTTCCACCGTCGAGCCTGTGGCCCCGCTCACTTCGCCAACCTTGAACCGCACGAAGCGGCGCACGGCAATGTTCTCGCCCAAATTGGCGATGGCCTGGGTGATCATTTCCTTGATGGTGACAGACTCGTCGCGGATATAGTGCTGTTCGTAGAGGCAATTCTCCTCGTAGAATTTCTCCATTTTCCCGGTGACGATTTTGTCCACCACTTGGTCGGATTTTCCGGTTGCGCGCGCTTGCTCGCGGTAGATGTCACGCTCCTTCTCGAGCATCTCCGACGTGACTTCTTCACGACGCAAATAGCGCGGATCGAGCGCCGCAATATGCATGGCGATATCGTGGCACAACTGCTGAAAGGCAGGGGTGCGCGCCACGAAGTCAGATTCGCAGTTCACCTCAACAATCACGCCGATTTTTCCGCCCGCGTGAATGTAGTGCCCCACCAGCCCTTCACTGGCCTCGCGTTGCGCCTTCTTCATGGCAGCCGCCTGACCCTTCTTGCGCAGAACGTTGATGGCCTTCTCGATGTCGCCGGCTGCTTCCACCAGCGCCGCGCGGCAATCGCTGAAGCCCGCGCCGGTGCGCTCGCGCAACTCCTTCACGAGATGTGCTGGGATTTGCATGGCTGATTGTTGTGTACTCATCCTTTTTTCTTTCTCGCGTATGCGAATCTCTTAGTCGCGTCCTGTATGCGCCCGGTAATGCGGTCAGACGCGCTTACTTGCAAAACGGCCCAGCGCCTGGATTGGACTGCAGCGCCGGGCCTATTGAAATCTATGCCAGCGCGGTTTGCTTACCGCGATTCCTCGTCCGGCGGCACGGTTGTTTCCGCGGGTTCGGCAGCTTCCGGCGCTTCCACCGGAACTTCGCCTTCGACAAAATCGCCTTCTTGTTTCTCGTACTGTTCGTACGCGCTGGTGTCCACGTATTCGACGCCTTCCACCAGAGCCTGGTCCGCCGCGGCCTTCTGGTCCGCCACCTGCGACTGCTGATACAGGTTGTGCCCTTCGAGCACGGATTCCGAAATCTTTGAGGTGAACAAACGAATCGCGCGCAACGCGTCGTCGTTCCCAGGAATAATCCAGTCCACCACGTCCGGGTCGCAATTGGTATCCACCACGGAAACCACCGGCACACCCATGCGCCGCGCTTCCTTTACAGCTATCTCTTCCGCGTTCGAGTCGATCACGAACATCGCGTCTGGGAGCTGCGCCATGTTTTCGATGCCCTCGAGGTTCTGGAACAGGTGCTTCATTTCGCGGTCCAGCCGCGCTCTTTCCTTCTTGGAAAGCTCGGCCATGCGGCCATCTTCGTTCATAGCTTTCAGCAGCTTTAGCCGCTTAATGGATTTTTGCAGGGTCGCCCAGTTGGTCAGCGTGCCGCCCAGCCAGCGGTGGTTCACAAAGAATGCGCCGCACTTCTTGGCTTCTTCCGCCACGGCTTCCTGCGCCTGCCGCTTGGTGCCTACAAACAATACCGTTCTGCCATGCGATGAAATTTCGCTAACGAATTTGCTCGCTTCGCGGAACATCTTGAGGGTCTTCTGAAGATCGATAATGTGGATGCCGTTGCGCTCCCCGAAAATATATTCCTTCATCTTGGGGTTCCAGCGGCGCGTCTGGTGGCCAAAGTGAACTCCGGCCTCCAGCAGCTCCTTCATGGTAATTTCAACTGCCAAGTTTCCTCCTTTAAGGATTGCTGCTTGCGGCAGCGGATCGATTTATCCCGATTCGCTGGAGAGCAGCCTTCTTGCCGGCAGCTTGCCGGCCGTGATCTCGTCCCGGTAAACCGGGACGGAGTTCGTTCACCCCGAGGTCGCCGGAAAGCGACCGAGGGGTCAGCTCATCCAGCGACTAGCGCTTGGTGAACTGGAATCTCTTGCGCGCGCCCTTTTGCCCGTACTTCTTGCGTTCCTTCATACGGGAATCGCGCGTCAGAAAACCGTTCGTGCGCAGTGATGGCCGCAGCTCCGGATTGAACTTCGCAATCGCGCGCGACAATCCCATGCGCACCGCTCCAGCTTGCCCGCCAACCCCGCCGCCATTCGCGGTCACCACCACATCGACCTGGTCCGCCAAGCTGGTGAACTTCAGCGGCTCGGTGGCGTCATGCTTCCACGCGAAATTCGGGAAGTACTGCTCGACCGTCCGCTTGTTTATCGTGAACTTGCCCGAGCCGGCTCGCAAAAACACACGCGCGACCGATTCCTTACGGCGGCCGGTACCCAGAAACCAGTTTGTGCCCGCGATGGGCGTACCCGTAGAACTCAACGATCCTCCTCAATTACAGACGGTTCCGGTAGAACCGGAACCTGTAAACTTCACGCTTCGGTTTACCCGCGTGGGCGGGGTTGCTCCCTACTCGACGAAGGAAGGCACCGCAACGTGCGGAAAAGCATTTGGCGCACTACCCTTCACCCTGAGCACCAAAAGCAGTGCGAAGGGGCGCCAAACCAGGAGACTGGAATGCTGCAGGCTGCTAACCCACCACAACTACAATCCCCGAATCTCAGTAGCACGGCCTTTAGGCTGTGCTCTTCAATAATCTTTACGGCGCCACTGCCTGCGGCTTTTGTCCAGCATGCCGCGCCAATCCTGCCGCATCGCGATAGATACGCAACTTCTTCGCGCGTCGCGTGCGCAGCTTGTTCTTCGGCAGCATTCCGAGAACCGCCTCGCGAATCATCCAATCCGACTTGGTCGCCCGCAGCCTCTTCGCCGGGACTTCCTTCAATCCGCCAGGATACCCGCTGTGCGAGTAATAAATTTTCTGCTCAACCTTATTCCCGGTCATGCGCACCTTGTCCGCGTTGATCACCACCACGTGATCGCCCGAATCCAGGTACGGCGTAAAGCTCGGCTTATCCTTGCCGATCAACATGCGCGCCACTTTGGTGGCCAGCCGGCCCAAAACCTGGTCCGTGGCATCGACCACAAACCAGCTCGCGCCTTCCTTCAGCGCCTCGGCCTCTGCTCCCTTGGCTACATACGTCCTCATCGCCCTTAGTCACACCTTTCCCAGTAGAGACAAACGTCAATCTTAAAGTACGCTTCCGCTGCTGTCAACGAAGTTTCGGTCTGCCCGAAATGTTTTCGGAACTTGAAGTCCACCTCCAGCGTACCAAATGCATAAGACTGCGCCTGGAGCCGTTTAGGGCTCAAAGAAAGCGGCGTTGCTAGGAGGCCGAACCGATGAGTTCATTCAGAAATCAATTGCGCCAGGTTTTGCGGAGACTCGGCCGAGCCCCGATGTTCACCGTCATAACGCTAATTACTCTGGCCGCAGGCGTGGGCGCAAACACAGTGGTGTTCAGCGTATTAGAGGGCGTCCTACTGAAGCCTCTGCCCTATCCGCACGCCGAGTCGCTCGTTGGCGTATGGCACACGGCTCCGGGCATTAACCTTCCCGAAGTAAATATGTCCCCGTCCAACTACTTCATCTACCGCGAGCAGGGGCGGACTTTTCAGGATGTCGGCTTGTATCAAGGTGATTCCGTAAGCGTGACGGGAATTGGCGAACCAGAACAGGTGCCGGCGCTCAACGTCACCGACGGCACACTTCCAATTTTAGGCGTGCAACCTATGTTGGGCCGCACTTTTCGCCGCGAGGACGATTTGCCCGGCGCTCCGCAAACCGTGCTGCTGACCTACGGCTATTGGCGCGGAAAGTTCGGCGGCAACCCTGCCGCGGTCGGGCAAACCCTCGTCGTCGACGGGAAAGCTCGGCAAATCATCGGTGTCTTGCCGAAGGGATTTCATTTCTTGGACCACGTGGATCCCGCGCTGCTTGCGCCCTTTCAGTTTGATCGCAATAAGGCGCACTTGGGAAATTTTAGTTACGAAGGACTTGCTAGACTCAAGCCAGGCGCGACGCTGCAGCAGGCCAATGCCGACGTCGCACGCATGCTTCCGATCGTGATGAGCAGTTTTCCCGCGCCACCGGGATTCAGCATCAAATTATTTGAAGATGCGAAGATCGGGCCTAACGTGCGCCCGCTGAAACAGGATGTAGTGGGCGACGTAGGGAAGGTGCTATGGGTTCTCATGGGTTCGATCGGCATGGTGCTGCTAATTGCATGCGCAAATGTGGCGAACCTCCTGCTCGTCAGGATGGAAGGACGAAGACAGGAGCTGGCGCTGCGCTCTGCGTTGGGTGCCAGTTGGGGACGCATTGCGGGCGAACTCTTATTGGAGAGCGTCATTCTTGGATTCCTCGGCAGCGCGCTCGGTCTGGCCTTGGCGTACGGTGCACTGCGCGTGCTGGTGGCGATAGCGCCGGCGGGACTCCCGCGCATCAGTGAAGTCGGGATTAACGGACCTGTATTGCTGTTCACCCTGATGGTCTCGCTCCTCGCGAGCTTGCTCTTCGGTTGTGTTCCCATCCTGAAATATGCCGGCGCGCGTTTGACGACCGGGATTCGTGAGGGGGGACGCGGACTAAGCCAAAGCAAGCAGCAGCATCGCGCGCGAAATACGCTTGTAGTCGTGCAGGTGGCTCTCGCGCTCGTGCTGCTGATCTGCTCCGGGTTGATGATTCGCACCTTTCGTGCTCTGACCAAGGTGAATCCCGGATTCGCCGGTCCTGCGGAGTTGCAGACGTTTCGCATCTCGATTCCCGAGACGCACGTGAAGGAAGCGGAGTCCGTCATCCGCATGGAAGAAGGGATTTTGCACAAGCTCGAAGCGATTCCCGGCGTGTCGGCGGTGAGCATCGGGACCAAGCTCCCGATGAACGGAGACGGCTGGCACGATCCGATCCTCCTGGAAGGACGCACGTACGCCGAGGGAGAGTTTCCGCCGCTTCGCTTGTTCAAGTTCGTATCGCCTGGGTTCCTCAAAACCTTGGGTACCCCGCTGGTTGCCGGCCGCGAACTGACATGGACGGACACCTACAACAAGATTCCCGTCGCCGTGATCTCCGAAAACCTCGCACGCGAGTATTGGCACGAGCCTGCCAATGCCCTGGGCAAGCGAATTCAGGTCAGCACCAAAGACGACTGGCGGGAAATCATCGGTGTCGTTGGCGACGTTCACGACGACGGCGTGAATAAAAAACCGCCTACTTGCGTGTATTGGCCGCTGCTCCAGGCCCGCTTTGAAAGCGAAGACATTTCCGTGCGGCGAGATGTGGCGTTCATTATTAGGACTCCGCGCGCCGGTTCGGAAGCCTTTCTTAAGGATGTCCGCCAAGCGGTGTGGTCCGCGGATGCCAATCTCCCGCTCGCGGACGTGCACACTTTCGACTATTTCTACAGGAGATCGATGGCCCGCACATCGTTCACCCTGATTATGCTCGGCGTCGCAGGAAGTATGGCACTGCTGCTCGGGGTCGTGGGCATTTACGGCGTGATCGCCTATTCCGTATCGCAGCGGACGCGGGAAATCGGCATCCGCATGGCGCTCGGAGCGCAGCAGCCCACCGTCACCGGAATGTTCGTGCGGCATGGATTGCTGCTGACCGCCGTAGGCGTCGCATGCGGACTCATCGCCGCCGTGCTCTTGATGCGCCTGATGTCGTCGCTACTATTCAATGTGAACCCGGTCGATCCCGTCACCTATGGCGTCGTGTCCCTCGGACTCG
>WNFD01025869.1_pt1 | contig 15091 bp, 10 predicted proteins | sample 5400491 | NCBI WGS metagenome assembly WNFD01 (sample SAMN13153343, study PRJNA577476) | soil metagenome | isolation source: 120 cm saprolite under Douglas fir tree site 2 hole 2 replicate 2 | place: USA:California | collected 2015-04-18
CAGTTCGGCGTCGGCGGCGACCGCCAGGTGCCGAGAAGACTCGGTGACGTGCTCCCACTCCCGCCGGTCCTCCATGGTCTGAACGAACAGGGTTTCCTGCTGCCGGTAATGGTTCTGCATAGCCCGGTAGGAGGCGGCCAGGACCCCGTGCCGCGCGGCACGCTGGTGGTCGCCGGCCTTGCGGGCTGCGTCAGCTTCGGCGGCGGCGCGGGTGGCGTCCAGGTCTGCCCCGGCCGCGCCCAGCCGGGCCAGCCGCAGTTCTTTGCCGACGTGCCGGGGCGCCCAGGCGGTCTCGGCCGCGTAGGTATCGCGGACCAGCCACAGGCGGCCGTCGGGCATGGCACGGACATCAGGTCCGTCCACGGGCCCGAGGGCAGCGAAAGCTTCGTGCCAGGCAGCCCGCTGGTCCGGAGTGTCCCCGGTGGGCTCGGGTCCGATCGGGTCCTCGGGGTGGTCGTAGCCGTAGGTCTCCCGGTAGGCGCCGATCGAGGACGCCTCGGTCTGCCACTGCCGGCGGGCGTCCGGATCGGCGGGTACCGGGCCGAGGGTATTGACCGCCCAGGTGGGGGCCGTCAGGGCGGCGTGCTGGCCAAGGCGTTCCTTGCGGTCGTCCATCATGGTCGCGATTTCAGCCAGATAAGCCTGGCGGTCGGGGTCTGGCAGGTGGGGAACGCGGCTGGACCAGGGGCCCTGCGGCTGGGGGAGCAGCGGGGCGACACGGTGCCGGATCCGGTAGTCCAGGACGCTGGCGATGTCCCGCGCCCCGGCCAGGTCGCGGGAGGCGATAGCCGTGCGGATTACCTCGGCCGGGTCTAGGCCAGCCAGTTCGGCCGCCCGCAGGGTGCGGAACAGCCACCGCGCTTGAGGGGACAGAACCTCCCGGTAGCCGGGCGGGAGCGCGGCCAGGACCAGGTTCCGGTACCGGTCGTGGCGGGCACCTGCGGTCTCGGCGGTCCAGATCGTCTGGAGGATGCCTAGGTGGTCGGCGTTGGCCAGGTTCCGGCGCCGTGTTACGGAGGCAGACAGCGCGGCACCGTCGCGGTCCAGTATGTCGGCGAGCACGGCGATCGGCTCTCGCGGGTCGGTGCGGCCATGCTCTGCTGCGGCGGGCCGGGTCGGCGGGAATCCCTGGCGCTCGTGCCGGATGCGCTCGTAACGGTTCAGCTCGCGGGCGGGCCGGGTGCCGGGCCGCGGGTCGGCGGGCCGGGCCGGGGTGGTGAACACGAACGCCACGTTGTTTTCGGTGCCGCGGGTCATCGCCGGGTATAGCCACTGCCGTTCTTCGCCGCCGGTGACCAGCGCGATCCCTGTGTGCACGGTGCCGCCCTGGGCGGAGTGCCCGGTGAGCGCGTAGGCCAGGTCGCATGACTGGTAGCCGGGGTAGTGGAAGGCCCGGTCGGTGAACCGCCGTTGCCCGGTCGCCGGGTCGGAGCCGAGCAGGCGGCGGCCCATGATGCCGCCGCTGGTGATGGCCTCGATCCGCACGATGTCTCCGTTGGCCAGGCTCCGACCTGGCTCACCCGCCTCGATGGCGTGCTCGTTGTGGCGGCAGATGATCAGGTCACCGACTGAGGCCTTGGCGCCCTCGGCGATCCGGACGGCCGGGCCGTTATCGACCAGGCCGAGGTGAATCAGATCCTCACGAATCCGGGCGGATAGTTCCCGGCACCGGGCCCAGTCCGACGCCATCAGCATCACGTCCCGGCCCGCCAGGTAGCCGGCTACGTACGCCTTCGCGGCTTGGTCCACCGCCTGCTCAGGCGGGGCGCCGCGGATCCGGCCGTGCTGGTCGTACTCATCCAGCGCGGTTACGTCCCCGCAGCGTAGCCGCAGCGACGCCGCGCGTTCCCAGGCGGCAGCGAACCGGACCGGCTCGGCGAGCTGGACGTAGCCGAGCCGGTCTGCGAGCAGCATCATCGCGCCGCCACCCTCGACCGCGGCGAGCTGTTCCTGGTCCCCGGCCAGCACCAGCTTGCATCCGTTCCGCGCCGCGTAGTTGGTCAGCGCAGACAGGTGGGCCATGGACACCATCGAGCCTTCGTCGGCCATGATCAGCGAGCCAGGTGGGATCTGGCCTTTGGTGATGTCGGCCAGCAGCCGCGTGGTGTTCGCGGCGACCTGAACGCCAGCGCGGCGGAGCTCGTTAGTGGCGTTCTGGGAGGTCGCGGTGCCGAACACCGGCCCGTCCCAGGCCCGCGCGATGGCGGCTAGGACCCGAGTCTTGCCGGTCCCGGCCGGCCCAGTGATCACCTCGACCGTGCGGGCCGACGTGAGCACGTGCCAGACAGCAGCAGCCTGATCGAGCCGCAGCCCGCGCGGCGTGCTCTGCGCGCGCGCCGCCTCCTGTGCCCGGTCATGCAGCTGCGCCTCAAGCAGCGCGCGGTCGGCGCCCAGGCGGCGCGCGGCCAGCTCACCGGGGAGCCGCGGCGCGCCTTGCGTCTGCGCGTGGGCCACCAGCTGCTCTTCGGCCGATAGCTGCGCGGCCGTCGCGTACCGCGCGGTGCCCGGCCGCGTGTAGATGCTGCGCCCGTCCAGGTCGCGGCGCAGCGACCGGGGCAGCGGCGGCCACTCGGGTGCTTCCAGGCAGACGACGTCCTCAGCCCGCCCGGACAAAGCCTCCTCGGCCAGTCCCAACAGCAACTCCTGCGCGGTCTGCAGGTTCATCTGCCAGGTCTTCGCGGGCATCACCAAGGCCAGCTGTTTCAGCAGGTCATGCCTCGTCCAGGTCGACTGCTTTGCCGTCACCTGCGCCAGCGCCTTGTCCACTGTCCTGGCCTGCTCCTCCCGCGACGGCGGCCCGCCCGCCTCGGCGGTATCGGGCTCGCTTCCACTGCTGGCAGCCGTGGTGCTCCCGGCCGGGCCGCGTGCGTTCGATACTTCCGGGGCAATCCGCGCCAGTTCCCCGCCGATCGTGGCGTCCCACCGGCGCGCCAGCGCGTCCCAGTCGATCTGGGCAGCGTCTTTTCCTTTGCGTGACTGCAGGGTCGCCTTGTTCGCGATGTAGTACAGCTCGCGTGAGTTCGGCGCGCGCCCGTTGCGCCGCTCCCATGCCCGTGCGAGCTCGCGTTCCTTCTCGCGCACCTGCACCGTTCGCGTGGAGTAGGCGTCCATCTGCGCCTGCGTGATCCCGCGGATCTCGTTGCCGCGCCCGTCCGCGCGCGGCACCCACGCCACGCTGAACTCCCGCGTCAGTTCGCACTCCACCGCAGTGGCCGCCACCGCCTGCAGGGCGCCGAGGACCGCGCGCAGGCTCGCTGTGTCATGCGCGCGCCACTTCCCGTCACTTGCGGTCCGGGTGATCCGCGCGATCTGGTTGTGAATGTGATCCTGCGGATCACCGTCCCGGCTGGTGCCCTGCAGCCACGACGTCACGACCAGGCCCGCCTCCTCGAACCGGCCCGGCTCCTGCCCGTCAACCCGGACACCGTGATAGCCGCTCCGGGTGACTCCCGCCCACACCTGCAGGTACTCCAGCGCGGCCCGGTTACCCCGGTGCAGGACCTCCTGAAACTTCTCTTCCCGCCCGGCCCAGTACGCTGCCGCCCGCTCGTCCCCGGCCTGCTGCGCCCGACGGGCGTTTTCCCGCAGGGAGGCGTGCAGCACCGAGATCGACTTGGAGAAGGAGACGGTTACGTCGGTGTAGACGGCGGGTTGCCGGGCCACCCGGGCCGCCTCCCGCTCTAGTTCGACCAGCCGCTCCGCCGTCGCGTGCGGCTCAGCGGCGCGGAGCCGCGCCAGGTGATCAGCGAACTTGGCATAGCTGCCGCGCGGCCGCCCCAACTTGTCCCCGGTCCGCGGGTCGCGCTGCTGGTAGACCGCCTTATAGGGCGCACGCTTCACTACCTGCCCGTGCGAGAGGCTCAGTGCTTGAGCTCCCAGGCCCCACCACTGGCCGGGCGCCTCCCCGGCTTGTGCAGCATTGATGTAGTAGCCACCGGTGCTCCGCTCGGCACCGGAGCGGCCCTGGTTCTTCCAGATGTAGTCCAGGTCGTAGCCCTTGGCGACGGTCACGACCACGGCCAACGGCTGCCTCCTTCCACGTCACGCGGCCGCGGACTGACCATGATCATTCAGATGAATGCAACGGTCTGCGCGGATTGAGCATCATGGTGACAATGGCGGCACGAAATCGCTGCTAGCGATGAGCGGAGGCGAGTGCAGGGGGTGGCAAGGTAGGGGTGCTGACCAGCAAAGATGGAACATTTAGGACATGAAGCAGAAATGACGGTTCTTGCAGGCGGTTACGATACGACGAAGCCGCGGTCCCACCTTCTGGGATCGCGCTCGACCTCCTAGCCGCGCAGGCGGTTCCGGGGCAATACGTGCCGATCACGCCACGTGGCGACCAAGGCGTGCCACTCCTTCGATCAACTCGGCTACCGGCTGGATAGCCCCGGTGCGGTCGGCGCGTCTCCGGCCCTGCCGGTGCCTGCGACCGCCACGTGGTCCCAGGCGCTGCGTCCTCGATGCGGTCGCGGCGCTCGTGACCCCACCTCAGGCTGACGCTCCTGCACTGGACGTCCGGGAGATTCTTGCGTGTCGCTCAACCAATAACGGGCATCACATGCGCTAATCTAAAGTCCGACAAGCCTGATCGTCAGGTAGACCATGCAGAGGAGCCGCATCAGTGAGCGCTAAGTCCGGATGTCCTTGGGGCGACAGGAACTTCGGCCCCGACGCTCCAGACTTGCGGCAGGCTGTCGTGCAGGCACTCACAGACGCGTGTGTCCACTCGCGGGATGCCCAGGACGTCAGTGGCGCCCGGACCCTGGACCCTTTCGGTCACACCCTCAAGACGCTCCAGTTTCAGGAGCTAGCCGACCAGATCGAGGCCCTGTTGCCCGACCGGCACCGGATCGAGAAACTCGACAGGTACTCCCTGGCCGTAGTGAATAACTTCATCCTCTATCCCGTCCGTTCAGTAAATGGCAAGTCCGCGAAGGCAAAAGACGGTTCCGTTCGCAAGCCCGTGTCAAAGCTGCGCCGCCGGATGTTCACAGCCCTCGGCCCAGCGCCCTACCAGCCTTCACTGACCTCAGAATGGGCTGATGAAGCCGCCGAGGACTTGCGCACGCTCATCGCCCGCCTGGGAAAGGGCACTCGCCTTGCAGCGATCAGCTACGTCTGCAGTTTTGATACCGGACTCTCAGATGTCTACTGGGGCGAAGCTGAATTGAACGTTCGTGACGGCTCACTAATCTTTCATGACGGGGAGAGCCTGTCTGTCGTACCCGCGCTAGGCGGCGTCCGTCGCGGACTCCCGACGGTCGCCGACGCCAGTGATGGAGTTGGCTCGCGTGCCTTCGATGGTGGCGCGCCGCCAGAGTTCGATCTTGCAGCCAACCCCTCCCACCAGACCCCCATCACCGAGTCCGAGCCACCTCAGCCTCTCAGTATCGACGATGAGGGATAAGCCCGAGCAGCTCGCTCTCATCGGCGCATCTCGGCGCACACCATCGCCTGGCGCGATCGCTCGCGATTTTGATCCAGCCAGGCTGACCCAAGCGCGTCATCTTGCCGCCATGACCAAGAAAGAGGTCGCAGACACCATCAATGTAACCGCGGCCTGCGCAGCACTCGGGCGTTCCAGCGAGCTAAGGCGGCCGCGTTCGTTGAGCAAGTATGGGAGCTAACCTATGCGATAGAGAAATGGGTGCGCCTTCCTCTCGTCGACCTACCAGGTTTCTCGGGTGGAGAAAGCATTGCCCCTCCCGAGTTTCCGCATCAACCCTCGGCTGCTGCTCGACTCCTGCGAGAACACTGGAATCTAGGCGTTGGGCCTGTTCGGCATCTTGTCCGCACCATGGAAGCCCACGGTATAATCACCGCCATGGTGCCTTTCGATGATACTGACGTAGCTAAAGTGGATGCTTTTAGTACGTCGCGACTTCCTAGACCGGTCGTCGTTCTAACCCCTGATCGTGCCAAGGACGTCTACAGGCATCGTTTCACAGCCGCCCATGAACTAGGGCACCTAATTCTCCATGGTGACACCGCTCCAGGCGACCATCAGCAAGAACGCGAGGCGGACGCCTTCGCCGCTGAATTCCTAATGCCAGAGGCGACCATCAGTGGCGAGCTGCCCTTGCGTACGGATTTCACGGCATTTATCAGGCTGCAGCGCACTTGGGGAGTATCAGTCAAATCTTTGGTCTACCGATGCCGTGAACTCGGCCGGATATCGGAATCGGCTGCTAGCCGGGCTTATCAACGCCTTAGCATTCTTCAGGCTAATGGCGCTCTTCACGCCGAACCCACCACAAGCTTTCCTGGAGAACTTCCCACACTGCTCGCGAAGGCCTTTGACCTCGCAGAAGCTAACGGGCTGACTCTCCCGGCGCTTGCCGACGAACTGGCCTGGCAGACCAGTCGCGTCCGCACACTCCTTAGTCGGCCTGATCAAAGGCCAGCACTTAGAGTCGTTAGTGACATTAGTCATGAGTAATCCTTCAGGACAGGAACGCAGACCTGCTGGGTTGAGTGACTAGAGCTGAGGCCAATTCACTTATCAGATCGACTGTCACGAGCTGCCACGAGCCTATACCGTTTCAGAACTCGGCGAAGGATTTGCGACCTGCGATTTGGTTAAATGGGCCGGTTGAATGCCGGTGTCCACAGTTGAGCTGGGCTCGCTGTTTGTATCTCTTCACCGTCTATTAATTAGGTTCGGATTTTCGGCTGGCTACTACTGTTGCCGCCTTCTTGGCATTTGCGGGAAATGATCCGGCGGTCAGGTCCATGAGACGATCGCTACTTGAGGTTCGTTGAAACAGCTAGCTTCTGCGTGCGTCGGCTGAACGGAACTGGTCCGCCCTCCAAGTGATACAGCGCGAGCCGGTTCAGGTCGTGACGCTCGAGGGATCCGCAGGCCTCGAGCTCGCCACGGCCGGCGGTAGCCCGCATCGTGATGATCTGCTCAGCATCGCCGCTGACGACGATGCCGGGGCTGCGTGTCGCGAACACGTACTGTCGGCTACCGCGCAGCGCGCGCAAGCGGTCAACGAGGTACTCCTCGATCCAGGGGGCGTGCAGAGCATCCTCTGGCTGATCGATGATCACCGGCGTGTCGCCGTCAGCTAGCAGGATGATCAGGATGGCGGTGCAGCGTTGGCCATGTGCCAGGTTCTCGATTGGGGTGTAGGTGCCATCATCGGGCTTCTTGAACTTGACCGTAAGGATGTCTGGCCGGTCGATGAGCTGCAGGTTAAGGAGCTCCTGCCACAGGTTCTTCTCGTCGATGTTCGCATACAATCGAGCCACGCTGGCTGCATCGATGCCCTTGGCGACGTCGACTAGGTTATTAACCTTGCCTTGCCACAGAAGGCGGGCGAACTTGATCGGATGAGTGTAGCGGGCGATCGCTTCGAGCACATCCTCGCGCACCCGCGAGCCGACCTTGATCGCATCCAGCGCCTTCCGGTAGTCCTCGAAATCGCCTTCGTCAGGCACGTCAATACGAACGAAACCGGCCATCTTCTTGTTCAGTTCAGCCACACGGCCGCGACGCAGTTCACGCCGTTCCTTGCGGGCGGCGTGTAGACGGTCGAGGAGTTCCTCGCGCGCCGCCTCCAAGGCTTCGAGTTCTGGGACGGCTTCGCTGCTGAGGTCATCTTTTGCGGCTTTGGTTTCAGCCAGTTTCTCTTGCAAGGAGCCAAGATGCGTCCGCAACGAGGTCAGGGACGACTGGCCGTCGACCTTTTCTAGTTCGGCGTCCAACTTTGCCTGGAAATCCTTGTAGCGAGTCTGCCACTGCGAACGTACGGTCTCCATGGCCTGGCTCGCCTCGCTGATCGCCGTCGTGATTTCGGCGGTGGCCGAGTCCAGTCGGATCTTAAGGGCCTGCAGGATCGACGAGGCTTGCGTAAAGAGATCGCAGTTGTCAGCTACGTCGTGCAGACTCGGCAGCGATGGCGTCTTGACGGCGGGAGCCTGCAATGCACTGACGGCGTTGGCGGCCTTGTTTAGCTTGCCGCTCCCCTTGGTCCAGCCTTCCTGCTGCTTGACGACCTGCGTATCAAACAGTGTCGCCAACCGACGCACCTGCTCGGCGATTTCAGTCTCTTTGCCGGCCTCCTCACGCAGGCCAGTCACTCGCGTTCGGGCTTTTATCAGCTTCGAGCCGTTTACTGCTGCCTGGCGATTTAGATCGGCGATCTGTGCCTCGACCTCGGAGATATCGATTCCGGCATCGATCAGCGACATACGGCCGACAGGACGCCTTGAATATTCCAGAACCTCGCCCTGCGAAAAAGCGGCAAGTGTAATCAATTCACGGGGTTCAGCACTGATCGCGGGCCATTCACCGCTTGTTTCCTGATAAACTGTCGGTGGCGCATCGCCGGTAGCAGTGAACGGGCGTTCGACCCGGTAGCGGCAGCCATCTACGGCGATCTGGAGCTTGACTACCCCCGCACCGAGAGCCACATTGAGCCGCGACCGCACTTCTTGGTGGATGGCAGGAAAGGCCTTAGCATCGACCTGCTGGTCCAAGGCGTAGCGGATGGCTTCAAGCACCAGCGATTTGCCCGCCCCGGTTCCGCCGAGCAGGCAGTTGAGATCAGGACACAACTTGACCTTCTGACCGCTGAGAAAGCCTCCCACCAGCTCCACGCTATGCACTACTGGATATGCTGCGGTAGGTGGCGCAGTGCCCAGTCTGACACGCAAGTCGGGATCGGATAGGGCGTGCCTGATGCCGACGAGGTCGGGACGGCTGGCCTTCACCCAGGTACGGCGGGCGCCGATGCCAGAAAGGGCGTGTCGGCTAAGCGACGGATCCCAAGTATCGGAACCTTGCACGAAGGCCATGGTTCTTTCGCCGCCGAGCTTGCCGTTGACCCTGTCGCGCGTGGCCAGATCGACGACTTCAACTGCTGACAGGCATGGTTCTAGCAGGGTCCGCTTTTGATGCGCCGCGACGGAAATGCTCGTGAGCAGGCCTCGAGGCTTCTCGATGTGCGCAGCGATGGCCACTCCACCGGCCTCGACAACCCGTCTCGCTGCATCTGCGATACCTGAATTGGCCGCGATGTCCAGCCTGCCGCGGTCGGGGGTCTTGATACCGAGCATAACGAGCACATCGTCGATCACTGAGCTGTCGGTGCTTTCCTCCCAGATACCTAGAAGATGCCCCTCAGCTGTACTGATCTCGACGCCTGGAAGGACTATCAGGTCGGTACTAACGTTAGCTGCAGCGGTCCGCACTTCGTCGCACCAGGCAGTGGTGTTGTGGTCGGTAATAGCGATGGCGTCGATACCAGCCGCGACTGCTGCAGACACGATATCAGCAGCGGTGCCGTAATCCTCTTTACGTGCGTCCCTGGAGCCAGGCGTGTGGACGTGAAAGTCGACAGCCCACAGGCGGGCCGGGGCCGTCACGAAAAGCGCCCCAACCTTGCCGCAAGAAGATTGTTCGAAGACTGCACCTTGGACCTCAGTACGATTCGGATTTTCATGCCTTACCTGGACTCTTTGGTCGGACAAATCGATGGTGGAGCTGCAAAGTAACTCAGGACTCGCCCGACGGCATTGCACATGCTCAGCCAGAACCGACGTCGAGTCAGCGTTGGTCAACTTTCCGGAGGCCAACGGCACGCGAAGATACTTCGCTGTTACGCCAGAGTTCCGATCGGTGGTGCCAGCAGGCAAGATCACACGCGTCCGGGTTCGGGCATACGGAAGGCTAGTCGTCAACGTATCCTGATGCCCGACAACACGCCGGACCGATGGTGACAATCCGCCAGGCTATCTTGGCTGCTCAGACCGGACAGGACCGCCGAAGCCTGGCGAGGTTCACTCGACGTCGGCCGTCGACGCTAGGAGAGTGGCGCAGAACCATCCCACACGCGTTCGAAGCTCTCAAGGTAGAGGGCGATCATCTCGCCGTCGTCGGTATCGCGTAGGTAGAACACGGGTGCCTGCGCGGCTGGGATGCCATAGGTGTGCTGATTGACCAAGAGTTGGTCGTCGGCGCGGTAGATCGAGTTGTACAGCACAGTGCGGTTGAGCCGTATCTCGATGTTCTCGACCGCGCAAAGCGGCCGGTACAGCGTGAGCGCGTTGCGGATCTTTGCAGCCATGGCATCGCCGATGCCTTCTTCCTCGCCTCGTTCGGCGGCATGCGACCCATCAGGATCACCGAGCGCGATCCGCACGTTGACACCCGCCCGCCCCTTCTCGGCGAGAATCCGCAAGATCCCCGCGTCCTCGGCGAGGAACAGCGCGCTGTAAGCCAGGATGGCGATCTCGCTCTGGGCCGATCCGAACAGCTGTACCCAGACCTCCCGCGGCACAGCCCACCGGTGCGAGTACACCGTCCCCAGTTCCTCCGGCCGTGCCCGCGCCGCCAGCGGCCCGCCCGCGTCCGGCCACAGGTCGGCCTCATCCGCGCCGACGAGCTCAGCGATCGCAGCCCGGTTGTGCGGGTAGGGCACGCGCCCGGTCAGCCACCGCCGGACCGTCTTGGGATCCACGCCCAGGCGGGCGGCGATGTCGTCTTCGCGCAGCCGGGCCCGCAGCAGGGCCCGGCGCAGTGGCTCGTTCACCGTTGGCGCCTCCCGGATCGCGAGGTCACTCCCGACCGTACCAGAAGACGTCCCTAGAAGTCCCTCAGGTGGAGTTTAGAAGTTCCCCTCGCCTGCACCAACCTGGCCTCCAGGGCACGGCATCGCTCAGCCGTACCAGCAGCAGCACGCAGCCAGGAGGAACACCAAGATGACCAGGTCAGTCCGGCTCTACACCGCGGCGCAGTTCGAGGAGGTGAACACGCTGGTCGACCTGGTGGCCGAACGATCCGACCTGCCGCCCGCCGAACGTGACAAGCTCACCGCGTTCCAGGCGGACCTGCGGCAGACGGTGCGCGAAGACCGCCGCCGTGCCGCTGGCGCGGCCCGCCTCCCCGGTGGCAACGAGCTGACCGCGCCATGACAGCTGAACCAGCCGCCGCCACGCGGCATACCGGCACCTATCCCGGGCGAGCCGACCAGGTGCGCCACGTCCGCCACGCGATATCCGGGTACCTGGCAGGGTGCCCGGCCGCCGCCGACGCGGTGCTCATCGCGTCCGAACTGGCCGCCAACGCCATCCTGCATTCGCGGAGCAGGACCGAGCACTTCACCGTCCGCGCCGAGCTGCACCCGGATCATGTCCGGGTCGAGGCGGAAGACCTCGGTGGCCCCTGGCGCCGCAGGCCGCCCGACGGCCGCCCGCACGGCCTGGATGTGGTCCGGGCCCTCACCGGGCCAGATGGCTGGGGCGTCGAGACCACCACTGATGGCGGCCGGGTCGTCTGGGCGCGCCTCGACCTGGAAGCGGCAGGGGAGTGAGCCAGCACGCCACCAACCCCCATCGACGCCCCCGCCCCGGCCACCATGAAGAACGTTGCGCCGATCGGGCCCGGCCTCAACGACGCCGCGATTGTCCGATCTGTGACGCGCGGGGGAGCAGGGACGTTCCAGACGTCTCCAGACGCCAGGCCGCGTCCGTGCACGTCCCAGGCCGGCTGACTAGCGTGGATCTCATGAACACGCTCGCAGCCTGGGCTCAAGACCTTGCCCGTACCCTCCTGGCCGACGCTCTTCCCCGCCGCTGGGCTCACGTCCAGGGCGTCGCCGCCCGGGCCCGCAGCCTTGCCCCCGCCATAGGCCCGGACACCGGTCTGCTCGAAGCCGCCGCGTGGCTGCACGACATCGGCTACCTCCCCGAACTCGCCGAAACCGGCCTCCACGGCCTGGACGGCGCCCGCTACCTCTGCGACGTCCAGCACGCCGAACCCCTGCTGTGCCGCCTGGTCGCGCACCACTCCTGCGCCGTCATCGAGGCCGAGGAACGCGGCCTCGCCCACGTCCTGAACCGCGAGTTCGCCCCGCCGCCACGGCCGCTGGCCGACGCGCTGACGTTCTGCGACATGACCACCAGCCCGGACGGCGAGCACGTCCCCGTGCACAACCGCCTGGCCGAGATCCACGACCGCTACGGTTCAGGCCACCTGGTCAGCCGCTCGATCCGCCGCGCCACCCCGCTCATCCTGGAGGCCGTCGGCCAGGTCAACGCCCGAGCCGCCCGCCCCTGACAAGAAGCCGCTCAGCCCAGGTACGGCGTGGCACGTCCCTCGAGGTAGTGCCCGATGCGCAGCCGCATCGAGCGGTCCATGGGATAGCCGCCGAGGTCCTTGCGCGGGACCCACCGGACCTCACTGCTCTCCTCGCTGCGCGTCGGCTCGCCTCCGGTCGCCCGGGCGGTCAGCACGATGGAGAACTCCTGCCGGGCCTCCCCGTTGCTGGTGTACAAGATCACGTGCCGAGGGTCGGTGTAGATGCCAACCAGCCCGGTGACCTCGCAGTCGATCCCGGTCTCCTCCCGGGTCTCCCGCACCGCCGCCTGCACCATCGACTCACCCAGGTCAATCGCCCCGCCCGGAACCGCCCAGTTGTCGTTGTCCGACCGGCGGATCAGCAACACCTCACCCGCCGAATTAGTCACCACCACGTTGACCGACGGGACCAGGCTGTTCGCCTCAGGTGCGGCCGGGTCGTCGTAGAAGTCGATCCTGCGGGCCACGCCAGCTAGGCCCCATCCAAGGGCGTGGCCGTTTCCCAGACCCGCTCGAAACTGTCGATGTACAGCCCAGCCAGCTCGCCTCCGGGGAGCTTGCGCAGCTGCCAGACCGGGGCGTGCGCCGCGGTCACGCCGAACAGGTGGGTGTTGACGAGCACCTGGTCATCGGCGCGGTAGATCGAGTTGTACAGCACCGTGCGGTGGAACCGGAACTCCACGCCGCCGGCCGCCCGCAGCGGCCGGTACAGCGCCAGGGCGTTGCGGATCTTGGCGGCCATGGCATCGCCGACGCCCTCGTCTTCCCCGCGGTCGGTCACGACCTGGCTGTCCGGGTCGCCGAGCAAGATCCGCACCCGCACGCCCGCCTTGGCCTTCTCCTTGAACATCTTCTGGATGCCCGCGTCCTCGGACAAGAACAGCCCGGAGTACACCAGCACGCCGATCTCCCGCTCGGCCTGCGAGAACAGGTGTCCCCACACGTCCCGGGGGACCTCGGAGCGGTGCGGGTACACCGCGACGACCTCGCTTTCGGAGACCACGGCGACCTCGTCGCGGCCCAGCGCGTCCGGCCAGATATAGGACTCATCCACGCCCAGGAACGTCGCCACCTCGAAGCGGTGCCTGCGGTAGGGGATGCGGCCCTTGGTGATCCACCGCTCCACGGTCTTGGCGTCCACCTGCACAGCATCGGCCAGCTGGTCGGGGGTCTTGCCCCGCTCGAGCAGGAGCGCTCGCAGCCGTTCGTTGCGCATCTCACCGGGCCCGCAGGACGTGAAAGGACGGCTACACCCTAGCGGGGACGTCCCGACAAATCCACCTGCCGTCCTGGCGCGTAGTAACCGCGTCCTGACGCTCCGGCGCATCCTCGCTGCATGACACCGAAATCCGCTCATCTACGCAGATTGCGCCATCCGGCAAGAATGTCTGCGCCTTCTGTTCCCACCATCGTGCCCGGTCCACGAGCCCTGCTCGCCACCACCGGCGCCGGCCGCCCAGGCGCGCACCGAACGACCGGCGCCCTTGCCCGGGCACCCGTCTTCCCCCTCGCCCTGACCGAACCCTCCCTCGCCACCACCCCCGACACCGGCACCCCGCCCGCCTCCCGGCCCGCCCCGGACCGGTCGGGCCTGTGGCTGCGTAACGCCGCCGCCGGGCTGTGCGTGGCCGCGGCCGCGGCTGCGGTCAGCTTCACCGCCCAGTACCGGATGGTCGACGCCACCCGCCACCTGCCCGCCATCGCCGCCCTGGAAGCCGCGATCCCGGACGCCGCCGCCCTGGTCTTCGCCTGCCTCGGCATCGCGCTGGCCCTGCACGGCCGCCGCGCGCTGCGCGCCCGCACGCTGAACCTGGCCGCAGTCGGGACCAGCGTGTTCATGAACGCCATCGCCGCCGAACCCGGCTGGCGGAACCTGGCCATCTGGGCCCTGCCCCCCGTCGCCTACGCCCTGGCCAGCGACACCCTCATCGGCGTCGTCCGCGCCCGAGCCCTCGCCCTCCACCACCTCGGCACCACCCTGGCCGCCGACGCGGCCACCCCGCTGGCCATCCTCGGCGGCCTGGTCCTCTGGCTGCTGCGCCTGGCCCTGGCCCCCGCCTCCACCCTGTCCGGGTTCCGCGCCTGGGTGCTCCAGGAATGCCCGGTCGCCCCCGGCCGCCGCGCCCCCACGCTCCGGCTGGCCCCCGCACCGCACCCGCGGAAGGCAACCAAGACCGCCCGCTTCCTGGATCTGGTCACCGAACGGCACGGGTCTCTCGCCTCAGTCCCGCTGCACCGCGTCGCCGGGATCAGCGCCGACCTGGCGCCCCAGCTCGACCTGAACACCGGCGCCGCCCGCACCGCCCTGCGCAAAGCCGTCCTGGCCGCCCGGAACGGAGGTCCCCGATGATGATCAAGTACGCCATCGCCCTGGCCATCGTGCTCATCGTGGCGGCGTTCGCCGCGTGGGCGTTCCTGCCCGCGAGGTACCTGCCCGGCAACCGCGCCCGCCACCTGCGGATCCGCCTCCACCTGAGGCTGCACCCCGGCAAGGGCTTCGCCCACGTCTTCAGCCTGTGGCTGCGCTGGGGCCGCCTGGCCGCGCTGCGTCGGTCGTCCCGGATCCGCCCCGCCCTCCCGCTGCGCTACCGCCTCATCGACTCCCGCGAGCACGCGGTGTTCCTCGGCCGCGCCCACTACCGGCACCGGCTGCACGTCTCGCTCGAGGAGCACCTGCTCGTCATGGCGCCTCCACGGACCTACAAGACGGCGTTCCTGGCCGACGTCATCCTGCGCTACCCCGGCCCGGTCATCGCCACCACCACCAAGCCCGACATTTACGCGCTGACCAGCGCCGTGCGCGCCGAACTCGGCCCGGTCCACGTGTTCAACCCCCAGCACATCGGCGCGGTCCCGTCCACCTTCTGCTGGTCCCCGGTCGAGGGATGTGAGGACCCGGCCACCGCGATCCGCCGCGCGGACGCGTTCGCGTTCGCCGTGTCGCAGAAGGGCGTGGAGGACGGCACCTTCTGGTCCGCCAAAGCGAGTGACTACCTGCGC
>WNFD01003832.1_pt1 | contig 15088 bp, 10 predicted proteins | sample 5400491 | NCBI WGS metagenome assembly WNFD01 (sample SAMN13153343, study PRJNA577476) | soil metagenome | isolation source: 120 cm saprolite under Douglas fir tree site 2 hole 2 replicate 2 | place: USA:California | collected 2015-04-18
TCGCTTTCACGGCGGTAACACGGGTTCAAATCCCGTCGGGGACGCCAGTTTAGAACCAACGACTTCCAGCTATTCGTTCGAAACCTCATAGGCACAAAAAGGCACAAAGTTTCGTAGCAATTCACATCCCTAATATCTGCGGCGGTTTCCTAAGCGGTCTTCGCGTCCGGAAAGAACTGTGGGGACCGGCTTTTGGGACGCTTCTGTTTTGGACGGGCCGACTGATTGTTTAACGATGGATCTCAGGACGCTTACCTGTTTTCCGGCGAAGTCGACGTCTTGCCACTTTAGACCGAACAGTTCGCTCATGCGAAGCCCCGTGCCCGCAGCCAAGAGAACAAGAGTCCTCTCTCTGTTCCGCAAACTGTGAACGAGTAGGTTGATTTCGGAAGGCAGAAGCACTTCTGGTATCGTGCGCCGTTTCGCGCTTTGGCGGACGAGGGTGATGGGATTGTGGTTGGTGAAGTCGTGCCGTCTCGCATGGTTAAAGAGTACGCTCATCAGATTCCGAATCTTTGTGCGACTAGCTCGGGCGAGCGGGAGCGTCCGTAGCCACAGCTCAACTTCGATCGTTCTGATCGCGCTGATGTTGGTCGATCCCCATCGCGGCACGATCCACTTTCTTAGGTAACCCTCGTACGTGGTTCTCGTTGACAGCGTCTTCCATTCGTTCTCTGTGGCGAGTTCTCGCTGACGGTAGTGCTCAACCAGTTCTGCGAGTGTCAGGGGCTTCGCCCTCAGTCGAGCATCATTAATGTTGATGTCTCTGCGTAGGGCTGCGATCGCCTTCAGTGCTGCAGATTCATCTCTGAAGGTATCGAGTGATCCTACGACGATTCTGCGATGCTTTCTCTTTGCTCCGGAACAAGATTCTCTCCAGCGGTACTCCCAAACATCGGGCCCTTGACGACGTGAAGAGCGAATGAGGCTTCCTTTTTGCATGGCTGCTCCTTAACTCAGGCCAAGCGGGAACAAGAGTCCTCCACCTTCGGCCTGTTGTTTAGGCACAATATAGGCACAAATGTGAAAGTGTCATTTGATCGTCGGTTGTGAGCGGTTTGCGCTGGCTCGGATTAACGGGGTGTCTCGGAGGTCTTTTCAGACCTAGCGTTCTATTACCGCTTTGCTGCGGCGATGTCCAGCGGTGTGCTGTGACGCCTGAACTCCAACACAAGCGATGGCGCATACAGTCATCGCGAGGATGCGGCCTCTCAATCGTCTGCACAACTCCTACGACAAGTCCGTCAATATCGCGCCTTTGGGACGTATTTCAGTCTGTTAGAACGCTCTTCTCTAACCGTCATATCAATGTAAGCGATTTAAAAATCAGGAACTTAGAGCAAACAACATCTGGTCGCCCTGTCACGGTACCTTCTACCTTCCCCCATTTCCAGAAGCTCCTGTCCGTTCTGCTAGAGTCGTTCGCGAACATTCGAATCCGATGGTTTGCCGTACTAGAGTTTCGCTCTAGGCGCTGGTAAATCCAGCGGCTTTCGCGGCTTGATACCGCCCTCACCGCCGCTGGTTTCGGGGGCAGGCGTCGAGAACTTAGTGTTGCGGACGCATCCGTTATATGTATAACATATGTAGAATGCATATAACGAGGCCGCAATGGAGCCCAAGGTCCGAAAACCGGGAGTGAACATAATTGAAGTGAGCACGTCGGAGAAAACCGATACGGCGGAGCTAGTGGAGGTGTCGCTGACTCGCTTCGCCGGATACTTCTTGCGGTTGGGTACATTTGGCTTTGGCGGTCCGATTGCTCTCGCTGGCCACATGCAGCAGGACTTGGTTGAGGAGCGTCACTGGATCAGCAAGCAAGACTACGTCGAGGGTCTTGCATTGGCACAGTTGGCACCTGGACCTTTGGCCGCGCAACTCGCAATTTATCTTGGTTATGTCCGTAACGGAATTCTTGGCGCCACCGCCGTCGCCATTGCGTTTGTCTTACCTTCGTTCTTGATGGTACTTGCGTTGTCCGCGGCGTACGTGCGCTACGGCGGCCTACGTTGGATGCAGGCTATTTTTTATGGAATCGGAGCCTCCGTAATTGCAATCATCGCGAGGTCGGCGTACAAGCTAACGAAACTGACTCTGGGCAAGGACAAGCTCCTGTGGGGGATCTTCGTCGTTCTAGCAGTCACGACAGCATGGACTTCACGAGAGATCGTGTGGCTTTTCCTGGTGGCCGGCGTAGTGGCGCTACTGGTCAAAGCGATGCCCACAACGGCACAGGTCGAGACCATAAGGCCGGCAGTTTGGCTGTTTGGTCCGCCGACCCTGGCAGGGGGCACCGGCCTACTCGGAATTTTTCTCTACTTCGCTAAGGCCGGAGTGTTTGTGTTCGGGAGCGGACTGGCCGTGGTGCCATTCCTCTACGGCGGAGTAGTGCAAGAACATCACTGGCTCACTGACCGGCAATTCGTAGATGCCGTCGCGGTCGCGATGATCACGCCCGGCCCGGTGGTCATCACGGTTGCCTTCATTGGCTATCTTGTTGCAGGCATTTCCGGGGCAACGGCTGCGGCGCTGGGCATTTTCTTCCCCGTCTATTTAATTGTGGTGTTACTTGCACCATCCTACAAGCGGTGGGCCAAAAATCCCCAACTGAATGCATTCGTCCGCGGTGTAACCGCTGCGGCGACCGGGGCCATCGCCGGGGCTGTCATCGTGCTGGCGCGACGCTCCATCTACGATGTTGCGACCCTGATGATTGCGCTCGTGACCCTTGGGGTCCTCATCCGCTGGAAGATGCCAGAGCCGATTTTGATAGCTTGCGCAGCAGTTGCGGGTCTCTTGTTACGGTCCACCTGACCTGTTACTCCGCCCTGGGACCAACGAGAAAACTGCTTCCGGCCGGTATTTCCTATCTCCTAAACGTCCAGCGGAGCTTTACAGCAACGACATCACTTTGTGGCACGATGCTGGTCTCATTAGGGTTCAGGACCAGTCGTTGCCAGCCCCGGTTCCAGACAATGAATAGGTCATTGCCTGGCTTGATGGTCCAGCGCAAGCGGGTGTTGGTGCCGACGTTCTGTGATTCGGTGTCGTATTGAATGAAGCTGCTGAGCACCAGGTTGGGGCTCCAGGCATAGGCACCCTGCAGTTGCCACAGACGCTGGACGAAGTTGCCTTGGGGAAGGTGCCCGAAATCATTCTCGACGTCGGCTTCGAGTTGCACTCGGCCTTTTGGAGATGTCCACTTCAGATAGTTTTGCCACTGCGTCAGGTGGCCATCGAAGAAAGAGCCGAACCATGTGGTATTTCCAAACTGTAAAGGTCGGTGACTGCTGGTTTGGGCTTCTAGCCGGTAGCGCGTGAACTCGTACGAACCTGGAGGGATGACGACTCCGGGAGCGATGGTAAAGGGTGACAGAAGGATTTCGCCGTGCGGGTTCCAGTTGAACTCGAATCGATCGCCGGTCTCGAACCGGACATTGATCGGTGCCATGAAATATTCCCAGGATTCGAGTATGCCTTGCGGGTCGGTATAGCGAACGTATTCGTTTTCAAAGAACTCCTGGCGAATCCAGCGGAAGGGACCGTCCTTGGAAGGACGAGGTTGGTAGGCGCAGAAGGCATCGGTGCGACGCGTGCCAGGTCGAGGAAGAAATCCAAGCAGAGGCTCGAGCGCGATGCCAAACTGGTTCACGCTAGCATTGCAATCCAATAGGTCGTTCGGGTAGTCGGCACGGAGTCCCCAACCGATCTTGCTGCCGGGACCAACGTCACCTTGAGTGGTAGCAGTCCACGCGCCAAACTGCAGATTCTTATTGCCAAAGAACTTTGAGGTGCGCCAGACAGCGTCGATACCCGCCAGCAAATTGTTGCGGCGTGCTTCGGGATCGCCGTGAGTCAAGATTGTCCCGACCCGGAGGTTTTCGTTGAAGTCGTAAGAGATGCGACCGGCGAACAGATTCGTGCCAGGCACCACGGGAGAGGGTAAGCCAAGATCCTGTACGACCTGGTCGGACACGATTGTTTCGCGCGTCTGCACATCCAGTATGCCGAGATTCCATTTTCCAACGCGACCGTTGAGTTTGATGCCAGCATCTATCGGAATCTGGGCGCCGTCCAGCAGTCCGACGTTTCGGCTGAAGAATGGGATGAACAGGGGCGAGTCCTGGCGTGCGAGACCCAAACCGAAATCGTACTGATTTGCTCCTTCGAGGAAGAACGAGCGCTTTTCGGGAAAGAACAGCGGAAAACGAGTCAGGTTGATCTGGCGGGTATCAACTTCGGTCTCGGCAAAGTCGGTGTTCGCTGTGAATACTGTTACCAACTGCGGTGTAATCTTCCAGGTCACTTCGCCGCCGACTGCTCCCTGCCACGATCGCGGTGATCCCGGTCCATAGAATTGCTTCGTTTTCCCGACAGCGTATGGAGTGACTTCCAGACCCTTGCCCTGCTGTACTTCTCCGACGCCAGACAAGCGGCCCGAGCGGCTTAAATCGTATAGAAACGAATCCAATGTCGGAGACGACCAGCGTAGCCATAGGCGTTCGCGAGGAATAAATCGCTCTAGGTTCAGTCCCCAATCATTGAGGCCGGGAGTGAAGCTCAAGGTGCGCGATGGAATGACAATTTCCGCCGACCAACCGTCAGGTATCCTCGCGGTGCGCGCATCCCAAATACCGTCCCAATCAAGCGAGACACTGTCCGCAGTGGAAATCAGACCGTCGACGCGAGTCCCCGCTGCGTTGATCTGGAAAAAGTATCCCGTGCGCCGGTCTCCATAGGTGTCCAGGACAATGCTCACCGTGTCATCCCCTGTCAGATCGCCGTCGCGTCGCATAGTGTGGATGGCGATGTGGCGGGGATCCGGATCTTTACAAATAAAACCAAAATAGATCCGGTCGCTGGTGACGATGACTTGGACTTGAGTTTCATACGGTGTCGGCTGTCCCGGTTTTGGCGCCTGCTGTGTGAGTTTCATTACTGGCGCATCGCGCCAAGCCGGTTCGTTCAATAGACCATCCAGTGTTATCGATGGGGATGAAGTGGGGGCAACTTTTACAGCAGGCCCATCGTCTGAACGGGCACTTGCCAGGGTGGCGGTGGCCAGCAGCGCACACAAGGCCCAGTGCCGTCGGTGTCCTCGGTGACAGCGAAAATCTCGGACCCGCCTGACGGCTTCTGGCTGCGGTTTGTTTCGCCTGAGCATGATTGTGTCTAGTGCTCTTCGGGTGGTCTAAGGTTTCGAAAGGCACGGTACAAGAGCAGGTCGTAGCTGATCTTGGCCCCGCCGCCGATCACCAAGGGAGCCGAAAAAGCCACATTTTGCATCAAGAAGCCCGCAACGGACGAACCGACAGCCCAGAAAATATTGCGTGCCAGATTCGCGATGCCGCTGGCAAATGTCCGCTCGCTCGGAAGGACTACGGCGGCGACATACGATTGGCGGGTGGGGACGTCCATCTCGACAAGCGCTTCGCGACACAGAAACAGCACGATCGCAACTTTCAATGAAGGCGCGAATGCCGCAGCGACCAGGAACAAACTGGAAGGCAAGTGAGTAAAAACCATCGTCTTCACTAGTCCAATGCGGCGAGCCAACCACGCTGCCGCCAGATGAGAGACAGCATTCAGAAGGTGCACAGCAAAGAAGAGGAGGCCCAAGCTTTCTTCCGCTACTCCAAAACGCCGGAAAAACCAGTAAGCAACAAGCGCATCAGTCAGAAATCCCCCGCCAAACGCATCAAGGGAAAACAAACTCGCCAGTTTTGTGACCACCTTCTTGCTTGCGGGCGAGACGTGATGCGGAGGAGCCTCCGTCGCTGATTTGGAGACCTCAACTGCAGCAGAGGCGAAGGGGTAAAGGATTGCGCCAACTACTCCCAGGAAAGCGCATCCAAAAAACACAGTGCGGTAGGAGGCAAGCAGCGGAAGGGCAAACCAACGCTGCAGGAGCAGCGGTAGGGCTGCAGCCAAGGCCCCCAGCGAACCTGCGGTATCGAGGACAACGTTGTACCAGGCGAGGCCCCATGTCCTCGATGAGTCCGGCACCAGTGCGGGAATGATTGCTTGCTCAAGAGTAAATGCAGCCGAGCGGTCCGTGCCGGTTCCGTTCAACATCCCCACAAAGGCCATCACTAGGAGAACCGGAACAGCGGGGGTGGAGGCGAGAGCAAGAGCACCGATCGCGCCAAGGAGCGAAAGCACCACAAGCGTGCGCCTGCGTCCCGCACGGTCTGCCTTTGCCGTGACGCCGATAGTTGCCAGGGCCGACCCCACCAAGCCAGCGGCGACAACCACGCCGATGTTGAACGAGGAAAGACCGACACGAAACAAGTAAATGCCGAGAACTACGCCGGTAAGGCCGAAGGTGAACGAACGCAGGAATGCCGCTGTATTAATAATGAGAAGGTCTCTCGACACAGGCACGGTCACGGCGCTTGACGCGCGAATTCGTAGAGTGCGTCATAGACTGGGAATTGCCGTACTAGCCGTTCTTCATCGGAAATGCCCATGGCCGCGAAGCCCTGCGCGATCGCCCGCAGGCCGATTCCCTCGACTGCAATTGGTTCCTGGCCCTTGATGTCCGCAGAGCGGACGATCAGCGCGAGACGTTCCAGTCCCGGCGCTTGAAGGTGGTAATCCTCAATGATCGCCTCGAAAGAACAGCGTACCCCGCGATGATTCAATTTCACTGCTGGAAGCCGCGGTGCGTCGAACGGAATTGCATTTTCACGTGTGGCCGTTTCGAGGAGTTGGCTCTCGCTGACGAACAGGAACTGAGCTTCAGGATCAACGAAGCGGCGGATCAACCACGGGCAGGCGACACGATCCACTTTGATATTTTCACGAGTAATCCATTTCATAATCGCCCCCGAATCTATCGACGGCTGCTAGGGACCAGTCACGGGCTCGTACACTACCATCCGAGCAACGGGCTTTCCGTCCTCTTCTTGCTCCGGCGTGTAAACCCGATGAGTCTTGGAATCCACGGCGAGGCTATGGACAGCGTGCTGGACGCGAAAGTCTTCCAGTTTGCGGTAGTGGTCTGGATCATCCTGATGGAAAACGGAAACGGCGCCGCTGTAACACGCGACATAAATACGACCAAGACCAAGATCAAACTTGATCACATCGGGTCCATCGGCGACAGGCAGAAAGGCGATTGCAGCGTGCTTGTCTAGATCAAAGACTGCCATCAGGTTGTTCTCTTCGCAGGCGAGAAAAGCACGATGATGCTCCGGATCAAGCGCCATTCCGTGATTGCCCTTGCAGTGCCCGACGGAATATCGACCTACAACTTTGTCAGTTGCCGGATCGATGATCGCGAAGATGTTCTGGTCTTGCAGGTTGACGTATACCTTGCGGGCTACGGGATCGTATTGCGGCATTCCGGTTTCACTGTCGAAATGTAATGTGCCTACAATCTCGTCTTTTTGTACGTCAACGATGGCTTCGGCTTTGCCCCGCTCATCCGAGACGTAAAGCTTATGAAAGGGCGCGGCATAGGTGCTGCCGTCTGGCTTAGATTCAGTCTTGAGTTTCTTGATGACCTTCATCTGCTTGAGGTCAACTACACCGATGGTGTCGTCGTGTGCGTTCGAGGTGTAGAACTTTTTGAGTTCAGACACATATTCAACGCCTTCGGCACCCGGTGTATTGGTTACGATCGCAACGACACGGTTTGTGCGCAAGTCGATCACGTAGGTCTGGTCCGCGGCGAGGTGCGCGGAGATCAGGTAGTGATCGTCCTCATCAATCGTCAGGTAATCAAACCGCTTTCCCCCTGGGCCTGGCAAATCAAACGCGGTGATTTTCTTCAAAGTCGGAGTTGTCTGGGCGACTCCCGTTGTTGCAATGCCCAGAAGGAAAGCGGTCGTCAAAAACCGAACAGCCTTTCGCATCGCGCACCTCAACACTACGTCTCACTACTTCACAGCAACATGGCTCAATGCTGCTTTGATTCCCGCAGGCACCGATTCCGTGCTACCAACAGCCCAGAAGTGCATGAAAAACAGACGAGGCTGCTCGGTCAGCATGTGGCTGTGCAGCGCCGTGACCGCGATGTCGTGCTCTTCCAGTGCGGAGATTACAGGATTCACTTCTTCCGCCGTCAACACGAAATCTCCCGTTGTGGCAACTTTGCGGGCGCCGGCTTCCTGGAAGTTGATCGCTTCGGCGACGCCTTGGGGTGTGGTGAGCGTCATTTCGTGATCGGTGATTGCCGCGGCACGAGGAATCCCGAAGGAGAGTACGCCTCCGGCAAAGTGCCCTTTCGTGCCTAAGATGTCTTCGATGGTTTTCACAAATGCTGGAGGTTCCCCGGCGGGTACTGGCGGCGCTGGCTTGTCGAGAGGTGTCTTCGACTCCGCCAGCCCGGCGTGCAGGGACTTCGCCAGCTCAACGGCCTTTCCGTGGCCCATGTAATGCATGTAAATGACCCGGGGGGATTCATTCAAAACATGATTGTGGACGGCGGTGATTTCGAATCCCGCGGCGCGCAACTTCTTCATGACCTGTGTGAGTTCGTTCTCCAGGAGAACCAGGTCGCCCATGACCATTGCTTCGTTGTCGTTTCCAGCGAACGCCGCCCAAGAGCCGAGTGCCAATCCGGGCTTAATCTCAACGCCGGCAACTGAGACGTGGAGATCTGTTCGAGGAAAGCCCAGCCGGTAGACATCACCGGTCTTTTGTCCCGAGCGGCCCATTGCTTCGTCAATTTTGGCCGTATCCAAGCCCTGCGCCACGAGCATTACGGGGCAAGACAGCAGAAGAGAAAGAACCAGTGTTCGTAGTTTCATAAAAGCAACCATCCTTCGTGTTTGATTTTGCGCTCCAGCCAGTAAGCGCAGTCCTTCCATCGAAAAATCAGCGGAGCGATTTGTAGAGGCCCTCAGCCAGCTGCATTCCTCGCTTGAGGAGTTCTCGGTCACTCAGACCCTCTCGGGCCCAACCCTTCATCACTTCATCGATTCCGAAGCCCTCTTTCCGGCCAAATTTCTCATCGAAGAGGTCTGCATCATGAACAACTTCCGCCATAACCAATACCCTCGTGTCGCGAATGTGAAACACCTTAAGCAGCGTCTCAAAAGTGCAGTCCTCGCCACGGTGCCCAAACCCACCTTCGTACATGTCGAACGGGACGGCCTTGGCTGGTTTCTTGTCCTCGGGGGCAAAAGCGAATTTAGCCTTCGGGTCAATAAACTTGCGAATCAACCACGCCGAGGTCACTCGATCCACACCCGGCCTCGGCCGTGTGACCCATACGCGGTTTCGGTATTCGGCGGGTGAGACCTTGCCAATCTCTGGTGCGGCTGATTTTGTTTTGGATGTTTGCATGGCATTCAATGCGTGCTCGACCTGTTCACGAAGCGGACTGCCGAAGAAGTCGATGGAGACGATGTCCTGGAAACGCTGCCGGAGACGTGTGATCCGCGCCGACTGGCTTCCGGACTCCGGATTTCGAAGCAGCTTAAGCAACTCGCGATAGTCGACGCCACAGGCATCGGAAAACCGCTGCTTCATCTGCTTGAAGGAGCAATTGTCGACGGACTGCACCTCAAGGACAGAAGCCTCACCACCCTCGGTGCGGATCGCTGTCGCCAGCCATTCGAATCGTTCGCGGTTCTCCTCGGTGTTGGGAAGAAAGTAGCCGGAGTTCCCGAGCGCCAATGCTCCATACCGCTGCAGCTTCCGCCAAACCGTCACCCGGAGGCTGGCTCCCTTTCTTGACAAACTGAACACCAACAATAGCCAGGGAGGGTTGGCGTCGTTCTGCTTGGTAACCGTCATTGCCGCTAGTTATACTCATAACAGAAATGCATGGGATCCTTCAATGGGCAGAGCGTAAACAATCCAAAATGCTTACCAATCCCGCGTACCGGCAATGAGGCACCGCAGGTTGCCTCGACAAATCTAAATGACGCTCTTCTCGAAATATCGGCAAAACGACTGACTCGGTTCGCTATGGTTCCATGAACAGGAATTAAGCTTGACTTCATTCGATCTTCATACTGCGTAGCTATGATTGAACGTCTGTACGTCGACAGCGCAATTAACCGGGTGTCGTGTGAAACCATCAGATTCATTCGAGAACGTCCGAGCAAGCGGATCTGGTACGGCGCAAGTTGTCCGGATGAACCGGACGCGAAAGTCAGTCTCCCTCTTGGTTTCCCTTGTTTTCCTCATCGGCATTCTGGGATGTATTCAAGTCGAGGCGCAACTTGGAGGCAAGATTCTCTCCGGACGGGTTACGTCCTCATCCGGCACGCCGGTTGCCAATGCGCGGCTGGCCCTAAAGAACATCACAAGTTCTTCCGTAAGATCGATAACGGTGAACAGTGATGGCAGCTATCTTGTAGCCAACCTAGTGCCGGGCACATACGAAATCACTGCTTCAGCACAGGGCTTTGCGGAGGCACACACCACGGTGGAGATAAGTGCCGACGGCAAGCCGGTGGTGAATTTCGTAATGCAGGCAGGGACCGCGGTCGAAGCAGGCAAGAGCTCTTCAACCGCGAAAGGAGCAGTCACAACAAGCGTGAGTGAACTCCCGCTGAATGGGCGTTCCGCCTCTGATGTTGCGGCTTTGGAGCCGGGAGTAGCAACCGCACGCACTCAGACATCGGGTCAAGCGCAGCGAGGATTTGGGACGCAAATGACAATATCGGGAGGGCGTCCACGGCAGAACGACTCCCGACTGGATGGTATCAGCGTCAACGACTACGCGAACGGCCCACCCGGCAGCGCCCTTGGCGTCAATCTGGGTGTAGATGCTGTCGAGCAATTCTCGGTTCTGACCAGCAACTACCCCGCGCAGCACGGCCGTTCGTCGGGCGGCATCATCAGCGCCTCAACGCGTTCAGGGACGAGCGAGTTTCACGGGTCGGTCTATGAATTCTTTCGGAACAGCGCGCTCGACGCCCGGAATTTCTTTGACACCAAAAAGCCACCCTTCCGCCGCAATCAATTTGGAGGTTCGCTAGGAGGGCCGATTCAAAAAGACCGCACATTCATTTTTGGTGATTATGAGGGCTTGCGCTCTTCCTTGGGTACGACGCAGGTGGACAGCGTGCCCTCGGCCGATGCGCGGGCCGGCAACCTCTCCTCCGGGCAGATCACGGTGGATCCGAATGTTCTCAGCTTTGTGAATGCTTTTTACCCTCTGCCAAACGGTCCGCCGCTGGGAACAGGGGATACGAGGATTTTTACCTTTTCGGGTCAGCAGGTCACCCCGGAGAATTACTTCACGATCAAAGTCGACCATAAACTGTCGGAACAGGACGGACTTTCCGGCACCTACATGTTCGATACCGGCACGGTCAGGCAGCCTGACGAGCTCAACGACAAGCGGACTGGATATGATTCGCGACGGCAGGTGTTCACCCTCAACGAGACGCATACCTTCAATCCCCATTTTCTGAGCTCCTTCCGTTTCGGAGTTAACCGGGTTGTCGCGCTAACAGGTCTGACTTTCCCGAGCGGAAACTCGCAGGTGTCTGATCCAACTTTTGGCACAGTGCCGGGAAAGAACGCAGCTGAGGTATCAGTGACGGGACTTACCTTGTTTTCAGGGGGATTGGGAACGCCGTCAAACTATGACTTTAACTGGACCTCGATTCAGGCCTACGAAGATCTTTCGCTAAATAGAGCAAAACACTCTCTGAAGTTTGGCTTTGGAGTAGAGCGGGCTCGGGACAACATCCTGGGCATATCTGACCCGGGAGGTACGTTCTCCTTTAACTCCCTTTCCGATTTCCTGACCAACGTCCCGTTCTTCCTGAGCGCCGCGATTCCCAGCGCAATAACTGAGCGTGGCTTTCGACAAACCATCCTGGCAGCTTACATTCAGGACGATTGGCGCTGGCGACCGAACGTGACCGTTACCCTTGGTCTACGCTATGAAATGGCGACGGTGCCGACGGAAGTGCAGGGCAAGCTGACAGTACTTCGCCACATCACGGACGCAACGCCTCACCTCGGTGATCCCTTATTTTCCAATCCCACGCTACGTAATTTCGAGCCGCGAGTGGGATTGTCCTGGGACCCATTCGGCAGCGGCAAAACCGAGATTAGTGCCGGGTTCGGGATGTTCGACGTTCTGCCGCTCCCCTATCTAATCCAGACCAACGAGCTCTTTTCGGCACCGTTCTATCAGTTGGGAAGCTCCACTGACCTTCCCGCCGGATCTTTCCCAAGCGCGGCGTTTGCCGTTGTAGCTGCTTCTTCTGACACCTTTCGTCAGGCCTATTTCGATCCTCATCCGCGCCGGAATTACGTGATGCAGTGGAACCTCATGATTCAGCGCGAACTTGCTAAGGACTTGAGCGCGATGGTCGGCTATGTGGGCTCACGCGGAGTGCACCAACCCTTCCGAGTAGAAGACGTCGATATTGTGCTACCGACACCAACTTCCCAGGGCTATCTCTGGCCGTCACCCGCTGGTAGCGGAACCCGGCTGAATCAGAATGCTGGACGGATTACCGCTGCATTCTGGGCGAGCGACTCCTATTACGACGCATTGGAGGTCCAGGTTAAGAAAAAGATCGGACGAGGGTCCCTGGCAGGCTCTTACACCTGGGGGAAGTCCATAGACACTTCTTCGGGCAGCATGGTAGGGGATGAATACTCCAATTCGATCTCCAGTCCGCTATTTTTCACCCCGAGGTTGAATCGCGGACTCTCCGACTTTAATGTTGCACAGAACCTGGAGGTCAACTACACCTGGGAAATCGGCACGCCGAAGTGGGCGTCTGGAAGCAAAGGGTGGGTGCTGGGAGGATGGCAAATAGGAGGAGTGTTTGAAGCCAGCACGGGCGTGCCCTTCACTCCTGGCATTGGGGGAGACGCGCTCGGAGTGAAAAGCACAGACCCAAGCATTGATGTGCCGAACCTGATTGCTGGCCCCGGTTGCGGTTCGCTGGTAAACCCGGGTAATCCCGTCAGCTACATCAAGACGCAGTGCTTCGCGGTTCCGAACCCCATTACCCTCCGCGGGAACCTGGGCCGAAACACGCTCATCGGGCCGGGATTAGTGAACTTCGATTTCTCTTTGTTCAAGAACAACTACATCAAAAGGATCTCTGATCGCTTCAATGCACAATTCCGGGCCGAGTTTTTCAACGTTTTGAATCACGCGAATTTTGCCCCACCCTTGGACAACCGAAACATATTCAATGCGACAGGAAGCCGTGTAGATAGCGCAGGGCTTATTACTTCAACCCAAACGCCATCGAGGCAGATTCAGTTTGCGGTGAAGTTGATTTGGTGAATGCTTCCTTCGGATTTGAATAGACACGATGAGGTGCGAAACATGAACAAATTGTCAACGCTCTTAGTAACGTTATTGATTTTCGGATCTGTTGCACCTTCACAGGATCAGCCAGGCACGCCTGACCGGGCGCCTTTACTTTTGGTCCAACAAATTCCATTGCCGAACGTGGGAGGGCGTATCGATCATTTCACGTTCGACGGTAAGCGGAAACGTGTCATCGGAGCCGCTCTCGGCAACAACACGGTCGAAATCGTTGACACGTTTGCAGGCCGCGATATACACAGCATTACCGGGGCTGCCGACCCTCAAGGCGTGGTTTACGTAGGCGAGTTCGATAAGCTCTTCGTCGCGAATGGCACAGATGGAAAGCTCAGAATCTACGATGGAGATTCTTTCAAACTCCTGAATACCGTGGACATCGGAGAGGACGCCGACAATGTGCGATACGATCCAGCCGAGAAGAAAGTCTATGTAGCCTACGGCGGAGACGAAGGCGGCGGTATTGCCGTGTTGGATGCAGCCAGCGGGAAGCGCTTAGAGGACGTCGCTAAGCTCGATGCTCACCCTGAATCGTTTCAGATTGCTACTTCGAAGCCTGTGATCTTCGCCAATATCGCGACCAAAGCGAAAGTTGTGGCGATTGATCGGAATACACATAAAGTCACAGACTGGCCATTGAAAAATGGGAAATCCAACTACCCGATGGCACTGGATGAAGCTGATCACCGAATCTTCGTAGTGACGCGAAGACCGGCACAGCTCGTAGCAATCGACGCAGACAGCGGAGCGACGGTTGCGAGCGTCCCTTGTGTGAACGACGCCGATGATCTGTACTATGACGCCGGGCGAAAACGGATTTATGTTCCCGGAGGCGAGGGCTTCATCAGCGTTATCCAGCAGACGGATGCAGATCACTACCAGGCACTGGCAAAAATTACAACAACAATTGGGGCGCGCACGGGCTTGTGGTATGAGAAAAGAGATCGATTCTATTTGGCTGTGCCCGCAAGTTCCAAAGAAGGAGCCGCCTTATGGGTCTACGCGCCCGAAGACTAGGAGACAGTATGACCAGGGGCTCTAAGATACGGTTAGTTGCTGCCAGCTTGCTCATTGCGCAAAACCGGCGATAACGTTATCGGGACAGACCCGCCCGAACCAATCCAAGCCGAGGATCAACACGGAAATCGCTAAGATCCTCATTCCCGGAGGGTCGGCAATCCAGAAACGATCCCAGCGGCTTGCGGGCTTCCTCTTGGCAACTGAACGAGCGGATAACTGTTGTGACTGGGCCCATCGGTTATATCCTCATCGCTTGGTACGAAAACCTGAGCTCAATCCGTCAGATTGTCGATTTCTGGTTTGGGAGTTTCAAGATGGAGCACATGACTCATGAAGGCCACGGACAAGCGGCTGACCCACATGCCGGCATGAAAATGTCTGCCGCCCACGGAAGTCATGATCGCCATGCCGGACACTCCGTCGCTATGTTTCGCGATAAGTTTTGGCTTAGCTTCGCTCTCACGATTCCGGTGGTCATCTGGTCGACGGACGTCCAACACTGGCTTGGGTACACAGCGCCTTCCTTCCCTGGCTCGAAATTTATTCCCGCAATCCTTGGAACGGTCGTCTTTGTTTATGGAGGGCTAGTCTTCATCCGTGGGGCATGGGGCGAACTTGCCGACCGCAAGCCCGGCATGATGACTCTCATCAGCCTTGCGATCATAGTCGCCTTCGGGACATCGCTCGCAGCAACATTCGGCCTCTTCGAGATTGAAGTCTGGTGGGAAGTCGCATCTCTGATCACCATCATGGTCCTGGGCCATTGGCTGGAAATGCGAGCCATTTCCCAGGCTCGCGGCG
>WNFD01007627.1_pt1 | contig 15087 bp, 13 predicted proteins | sample 5400491 | NCBI WGS metagenome assembly WNFD01 (sample SAMN13153343, study PRJNA577476) | soil metagenome | isolation source: 120 cm saprolite under Douglas fir tree site 2 hole 2 replicate 2 | place: USA:California | collected 2015-04-18
TGCCGTTGCGGTCGACGATGCGGGTCGTCTGCACCAGCTTCGACGACTGCAGTTGGTCGATCGATGGCAGGTCGCCGGCGAAGTAGTCGACGATGCCGATCGTGCCGCCAGTGCCGAGCAGGCCCATGGTCGAGATGGCGATCACCGCGACCAGCGAGGCTCGGATCAGCCAGGTTCGCGAGCCGATTCTCCGCGCGCGGCCCGAGCGGGGGCGGCGGCGTGTCTTGGCCTGGGCTGCACCTTTACGGAGATGACGCCGGTTGCGGGCGACCGGCAGGGTTTTCAAGTACGACCTCCAGGACGATTGCTGCGACGCGTTAGAAAACGATTGCGCCGGTCAGTCTACACAGGAGGCCCCTCCGTCTAGACGAGCGTGGCCGGGGCGGCCGAGTTCATCTCGGCCGCGACTTTGTCTCTAGCCGGCCGAGCGTGGCTGGGCGAGGGGGGTACCGCGGGGGGATCCTGATCCCCCCGCGCTCCTCAGCGCAGGCCGAGCGCTTCCGCGCCCTGGTCGGCGAGGCTGAAGATCGGGTTGGCGAAGAGGCCGTAGCCGGCGATCACAACGCAGAGCGCGATAGCCCCCATCGCCGAGAAGCGGGTCCAGACCGGCAGGGCGACCAGGCCGGAACGGTACCGATGGCGGCAACCAGGCTCAGCAGCGATCCGAGCATGCCGACCGCGAGCAGCTCGAAGTGGCCGCTGCGGGCGAGCGCCGCGCCGATCGTGAACTCGCCGAAAAATCCCGCCAGGGGCGGAGCGCCTGCCAATGACAGCATCGCCAGGCTCAAGGCCGCAGCGCGTGCGGGGCGCAGCGTGCCCAGGCCGGAGATCGCGAGCTCGGAGATTCCCGCCGCTCCGGCAGCGGCCGGGGCTGCCGTGGCCGCAACCACGAGGGCTCCGAGAAGGAAGATCGTCGCCCCGATGCCGCCGCGGAACTGCGTGCCGAGGCCCGCGACGACCCAGCCGGTCTGGCCCGCGGCAAGGAAGGCGATGCGCGTGCGCGGCGAGCGGACCGAAAGCGCGCCCGCGCCCCCGGCCGCCATCGCCACCGCGGCGACGATCTCGAGGTAAGGCGAGAACGCAACCGAAACCGAGCCGACGGCGACGCTGACCTTGACCGCCGCCACCATCGCCGCCACGGCTGCGAGCCCCGCCACCAGTCCGATGCTCATAGGGCTGGGCGCGGCAAGCCCGTGCGTGGCGCCAAGCTGAAGCGGAGCCACCGAAGCGCGATAGATCAGCGCTCCGAGGAGGACCAGCACCGGCACCGCCAGTGGCAGGGTCGGCGCGACTCCAAGCAACGCGCCGTGAACACCGCCGAGGTCGGCGCTGCCCGTCGTGGCGTACACGTACCCGAGGCCGATCAGCATCAGCGCGCTTGCGGCGGCGCCGAGCAGAAGCAGTCGCAAACCGGAGTCGGGTCGACGCGTCGCAAGCATCACGACTCCAGCCGCGCCGGCCAGCTCGAGGCCCGCCCAGACGCTGAGGAAATCCCCACCCGACGCGACCACCATCACGCCGAACGCGGCAAGCATCGGCATGGCCAGCCCGATCGACATCGAATCCTCGGCGCCCCAATCCGCGACCGCGATCCCCACCGCGGTGGCGAGCAGGACGGCGGCTTTCACGAACAGCCCGAACCGGTCGACGAGAAGCGCGCCGCCGAAGTAGTTGGTGACGTCCGTGCCCACGCGCAGCTCGATCGCCAGCGCGGCGAGCAGGACCAGCACCGCGAACGCGGGGAGCGATGCGCGCCAGAGCCTGTACCGCGATGGGCTGAAGCGGGCGAGCAGGAGCATGGCGACCGCGCCTGCGACCACAAGCGCCTCGGGCAGCAGCAGCACGTACTTCGTCATGGCGTAGTCGTCCCCCCATAGGGAGAGGAGATCTCCGGGATGTTCGCCACCATCTGGTTGACCACGCCGGGGTCGAACAGCGGAGTGTCGGTGCCTGGGATCTTCGGGCCGCCCGGGACGATGCCCACCCAGAGCAGGGAGCCTGCCAGCAGCCCGAGGAACCACGTCTCGGACAGCGAAGAGTCCGATACCGCCGGCGCGTCGGGGTTCGGAGGTCCGAACAGCACACGCTGGATCAGGACCGCGACCGCGATCGCCGTCAGGGCGAGGCCCGCGGCCACCGCAAACGCGCCGACCGGCTGCGTCCTGAACGCGCCGAAGAAGGTCATCTCGTTCGCGGTAAAGGTCGCCATGAGCGGCACGCCGAGCACGCCGAGCCCGGCGAGGACCGTCAGCCAAGCGAGCTTGGGCATGCGCGCAGCGAGGCCGCTGAGCACCTGCACGTTGCGGGTCTGCGCGCGGTCGGACACAGTCGCGAAGACGGTCACGATCAGCGCGGAGGCCATGCCGCCCGCGAACAGCGAGAGCACGCTGCCTGTGATGGACAGCGGCGTGAGCGCCGCGAGTCCCAACGCCGTAACTCCGCCCGGGACGAGCGCGAGGTTTGCGGCCGCGTGCCGGATGTCGATCGAGCGCAGGGCGGCAATCGCCCCATAAATGACCGTTACCGCGGCGATGCCGGCGATCAGCGGAGCCAGCAATTTCGCGCCGTCGGGCTCGCCCGCGACGAGCACACGTAGAAGGACGTAAGCGCCCAGCCGCGAGGCGCTGCTCGCCACGACCACCACCACGCCGATGGGCGCGTCCGAATACATGTCTCGCACCCAGCCGTGCAGCGGGAACAGCGGCAGGCGTGTCGCCGCGGCTATCACCAGGGCCAGCCCGATGATGACCTCGGCCCGCGCGCCGAGCGGCGCCTTGAGGACGACGTCCATGTCGAAGCTGGTGGCGCCGGTCGCGACGTAGATAGCTGCCACCGCCAGCACGAGCGCGACCGTGCCCGCTCCCCAGTAGCCCGCGAGCCGCCACGCGGCAGCCTCGCGCCGGGGACCTCCCCACCCGAGGATCAGCAGAGCCAGCGGCACCGTGGCCGCCGACCAGAACAGCACGAGCACGAAAAGGTCGTGGGCCACGATCGCGCCGGTCACGCATGACTGCGTCAGCAGCAGCAGCACGAAATAGGAGCGCACACGCGTGCGAATGCCGCTGGATGCGAGCACCGAGATGATCCCGACCAGCGCTGACAGCATCACCATCAGGATTCCCGGCCCGTCGACTCCGAGGTGATAGGCCGCGCCGATCGCGGGCAGCCACTGGCGGTTCTCTTCGTACTGCAGGCTGGGCAGGAAGTTCTGGAACTGGTTGTATGCGACGAAGAGGATGAAGAGCACCACCAGGTTGGTGAAGAAGGCGACCTGTTTGATCAGCGTGTCATAGCGGCCGCGCGGGTTTGGCATCACGCCGATCACAAAAGCCATCACGACCGGCCCCCAGATGCCGATGCTGAGGATGAAGGCCGAGGTGAAGATGTTCGCTCCCGGCACTGTCGACGGCGTCGGCGCAGGGAAGCTCAGCGACGCGAACGCGTGCAGGATGCCCCCGGTCATCGGAGGACTCCAGGCGAGAGGAGCGCCACCAGCAGCGAGAGCAGCACCGCCATCACGACGAGCACCCCCACATCACCCGAGTGAAGCGCGGCCACCGTGTAGCGACCGGAGACATGCGAGATGCGGCCGACGGCGGCATCAGCGGCGGGCACCGCGCGCTCGGTGCTTTCGACGATGCGCACCGCTGGGTTGACAACGTAGCGGCTGAGCACATTCTGGCCCGCGGACTCGAGCCGCTCGGGCAGCAGCGACAGCCAGCTCGAGGCCCGAAGCGATCCATCCTTGTTGCCGCCGATCGACAGCGCCGCCGCGGCGAGACCGGCCACGGCGATCGCGACCCACAGCGCGTAGGCGGCCGCGGTTGCCGTCGCGTGCTTGCCGTTGTCCAGGAATGTGAGCCAGGCCGGCACGAGGGACGTCGCGGCCAGCACCAGCGATCCGAGCACGAGCCAGTAGGGCCAGCCAAGCGATGCCCTGGGCGCGTCGCGAACGCGGTCGGGCTCGAACGCGCGGCGTCGGCGCAGAGGACCTGAGCTCGTGACCAGGAACACTCGCATCGCGGCGAGCGCGACTACGAAGACCGCCTCTCCCAGCGTCATGCCGAATCGCGCCCGGGAGTCGACTCCGATCGCGAGCGCACCCGCCGCGCTGACCCCGAGCGCAATGGCCACGCCGAGCAGCACGGCCGCGCTCGAGCGCATGCGCCTCCATGCGTCGCCCATCTCTCGCATGTCGTCGGTGCGCATCGCGTTGGCGATGTTCGAAGCGGCCAGTTCGCCCGCGGCGCGCGCGGGAGCCGCAGCGTAGACGCACGCGAGCCCCGCCACCGCGAACGTGAATCCGTGGTACTGGAAACCGTGGATGGTGACGGCCGCTCCGACAGCTGTCACTCCGGCTCCGGCGAGGACCAGCGCTTTGCGCGGCTCGATCGAGACCAGCGAGTAAAGGCCTGCAAGCACCGCCGACATGCCGCACGCGATGACGAACCACCGCATGGTGTCCGCGTTCGAGTTGACGAAGATCGGCAGCAGCCGGTACATCACAGTCGCGCCGACCACCGGCCACGCGGCCGCGGCGATTGCAGACGCGGCGGGGGGAGCGGTGGTGGCGGTTTGCGTTAGCCATGAGTGCAGCGGCCACAGCGCCATGCGACCGGCGACACCGACGAACAGCAGCACCGAAGCCACGACGATCTGCCCCACCGTCCACCCCGCGGTTGTGTGCAGGACCGGCACCAGCAGCGACAGGTTCTGCTGTCCGTATCGCGAGTAGAGGACCGCGATGCCGCACAGCAGGAACAGGTCGGTGAGGAATGGCAGTGCCAGCGCGATGCGACCGCTACGAGCCGCGGCCTCGTCACCCCAGCGGTGCGCCAGCATCAGGTAGGTCGCGCCTCCGGTCAGCGCCCAGAAGGTGAAGAGCTCGGCCAGGTCCGTGCTCAACAGCGTGCCGACGCAACCGAAGAGGAAGGCGCTGATCAGCGCCTGGAAGCGCGCAGGCCCCGGCTCGTTGCGGCCGGCGACCCGGTGCCACCCGAGCACGCCGATGAGGCACAGCTCGATCACGGCAAGCGCCACCACGCTGAGGTGGTCCGCGTGCAGCACGATGTCGACCTCGAAGTTCTGGAACGCGGTTGGCCCGTTGAGACCGACGTTGGCGGTCAGATAGACGTACGAGGCCGTGAAACCGCTCGTCCTCTTCGCCAACCCCCAACCCACCAGCAGCGTGGCGGCGAGCGTGACGAGCGCGCCCAGCATCGCGGTGTTCACCGAGCCGCGGCGCGTGCGCACGCTGGACACGGCGATGACGAATGCGGCGAGCGGCGCGATGACCATCAGGGGCACCGCCCAGCCGAGCGTGGTCGCGGGGTCGAAGTGAAAGCCGCCGCCGCCGGTGCTCGGTCGCGGGCTGGTGGCGGCGCCAGAAGCAGCGGCGGCGAGGAGGTGGCCGGCGGAGATCAGCAGCGCGCTCAGCGAGGGCTCTCCTGGCTCGAGCTACGGCTTGCGCGGGCCGCAAGGGCGACGCCAAGTGCGACCGCGGCCAGCGACACGATGGCGATCAGCACAGCGATCTCCTGGCCGACCGGGGGCCCGGACACGCCGACGATGACGCGCGGTCCGTTGGCGGGCTGGACCTGAGCCGCGGCCCGTGCCGAGAAGCGCGCAACGCCGACGAACGCGATACCCGCGCCGCCGAACATGAGCGGTATCCCCGCCAGCGCGCTCGCCAGGTTGCGCCGCCAGGCAACGGCGAAGACCCCGATCGAAAGCAGGCCCGCGGCCACGAACAGCACCGAGACGAGGCCGGTCGTCAGGTTGTTCATCGGCTTCGGTCGTGGACGCGCCACGCGACTGTGAGGCCGGCCAGAGCCGCCAGCACCAGCGCTCCAACCGCTTCGGCGGCCAGCGCGTCACGTGCGAAGAGCAGGCGCCCCACCGCCGCGCTGCCGAAAAAGCCGCCGTTGAATGTGACGTGCGCGAAGTCGCCGCGGAAGGCTGCGTACGCGAGCGCGGCGAGGAGGATCGCGGCGCCGAGCGCCGCCAGCTGCCTCCACACATGCGCCGCCCCGCCCATGACCGTCCTGTAGTCGGGCCGGGCCAGCAGCAGCGCGCTGCCCGCAAAGCTCGCCAGGACGACGAGCGCCGCAAACCCCGCGGAGAGCGATGCGTAGACGCCCGCGACCCCCGCGCCGGATATCAGCAGGGCCAGCGCGCGCAGGCCGCGTCGGCCCGCGAAGACGACGACGAGGGCGCCGCCCAACGCCAGTGCGGAGGACGCGTAGAAGCCGATCGCGTGGGGAGAATCCATCGTCACTCCGTGGTGCTGAGTGAGCTTGACCGGCTAGTCGGAAAGACCGCCGGCTCCGAGCCGCCAAGCATACAGGAGCCCACTTCCAGCCACGGCGACCAGCGCCCCCACCGCGGTCAGCGCTCCCGCCGCGGGGGACGCAGTGGACGCCGCCAGAGCGTATGCAGCGAGAACCGCCACGACCGGCGTCGCCACGAGGAGCGCGGATACACGCGCGGGGTCAAATCGGTTGACCCGCCGCCACAACCTTCTCACTGGCCGAATTGTCGCAGGATGGCCCGCGGCGCCGGTTTCAGGCCAGCGACTCGACCCAGGCGTTGCGCAGATCGCCGTAGTGGCCGCCCTCGGCGCTCAATGCCGCGGGCGCGCCGTCCTCGACGATGCGTCCGGCGTCGATCACCAGCACGCGATCGGCGATCTCTACGGTCGAAAGCCGGTGGGCGATGATCACCGCGGTCCGGCCGCGCAACAAGGTGCGCAGCGCGCGCTGGACCAGCCGCTCCGAAGGCAGGTCAAGAGATGAGGTGGCCTCGTCGAGGATCAGTACGCGAGGGTCGGCCAGGAACGCGCGTGCAAACGCGACCAGCTGGCGCTGCCCCGCGGACAGGCGCACGCCGCGCCTTCGCACGTCGGTCTCGTAGCCTCCGGGCAGCGCGCTGATGAATTCGTCAGCACCCACTGCTCGCGCCGCCGCGATCATCTCCTCCCGGGTCGCGCTCGGACGTCCGAACATCAGGTTGTCGCCGACGGTGCCCGAGAACAGGAAGCTCTCCTGCGTAACCGTCACGACGGCTCGGCGCAGGTCGGCCACACCGATCGACCGCACGTCGATGCCGTCAAGCGTCACGCGGCCGGCGGTCGGGTCGTAGAAGCGCGCGATGAGCCGCGCGATGGTCGTCTTGCCGGCCCCGGTCTCACCCACCAGCGCGACGATCTGGCCAGCGGGGATATCGAGGTTGATGTCGTGGAGCACCGGCTTCTCGCGGTAGGCGAACGTCACGCCCTCGAACGCGACCGCGCCGCGCGCCTGCCCGAGCTTGGCCGGCGACACCGGCTCGGGTACCGTTGGCGCCTCTTCGATCACGCCGGCGAGCTTCTCGAGCGCGGCGCCCGCGGCCTGGAAGATGTTGTAGAACTGCGAGAGATCCTGCATCGGCTCGAAAAACTGCCTCAGATAGAGGACGAAGGCGGTCAGCACCCCAAACGTCAGCTGGCCCTGCACCACCAGGTAGCCGCCGAACAGCAGCACCGCCGCCGTGGTGAGCCTGCCCAGCAGCGAGATTCCCGGTCCGAACGTCGACGCGAGGCGGTTCGACCAGATGTTGGCGTCGCGGTAGCGGGCGTTGACGTCCTCGAAGATCTCCTGGTTGCGCGGCTCACGCCTGAACGCGTGCACCGCGCGGATGCCCCCGAGCGACTCCACGTACTGGACGATCACCAGCACGATCGCCCGCCGCACCGCTCGATAAGCGCGCGCGGAGTTGTGCCGGAACCACCAGGTCAAAGCGAGCACGAGCGGCATCGCGACTAGCGTCACCAGGCCGAGGCGCGGGTCGAGGTGGATGAGGATCGCCGTGATGGCGATCACGGAGAACAGCGAGGTGACCACTGAGGTGAGGCCTGTCGCCAGCAGCTCGTTCAGCGCCTCGACGTCGGACGTGAGCCTCGAGATGATGCGGCCCGACGTGTAGCGCTCGAAGAAGGACAGCGACAGCTCCTGCACATGGGCGAACAGCAGGGTGCGCAGGTCGAACAGCGACTGCTGGCCGATGCGTCCGGACAGACGCAGGAACGCGTAGTTGGAGAGGGCGTTGAGCACCAGCACGGCGGTGAGCGCGAGGCCGACCTCGCCGAGAGTGGTGAGGTCGCCGACCTTCCCCGGTCGCACGCCTCTGTCGATGCCCAGCCCGATGAGATACGGGATGGACAGGTACGCGCTCGAGCGGACCAGTATCAGCAGGCCCGCAAGCGCGATCTGCCATCGGTATGGATATGCGATGCGCGCGAGCAGCCTCCGGCTGCGTCTTCGCAGGAGGCCCGCGACGCTGGCCGAGAACTCGTCGACGTCCTCGGTTGCGACGCCTCGCCAGCGGTCGGCGGCCGCGGTTTCCACCGCGCTCAAGCAGTCACCTTGCGCGACTCGCTGTCCTCGTACTCCTGCGAGAGCAGGGCGCGGTAGAGCTCGTTGGTGCGCATCAGCTCGGCGTGCCCGCCGACCGCGGCTACGCGGCCGCCTTCGATCAAGGCCACGCGATCGGCGAGCGCAAGCGTCGAGGGCCGGTGCACGACGAGCAGGGCCGTCACGCCCTCGAGCACGCGAGCCAGCGCCTCCTCGATCACGGCCTCGGTGTGCACGTCGACCGATGACAGCGGGTCGTCGAGCACCAGCACCTGCGGCGAGCCGAGCACAGCCCGCGCAAGCGCCAGCCTCTGCCGCTGCCCGCCGGAGAGCGTGTAGCCCTGCTCGCCGACGCGGGTCTCCAGACCCCATGGCAGCTCCCAAACGAACTCCGCCTGGGCCACCTTCAGCGCGCGCTTGAGCTCTTCGTCGGACACGACCGGCCGGCCCATCACCAGGTTCTCGTGCACCGAGGCCGAGAACAGGATCGGATCCTCGAAAGCCGTGCCGATATGCGAGCGCAATGAGCGCAGATGCAGGTCGCGGACGTCGACACCGTCAAGGAGGACCTGCCCCTCCGTGACGTCGTAGAGGCGCGGCACGAGGTAGGCCAGAGTCGTCTTGCCCGAGCCGGTTCGGCCGACCAGACCGACGGTCTCACCCGGCTCGATCGTCAGGTTCAGGTCACGGAGGATCCAATCGTTCGACCTCGGGTACTGGAAGCCCACGCCGCGCAGCTCGATGCGCCCCCTGGAGCGCTCCATTGTGCGTGCACCAGGGCGATCCGCGATGTCGGGCCGCGAGTCCATCACCTCGTTGAGGCGCTCCACCGCGGTCTGGCACTCCTCGCTCATCGACAGCACCCAGCCGATGGCGTCCATCGGCCAAGTGAGCATGAAGACGTAGTTCATGAACGCGATCAGCCCGCCGACGGTGAGGCTGCCGTGGATCACGTTGTATCCGCCGAGCAGCAGCACGGCCGCGAGAGAAATGTTTGGCAGCAATGTCAGCTGCGTCCACAGTCGCGCGCGCTCCGCGATGGCCTCGAGGTTCGAAGCCCCGAGCCGCCCCGCCATGTCGTCGAAGCGGCCCTGCATCGAAGGCATCCGGCCGAACGCTTTGATGATGCGAACGCCGGTTGCCATCTCCTCGATGATCGTGGTGAGGTCGCCTTGCTGGTCCTGGATGCGGCGAGCGATGACCTTGTACTTCTCGTGGAACGCGTTGCTGAAGTACGCGATCGGCAACATGCACAGCACCGTCACGATCGCGAGCTCCCAGTCGAGCTGCGCCATCAGCACGAACACGACGGCGAACGTGACGATGGTCTGCAGGAACCAGATCAGCCCGAAGCTCACGAAGCGGCGCACCGTCCCGATGTCGGAGATGGCGCGCGACAGCAGCTGACCCGACTGCCAGTTGTCGTGGAAGGAGACCTGCAAGCTCTGCAGGTGCGCGTAGAAGTCGTTGCGCAGGTCGGTCTCCATCCGCAGCGAGGCGCTGCCCGAGAAGTTGCGCCGCAGGTAGATGAAGACGAACTCCAGCACGCCGATGACGACGAGCAGCGCGACCGGCGGCACGATGTCGCCGAGCTGGTGGTGGCTGATCGGCCCGTCGATGATGTACTGGATCACCTTGGGGATCGCGGCGGCGGCGGCGAGGCTGCCGAGCTGGGCCAGGCCGAAGATGACGACGAGTCCCCAGTACGGGCGCAAGTAAGACATGTAGCGACGAAGCGCGAGGAGACCCACGGGGGTCGCTCAGTTTACCGACGTCAGCTTCGTGCCAGGTCTCTTATCGAGACGATGCCCACGACGTCCCCGTCCTCCATCACCGGGAGGTGGCGGAAGTTGTGGTCGAGCATCGTCTTCAGGGCCGAGTCGACGGAGTCTTCAGGGGTGGCGGTCAAAGGATCGGGCGTCATCCACGAGGAAACTTCGTGGGCCGGAGCGTCGTGCGTGTGGGACAGCGCGCGAACGGTGTCGCGCTCCGTGAATATGCCCACCAGGCGCGTGCCTTCCATCACCAGGGTGGAGCCGATGCGGTGCTGGGCCATGAGCGCGACCGCTTCACCGACCGTCGTGGTCGGGCTCACGTAGTGCAGGCTCGTCGACATGACCTCCCGCACGGTGGCCATCGCTCGTAACTATGCACCCGCCGGCGGATTTGGGAAAGCGGCAAGCAAGCCCGTGGCGGCCATGACGGCCAGCGCCACCAGCGCGTCGCTTCGAGCCAGTGGCACACCTCGCCGCCAGGTGACGGCGGCCAGAGCCAGCATCGCCAGCACGCCCACCGACTTGGCGACCAGAACGACGCCGTAAGCCGTCTGCCAGAGATCGCTGAACCCGGTCAGTTCCTCGGTCGCACGCAGGAGGCCGGTCAGTGCGGTGAATGCGAAGGCGACCATGGCCACCCGGCCGAATCGGGTCAGCAGATCCTGGCCCTGGAGACTTCGCCATCCGTCCGGCGGTCGCAGCGTGGCCAGGACCAGCACGCCACCGGCCCAGATTCCGGCGCTCGCGACGTGCAGCTCGTTCACCAGGATCGCCGGGACGACCGGCTGTGCGCCGGCCGCGTGCCCTGCGGGCGCAAGCAGCAGAACCGCCGCGAATCCCGCGGGCACGGCGCCCGGACCCCACCGCAAGCAGAGCACCAGCGCGACCAGCTCGGTTGCGACCCGTGCGGCACCAATCCATGAAGGCGATAGCGCAACGGTGGCGACTCCGCCGAGGAGCGCTAGCCCTAGCGCTCGATCCAGTCCCCGGAACGCACCCAACACGATTTCGGCCGGCGTCATCGAATGCGTCTACCCTAGTTGCCGATGGCCGCCGAGTCGCCGCTCACGATCGAGCAGGTCGACGTCGAGATGGACCGGTTGATCGGTCCGGACATCGATTCCACGTCGCTGTACCGCCGCTGGGAAAAGCAGCAGTGGGCTGTGTCCGATCTTGACTTCAGCCAGGACAAGGCCGACTGGTTGAGCCTGCCGGAAGGGGTCCGGCAGGTCACCCAGAACACGATGACCCTGTTCTTCATCGGCGAGCAGGCGGTGACCGACACCCTCGCTCCCCTGCTCCATGCAGCGCCGCGCGAGGACGAGCGCATCTTTCTGGCCACCCAGATCGCGGACGAGGCCCGCCACACGGTTTTCTTTCAGCGCTTCTTCGATGAGGTGCTGGGTGTGGGCGGCGGGCTCCACGCAGCGCTGGATGCGGTGACGCCGCATGCGACCGAGGGCTTTCGCCGGATCTTCGACCACCAGCTACGTGACGCCATGGATCGCGTGCGCCTGGATCCGAGCGATGCCCGGTCGTGGGTCGAGGGCGTCGTCACATATCACCTCATCATCGAGGGCTACCTCGCCATCACTGGCCAGCGCAGCCTGCTGCGCACGCTCAAGAACGTCGGCCTGATGCCGGGTTTCAGGACCGGCTTCACCGCCGTCGCCAGGGATGAGTCGAGGCACATCGGGTTCGGCGTGCTAGCGCTGAAGCGACGTGTGGCGGCCGATCCGGCCGTCGCCGGAGTCATCGCCGCCAAGGTCGACGAGCTGCTGGAGCCGGCGGTCCGCACGGTGGTCCCCACGGATCGCAAGCTGCCGATTGTTGACCCGCGCGACGTGCCCGAGCCGCTGCGCGTCAACGGCCTCGAGCTGCGCGACTTTGCCCTTTCGTCCCTCGCCAAGCGACTGCTCGCGTCGGGTGTGCCGGCCCAGGTCGTGCAGCGGATCAGGAGGGACGCAGAGGCTCTCTACGAGTCGCTGTGGACCGAGTACGAGACCAAGCATGGCGTGCGCCACCCGGTGCGCTTCTACCAGGAGGGCTTGGTCACCGCCCCAGCTCTATAGCGTTATTGTCCCGCCGCCCAGCACCCGCGTGCCCGAGTAGAGCACCGCGGCCTGACCCGGCGCCGCGCCGAAGAACGGCTCGTCCAGCGTGAGCCGGCCGTGCGTGTAAGTGGCTGGGATCGCGCGCGCGTGGTATCGAAGCCGCGCGGTGCAGCGGATCGGGAGCTCAGGGTCGGGGTCGATGAAGGAGACGTCGCGCAGGGCGACGTCGGTGGTCGCGAGGTCTTCCTTCCGGCCGACCGCGATTCGATTCGTCGCGGCGTCGATGCGCGTCACGTACCAGGGCCCCGGCTCGCGAAGGTCGCCAAAGCCTGACCGCTGACCGACCGTGTACAGCGCGGTTCCGCGGTGCGTCCCGACCTCGCGCCCGCCTCCATCTACCACCGCGCCAGGTCGCACCGGCAGCCGCTTCGCCAGGTACGCAGCCGTCTCGCCGCGAGGCACGAAGCAGATCTCCTGGCTCTCGGCCTTTGCGGCCACGGGCAGATCGAACTCGCGCGCATGCTCGCGCACCTCGCTCTTGGTCATCGTACCCAGCGGAAGCGCGATGCGCGCGAGGCGCTCGCGATCGAGGTGGTACAGCATGTACGACTGGTCTTTGGCCGGATCGACACCCTCGTGCAGCTCCGGCCCGCTCGGGCTATCGACGATCCGCGCGTAGTGCCCGGTCGCGAGGCGGTCGACGATCCGCGCGTAGTGCCCGGTCGCGAGGCGGTCGAAGCCGAGGTCCAGGACCCGCCGGAGCATGAGGTCGAACCGCACGAACGCGTTGCAGCGAACGCATGGGTTCGGCGTACGGCCCTCGAGGTAGTCCCGATGGAACGGCTCGATCACCCGTTCCCCGAACTCGCGCTCCAGGTTCCAGCAGTAATAAGGAATGCCGAGCACCGAGGCCACGCGGCGCGCATCCTCGACCGCCGACAGCGAGCAGCACCCTCCGTGACGCGCGCTCTCTTCCTGGTCCTCGCGCGGCCACTGCTGCAAAGTAATGCCGACTACGTCATGACCTTGCGCCTGCAGCAGCGCAGCCGCGACCGACGAGTCGACCCCGCCCGACATGGCGACGGCGATCCTCACCTGCGATTCCCCACGATGTCCTGAACCACTACCTCGGCGTCCTCCCCCACACCGTAGAGGACCGCCGACTGTCCCTTGCGCTGGAAGTGGACGCCCATGAAGTAGAGGCCGTCCACGGAGCTGCGGCCGTCCGTCTGCACGGGGAAGCCCATCTCGTCGAAGACCGGGAAGTGCACCCAGCCGTAGTCGGGGCGGTAGCCGGTCGTCCAGATCACGGTGGACACACCTTCGCGGGCGAGGTCGATCTCCGTCCTTGGCTCGACGCGCAGGGGCGGCGGCAGCTCCCACGGGACTTCGAGGCCACGCTTCTCGCACAGCGCGTCGACCCATTTCTTGAAGACCGCGGCCATGCCGTCGCCCGCGTCGACCAGCGCGTTCAGGTCGGGATCGAAGTGAGCGATCCCGTCGGTCACGCCGGCAAAGCGGCCGACCAGCTCGATCCCCGCCGCGTGCAGGGTTCGCAGGTGCATGTCGCGCCCGCCACCGTGGCCGGTGGCGAGCGGATTGCTGAGCAGACGAGCGGCCGGTGACGGCAGATCTTTGAGCGTCCGACTCCAGAAGCCGGTCTCGACGATCCACCACACCAGGTCGTGGCCACCGAATCGCCGCGGCGCCCACGGAGCGCGGCCGCAGGCGAGGATGACCTGCCTGCCGTCCTCGTGGAGCTCCTCCGCAAGCTGGCACCCGGTCTGGCCGCTGCCGACGATCAGGACAGCGCCTTCCGGCAGCTCAGCCGGGTTGTTGTACTCCTCGGCCAGAAGGTGCGTCATGCCCGCCGGCATGTCGCTCGCGCCGCGCGGCATGTGCGCGCGCTGATATCCGCCCGTGGCCACAACTACCGTGCGGGCGATGATGTCGCCGATATCGGTGCGGAGCGTGAACCTGTCACCGTCCCGGTCGAGCGAGGTGACGACGCAACCTTCCTTCACCGGCGCCTTGAAGGCGTCTGCCCACCCCAGGAAGTGGTCGACCAGCTCGTCTCGGTTCATGTAGCCGTCGGGGTCGGGACCCGCGTACGGCGCACCCGGCAGCCGCACCGACCAGTTGGGCGTGACCAGGCAGAACGAGTCCCAACGGCGCGAACGCCACGTCTCCGCGACGCGCCCGGCCTCGAGGACGACGTGGTCCACGCCGGCCTGATTGAGGTGATAGCTGGTGGCGAGACCGGCCTGCCCGGCGCCGACCACCGCGACGTTGACCTTCACGGTCACTCCACGACGTCGCCTTCAGCCGGCTCGACCTTCACGCCCCGAGATTCGAGGTACTCGACTCCGCGCTCGAGCTCGTCGGGCTCGCCGGTGATCTCGAGAAGCACCCAGCCCTGGTCGCGCGTGACGTCGGCGCGACGGATGTTGGTGACGATCGCGAACTGCTTGCCGAGCTGGTAGATCACCGGCTCGGTCACCAGCGCCGGACCGAAAATCAGCTTGAGCCGCCTGCGCGCCATGGCGCGCAGTGTAAATCGCGTTACCTTCTCGCTCAGGCCCGATCCGAGCCTCACGTCCTCGTCATTGAGGTACACGTTCACGAACTGGCGGAGGTCGCCCTTGTCGTCAAGCAGCCTGTCCCGGAAGCCGGGGTAGCGCGCGTCGAGCGCGCCAATCGCCGAGGCCAGGTCAGCCCCGGCGACCTCGACCGTGATCTCGCCATTCGACAAGCGCCGCAGTGGTCCAGGAATCCGGAATCGTGGCATCGCCTACAAAGTCACCTTTTCGCGAAACGACTTGAGCGTCGGATCTATTTCCACCCGCCGCCCGTGCCCGTTGGCCGAAG
>WNFD01005511.1_pt1 | contig 15079 bp, 17 predicted proteins | sample 5400491 | NCBI WGS metagenome assembly WNFD01 (sample SAMN13153343, study PRJNA577476) | soil metagenome | isolation source: 120 cm saprolite under Douglas fir tree site 2 hole 2 replicate 2 | place: USA:California | collected 2015-04-18
CGAAGAGTTCAGCGAGCACATCCGGGGTGAATTCGAGAAAAAAGCCCGCCTCGCGCGCGAGGCCGGCATCAGAGCCGAGTAGCGATATGATCGAACGCAAGCAGCTGGGGATCGCCGTGGTCGGCGCCGGGCGCATCGGGAGCCTGCGCGCGGGGCTTGCCGCCGGGCATCCTGCCGTCAATTTCATCGCGATCTCGGACGCCGATGCGGCGCGGGCGCGCGGTCTCGCGCGGAGAATCGGCGCGCAGTTCGATTCCGGCGACAATCTCGCCGCGATCTCGCGTCCCGAGGTGAACGCGGTGGTCGTGGCGACGAGCGAGGGCGAGCACGTGAGGCCGGTCATGCAGGCGCTCGAGCTGGGCAAAACAGTGCTCGTGGAAAAACCGCTTGCTCTCACTCTGTCCGAAGCCGACGACATCCTCGCCGCGGCGGAAAAGCGCGGCGCGAACCTGCGCGTCGGCTACAGCCGGCGCTACAAGGAGCGCTACCTGATCGCCAAGGAGCAGGTGATGCAAGGGCGAGTCGGCAGGATCGTCGGCGCGAGCGCGCGCGTGTTCAACTCGCGCTCGCAGGCGCTCGCCATGCTCAAGCGCAACCCCGACGCCACCCCGGTGGTGGACGCCCTCACCTATTACGTCGACCTCGTGAACTGGCTGCTCGAGGGCGCGCACGTGACCGAGGTCTTCGCGCGCGGACAGAAGGGTGTCCTCAAGGAAGCCGGCCACGACACCGACGACGTCACCTGGGCGATCCTCAGCTACAGCGACGGGGCGGTCGCGAACCTCGGCGTGAGCTACGCGCTGCCGGAAAAATATCCGGCGCTAGGGCACGCGGCGCGCCTGGAAGTGCTCGGAACCGAAGGCGTGATCATCTTGGACGACGATCACACCGATCAGCTGATGTACAGCGAAAAGGGCGTTCCGCACGTCTACCTGCCGGATCACACCGTCAACATGGTGTTCCTGCAGAGCGGGACCCCCGGCGACTGGGCGCTCGGCGACTTCTGGGGACCGATCGCCAACGAAACGCGCGCTTGGCTCGACCACCTCGCGCTCGGCAAGCCGTGCGCGCTCGCCACCGCGCGCGAAGCGCGCCGCACGCTCGAAGTGACGCTCGCGATCGAGCAGTCGGCGAAAAGCCGCAAGCCGGTCGCGCTGCCGCTCGCGAAATAGCGATTCGCGCGCGGACGTACCTGCATGGGGTGCTGGGGTCGCGGCTTCGGATCTGCCCCTCAGGCGGGGATGCGTCCGGCTGAGTCCAGACCGATGCTTTCCAAGGTGCGACGGTGAAGCTGCTGGCGTCGCTCTCCTCCCTCCCATGGCTCCTGTCGCTGGCGCCGGTCCGGCACCCAGCGCCGGTCCTTGAACCAATAGAGTGCCGCTTGTTCGTTGGGAAAGCTCCGGACGTTGATCCCGTTCCGTCGCGCAAGCGACTCGATATATTGCTGGGAGATTCTGAGCTCGGCGGAATCGCCCGTCAGCGCAATTCTGCCGAGTTCTTTGAAGTAATCGGGTAGTCCGTACTGCTCGACTTTGAATATCGGCCTCGAAGCATGAACCGATATGAGGATCTGCGAGCACTTGTGCTTGCGCGCCTCAGCCGCAATGGCGGCAAGAGCGTCTCGCGTTTCCTCAGCCGTTTCCCGGTTGAACAGGTCTACCCTGAGATAACCCGCCTCAACAGTAATCTCGCATAGCATGTCAGCTCACCGCAAGGTGTCGTGTGGTCCGGGATTGGCCCTCCTCCGATCCCTCCGTTTCGGCCTTTTCGCCGTATGGATAGCTTAACCCTACCGCAATAAAACAACGTGTAACGAGATAGTCCATGCGGACTATCTCGGGCTCCGGCGCTTCGCGTCCTCACGAAGGCGGGAGGGGGCCATGGGCGCAAAACTCTGGGGGGCGATGCCCCCCAGACCCCCCCATGAAAGGATCAAATGATCCGAGTGACCAACCCTCCGCCTACGGCATCACGCAGCCGCCCCGCACGGCACGGACGAAGTGGCTTTCGCTCTTAAGAAAGGCGACGACGTGGCCGGCGGCGAACTCCACGGTCCACGCGTCTCCGACGACGGGGGCGACGGTCGTCGACGACCAGTAAGGCGCGGGAAGGATTAGGCTGCAGGTGAGCACGGTGCAACCGGCGATCACGTTGTTATTGAAAGCCGGATCCACCGCCGGGGCAGGTGATCTCCCGTAATCGACGATGCTCAGCAGCTCCCTCACATTCGGGAGCCGCCAATCGTTGAATCCGGCGAACCCGATGCCGTTGCCGACTTCGGTGTTGATCGCGTCGATCCAGTCCCAGACCGTGTCGGTGACGAGGGACGACCAGATAAACGCCTTGAACACGTCATGGAGGCTCCCGTCCAGGCTCTTCTTCTCCCACATGAGCCCCGTGTTCAGGTCGGTGATGGTGCCGTCCCCGTTGTCGTGGTAGCTCAGCGGCCCTCCTGCCTTCACGAAGCCGTCGTCGCGCACCGTCGCGCCGGTGTGCGTCAGCGTGCCCATGGCCGGAGCAGTCTGCCCGGTCGCGGGGAACGTTACTCCCCGTTTTCGGCGGGATCGCCGTATGGATAGCGTGGCCTCCTGCAATAAAACAACGTGTAACGAGATAGTCCTGCGTGCTAACCCATCAGGACTACATCGCTCAGGGTCCTGTAATATCCGGACATGGGTTTCCATGCCGTAAAAGCGTGCGCGCTCGCCGCGCTCGCGATCTCGGCGTCGGCCCAAGCCCAGGTCTATCCCGCGAAGCCGATCCGCATGATCGTCGCCTACCCGCCCGGCGGCGGCACCGACATCGTCGGACGAATGGTGGCGCAGAAGCTGGGAGAGACGCTCGGGCAGAGCGTGCTGGTGGAAAATCGCGGCGGGGCGAGCGGCAACATCGGCACCGAGCTCGCGGCGCGCGCCGTACCCGACGGCTACACGATCCTGATGGGCAACGTCGCGCCCAATGCGATCAACGTCAGCTTGTTCAAGAACCTGCCTTTCGATCCCGTCGCGGATTTCGTCCCGGTAAGCCTCGTGGCCTCCACGCCGAACATCCTCGTGGTGCATCCCTCGATACCGGCGAGAACCGTGAAGGAAGTCATCGCGCTTGCAAAAGCGAAGCCCAGGACGCTCAACTTCGCTTCGGCGGGCGTGGGCAGCTCGTCGCATCTGGCGGGCGAGCTGTTTCGCATCCTCGCTGGCGCCGACATCGTGCACGTGCCGTACAAGGGCGCCGGCCCGGCGATCGTCGACGTCTTGTCGGGGCAAGTGCAGCTGTACTTCGCGACCATGCCGGCGGCGATGCCGCACGTGAAATCGGGCAAGCTCGCCCCGGTCGCGGTCACGAGTTCGCGGCGCTCCCAGGCCTTGCCGGATCTGCCGACGACTGCCGAGGCGGGAGTCCCCGGCTATGAAGCCTCAACGTGGTACGGGGTGCTCGCGCCGGCGCACACGCCGGCCGCGGTGATCGCCCGATTGCATGAGAATATCGTCAAGATTCTCGCCGTTTCGGAAACGCGCGCGCGGCTCGCCGACCAGGGCTTCGAACCGGTCGGCAACTCGCCGGAGGAATTCGGCGCGTACATAAAATCCGAAATCGCGAAGTGGGGGAAAGTGATCGGGGACGCAGGCATCCGGCCGGAATGATGGTCGGCGGCTGCGCGGGCGACGCGGGCCGTCTCAAAAAATGATGCTGACTCCGGCAAGAACGCCGCTGCCGCCGACCTTCACGTCGCTCCCGCTTTTCCCGGTTGTGGCGGCGAGATGCTTGTACTGCACCTGGAGACCGACCGACCCGAAGCGGAATTCCATGCCCACCAGACCCTGGTAAGCCGTTCCGCCCTGGGTGCCTTTGAGGCCACCGCCATAGAGGGCATCGGCGAAGCCCACACCGGCGCCCGCGAAAGGATAGAACCAGTCCGCAGCGCGGAAGTAATACTTCCCGTTCGCCATGATTGCGACCACCTGCTGCTGGCTGATGGCTCCGGCCGCGACCAGATCGTTCTTGTAGTAGAAGACCTCGCCGCCCACTGCAAAGCCCGTCCTGTTGCGCCACTCCGCCTCGATACCGACTGCCGGCTTGGACGCAGTGTCGTAGGTGCTTGCGAGGCCGGCGACCGTCTGGTTGGCGTTAGCCAATTTAAACGCACCCCCCTTCGCAATCAGCGCAAAGTTCCAGTCGCCGACTGGCTCGGCGGACGGGGCGATCTCCCGCGGGGTCGGCTTCGGAGCAGGTATGGCGGGGGGGCGCGGCTGCTCAACGCGCGGTGCGGCGACGACCGGGGCCGGTGGCGGTTGAACGCGCGGTGCGGCGATCGGGGCTGGCGGCGGTTGAACGCGCGGTGCGGCGATCGCCGGCGGCGCGGCCCCGACCGGGCGACTTTGCCCGAGGAAGCGGCGACCTTCGACTTCGCTCACTATGCGCACTTCTGTCTGCACCGGCCTCACGCCGGGGACGGCCTCGACCCGCACGAAATAGCTTTGGTTGGCCGCGACCTCGAGCGTGTACGTGGCCACCGCCTGATCGCCGACGCGCAGGAAAGTCCTTCCGGGGCTGACGGTCGCGACGGCGAAGGTGCCGTTCGCAAGGTCGCCGACGCGCGCTAGGTTCACGAACACCGGAACCAGCGCGGCTACCGTTTCGCGCTCGCTCCGAAAAACGAACACCAGCGCCTTGCCGGGCGGCGGGGTCGCCCGCGAGGCGTCCTCCTGGGCGCGGACAGGCGGAGCCGCGCCCAGGAGGGCGGCAAGCAAGAAGGCGCCGCTCACCGAAAGGCCTGCGCGCAGCTCATTCATGGGTGGATCTCCCTGCTGTTTTTTCTTCGCTTTCCTCGCGGGACCGCGGAGGATTTCCCGCCGCCGCTCGTCATTGTAGCGTCCAAAGGACAAAAAAACGATAATTCTTTTGTCGCGAGCGCCACGCTCAATCAAACGGCAGCGGAAGACTCGCTCCGCGCGGCGACAACTCCGGGGGCATCTCAATGAGAGACAAGCTATTCGAGCAGGGTCTGAAATTACGCAAGCGGGTGCTGGGCGCGGCGTACGTCGAGAAGCAGCTCAGGACCGCGGACGCGTTCACCATGCCGATGCAGATGCTGGCGACCAAATCGGCCTGGGGAATGGTGTGGTCTCGCCCGGGGCTGCCGCGCCGGATCCGAAGCATGCTGAATATCGCGATGCTGGTCGCGCTGGGCAAGGCCGAGGAACTGGAACTCCATCTCGGCGGCGCCATCCGCAACGGCGTGACGAAGAGGGAGATCGGCGAGATTCTGCTGCACTCGGCCATCTACTGCGGGTATCCGGCGGCGCTGGGCGGATTCAGGATCGCGCGCGAATATTTCGCCAAGCACGGCGACAAGAAGGCCGCGAGGAAGAAAAGGAAGTGACGGGCCTACGCGCCGCTCTGTCGCTCGCGGTGACGCTTGCGATATTGACGCCGCACGCTGCCGCTGCGGCGGAGGCCTATCCTGCCAAGCCGGTCCGCTTCGTCGTGGCCTTCCCGCCGGGCGGCGGCACCGACATCATCGCGCGCTCGATCGCGCAGAAGCTCGCCGGGCGCATCGCGCAGCAGGTGGTGGTCGACAACCGGCCCGGCGCGGGCGGCAACATCGGCACCGACATCGTCGCGAAGAGCGCGCCCGACGGCTACACGATCCTGATGGGCTCGGCGGGCCCGCTCGCGATCAACGCGAGCCTCTTCGGCAAAATGCCCTTCGATCCGATCAGGGACCTGGCGCCGGTGACGCTCGCGGCGTCGACGCCCAACGTGCTCGTCGTTCACCCGTCGCTTCGGGCGGCGACCATCGAGGAGCTGATCGCGCTCGCAAAGGCCAGGCCGGGCGAGATCAACTTCGCCTCTTCGGGGCACGGCACGCCCGCGCACCTGGCGGGCGAGCTGTTCAACTCGATGGCGGGAGTCAAGATGGTTCACGTGCCGTATAAAGGCGCGGCGCCGGCGCTCGCCGACCTGCTCGGCGGGCAGGTGCAGCTCATGTTCTCGACCATGCCGCCCGCGCTCCCGCACGTGAAGGACGGGAAGCTCCGCGCGCTCGCGGTGACGAGCGCGAAGCGCTCGCCTGCGACGCCGGAACTGCCGACGGTCGGTGAAATCGCTCTGCCCGGATTCGAGGCGAACACTTGGCACGGGGTGGTGGCGCCCGCAGGCACGCCGGCCGCCATCGTCGCGCGGCTCAACCGCGAGATCGTCGCGATCCTGCATCTGCCCGAGGTCGTGGAACGTCTATCGGCCCAAGGCGCGGAGCCGGTCGGCAGCACGCCGGAGGAATTCGCCGCCTACATCAGGTCGGAAACGGTGAAGTGGGCCAAAGTCGTCCGCGAGTCCGGCGCGAAAGCGGAGTGAGGATCGCCGTGAAGAAACGCTGTTTGTGTTCGACGATCGCCGCGTGGGCCTGCCTCGCCCTGCCGCTCGCGGCGCAGGCTCAAGGCTATCCGTCGCGACCGATCCGTTCCATCATGACCGTGGCCGGAGGCGCGGACATCGTGGCGCGGCTGGTCGCGCAAGGCTTGACCGGCGCGTTGGGCCAGCCGGTCGTGGTCGAGACCCAGAGCGGCGCAGGCGGCGCGATCGGCGCAGAGGCGGTCGCGCGCGCCGCGCCCGACGGCTACACCATCATGCTCACTTCGGCGAGCGCTCTGGTGATGAACCGGTTTCTCTCCAAGAGCGCGCGCCTCGATCCTCTCAAGGATTTCACGCCGATCACCAAGGCCTTCGAGACGGTGGCCCTCGTCGTGACGAGCCCTGCGCTTCCGGTCGGGTCGATGCTCGATCTCGTCGAATACGCGAAACGCCATCCCGGAAAACTTTCCTACGGCACTTCGGGGATCGGCACGACGCATCACCTTTCCGGCGAATCGATCCGGCTGCTCACCGGCATCGACTGGGTTCACGTGCCCTACAAGGGCGGCCCGCCCGTGATCACCGACCTCATCGCCGGCGAGATCCAGGTGGGATTCAGCATTCTCGCCACCGCGGCTCCGTTCATCGCTTCCGGCAGGATCAAGATTCTCGCGGTAAACGGCGCGAAGCGCTATCACGTCATCCGCGACGTGCCGACCGTGACCGAACAACTGCCCGGCTACGAGCCCCCTTCGACCTGGGGCGGATACTTCGGGCCGGCCAGGATGCCGCGGACCATCGTTGCTCGCCTGCACGACGAAATCGTGCGGATACTGAACTCGCCCGAGGTGCGCGCGAAAGCCGAGGACATCGGCTTTCCGGTGGCGACGAGCACGCCCGAAGAGCTCAACGCGACCATCCGGCGCGACATCGAATACACGGCGGGGATCGTCAAGGCGATCGGGATCAGGCCGGAATAGCCATGGCGGGAAAGCTCAAGCTCTCGATGATGATCGGCGACTACGAGATTGTGCGCGCCCTGAAGGACGGCACGGTCAAGCCCAAGGGCATCGAGCTCGTCGTCGCCGACTATCCCGGCACGCGCGACATCCACGACAAGGTGGCTGCTGGCTCCGCCTGCGACATCAACGAGTTCAACGGCGGCGCCTACGTCGTGCAAAAGCACAACGGGCGCGACGACTTCACCGCGCTCCCGGTTTTTCTGCACCGGCGGTTCCGCCACGGCTTCATCTACATCAACCGGTCGAAGGGGATCGAGAGGCCGACCGACCTCATCGGCCGGCGCGTCGCATGCCGCACGCTCGGCGCGGCTGCGAATTACTGGATGCGCGGGCACCTCGAGGAAGATTACAGAGTGCCGCACCGGGCTATCACCTGGGTGATCGAAAGCGACGACGACGCGTCCCTGCGGGCGCCCGCGGACCTGAGAATCGAGCGAGCGCCCCGCGGCAAGAAGGTCGAGGCGATGCTGCTCGCGGGCGAGGTCGACGCGATGATCGCACCCAACGTGACGCGAATGATCGGCGAAGGCGACGCGCGCGTCGCGCGGCTTTTTCCGAACTACCGGGAGATCGAGGCGGACTACCACCGGCGCACCGGGATTTTTCCCATCATGCACGTGACGACGATCCCGTCGAAGCTCGTCGCGCGGCATCCCTGGGTGGTGAAGAGCCTCGTGCTCGCATTCGAAGAGGCGAAGCAGCTCGCCTATCGGCGCCTCGCCAATCCGCGCAACGTGCCGCTCGCCTGGTTTCGTACCTACTGGGAGGAGGAACGCGCCCGGCTCGGGCCCGATCCCTGGGAATACGGGCTCTCCGAGCTGAACAAGAGAAACTACGGCACGCTGGTCGGATGGGTGCATGAGCAGGTGCTGAGCGGACCGCGCCCGAGGCTCGAGGATCTCTTTCCCAGGGAGGCCTTCCAGCTCGAGCTGCCCCTGCCGCGCATGCACGAAATCGACTACGAGTTCTAAAACAATCATGTCGCACGAAGGCCGTCCCGATTTCAAGTCGCCGCAGCTCGGTTGCGACTGCCATTTTCACGTGTTCGGCCCGGCCGGACGCTATCCCCACAATCAAGTCGACCTGCGCTACGCGCCGCCCGTGGCGCCGGTCGAAGACTTTCTCGCGCTCGCCGGGAAACTCGGGATCGGGCGCTTCGTCTTCGTGCAGCCTTCCGCCTACGGCCGTGACAACCGCTGCATGCTGGACGCGATGCGCAAGATCGGCGCGGCGAAATGCCGCGGTATCGTCGACATCGACGAGAACGCGCCCGACGCGGAGCTCGAGCGCCTGGACTCTCTGGGCGTGCGCGGCGTGCGCATCAACGTGCCGCCGGTGAAGCCCTACGAGGCGGGATTCGCCGCGAAATTGCTTCCGCGCATCGAGCGCTTGCGCGCGCGCTGCGCGGGAATCGGCTGGCAGCTCGATTTCTTGACGCCCGGATGGCTGACGAGCGAGCTGATGCCCGTCTTGAACAAGCTCGACGTCGATTTCACGATCGCCCATTTCGGCATGTTCCCCGCGATCGACGGCGTGGAACAGCCGGGCTTCCGGCAGCTCCTCGACCTGGTCCGGCACGGGCGCTGCTACGTGAAGCTCACCGGCGTGTATCGCATGTCTGTCGCGAAGGGATTCGCCGACGTCGCGCCGATGGCGCGCGCGCTGATCGAGGCAGCGGCCGATCGCGTCATCTGGGGGAGCGACTACCCGCACCTTTCCTTCGCCGAGAAGGTCGGCTCGATCGAGCTGTGGAATCTGCTGGGGAAATGGGCGCCGGAGGAAACCCTCCGGCGCAGGATCCTGGTCGACAATCCACAACGCCTGTTCAAGTTCTGAGCGCCTTGACCCCTGAACCGGCTTGCGCCTACACTCACCCGCAACATTGGAGGAGTCACCATGTCGACACTCGTTAGAAGCCATTGCGGCGGTCTTGGAAGTCTGTGGGTCGTGCTGGCGCTGGCGGCTTTGCCCGCATCGGCGGGCGAGGTCCGCGTCTACGCCACCAACAGCGCCGGCGACAATATTCACGTCATCGACCCGGCGACGAACAAGGTCGTGCAGGTGATCGAGGGAATCGAGACGCCCCACGGCGTCGACTTCGCTCCCGACGGCACGCGCGTGTACGTGAGCAACGAGGCCGACAGCACGCTCGACGTCGTGGACCGCAAGACCGGCAAGATCGTCAAGAAGGTGCCCCTGAGCGGCCACCCCAACAACATCGCGGTCACCCGGGACGGGTCCCGGGTCATCATCTGCATAGCGGAAGACAAGGGCGGGCTCGATATCGTTGACACCCGGTCGCTCACGCTCGCCAAGACGGTCCCGCTCAACGGGCGCATGCACAACGTCTACGTGACGGCCGACGGCAAGTATGCCTACGCCGGCTCGGTCCGGCACAAGTTCCTGACCGTGCTCGATCTCAAGACCGAGCAGGTGGCTTGGGACATCAAGTTCGACAAAGGGGTGCGCCCCATGACGATGGAGACCGCCCCCGACGGTTCGACCCGGCGCATCTTCATCCAGCTCTCGGACCTGAGCGGATTTGCCGTGGTGGATTTCGCGCAACGCAAAGAAATGGCGCGGATCCAGTTTCCCGACCAGCCCAATGGGTACGGGATGGCCGAGGGACGCAGGGAAACACCCTCGCACGGCATGGCAGTCGCCCCGGACAACAAGACGCTCTGGGTGACCAGCGTGTTCGCCAACGCAGTCTTCGTCTACTCGCTGCCCGGACTCAAGCTGCTGGGGCACGTCGCGCTCCCAGAGCTCAAGCTGCCGGGGCGCGCTGCGATCGGCGCGCTGCCGAACTGGGCGACGTTCACGCCCGACGGCAGGCTTCTCTACGTCACCAACTCCGCGATCAGGTCGGTGTCCGCAATCGACACCCAGTTGATGAAGGTGGTCGCGAACATCCCGGTCGGCGAGGTGCCGAAGCGCATCAACACGCTGGCGCTGCGCTAGACCTGTCGGAAACGGGAACGGCGGCCGACTGCCTTTGGCGGAGACCGCCGTTCTGCTTTCTTCGGAGGCTCTCCCGAACTACCTGCTCTGCCCGTTGGCCCACTGGGCCAGCGTTTTCCAGTCCGGGTCGTTCTTGGAAGCGAATTGCCTGCCGCCGTTGTGAAAAGCGGCGCCGCCCGCCTCGGGCGCGAGGGGCATGAACAGAAGGCGGCTCGCGGCGAAATTGCCGGGGACCACCAGTCTGGAGACCGTCTCGAAGTTGCGGCGCGACTGTTCCTCGGTCCAGAACTTGGCTCCCGGCGGGAGCTTCTCGAGGCGGAAGGCGTTGTTGCTTTCCGCGTGGCAGACGTAGCAGCGGGTGTGCCCGGGCTTCTTCTTGAGGAAGATGGGCTCGACGCGCGTCTTGAAAAACTCGTAATCGAGAGACTGCGCAGACGCGGAAGCCGCCAGCAGGATAGCCGCTACCGCCACGATCATTGCCAGACCACCCACGCGCATGATGAACAAGACCCTCTCCTCTTATCCGATTTCTGCGAGACCTTCAATTTCCACGAGGCCTTTTAGCACAAGGACGCAGAGCTGGCAATGATCGCATTTCTCCTCGCCCCGGACGCGCCATTTTCTTCCGTGACCCGATCTCGTATCATCCGCTGATGGATTTCTCACACCTCTCCGAACCGCTCATGGCCTCGATGATCGGCGCCCTCGCCACGGTGGCGGCCGCGCTCGTTCAGCTTCGCATTTCCTGGCGCAGGGAAATAAGGGAGCGCGAGCGCGGCCAGCCGATCACGAAGAAGACCCGGCGCGGGCCGGTCACTTTCATTTTTGTCCTGGCCCTTGCGGCGGCGGTGGGCGGGTTTGCTCTCTCGCAATACTTCGTGTCGCTGCGCGAAGGCGACCGGGACGCCCTGCGCGCCGATCTGCAATCGAAGCTCTCGGAGATCAACGCGACCGCGATGCGGCTGGAGCACGCTCGCACGAACGAGCGCGAGCAGATCGAGACCGGCGCGCGGCGCGCCGAAGGCCAACGCCTCGGCGAGGAAGGCGCGAGCGCGAGCGTCGTGGTCGGGGCGTGCAAGCCCGAAGGCGTAGCCGGGGCGAAGCAGGAATGCACCGAGCAGAGCGCGCTGCGGATCGCGATCTGCGCAAGAGTGCCGGCGTCGGCGACGGTCAGGGAAGTGCTGCTCTACGTGCGCGCTGCGAATTCCAAGCAGCCGTGGGAGGAAGCCCGGGTGCAGGCCGGGCAGGACGCGGGGCAGGCGCGCTTCGCTGACAAATTCACGGAGCGCCCCGGCGGCGACGGCAGCAAGGAGATCTGCCAGGGATTCGCGAACTGGAGCGGAGAAAAATCGCGCATCGCCCGGATCCTCGTCAAATACGCCTTGTAGATCCGCGCCGCTTTCCCCCGAATCTCCGCTTCCATGCCGCCCGTCACTCAGACGCTGCTCATCGCCAACGTGGCCGTGTTCCTGCTGCAGTCCATGAGTGGTGGGTTGCTCGAGGAATGGTTCGCGCTGTGGCCTCCCGGGCACGGATTCGCGATCTGGCAGCTCCTCACCTACGGCTTCCTGCACGGCGGCATCGCGCACATTTTCTTCAACATGCTCGGGCTGTACATGTTCGGGAGCGACATCGAACGGCTGTTCGGCTCGCGCTATTTTCTCGCGTACTACACTACCTGCCTGGTCAGCGCCGCGATCACCCAGCTGGTGTTCACTCAGATCGCAGGCGGGCCACCCATCCCGACCTTGGGCGCCTCCGGCGGACTTTACGGATTGCTGCTCGCCTTCGGCGTGTATTTCCCGCGGCGCATGGTCATCCTGATTTTCCCGCCGATCCCCATGCAGGCGCGCTTCTTCGTGATCCTATTCGGCGGGCTCGAGCTCTTATTCGGGGTGACCGGCACGGCGGCTGGCGTGGCGCATTTCGCGCACCTGGGCGGCATGCTCGGGGGTTGGCTCGCAATCCAGTACCGCCGCCGGGGCTTTCCTTTCACGCGGGGGCGCTGAGGCCGGCCTCCCGTCGAGCCATTCATCTGAAAATCGATACGGGGACGACCAGAAAGATTCCCGAGAGCAACAACAGAATCAGGACGATCTTGCGAAAGCCCGCTTCGTCGAGCCGTCCGTAAAGTTTCATTCCGAGCCAGGTGCCGGCCAGCAGCATCGGCAAGCCGAGCAGAAACAGCTTCACCGTATCGGCGGTGACCGCGCCGCTCGCACCCAGCCAGACCGCGGTCATGGCACTCGTCGTGATGATGACCGGCTGGAAGACCGCGCGCTGCACGTCCTTCGGCCAGCCGCGCAATTGGCACCAGATCACCACGACGATCCCGACGAGGCCGGTCAGTCCGCCGAGCAACCCGTTGAGAAATCCGATTCCGATGTCGGCGGAAACTCCGCCCTGCACCGGCTCGAGCGCCGGCCGCGCCAGGTAGTAGATGCTGTAGAGCAGCAGGAGCAGGCCCACCCCGGTGCGCAGGTGGGCGGGGTTGATGTGCGCCAGGAGCATCGCGCCGATCGGCACGCCGATCACGCCCCCAACGATGAACGGCGCGACTTTGCGCCAGTCGAGCGCATGCCGCAGCTTCCAGACGCCGTAGCCCTGCAGCAAAACGCTGTAGCTCACCATCAGGGTTACAGTCTGGACCGGCGTGAGGATGTGCAGCCATATGCCGGAGACCACGAGGCCCATGGCGAAACCGGCAACACCGGTCGTCACAGCGCCGAGAAACGCCGCCAGGAGAAAAAATCCGAGAACCATGCCGTCCATAGGTCGCTCCCAAAATGAAGTGACCAGCGCTTGGATGGATGGCTGCCATCTGAAGGGGAGGCTGCTGTTTCCCCTGCGATCCGAGTAAATCGGGAATCGGAGCAGTGCTTGGACGCGAAACGCGTCTTTGGGACCGGGTGCCTGCTACCGACCCGGCTGGGTGCGCCGGAATCGGCGCATCCACAAAACCAAATGTCGTTGAGCGCTAAGTCTTCAAATCGTGTCGGGTCCTCCTATGAATCTTCAACGTGCTGTTACGCCGTAGCCGAAGTCATCAAACAGCGTCACGCTGTCCGCCTTGGTCCACACGCCCACTGCGCCCGCGCCGGCGATGTGGTCGTCGTCCATCTCGATGTAGGGCTTGCCGTCGAGGACAACGCGGATCCTCTTGCCCGAGAACTCCACGCGCAGCGCGTGCCAGGTGTTGCCGCGCACCGGCGCATCGACGTATTTCAGCGTGTTGCGCCTTCCGTTCGCCGTGTAATAGAGCGATACGTTGTTCTCCAGCGCATTGGCGCGCGCGACGTAGTAGTTGTCGCCGTCCTTCCAGCGCCACACGAGGCCCCCCGCCTGGTCCTCACGCCCGGTGAGGGGCTTGAACTTCACTTCCACGTAGCCGTCGGCGAGCGACGCATCGGACCTGACGCACCACGGGAAGGTTCCGCTGCCCGATTGCTTGAGCACGTTCGGCCGGCTCGGCGCAGACGTGTCGGCTTCGACAGACCACTTGGGCGAGCCGCGCCCGGTGACACCGGCGCGCCAGCCCGCCGGCAGCGCGCCCGGCGCCTCCCGGTCGAACGAAACAGTTTCCGCATGAGTCGTAGTCATGATCGCCACCGATGCGAGAGCTGGAAGAATCAATGCGAGGGCTTTTTTCAAGATGCGGCTCCTTCCGTTGCTCAGTTTTTCGCTAGCCTGACCTTGTTCAGGGCCGCCTTCAGGCTTCTGGCCAGCTTTCCTGCATCATCGTTTGCCCAGAAATGCATGAAGAACAGCCGCGGCTGCTCGCTGAGCATGTGACTGTGCAGCGCCGTCACCTCGATCCCGCCTTCGCGCAGCGTCTTGAGCACGGGGTTGACCTCCTGTGCGATGAGCACGAAGTCCCCGGTGATCGCCGCCTTTCCGCCCCCGGTCGGCTGGAAGTTGATGACGTTACCCGAACCCATTCCGATGGGAACCGGCATTCCATCTTCCATTATCGTTTCGGCCCGGGGGATGTTGAACGCATAGACGCCACTGTTGACGTTGCCCTTCGCGCCCAGCGTTTGATCGATTGCGGCGGTGTCGAGGTCGAGCGGCGGCGGTGGAGAACCGGCGGGTGCCGGCGCCGCCAATGGGGTCTTGCTTTCGGCAAGGCCAGCGCGTAGCGCGGCGGCGAGCTTGACGGGGTCGCCGCGGCCGTAGAAATGCATGTACATGGTTGCAGGCGAGGAGCGCAGCAAATGGTTGTGCAGCGCCGTGATCTCGATCCCGCCCTCGACGAGTTTCTTCATCACGGGGTTGACCTCTTCATGCAGGAGCACGAGATCGCCCATCACCATGCTCTCGCTCCCCATTTTCTGGAATGCGAGATAGGAGCCCAGGGCAAGAGTGGGTCTGATCGTGACCTCGTCGAGGGTGACCTTCAGGTCGCTCCGCCCGAGACCGACGCGGTAGATTCCGCCGGGTAACTGTGCCCCGGCTCGGCCAAGCGCCTGCGCGACTGCGGCCCAGTCGTCGTCGGCTGCGAAGGCGGTGGTTGACAGTCCGAACGCGAACCCGATGCCCGCCAAAATTAGATTGAAGCGCTTCATAGCGTGACCTCCTAGAGAGTGGTGTTGGAAGACTACCCGGCAAATTCATAGAGGCTGGGTCACCGTCGTGATTTTGCCTTTGTTAGCGAGGAGGACCACCGCGACGGGCCTGTGGTTCCTGATCGCAGGCGTAATCGAGAAAACAGTGCCGGTGTGCGTTTTCCGGACTTCGGCGATGAC
>WNFD01004766.1_pt1 | contig 15077 bp, 12 predicted proteins | sample 5400491 | NCBI WGS metagenome assembly WNFD01 (sample SAMN13153343, study PRJNA577476) | soil metagenome | isolation source: 120 cm saprolite under Douglas fir tree site 2 hole 2 replicate 2 | place: USA:California | collected 2015-04-18
CCCGTCCTGCCGCGCCAGCGTCGCCACCAGGTGAATGTGATCGGGGGCATGCCGGACGGCCATCCACCGCACCCCGACCTCATCATCTGCCCGGGCAAGCCCGGTGCGGTCCATGATCGCAGCCGCAACCAGCGACCACTCCTGATCCGACAGCTCCCGGTCATCCGCAGCAGCCCTGACGGCGCAATGCCACACCGGCTTCTCGTAACCCGGACCCCTCAGGGCGGCGAGGGGCTGCTCCAGCAACCCGGCCAGGCGGCGCACGTCCCGCGTCCCGCCGGGCCGGCGCTCCGGCTCCAGCTCCGCCGGATCACCGAACCCGGCCACCAGATGCGGATCAGTGTGCTCGTTCGCTGTCCCCGGCCCGAACAGGTAATAGAGCAGCCTCCTGACGTCCTTTCCGCGGATCACTTTCCCGATCACCAGAACGCCGCCTGCGCCATCACGGAATGCTCCGCCGCAACTGCTCCGCTGCCTCATCCAGCCGCCGGATCACCCGCGTGCTGACGATCACGGAATTCCCTACCTGGGGGCGCGCCGCGATCAGGTAATTCCCTACCCCCTTGATCAGCGTTTTCCCTAGCCCTGCGCATGCGGCGTGGCTGGGGGTTCCGTGCTTGGTCCTTCGAGCTGAGGCTGTTCTTCGTCCCCTGTTGGACGGAGGGCGTGATGGCGAGGAGGACGTTTTCGATGGTCGATGTCGCAGAGATTTTGGAGCACTGGTACGCGGGCCGGCCGAAAGCTGAGGTGGCCCGCAGTCTTGGCGTGGATGTCAAGACGGTCCGTAAGTACGTGGCCGCGGCGGAGGCGGCCGGGCTGGCGGCGGGCGGCCCGCCGGTGAGCGAGTCCGAATGGCGGGCGCTGGCGCGGGAGTGGTTCCCCGAGCTGGCCGGCGTCTCGTCGCGGCGGACGTCGTGGGCGGAGATCGCCTGTCACCATGACCGGATCGGCGAGCTGCTGGGCGTGGTGCCGGTGTCGGTGATCTGGCAGCGGCTGCGCGATGAGCAGGGTCTTACGGCGAGCGTGGCCAGCCTCCGCCGGTACGTGCGCGCACAGTTCCCTGAGCATGCCCGGGCGGGTGAGGTGGAGGTCTGGCGGCCGCCGCTGCCGCCTGGCGCCGAGGCGCAGGTCGATTACGGGTACCTGGGCACCTGGTTCGACCCGCGGGCCGGGCGAAGGCGGCGGGTCTGGGCGTTCTCGATGGTGCTGCGCTATTCGCGGTACCTGTTCATCCGGCCGGTGATCCAGATGGACCAGCGGGCCTGGACCGAGTCGCACGTGCAGGCATTCGAGTTCTTCGGCGGCGTCCCGGCCAGGGTCGTGAGCGACAACCTCAAGGCGGGGGTGGCCAGGCCGGACCTGTATGACCCGAAGATCAACCGGGCGTACGCCGAGCTGGCCCGCCACTACGCGGTGCTGATCGACCCGGCCCGCGCCTACCACCCGAAGGACAAGCCCAGCATCGAGGCGCACCAGCGGTATATCCGCTCCAGCTTCTTCGCCGGCCGGGACTGGCCGTCGCTGGAGGCGATGGCCGCTGACGCGGTCCGCTGGTGCGCCGAGGTCGCGGCCCAGCGCAGGCCGCGGGTCCTGGAGGGCCGCACCCCGGCCGGGGTGTTCGCTGCCGAAGAGGCTGCGGCGCTGCTGCCGCTGCCACGGACCGGGTTCGAGCTGGCGGCGTGGAGCCGCCCCAAGGTCGCGCCGGACGCGCACGCCAAGGTGGGCAAGACCTTGTACTCGCTGCCGTACAAGCTGATCGGCCGGCAGCTCGACGCCCGGGCCACCGGCACGGTGGTGGAGTTCTTCGCCGACGCGCAGCTGGTCAAGACCCACCCGTTCCAGGAACGGGGGCGGCGGACCGACTGGGCTGACCTGCCCGAGCAGAAAGCCGGGTTCTTCATGCGGACCCCGGTGTGGTGCCGGTCCCAGGCAGCTCTGGTCGGCCCGGCCTGCGACACGCTGGTGACCGAGCTGCTGACCGTGGACGCCCTGTTCCGGCTGCGCCAGGCCCAGGGAGTGCTGCGGCTGGGCCAGAAGCACGGCGACGCCCGGCTGGAGGCCGCCTGCCGGCGGGCGCTGCAGGCCGGCGACCCGTCCTACAAGACGGTCAAGGGCATCCTGGCGGCCGGCACCGAGTTCGAGGGCTACCAGCTGCCGCTGCCCGGCGTCGACGTCCCGGCCTGGCTCCGCGGCCCCGGCGCGTTCGGCGGTGAGCCCCGATGACCACCGCTGGCACCCCGGCCGGGCTCGCCCCGGCGCTGCGCGCGCTCAAGCTATCCGGCATGCTGGACACACTGGAAGCCCGCCTGGCCGAGGCGCGAGCGGGAACCCTCGGCCACGCCGAGCTCCTCCAGGTGCTGTGCGAGGACGAGCTCGCCCGCCGCGACGCCGGGAAGGTCGCCCGCCGGATCCGGGCCGCCCGGTTCCCGGCCGGCGCCACCTTGGAGAACTTCGACTTCGGCTACAACCCCAGCCTGCCCGCCGCCCAGATCCGCGACCTGGCCCGGCTGGACTTCATCGCCGCCGGGGAAGGCGTGATCGCCTATGGTCCGGTCGGGACCGGCAAGAGCCATCTCGCCGCCGCGCTCGGTCACCAGGCCTGCCGCCGTGGCCACGACGTCGCCTTCACCACCTGCTCCAAGCTGCTCGCCGAGCTGGCCGGCGGCCACGCCGACCGCAGCTTCACCGCCCGCGTCCGCAAGCTCGCCAAGATCACCGTCCTGATCACCGATGACTTCGCGATGCGCGAGTTCACCCCCGCCCAGGCCGACGACCTGTATGAGCTGCTGTCCGAGCGGGCCGGGCAGCCCGGCAGGTCACTGATCCTGACCTCGAACCGCTCCCCGTCGGACTGGTATCAGCTGTTCCCCAACCCCGTCGTCGGCGAGTCCATCCTGGACCGGGTCATCAACACCAGCCACCACCTGCTCCTGGAAGGCAAAAGCTACCGGCCCCGTCGCCGGCCCGGCCGCACCGCCCCCGCCACCAGGAACCCGCCATGATCACCCGGCAAGGCTCGCAGCGGCGGCTCCCGCCGCCCTGGTCGCGGGACGGGCCGCGCGCGCTTACGGGGCCGCCCCTCCGGCGTCAAGGCTGCTCCGCATCGCTCACGCGACGGGTCCTGCGGACCCGGCCTTGACCCCGGAGACCTCTGCGGCCCCGCCGGGCAGCAAAAAACGGGCAGGCCAGGCCTGCCCCGCCCAGCGCACGGCCCGCCCCGCGACCAGCCCACAGCCCCGCCCACCTGGAAAGGGACAACCCGCGATCAGGTAATTCCCTACCCCCCGATCAGCGTTTTCCCTAGCCACGCAGCCCCCGCCATTTCAGGTCCGGCCATTGACGACAGGAGGTAACCAGCTACACGATCGACACAAGGACCAGGTGCGGAATTACGTGACCGACCCCCTAGGGAATTAGCCGATCGTCGGCACCCGCGCGCAAAACTCCGCCGCCGGCCGCAAATCCGCCCCGCGCTGACCCGTCGCATTCAGCCTCGCCACAGCCTGATTGAGATTCGTCCCAGCCCGCCGCACCAGCCCGGCAGCCGTTATCACCTCGGTCAGGGCCTCCCGAAGAGGCGACAGAGCTGGCGGCTGCCCGCCCCTGGCCGCCGACAGCGCAGCTTCAGCAGCGAACGCTCCACGCGCCAGCTCCAACCGTTCGGCGGCCTGGCTGACCTCGTCGAACTCCTCCTCAGTAAGGGAGAACTGCACGACCCGAGGCCGCGGCACCTCCTGCCGTGTCCGCCGGCGTACCGTGCCCTGATGAATCACATGCACCACCGCCTCGATCTCTTGGTCGCCTTTGGTTGCTTCGGACCGCGCCCGGTCCGAAGCCCTGCCGCATTGTTTATCTCTGGATCGCGCCCGATCCAGAGATAAACAATGCTTAAGAATATCTTGCTTCACGCACCGCTCCCTTGATCAAGTTGCAAGCCAGTCACTATTCGAAACCAGTTGTTGTCCATGAAGCTAAATTGAATGCGCGAATCACTTCGCGATATCGTCCGGCAGTAATTCGTACGTGCCGGTGACAACGCGATGCCCGCGCTCAACCGGCTGATGATGCGTCGGTGTCCATTCGGAGCAGGTCACCGCTCTGCATATACATTCATGGACGCGGGTAGATGTAGGTGAACTGCAACTCAAACTGCAACTGGGGTTCCGCCTTTGCGCATCGGCAGGTGGATAGTTCGTGGCGGGTCAGCCTATGGGCCGGGCTGGTCTTGTGCCGCGGCCCTAGTAACAAGCTCGGCGGCCAGCTGGCGGCGCGCCTGCCCGGCAACGCCGGACGGCCGCTGTACGTGGGCCGAGATGCAGCACGTCGACGACGGCCGGGAGAAGTCCTATCTCCTAGTCTCCAACTACCAGGCGTAACGGCGCCTTCCCGCAGGTTCTCCCGGTCCGTCGCACTACAACCCCAGTGAGGAGCCCGCGCCCTGCCCTCATCCATCTTGACGACCGCGAGGTCTTTAGCGGCCGCGCATCGTGCAATGACATCGTTGAGCTCTAGCACGACGAAGTCACTCGCGACTTTGGCGCGCTCGCGCCGAACGCGATGGCGCGGATCTCCTGCAGTTCGGGAGCGAGTCCCGGATGTAGAGGCTGACGTCAGCCGACGAGGGCTCCAGAAGTGCAGGTGATCCGCCCGACTCAGTCGATGAGGTCCTCCCGGTGACTGCGCCTCGGAGCCGGCCGCTATGGCAGGCGTTCACGGACGGGCCTGGCGGCACCTTCGATGTCTTCGTTGGGACGCGGCGGTACAACAGCCGAACGTCCTCCTGCACCACACTGGCAGAAGATTCTCATGCCCTGCGCCTGGTCCTGGGGCTGGTGGCCGAGGACGAGAACGACGGCGAACAGGAACCGGCCCGATGAGCGCTGCCTCGAAGGAACCCTCGCGGCAGAGCAAGACGATCGATGAACCAGCGGTGGCGGGAATTGCGTCCACTGGCAGCGGTCGGCAATGATCGGGGGCATGGAAAGGAAATGGCAGGGCTCGAAGGGAGATGTTTTTGTGATCAGCCACGCCGCACCCATGTTTGCGAACGCATGTTCGACCGGATAGACTGATCAAGATGACGCGTGAGGAGCAGGTCGCGCTCGTCGCGTGGCTCAGACGGCCCGGCGTCGTCTGGCCCACGGTGACCGACCTGCTGGAACAGCACGGCAGCGTGCGGGAGGCCCTTGCCGAAGCGGCACCTGCTCAGGCATCGCTGTTCGACACGCCGGCGGAAGATGACCTTGCCGCCGCAGCCGCGGATTTTGAGCGGTGGGGGCGCGCTGGGATCCGGATGGTGTCCGTCCTGGACAACAGCTACCCGTCCAACCTGCGGATGATCCATCAGCGGCCACCCGTCCTCTTCATGCGCGGGGTTGACGATGGGCGCGACGCTATGTCTGTCGCGGTGGTGGGTACCCGGGAGCCGACGCCGAGGGGTATTGAGCAGACACGTCGACTCGCGGCCGGGTTGATCGAGCGCGATATCCCGGTCATCAGTGGTCTCGCCGCCGGTATCGACAGCACCGCACACAGGGCCGCACTCGCGAAGGGAGGACGCACTGTAGCCGTGATCGGTACCGGCATCGATCGGGCATATCCACCCCCGAATGCCGAGTTGCAAGACGAGATCGCGGCAAACGGGCTGCTAATCTCCCAGTTCCTTCCCGGGTCCCCGCCGACCAAAGTGTCGTTTCCGATGCGCAACGCGGTCATGAGTGGCTATGCGCTGGCGACGGTTGTCGTTGAGGCTTCGTACCGCAGTGGTGCTCGGATGCAGGCGAGACTCGCGCTGCAGCATGGTCGCCATGTGTTCCTCATGCGCAGCCTCCTCGAACACGACTGGGCGAGGGACTATGCGCAGCGTCCTGGAGTCACCGTTGTCGACAACGCCGACGACGTGTTCGGTGAGCTCCAACGGCTCGCGTCGGAGTCCACGGCGGAACTCGTCTGGGCCGAATAGGCCGTGGCGACGGTCTTCGAGCTCAGTGAGCCATATCGAAACCACCTCGTGCCGGTGCTCCCATCTGGCGTCGGCGTGTGTGCCACCTGTTGGACCGCGGTTGACCCGTCGTACCGCTTGTGCTTTCGGTGCCATAGCGCGGACGCTGCGTACGGTCCGCGACTCGTGGACGCCGTCGTCCCGATTGCACTCGCCGTGAAGCGTGAGCAGCTCGCGCACGAACTGTGGCATTACAAGTACGACCCCGACGCGAGCGTACGCGGGCGCTTGGAGCTCCGGCTAGCCGCGGTGCTCTGGCGCTTCCTGAGCGAGCATGAAACGTGTGTCGCCAAGGCATGCAATGTCGCAAGGTTCGACATCGTGACGACGGTTCCGGGGACTCGATCACGGGACGGCGAGCATCCGCTAGCCCGCATCGCAGGGTCGATCGTCGGCCAGACGAAGGACCGATTCGAACCGCTGCTCACGCTTGTCGCTACCTACGACGTCGAAGACCGGGCTATGCATCCAGACCGGTACCGGGCTACGCGAATGCTGGCGGAACGTCCGGCTGTCCTGCTGATCGATGACACGTGGACGACCGGAGGCCGCGCGCAGTCAGCGGCAATTGGGCTTCGGGACGCTGGCGCTGCGAGAGTTGCGGTCGTTGTTATCGGCCGCCACTTCGACAGAGCCTTCGGGCCCGGGGAGGCATACTACAAGGCGGCAAAGCCGAGGAAGTTCACGTGGGAAACGTGCTGCCTCGAACCCGGTGTGGCAGACCGACAAGCGTGATGTGAGCCTGGTAAGCACGACCAGCTATCCGCTACGGCCTCTCGCTCTCCGCTTCTTGAGACGTGCTATGGAGACGCATGAGTGACGAGACGGCGCGTTGGGCCGTAGCTTCGGCAAGTTGCAGGAGATTGCCTTGGACCGACTCTGAGTCGTTGATAGTCAGGGTGGCGAGAACAGCGCCGCCAACGACAGACGTCACATCACCAGCGGTGAAGGGAACCTCGGCCCGGCGGAGGGCCCGAAGGGTGGCAATCGCCCGCGATGCCGCCAGTTCCGGGGTTGTTGCCAGTGGCATAGCCCGTCCGTGCTTGCGGCAAATAACCAGCGCGTCCAGGTTGCTAGGGTGATGAGCCGCTGACTTGGAGACGCTCGTCGCCATTTCCGCAACAACAGGCTGCATCGAGGTCACAGTGAGGCCGGCGTCTCGAAGAGCCGTCATTACGGCTTCCCAGCCCGCAATGTCGGACTGGTGGAAGCTGAAGATCAGCATTCCATCGTCTCGAAGGACCCGGGACACCTCAGCCCAGACGTGGGTCAGGCCGTTGGCGAAGCTCTCGACGGACGCGTTCTGAACCTCATCGGGAGACCGGGTGCTGCTGGAATCGCTTGGATAGCTGGTGAATGGCTTGAGGGGCCGCAGCCATGCATGAAAGAAGTCTGCAAGTTCTGAGTAGTGGACCTTGCCGACGTATGGGGGGTCTGTTACCACAAGGTCGACCGAACCGTTGGGGATGTCCGTGACCGCTGAGTCTCCGCAGCTGATGTAGGCGGCCCCCGGCTGGGCGACCAGCTCCGAGTAGGTCTCGACTATGGGTCGCGCAAGCGGGAGGGAGATGTCAGCCGCTTCCGTGACGTGACCATTCCGGACCGAGAGAAGATCGCGCGGAGTGCCCTTGTACTCATGTGCTCTGCGCAGGCGTTGGAACAGTTGAGAGAAGGATCCCGACGAAGTCTCAGGTCCCCAGAGATTGGCTTCAAGCGGCGTGCGTTCAGGCTTCAGCGTGTGGTTGTGGAAGATCGAGCGGACGGCTCCAGTTCCTTCGCCCTTGTAGGACGTGAAGACGTTGTTGAACTCGAGTGCCTTCGAGAACAGTGCGATCAATGCCTCGCGTTCAGCGGTCGCTGGGATCAGGTCCCGGATCGCAGTGGCGGTCCAGCCGAGAGCGAACAGCTGGCGTTCGTTGAAGAATGCGGGCCACTCCGTGAATCCCCACCGAAGTGGCTGAGCGGTGCTGTAGCCAGGAGCTAGCCGTCCTGACGGCTGGACGAGTGCGGAGCGGTGGCGCTGCAGGAGCCGGCGCGCCTGCTGGTACAGGTCACGGTCGAATTCGTCTACGGGCCGATATTCGCGGGAGCCGTCTTTCGTAAGGACGAGTTTGGCGTACATGTGACGCTCAAGCGGACTGGTTCGGGCGCCGTTCAGAATCGTATGGTCGTGGCCGTTACGGCAGCGCATGTGACGGCCCGGAGTAGGACCCGAGCCTGAGACAGGCCCCTCAAACGGTGACGTTTTCCGGCAATCCGTGCATCGGAGCTTGCGGTCTATGGCGAGATTGACGGGGACGATCGCATGGCAGTTCGGGCACACCGCGTGCGCCGAGGGATGCGTCTTCGGGTAGGCGTGTTGAGCGAACACGTGGCGGGAGAAGAGTTCGACCTCAACGGCGCACGTCGGGCACGCCGTTACGCTGACCCAGAAGTAGTATAGGACAGTGCTGCCGTCGGAGGCTCGATAGAGACTACTGATTTGGGACGAGCATGCCTCGCGGACTTGCTCAAAGGCCTGCTCGAGAGCCTCCAGGTCCCACGCCTGCAGGGCCTGACGTTGGGCGAGCGTTGCGACGGGGTTTATGTCACGTCCGATGACAGTTGCTCCGAGTTTAGCGGCCTCTACCAGCGTGGTTCCAGACCCAGCGAACGGATCGAAGACGACAAGATTGCTGAGGCGGGTGGCACTGCGGTAGGCGCGGAGGGCGCTCAGCCGGTCATCCGTCACCGCGGCGCAGAGGATTGCCCGTGTCACGGTTCCGAGGCGCTGGGCCCACCACTTCTGGATGTAGGTGGCAGGACGGTGAAGTTCCTTGCGCCAAGACTCGTGCCGGGACAGTTTGCTGACGTCGGTGGATGGAAAGTCCGCCTCGAGCGCGGACGTATAGCTTAGAAGCGTGGCGGCGACCATCGGAGAACGAATGCTACTCGCCTCCACCAGTGGCTACACTCCATTTCCGGAGCGCCCCGTCCGGCCAATGATTGGTGCGTGTCACCGCCGTCTCCTACAGTACGCAATAGCGTGGACAGCGACCCCTGGCGCGAGGGGACCGCTTGCTCCCACCCCGAAAATGAGGAGGAGTCGGACGGGACATGGGAATGAGCGGTGGCCCGCTGCCGATAGTGGAGCGAGAGGACTTCCTCTTTGGGATCCTCGACCGGCTGTCGCTCCGAGATGGCCGCCAGATTGTCCGGCCGGGACCGGCTGACCTCGCAATCCTTCAGCTCGTGGACCGCCTTGTCGGAAGGCCGGGCACGAACCTGGTGCTCGAACTGCCGCGGGGTCAACACGACGTCGCGATTCTGTGTGGCGTGTTCGCGAAACTCGCGCAGATCGTATCCGCTCACGAAGGAAGCGCCACTGCAGCGTTCAGCGGGCCTGTTGTGGTTGTGGGCATGAACACCATGGTGCACGAGCGGCTCCGCAGGATCCAGCTGGCGGGCGTCACGCTCGAGCAGGGACTGGTCGCGTGCCGCCTCCGTTCGGATGGAAAGCTGGTGCTCCCAGACGGGACGGTTGTCGACGCGACGGCGTTCCCCGACGCGCTGATATATCTGAACACTCGCGTCGGCTGGCCGCGGCTTCCGCGGCGGGTGACTCCGAGCTTCGTAGTGATCGACCGAACAAGCTTCAGGTCGCCAGAGGTTCTGGGGAAGGCGCTGGCTTGGGCTCGCGAGCACAGAGCGGCCAGCGTAGTGGTTGTCGCGGACCTTGGTGATGAAGCGACTGAGGACATGGTGCGGTCGATAGGTATGGGGTTTGTCATTTGGCCGTGGTCGCATTCCCTACTCTCCACCCTCGCCCCGATGGGGGGTGGGACCACCGAGTCACTTCTGTCCACGAATGTTCTGTGCCACGGCTACGAACCGGCGCATGCTGTTGCGCTGACGGCCGCAGCGGTCGACGAGGCATTCCGGTGCGTGCTCTGCGGTCTCGCGGAAGCACAGCGGGTGGATGCGCCCTGGCCCAGGCCGCTCCAGCTAGTGCGTCGGATCGTGTATGGGCTCTCACGCTTGCTTGCCACGGTCGATGAGTACAACCAGTGGGCCGCACTCGACTACCGGACGGTGGCGTTGTCGACCCTCATCCATGACCTTGAAGGCCGTGGCTTCGGCGGGACGTTTTCGGGACCGTGGGCACCGTTTGGCGAGGGTCGCTGGCCAGAGGTACGCCTTGACGCGTTGAGGCTGTATGAGCTCGTCAAAGAGGAGAACCCCAAGCTCTATGCATTGGCGTACACGCTCGATCGGGTGGCCTCCGACCATCCGGGGACCGATGTGATCATTAGGGTGCCGAGCGAGGCGGGCGGTTTGGCGCTCGAGGTTGTCCTTGGTGAGCTGGTTCCTGAACACAAACCCAATGGCACGAACCTCCGTTGCCTCCCGTGGTCAGAGCGATTGCCCTGGGCACCAGGCCCGCTCGTCGAGATACATCCCGGCGCCCTCCCACCGAGTCGGATGCCAGCGCTCTGGTCGGCCGAGAGTTCATCCCAGTTCTACCTCGCGTACCCGTTCGAGATCGCCATGCTCAACACTGGGATCAGGCGCGGCGCAGCCTCCCAGGAGTCGGCCATCACGGAGACCGCTGGTCGTTTGCGCATGGAGAGATTGGCGCCGCATCAGCCCCAGGAGGAGCTTGCGGTGGCCATGGCGTTCGACGTTGATCCCCGCCGGGCCACGCGAGGTTTGCCAGTATCCGTGGACCTTGACGTCCGAGTCCTCTTTGAGCCGCTAGACGATGAGTCAGAAGCGACGGACGTCGTGGCGCCCGGTGCGCTTGCCGCGGGAGCGACCGTCGAAGGCCGCGCGCTCATCCTGGAACCGGACGGATGGACCTGGTGGATACGCGAGGGTCGGCAGGTGGAGGCACTCGCCGCCCAACGCATGACCTACCTCCCACTCGGCGAAGTTCGCCGAGGGACGGTGGTCATTGTTCCGCGTGGAGAGGGCCGGGAGGAGCTGTTTGGCCGCCTGGTGAGTGCCGCACACCGGAGCGACACTATGCAAGCGTTCGAGGTGCTCTTCCGTCGCTGGCGGGATGCGTGCCTGCATGTCTACCGTGGGTCCGGCACCTGGCGTGGAGTCGAGGACCGGATGCGTGAGGAGGGCTCGTCGGTGACGCGGCAATCGCCCCGATTGTGGGCTCTCGGCACTGTCATTGGCCCGGACGACCCGGAGGACGTGCGGCGCATGGGGCGCCTGTCAGGGGACACCTTGATCGAGGTTCAGTATCGAAGGCTAGCGGCCATGGCACATGAGGTACGCGGCTTGCATGCTAGGCTCGGCCGTCTGCTTTCGGCCGCGATGGCGGAGGCACTCGACGGCGGTGGACCAAACCTGGCGGCCCTTACCAACCTGCTGGGCGTCGACGCGAGCGAACTACTTGACGAATTCGAACTGCGGACGGTGCGATCAATCGGTGACGTCCAATTGATTCCCGCCAGCGACGTCAGGCGCCTCGTCTCCCCCGGCCGGCTATGAGCGAGGTCACAGGTCAAGGAGAACGCGTCATAGTTGATCATCTCGCCGACTCCTTGGCGAGGTGGCTGGGGGACCGCGATGGTACACGCCATGCGCCACCGTGGGAACCGCGGCAGTACGTCGTTCTAGGCGTCCTCCCAGCGACCATCTCGCCGCCAGCGCCGGCCACAACCGATCCTGACGGCGGCGGGGCCGGTCCGCAGGAGTCGCCAGAGCAAACGATCGAGGCGAGCGCCGTTGAGGTGCTTGGCGCCGATGACACCGCTCTGCCGGCCATGGCGCTCACGTTCCTGGTAGCCACCACCGAAAATCGGATCAAGCTGGCAGTCGAACTCGACTTTGCCTTGTACGTCGAGGAGTACCCGACAGTTCAAGAGCAGCGAGATTACGTTGGTCACCTCGCGACGGCGACCGAAGCGTCGCAGGTGAGCGACGAATCGAGCGATTCAGAGTCTGGGCCAGCTGGAAGAGTTCCGCCGAGTTCGGGGTCCGCTGACGCGGAGAGCGCTGCAGCCGCGCACAGACATAGACGACAGACCAACGTCGGAGGTGCGTGGCGCCGTCTGAATATTCACGTAGACGATTTCTTGTTGGACCTGCACACCACTGAGGAGCACATAACGGTCGACGCACCGATAGCTGAGTGCGTTCGGGCAGCTGTAACAGGACATTTCAGTGGCGAAATGGCTGCGCGACCGTTCCGGACGAGGACTCGGACGATCTCCTTGGATGACCTGGCCAGCGAAGACCAGTACCGCCACGCCTTGCAGGAGCGAGAGGATCCAGCATTCGAGCCGTTGTATCCGAACCTGAAGGTAACCGGATTCGTCCAGCGCATTGGGGGTGGATATCTGGTGAGCGTGTCGTTCACCAACGCGACCTTTCTGCCCAGGCGTCAGTTCCAGGATTTGTCCGCGTACGACTGTCGCATGAGGGTTTACCCGCAGTCACCCGCCGCTCTCCTGTCGCAGCGCTTTGAACTAGCGCCGCGGGACTATCGGTATATGGATGATGTGAGCTTGATCTGTGGCCAGGGCAATGCATGTGTCGCGGAGCCACTTCCAGGAGGCGGAGTAGGCACAACGACGCTTCCTCGCTTCTACCAGCACGCAGTTCTTCATCGCGCAGATCACGTACCGCCTCTAGCCTGGGATGACCTTGCGGCGGATCCTGATCCAGTTCTCGACGGTGTTGAGAGCGCCATGCAGATGTACCTCGACGAATGGGATGCCTTCCTGCGCGGGGTGCGCGACGACGTCCGGCCTGAATCCATGCGGGAGCGCGAGGCGTTCGCAAGCGAGGTCGAGCGGTTCCAACTTGGTCGGGAGGCCATGCGTGGTGATCCGCGCCTAGCCCAGGCGTTTCGCATGGCGAATGCAGTGTTTGGGGAGACCAATGCTGCGAAGGGATACGATCAGTGGCGACTCTTCCAGCTCGTCTACATCGTCAGCCAGCTTCCAGCTTTGGCAGCCCGTGAACACCGCGATGTCGCCGAGTTTGTTCGGGAGGTCGAGTTCGCGGACGTGCTCTGGATTCCTACTGGCGGCGGGAAGACCGAGGCATATCTTGGGCTCCTAGTCATTGCGCTCTTCTATGACCGCCTCCGAGGAAAGACGCGTGGCGTCACGGCTTGGCTGAAATTCCCGTTGCGGATGCTCTCGGTACAGCAACTTGCGCGGGTACTCCGCGTTCTAGTGACTGCCGAGCGGCATCGAGCTGCTGTGATGCCTGGGAGCGGCGCTCCCTTCGAGCTCGGATACCTGGTGGGAAGCTCGAACACACCGAACCAGTTGCGTTATCCGGCCGGTGAGTGGTGGCCGGGATTCGCGGTCGCGAAGGATTCTCCAGCCGGGCTATTGGATGAGCGCCGCTTGGTTGCTGAATGCCCCTACTGCGGAGAGGATCGAGTAGGGCTCGATGTCGATGCTGACGCCGTGCGGATCAAGCACGTGTGCCGTGCGTGCGGCAAAACGCTCCCCATCTATATGAGCGACGAGGAAGTCTACAGATACCTGCCGTCAGTGCTGGTAGGGACGGTCGACAAGCTGACGGGATTTGCATTCTTCGGCGAGTTCACCCAATTCACACATGGCGCGCGGTGGCGTTGTTGTAGTTCCGGCCTGCCCAGCGCAGCCCGGAGGCGATGTTGGCCCAGCCGTTTCTGCGTAGTGCAGCGATGGTGAGGTTCCGCAGGCTGGCCATGACCTGGGGAGCGCTGCCGGTGCGGACTCGCGAGCCGTCTTCGCCATAGGTGACGTCGCGGACCCAGTGCAGCTTGTTCTCGATACCCCAGTGGCCGCGGACGTGCAGCGCGATGCGCTCCGGCCCGGCCCGGCCGGGGACCAGGCTGGTGATGCCGAGCGCGGCTATCGCCGAACGCGGGCTGCCGTCGAGGTTACGGACGTGCCGTTCGATCAGGAATGCCTGGCCGGCGTGCGGGAAGATCCCGGCCGGGGCGGGCAGGACCTGGATGGTGCGGGTCTCCTCGCGCCCGTGCCCCCGGTCGCTCATCGTGTGCTGGACCGGGACGTCACGCCAGGGCAGGGCGTCCAGGGCATCGAATAGCTTCGGCTGGTTGTCCTTGACGGCGGTGAAGATGTAGTCGGCGTGCTTGTCTTCCACTAGGTAGCGGGCGGTCTCGCGCTGGGCGTGCAGTGCGTCCAGCGTGATGACCGCCCCGGCTAGGTCAAGGTCGTCTAGCAAGGGCTTGACCTGGGTGATTTCGTTGGTCTTGTGGCCGACCTCACGCTGGGCGATGACCGCGCCGGCACCGGTCATGGCCGCGAGCAGGTGCACCGCCCGGCCGTCGGCCTGGACGGCGCCGCGCACCGTCTTGCCGTCCACCGCCACCGCATCACCGGCCAGGCCGGCGCTGTCGCGCGCCAGCAGCCACGCGGCCAGCCGCTCATCCAGTGCGCAGGCGTCGGTGCCGGACAGGGCCCGGCGGATCGTGGTCTCGCTCGGCACCACCTGCGCACCGCCGCACGGGTCGCGGCGCACCGCGAAGCAGTCCAGCACCGCTGCGGGCGCGGCGGCGGCCCACTCGGCGATCGCGACCAGGGACTTGGCTCCCGCCGCGACGGCAGCGCAGGCAAGGCCCAGGATGGTCGCCAGGCTGTGCCGCCGGCCCTGCGTCCGCCGGTGATCGGGCACGGCGGCCAGGAACTCCGCCAGCGCAGGCAGCTGCCCGCCGGCCCGGACGCCGCCGAGCCGGGCGGACATGACATGAACAGCGGCAGTGGAATCATCGGCAGCGGGCATGGCAGACTGACCAGGCATCGGGGCCTCCCGGGACAGGCGGAACGTGACAGCCACCTGACCTAGCGGGCCCCGTGCTCACTTCCCAGCCGGCACGCCCGCCTACACACGATCGTGATCATCACTGCCAGGCCCGCCGTTATCGATCCCGGACTGTAATCACCTGCTATCGCTCAGTGAGAATGCCGGCGCCCTGCCCTCCGGGACCGCCCGCGCAGGGGGAGGTCTCAAACCACCGCAAGCTGCTGCGGTGAATGAGCCGTGGTGGTGAGCGTTGCGGAAAAGGCGCACATGATGCGTCAGGTGTGAGCCGAGAAGGCGAACGTGAGTGAAC
>WNFD01010515.1_pt1 | contig 15077 bp, 8 predicted proteins | sample 5400491 | NCBI WGS metagenome assembly WNFD01 (sample SAMN13153343, study PRJNA577476) | soil metagenome | isolation source: 120 cm saprolite under Douglas fir tree site 2 hole 2 replicate 2 | place: USA:California | collected 2015-04-18
GGCGGCGTTTTGCGAAGATCCTGTCGCGCCTATCCCCGCAAGGCCCGGATCGACGCGGAAATTCGTAATGCCAAAGAGCTTTTCCAGCCGCCCGCCCACTTGGCTGGACACCGCCTCGGAAAGCAGCGCGGATGCTCCGGCGGTGCCGCTCTGCGTTCCTCCTGCGGTGCGCAGCGTGGCCTCCGAACTGGTCTGACCCAGCGCCAGCAATGTGACGATGTCGTTCCCCGGCAACGGCGGATCCGAACGATACGCTAGCGTCAGTTTGCTCGCCGGGCCGTTGAAGTTCAGCGTTATTTCGTACTGCTGAATCGTGGTGCTGGCTTCCACGTTCACCACCGGATCCAGCCGGAAAGGATTCGCAAAATTGATATCGCCGCGCGCCACACGATAGCGGTTGCCATGAAATAGCAAGTCGCCCGAAAGAACGTGGATGTGCCCCAGCAGAATCGGGTGCTCCCAGGTTCCCCGCACGCGAATGTTGGCTTCGGCATCCAGCTGCGCTCCTGGCCACTCCATTCGCGCATCCGGCGCCGACACCGCTTCGATATCGAACTGCAGGTTGCGCAAGAATGGAGAGCTCGTGGAAGGGGCGGAGATTCCCTCCTTGCTCGACGCCAGAACCCCCGCTACTTCCAAACCCTGCGTAAGCGACACGCGTTGCACGGTCACCCGGCCCGACAAGAGGCCCGCCTCGGTCGTCCCGGTCAGCCGCAGCGAACCGGCGGTCAGCCAACTCATACCCTCCGGATAGCGGATGCGGGTGCTGTCGCTTCGCGCGGTGATATCGTAACGCAAAGGCCGTTCCGTGTAGGTAACACTGCCCGTTAAGTGCAGCTTGCCTCCGCCGGCCTCCGCGATCAGGTCATTGAAAAAGAGCCGCGTGTCGTCAAAAATGAGGTCCCCATTAATGGCACTTAGTCCTGTCGGGAAATCCGCAACGCGCGCCGAAGCATTGTCGATGTGAATGCGTCCTATGATCCGCGGGCGGTCGAGCGTGCCTTCAAACGTGGCATTGATGTGCGCGGGACCACCCACACTGAGCCCTGGCGCAATTCCGGAAAGCAGCCGCAAATCAAGTCCGCCATTCAATCGCAGGCTCACGTTGCGCCGCTCGGAAAAGTTGATGCTCCCGTCCAAGCGAATATCTGTATCCGGCCCGCGAAGCTCTACAGGCTCGATCTGGAAGCTGTCCCGTGACGACCGAAAATGTACTGGCCCGACATTCTCAAGCTGCACGTTGGCATAGGTGAAGAGAAGCCGCGAGAACTTGGCGTCGACGACGATGCTTTCCGGGTGCCGGAGCGATCCGTTCACGGCGATTTCGCCGTCGGCTTGGCCGTGCCCGTTGAAGGACTGCAAGTGCAGCGCGCCCAGAAGAAAGGGGTCCAAACCCATATTCTTGACGGAAACCGTCCCTTCGATGGTGTAGGGCTCGGCGAGCCTCAAGGTATAGCCGCCGGAGATTTCTCCCGCGGTCATGGCCGAACCCAGTTCCAATCGCGCGGCGCGTCCATCGGATTTGAGCGCGGCATCGAAACTTCCTATCACGGATTGTCCAACGCGCAGGTCGACCACGCGAATGGTCCCCTCCCCTTGTGGCGCAGTCGGTGGACCGCTGGCTTTCAGGCGGAAAGACACTAGTCCATCCAGAGGAAATCGCTGCGATTGCAATCCCTTGAAATTTGCCAGCGGCAGCGATGCTCCTACCAGGTCCACGGAAGCCGTCCGATCAACAAAGCTGTAACCCGCGGAGCCTGTGACGATTCCCGCGCCGCGTCCCGCCTCCTTCTCCGGAGGGAAGAGCCGCAGCTCCGCGTTCGCAACGCGCACCTCCGTTGGCGTCAGATTCAGCTGGCCGCGCAGGCGGTTGAAGGACACGCCGTAGGCGTCGCCATTGGCAAGGTCAAAGAGACCGGTCACAACGGGCGCTTGGCGCGTGCCACGCCCATGAAACTGCCCGGACAATTGCCCACGAACTGGATAAGAAAAGCGCAAAAGCTGCTGCACCGACTCAACCGGAATCGCTTCCACACTGACGTCCGCGGACCACGCGCTCTTCGGCAATAAGCTCCAGTCGCTCAGCTCCAAATTCATCTCAATCGCGGCGTCCATCGGGCCGTGTCGCACATGGCCGCGAGCAAACGTCAACTCGCGCGGCGAGTACGTTAACTCGCCCTCCACGGAATCGAAGGCAAGTCCGTCGTAGCGCACGCCTTCCCCTCGCGCGTGGCCTGCGAAGGTCGGCGCTCCGGCAGGACCGGTAATTTTCCCCTCCCAACGCGCGCTGCCGGTGATGAGTTTGATAGCGTCCGGAGAATTTGGCGCGGCTTGGCGAATCGCATTAATGAAGTCCTTGTAACTTTCCAGCGCACCGGTCTCGAAACGCACATCCATCGCCGTACCGCGCGGCGCGAGCACCCCGGATATCGAGCCGCGGCTCGCCGGCGTTTCAAACTCCCCAGAGGTAACCGTCAAGATCTGAGGATCGTAGCGGTACCGAAATTCCCAGTCGGCATCGATGGGAATGTGCTTTGCTGCCACGGTGTCTGGCGAGGACCACTGCGACGTCCCCGAAATCTCAAAATGCTGGAACGGCCCGCTCCACGTTTCCACGGTATCCGCGGAAATCAGCGAATCCCAATGCAATTCATCGACGGGAAACCCAATGCGCTCCACGGCCGGAAGCACTGCTGCCAGCCGCACATCTTGAACGTGGGTATCCGCTCGGAACTTGAGCCCGTCAAACCGCATCGTCACGCGGCCTTTCACCGTGCCGCCGAAGGCTAGCGCCACGAAGTCCGGCACTTCGAGCCCCTGGTTGTCCATATGAAAGCTTCCGCGGCTGGAAACACCGGAGGCGTGGAAGATCGGATAGGTCAACGTGATGTCTTGCCCCGAATAGCTTCCCGTTCCTCGGAGCTGGCCCCCGGCGAACGAGCCTTCTCCGCGGACATCCGCTCGCCCCGTAGGCGTCTCGGGAGAGCGCAAGTTTTCCCGAATATCGAGCAGGTTCACCCAACCGCGATACCGGTAGTTCCACTTCGGTTGCGCATAATCCTGCATTTCCGCCTGCGCGTCGAGTCGCGAGCGCCCCGCGGTTAATACTCCCTGCTCTAGCGTAAAGCCGTCCTGCCGCAACGTAAATTTCGCGGACACACCGACCGGCCACGGCAAGAATCGCTTTGCGGTAAAACTTATCGATTGCCAATCGAGCGTGCCGAGATACAGCGGATGATCTGTGGCGCCGCTGGTGTCCAGCGTCAGGCGCAGGTTGCTGCCCTCCACGGCCAGGGGCGTCTTCACATCGTTGTAGAGGATCCAGCCATTTTGCAAGAGCACGCGTCGCACGCGCAGGTCAAACAGCGTCTCCCGCGCCGGCTTCGTCGCCGCCGCCGCCCGCATAGGGGGCACATTCGTTGATCCGTCTTTTTCAACCCGGATGTGTATCTGCGGTTTCTCAATCAGGAGATCGTTCAGGGAAACTTTCCGCCCCCAAAAGGAGTCAATGCGCAATCCGGCCTGTATTTCCTCGGCCGAGAACAGCGGTTCCGTGCCCGCCGGTTCACGCCCATGAATCACTAGCCCTTTCAACGTCACTTCCAGCGAAAACCAGCGAATGGAAATTGCTTTCAGCGCGACGTGCCCGCTCGTGACCGTCTCCAGCCGGTGTACGATGAACCGCTGAATGATTGGATTCCCGGCACCGCTGCCAAAGAAGATCGCCACACCGATTAATGCCAAAACGACCAGAAGGACTTTAGCCGCCAGCACCCAAGCGACGTGCCGCAGCCATCTCCACTTCCGCTTGCGCGTTTCGCTGGTCATTTCGCGCTTTCGCTCAAAAATTTCTCCACGCGCAACCGCGCCCGGCTTTCCTTCAGCCAGCGATCTGCCTGCTCGTTTATGCCTCGCTGCACCAAGGCTTCCTGGATGTAGTCGCGAGACGCATCCAGTGACGGTGGTGCCTGGTTGCGAGCTTTGGCGCGAGGCACCACCGCGTTCTGATAAAAATCTTCCACCTCTTTGGCATCCACCTGCACCGACGGCCGAAATCTCGAATCCAGGTAATTGCTGAGGTAGAGTTGCGATGCCACCATGTTGCGGATATCCACGTCGCTTAGGCTTGCCTGCTTCCTTCGAGATTCATATTCTTCGGGCGACGCAAAAGATGCCTGTAGCCGCTCCACTCCGTGCGCCTTCTCCGTATCCGATGGATGCGGAAACCGCGCCGCGTCGGCCTCATTACGCACAATCCATTGGTCGATGAGCCGGTCCAGAATTTGTTCATCGCTTTCTGCTTTTCCATCAACGAGCTGCTGATAACGGCTCAGCGCACGCACTTCGCTCAGCAGAATGATGTCATTCTCCACTCGCGCCGCGATGCGGTCGATGAGTCCCTGCGCATGCACCAGCGGCGCCACGGCAAGCAGCGCTGCTGTCGACGATAAGAGCTTCCCTTTGCAGCGCATCAGAACGTTGATCCTAGATTAAAGAAAATCTGAAAGCCCGGCAGCCGCGTTGCCTGAAACCCGAGCTGGCGTTGTTGACAGTCTGCGAGCGTCAGCCCGGAGGGACACATCGGCGTGACAAACTTCGGGCGATTCAGTTGGTAACCGAGGTCGATGCGAATCGGCCCGACCGGTGTGGAATAGCGGAATCCCAGGCCCACGGTATGCGCAAAATAATTCAGTTCGTTCGTGCAGTTGAACTGGCACTGCGTTGGATTCGCCGGATTGAACACCGGCTCCGGTGAATACGCGCGAAACGTCACCCGCTTCAAACGGCTGTACACGTTGCCGCCGTCATAGAACAGCGCTCCGCTCAGGGCCGAACCGATATACGGCAGCCGCATCGGAAATCGAAATTCCTGATTGAGTATCAGCAGCGCCTGCCCGCCCACGGGAAACCCCGTCACCGAGTCGCGCGGTCCCGCTTGATTCAAGGCAAAACCACGCAGCGACGTGCCTCCTCCCGCAAAGAATCGCTCCGGCAACGGGATCAAGGTCGGAAGCGGCAGAGTTGTAGGCGCGGGAAAAGTCAGCGATACCGTATCGCGATACGGCTCGAGAATTCCGATGCGAATCGATCGCGCGAAGCTGAACCTGCGTTTGAGCGGATAATAGGTCGAGTTTTGGTAAAAGAACCGCAAGAAGCTCGCGCTCGAACCGATCCCCGTATCCGCAATGCTGAAATCCGCGCTGTTAAAATTCCCCTTGGTCGCGTCCGCGGGATTGTCGCGCGCATCCCGCACCCAGGTCGCGCCGAATTGCGAAACCAGCGTCGGTGCGTTGAACAGCGGAATCTCTTGCGGCGAGATGGTCGTGCTCAAGTTCGAAACCAGCACCTTTCGGAACGTGTAGTGGTACAGCAAAGACGTCCGCGCGGTAATCTGGTCGCTCAACTGCACCGAGCCCTCGTAGCGCGTCTCCGTGAACGTGTTAATGTCCTGCGATTTTTCCGTGTACGCCGTAGCCTGGAAACTCAAATGTGGGTCGCTGAAGGTGTTCGGATGGGCATACCCCAGCAAGGCGCGGTCTTCAATCGTGCTGCCCCGCAGCTTCAGCGAAAGCGAATCCCCTCGCCCCGTCAAGTTCAGCTTGCTCACCTCCAGAATTCCCCGCACCGCCGCCTGCACTTCGCTCGCCGCCGGATTGGTGGTGCTCGCCAGCCGTTGCACTTCGAAGCCTCCGCCGTACGCCAGCGTATAGCGCTTGGCTTCTTCAACGAGCACAACAACATCCTTATTCGTGTCGCTACCATTGGGGTTTTGCGGCTGGATGGTCACGCGATTGAACACTCCCAGGTTGTACAGCCGCCGCTGCGACTCCACCACCTCCCCTTCGCGCAGCGGCGCATCCGGTTTCACGCTGACCTCGCGCCGGATCGCTCCGGGGCGCGTGTGCGTGTATCCGCTCAATAAGATTCTTCGTACCCGGGTCTGCGGCCCTTCATCGATGTGATACACCAACCGCATGAAATCACCCGCGTATGCGGAAGCTGCGTCGTCCTTCTGCGCGCCGCTTTTCGCACCATTCCCGTCCTTCCCGTTTCCGTTGGCCATCGCTCCCGTGTTTGCTTCTGCCTCCACGCGTTCCGCCATGGACGTGAATCGTGCCTCCGGGAACCCTTCATTGAAGTAAAGCGCCAGAATACTGTCGCGATCCGTCGCCACGCTGAATTCCGAATACGGTTGCCCCGGCGTCGCTCCAATCACCCCCAGGAGCTCGTCTTCCTTGAAGGCGTGAACGCCTTCAATATTCAGCGAGGCTACGCGCGTCTGCTTACCCTCCTGGATCGCAAAGCGAATCAGCAGGTCTCCTTCTTTCCCGCGATAATTATCCAGAATCTGCGCATCGACGATCGCCTGCAGAAACCCGTTCGCCAGGTACAGATCGCGCATCGAATCGCGGTCCGATTCGAGCAGTCTCCGGCTGAATTTTGCCGGTGTCGCGAAGCTCTTCCCGTAAATCTGCAGCCGGCTCCGCAACAATTCCGTACCGAAGTAATGATTCCCGCTGATTTCAATCCCCAGCAATTTGTGCCGCTCGCCGCGCTCCACGCGATAGGTAATCAGCTCTTCCGTGCCCTTCCGTCCTCCGCTGAGCTTTGCTTCATTCGTGCTCGTCTGGTAGTCCACTTCCGCATCGAAATAGCCTTCTCGTTCCAGCCGCTCGCGAATATTCCGCTTGCCCTCCTCCAGCAGGTCCGTATCCACGGCTCCTTCCTGGTACACCGGAACCAGTTTTTTCAGCTCGTTGCGCGAAAACTTCGCTCCCGTTACGGTAACCTGCACGCGCGGGCCCTCGGTCACCTCCAGCTCCAGCGGCACCGTATTTGCTCTCGCGTCGTATTCCCCGAGGTGCACAATGGCTCTTGCATTCAAGTGCCCCTTCTTCACCAGATACTTGCGGATTCGCGCCGTTCCGCCCTGCAGTCGTGACGAGGTAATCTCTCGTCCCGGCTTCATCTTCAGCCGCGAAAGAATCTCGCCATCCCCATACTCCGTGCCATTCTTCAGCTGCACTTCCCTGACGCGTGCCCGCCGGCCGGGTTGCACGCTGACCATCACGTCCATCTCGTGGTCCCCGGAATGCGCCACCGTATCCGCGGACACTTTCGCGGTGAAAAAGCCTTCGTCGCGCAGCACCTCGCGCAGTTTTTCCAGTCCCTCGTTCACCGTGTCGCGTTGGTACGGCTCTCCCAGCGGAAGCTGCATCGCCGCAATGGCCGAAGCCTCGCTCGGCGGCGAGACCAACCCGTGAATCAGCACCTGGTTGAAATACAGTTGCTCGCGCACCACAAAGTCCACGCGAATTCCGCCCACTTCCGGGGTACTGATTGCTCGCACATCCGCGTATTCGCCTCCGCGATACAGCCGTCGGATGCTCTCCGCGATCCGCGCGCGGTCCAGCGCCTTGCCAATCTCTACTCCCAGATCCGCAGGCGCTTCGGAAAGCACCCGTCCGTCTTCCGTGACAATCCGCACGGCTTCGACAGGCTCTTCATTTACCGGAGAGGCTTCTGCCGCAGGCGAGGGCGGCGGGCCCTGCGGTGCTTGCGCGTGCGCAAGCGCTGCTCCGAAGAGCAGTGCGGCCCCGGCGACTCTGCGCAAACCTTTGCCACAATTCACTTTCATGCTTCCAATGGCTCAGACGAAGCGTAGCACAGCAGCGTTGCCTGCCTTTCCAAGTTTGGAGCTATCATAAATAGCGCAACGATAACTCCGTCAGCAGAGGCTGTTTGGCACTGGTGAACGACTCTCTTAACGAAAAGTATTCCCGGCAGGTTCTCTTTTCCGGCATTGGCGAAGACGGCCAGGCTCGTCTCCTGGCCTCCCGCGCGGTGATCGTCGGTTGCGGCGCCATCGGTGCTGCCGCTGCAAATCTCCTGGTGCGCGCCGGTGTGGGGCGCGTTCGCGTCATCGACCGCGACTTCGTCGAGCCTTCCAACCTCCAGCGCCAGACGCTCTTCGACGAAGCCGACGCCCTCCAGGCTCTCCCCAAAGCCGTCGCCGCCGAACGCAAGCTTCGCTCCATCAATTCCGCCATCGCTGTGGAAGGCGTTGTTGCGGACTTAAACCCTCGCAACGCCCCAGAGTTGCTCGCCGGTTTCGATCTCATTCTCGATGGCACCGATAATTTCGAGACTCGCTTTCTCATCAACGATTTTGCCGTCAGCTCCGGCCTACCTTGGATTTACGCCGCCGCCGTCGCCAGCTACGGTCTGACCATGACCATTCTCCCGGGCGTGACGCCGTGTCTTGCCTGCCTGCTCGAAACGCAACGCCAAGGCCTGGAGGAAACCTGCGACACCGTTGGCGTCCTCGGCTCCATCGTCAATCTAATCGCTTCCCTCGAAGTTGCGGACGCCTTAAAACTGCTCGCCGGCCGCACCGATCAGCTCCACGGTCGCCTGATCTCCTGTGATATCTGGAGCGGCCGCTTCCAATCCACCCGGGCAGCGCGCAATCCCGACTGTCGCGTCTGCGCGCGCCGCGAATTTTCCTACCTCGAAGGTGAAGCCCAGCCTCACATCACCCTGTGCGGACGCGATTCCGTGCAAATCCACGAGCGCGGGCGTGCCCTCGACCTCGCTGCTCTCCGCGCTCACCTCGCGCGCACCATTGCCGACGTCCGCCAAAATGATTTCCTGCTACGCTTCCGCATCCCGCCCTATGAAATGACCGTCTTCGCCGATGGCCGCGCCATTGTCAAAGGCACAAAAGATCCCGCCGTCGCCCGCTCCGTCTACGCCCGCTATATCGGCGCCTAGCGCTTTCTTTCCATGGTTTGTAGGGGCGCAGCACCGCTGCGCCCCTAGCATTAGAGCTCACGCTTTCTGGGGATGACGCTCGATCACCGCGGAAGTGGATGCCGCCCGTAAGAAGATCGCATGGACGCCCGGTCCAGATTTTCCCGAAGGTTCATCAAGGTGAGAAATGTGCTCAGAATGCGCGCCTTCAAATCATCCGTAAGGTGCAGCCCGCTGGTCGCCACCCGCGCCAGTTTCTCCCGCACAGTTGCTGTTCGGCAAGAGCCGGCGGCGAGTCCGTCTTGCACCCCGCAGTTTGGCAGCGTGTTCCCATGACGCGCAAAAGCGCTGTTGATAGGTAACATCACTTCGCGCTGGAAATCCACTGTCCCCGCCGGCGGTGCTGCGAATCCTGCATCAGCTGTCCTTCGGTTCCAGGCATGTCCTTTCGTACAGCACCCTCCAGGAAAATCTGCAAATGCCCGTTGACACCCTTCTCGTTTCGATGTATAAAAATGCAGGTGAATGCATATTTTCACGACGCCATGAATACCGGGAAAACCTTCCGCCACGGGCAGATCCTGCGCTTGGTCGCGGACGCCTCCATTTCCAATCAGGAAGAGTTGCGCCGCCGCCTGGCCGCCCAGAAGCTCCGCGTCACCCAAGCCACCCTTTCCCGCGATCTTCAGGAACTTCGGCTCGTAAAAACGCACCAGGGCTATAAGTCCACCGCCGCGCTTCCCGAGGAATCCAACGGCCTGCCCGCGCTCTCCCGCGCTCTCGGCGAGTTCCTTCTGGATGTCCGGCCGGCTGAAAATTTGTTGGTTTTAAAAACGCCGCCAGGCGGCGCGCAAGCGCTTGCCGCCGCCGTGGATGCCGCCAAGTTCTCCGAAACCGCTGGAACCATCGCCGGCGACGACACTGTCCTGATCATCACGCCGGAGCGCAAATCGCGTGAATCCCTGCAAAAGAAAATCGAATCCCTCGTGAAATGAGACACCCGGAACACATTGCTGTGGTGGGTGTCACCGGCTACTCCGGCTTCGAATTGGCGCGCATTCTCGTCCGCCATTCCGCGGTCAAGTCGTCCACCTTCTACGTGCGCGAGACCCACGGCAAGAGGTGCCTCGCGGAATTGTTTCCCCAGCTACGGGGCATTGGCGAAGCGCCCCTCCGCTCGCTCTCCGTTGCGGAGATCAAAGCCAGCAACGCCGGCACCGCGTTTCTCGCCACCCCGCACGAAGTTTCCGCGGAAATCGCCCCCGCTCTTCTCGAGGCGGGTCTCCGCGTCGTCGATCTCAGCGGGGCTTTTCGCTTTCGTGCCGCCGAAACCTTCACCTCCTGGTACAGGCTCCCCGCGCCTCCTGCCAATTGGCTCGGTGAAGCCGTTTATGGCCTCCCGGAGCTTTATTCCGCGGAGATTGCCCAGGCCCGCCTACTCGCCAACCCCGGTTGCTATGCCACCAGCGTCATTCTCGCCCTGCGGCCGCTCACCGATGCTGGCCTCGTCGCCGACGGCAGCAGCGTTGTGTGCGATTGCAAGTCCGGAGCCACCGGCGCCGGCAAAGATCCCCGTCGCGACCTCCACTTCGTCGAAGTTGATGAAAATTTCAAGGCCTATAACCTTTTCTCGCACCGCCACACCCCGGAAATTCTCGAGCACACCGGCTTGCCCGAAGACCGCGTGGTTTTTTCCACGCACCTTCTCCCGTTGGCCAGAGGAATTCTTTCGACCATCTACGTGACGCTTAGCGCCGCGCATTCCGCCGAAGCCATTGAAGCCACCTACCGCAGTTTCTACGCCGGGCGCTCGATGATGCGCATCTGGCCAGCCGGCTCTCTGCCCGAGCTGCAGCACGTCGCGCACACCAACTTTTGCGACATCGGCTTCGCCCTGGACCCTTCCGGCAAACGCCTGATCGTAATCTCTTGTCTCGACAATCTCGGCAAAGGCGCCGCCGGGCAAGCCGTGCAGAATTTCAATCTCATGTCAGGCATCGGGGAGCAGACCGCACTTCAATGAGAACCGTAATCAAATTGGCTGGCGCTTTACTCGAAGACGACGCCGCCGTTCGCGCCTTGGCAGGGCAAATCGCGCGCCTGGCGCGGCAAGGTCATGAAATTCTCGTCGTCCATGGCGGCGGCCGTCTTTTCACCGCCACCCTCCAGCGCATGGGCATCGAGAGTAATTTTGTCGCCGGCCTCCGCGTCACCAATCGCGAAACCCGCGATGTCGCTGTCATGGTCTTTGCCGGACTTCTAAATAAGCGCCTGGCCTCCGCAATTTCCGCCGAGGGCTGCCCGGCCATCGGCATCTCCGCCGCCGATGCCGCCTGCTTCCGCGCCGAGCCCATGGTCCACAACGAAATCGAAGGTCGCCTCGGTTTCGTCGGCTATCTCACCGGCCTCAACACCAGCTTTATCGAGTCCCTCTGGCGCGCAGGCATGCTTCCCGTCGCTCCCTGCCTCGGTCTCGGCCAAGACAACGAGCTCTACAACATCAACGCCGACCACATGGCCGCCGCCTGCGCCGAATTTCTCGCCGCTGACCAATTGATCTATCTCACCGACGTCGCTGGGGTCTTCGATGGCGAAAAAGTTCTTTCCGCCGTCACTTGCGAAGAAATCGAGCGCCTCGTGCAGTGCCGCATCGTCTCCGGCGGCATGGTTCTGAAGCTCGAAGCCGCCAGGCGCGCCCTCGAAGGCGGCGTTCGCGAAGTCCGCATCGTGGGCGGCGGCTCGCCCGATTCCTTGCTCCGTGTTCTGCAAGCGGCTTCCTCCCCAGATACCGCAAATGATATTCCTGGTACCCGCGTTTTGCGCGAGGCCATCCCCGACGCGCAAGCAGCCTTCTCGGCGGCATAATGCGTAACCTGAGCAAAAAGAGAGCCGTTGCCCGCACCATGCGCCAGCCAAAGCTGGCGCGCGCCGCGCAAGCCGCCGTCGATCCCCGCCTCAGCGAAGCGGAAAAGTTTCTTCTGCCCACCTACAAGCGCCAGCCCTTCGTGCTGTCCCATGGGCGCGGCAGCTATATTTTTGATTCCCGCGGCAAAAAGTATCTGGATTTTCTCGGCGGCATCGCCGTGAACGCCCTCGGCCACGCGCATCCCCGCATCGTCAAGGTCATCCGCCGCGAAGCCGCTCGCGCCATTCACCTTTCCAATCTCTACCACAACGCCTATCAAGGTCCGCTGGCTCGCAAGCTCGCCGAAATCTCCGGCATGGACCGCGTCTTCTTCTCCAACAGCGGTACCGAAGCCGCCGACGGCGCCTTGAAACTTGCGCGCCTCTGCGCCCGCACCGCTTCCGACGCGCCAGCGGCCAAGCATCGTATCCTCGCCATGCACAATTCTTTCCACGGCCGTACTTTCGGCGCCCTCAGTGTCACCTCCACCGAAAAATATCGTTTGCCCTTCGCTCCTCTCGTTCCTGGCGTCGAATTCGTCCGCTTCAACGACCTCGCTGACCTCGAATCCAAGTTCGATACCACCGTCTGCGCCATCATCCTCGAAACCATTCAGGGCGAAGGCGGCATTCACCCGGTCACCGAAGCCTTCTGGAATCGCGCTAGCGCTTTGGCCACGCAGCACGGCGCCGTGCTCATTGCCGACGAAATCCAGTGCGGGCTCGGCCGCACCGGCCGCTACTTCGCGTATCAGAAATTCTCCTCCCGGCCCGATATTGCCTTGGTCGCCAAGCCGCTTGCTGCGGGCTTGCCTCTCGGCGCCATCCTGACCACCGAAACGGTGGCATCGCATGTTTCTCCGGGCTTGCACGGCACCACTTTCGGCGGCGGTCCGCTCGTCTGCGCCACCGCTCTCGAATTCCTGAAAATCGTCGAAGACGAAAAGCTCCTCGAAAACGTCCGCGCTCGCGGCGCTGAGCTCCGCGAAGGTCTCGCCAACCTCGCCGCCAAATTCGATTTCATCCGCGAAGTCCGCGGCGAAGGCCTCATCCTGGGCGTTGAGCTGTCCACTGATGGCAACCCCTTCGTCGCCGAAGCCTTGCGCCAGGGTTTGCTCATCAACTGCACCCACGACTTTACGTTGCGCCTGCTGCCGTCCTTCCTCGTCACCCGTGCGCAGGTCCGCGATTTTCTCCGTATCTTCGAACTCGTTCTCGCGAAAACTCCCAAATCCATTTCCGTTGCTCCAGCGCAAACCGCCGCAAATCCGCGGCGCTTCGTGCAATCCGCGGCAAGGTGAAAACGATGACCACTACGACCCTCGTGGCGCCTATTTCCTTATCGAACGATCTCCTCACCGGAGGCGAATGGAGTCCCGCGCACACTCGCGAACTCCTCCATCTCTCCGCCGATATCAAAGCTCGCCCGGTCCGTTACGCCTCCACGCTGCACGGCAAATTCATCGCTCTCATTTTTGAGAAGCCCTCGCTGCGCACCCGCGTCACCTTTGAAGTCGGTATCCAAAGCATGGGCGGCTCCGTGATTTTCCTCGACCACACGCAGGCCTCTGCTTCTCTCGGTGCTCGCGAGTCCATTGCGGATGTCGCGCGCAATCTCGACCGCTGGGTGCAAGGCATCGTCGCGCGCGTCTATCACCAGCGCGTTCTCGAAGAAATGGCCGCCAACGCCGACATTCCCGTGATCAACGCGCTCTCCGACAAATTTCATCCCTGCCAGGCCCTCGCCGATTTCTTCACCCTCGAAGAAGAATTTGGCGCGCTGCGCGGCTTCAAGCTCGCCTACGTCGGTGACGGCAACAACGTGTGTAATTCGTTGATCTATCTCGCCGCGCGTCTCGGCGTTCATCTGCGCATCGCCACTCCGCCCGATTACGCTCCGGCCGCTGAAGTTGTAGCCGACGGAAAACGCGTCGCTCGCGAAACGAAAGCCAAGATCGAGTTGATGACCGATCCGCACGAAGCCGTCGCGGGAGCGCAGGGCGTGTACACCGATTCCTGGACCAGCATGGGTTTCGAGGAGGAGGGCGAAGTGCGCAACGCGGTGTTTCAGCGCTATCAGGTCAATGCGCAGTTGATGTCTCTCGCCGCGCCCGACGCCGTCTTCATGCACTGCCTTCCGGCGCACCGCGGCCTGGAAGTCACCCCGGAAATTCTCGATGGCCCGCGCTCGCTCGCCCTCGACCAATCCGAAAATCGCATGTACGTGCAGAAAGCCATCCTGCACACGTTGTTCTGACTTAGCGATGCACGCATCAACAACACGTAACGCCAGCATCTTGCGAGCGGTCTTTTTTGGAGTGCGGCGGTCTTGCCGCCGCTTTTACCGCTGAAACACCAAGGACCAATAAAACGAGAGAGGAATTGTGAAAGTACAACCGAACAAGCCCAAGAAAGTCGTCCTCGCCTATTCCGGCGGGCTCGACACTTCCATCATCATTCCCTGGCTCAAGGAAAATTATCAGTGCGAAGTCATCGCCATGATCGGCGACGTTGGCCAGCGGGAAGATCTCGAAGCCGCGCGAAAAAAAGCATTAACCACCGGTGCCTCCACCGCTTACGTCGAAGACCTGCGTGAAGAATTCGTCCGCGATTACATCTGGCCCACGCTGCGCGCCGGCGCCGTCTACGAGCACACCTATCTACTCGGCACCTCCATGGCCCGCCCCATCCTGGGCAAACGGCAAGCCGAAATCGCGCTGAAACTCGGCGCCGACGGCCTTTCCCACGGCTGCACCGGTAAAGGCAACGACCAGGTGCGTTTCGAACTGGCTTACAAAGCCATCGCGCCCAATCTGCAAATCATCGCGCCCTGGCGCGAATGGGACATCGCTTCCCGCGAAGACGCCATCGCCTACGCGCAAAAACACAACATCCCCGTGGAGCAAAGCAAAAAAAATATCTACAGCCGCGACCGCAACATATGGCACCTCAGCCACGAAGGCGGTGAGTTGGAAGATCCCGCCAACTCTCCCAACGAAGCCATGTGGCAATGGGTGTCCTCTCCGGAGAAAGCGCCGGACAAAGCGGCGGAAGTCGAAATCGGCTTTGAATCCGGCCTTCCCATTTCCGTGAACGGCACGAAAGCCGGCGCCGTCGAGTTGCTAAACACGCTAAACGAAGTGGCCGCGAAGCACGGCATCGGCCGCACCGACATCGTGGAGAATCGCCTTGTGGGCATGAAGTCACGCGGCGCGTACGAAACTCCCGGCGGCACGCTGCTCGTCACCGCGCATCGCGAACTCGAAGCGCTCACCGTGGATCGCGAGACGGCGCATTTCCAGCAGGCGCTTTCGCTGCGCTACGCCGAGCTGGTTTACTACGGCTTGTGGTTTTCGCCGCTGCGCGCCGCGCTCGACGGTTTTTTCAATGCCTCGCAACAGCGCGTGACCGGCGCCGTG
>WNFD01005628.1_pt1 | contig 15075 bp, 9 predicted proteins | sample 5400491 | NCBI WGS metagenome assembly WNFD01 (sample SAMN13153343, study PRJNA577476) | soil metagenome | isolation source: 120 cm saprolite under Douglas fir tree site 2 hole 2 replicate 2 | place: USA:California | collected 2015-04-18
CGCCGCAGATTCGAATCGTTCGGCGCGGCGCTGTCACGGTCACGCAGCTCAACCATGGTCACAAGTTCCAGATCGCCGGACCGGTCTATCGGTTTCGGAACCGATTGATTCACGACGATCGAAAGTCGCTCGAGCGCTGGGTCGAATCGCAGTTGCGTTATCAAAAAGAGAACGAGGCCGAGCTCCGCAACGGACATCGCGGCCGGGTGCGCGATTATGCGCGCCGGATGGGATTGATGCCGCCAATAATTGGAGTGTTGGCGTACCTGCGCGCCGGCGGTCCTTTCAAAGGTGCGGCCGCCGCGCGTTATGCCTACGAGCGGATGACTACGGAAAGCATTTTAGCCGTGCGACTGATGGACGCGAGACTGCAGAAAGCAGAAGGCAGTAAGCAGTAAGCAGTAGGCAGACGGCAGGAAATCCTTCTCATACTCGCAATTCGAAATCCGCAATCCGAAATTTTCTTCAATGTACATCCTCGGCATTAATGCTTATCACGGCGACGCGGCGGCGGCGCTGATCAAAGATGGCCGGATTGTCGCGGCTGTCGAGGAAGAGCGCTTTAATCGCATCAAGCATTGCGCCGGCTTTCCGACTGAGTCGGTGAAGTATTGCCTGGGCGTCGCGGGAATCGAGATCGACGCCGTCGATCACGCCGGCATCTCGCGCGATCCTTCGGCGCACCTGCACAAGAAGGTTTTGTTTGCGGCGCGGAGAGCAGCGAAAGAGATAGTCGGCAGACGGCAGCCGGCAGAAGGCAGGAAGCAGAAGGCAGTAGGCAGCGAGCAGAACATTGCTACGATCGCGGAAGAAGATGCGGACAGGATGTCGACGTTTCCGGCGGGCAGTCGCGCGACCGTCAAGGAAGGCGCAACTGCGAACGGCAACGGCCGCGGGATGCTCAGACAAGTCGCGGATCGTTTGCGGAACGCCGCGCGGGTTCGTGATTTGAAAGACGAACTCGTCAAGGCTCTCGGGGCTTCGCCTTCGAGCCTGCGCGCGCAATTTCATAACATCGAACACCATCGCGCGCACCTCGCCAGTTCGTTTTTTGTCTCGCCGTTTGAACGCGCGGCGCTGCTTTCCATTGACGGCTTCGGCGACTTTATGTCGACCATGTGGGCGGCCGGAGCAGGGAACTCGATCGAGATACTCGGCCAGGTCGAATATCCACACTCAACCGGAATTGTTTACACGGCGACGACCCAGTTCCTCGGCTTTCCGCATTACGGCGACGAAGGGAAAGTGATGGGCCTGGCGCCGCACGGAAGGCCGCGCTTCATCGAACAGTTTCGCGACCTGCTTCGCACGGAAAACGACGGGAAGTTTAGTTTGAATCTCGATTACTTTCGCCACCACGCCGAAGGCGTCGAGATGACCTGGGACAACGGTTCGCCGAAGATCGGAAGAATCTTCTCGGACGAGTACGCGCGCACGTTTGGTTCGCCGCGCCAAGAGGGTGAGCCGCTGGCGGATCGCGATCGCGACATCGCGGCGAGTTTGCAGTTGCGTCTGGAGGAAGTCGCTTTCCACATCTTGAATCATTTGCACGAGCGGACCGGCTTTACCGATCTGGGATTGTCGGGCGGCGTGGCTTACAACTCAGTGATGAATGGAAAGATTCTGCTTAACACGCCCTTTCAACGCGTGTTTGTGCAGCCTGCGGCGGGCGACAGCGGCACGGCGCTGGGAGTCTGTTATCAAATTTGGAATCAGTCGTTGCGGCAGCCGCGCGGTGAAGTGATGGAGACCGCGTACACGGGACCGGAGTTTAGCGACGGCGAGATCCGCGCGGAACTCGATCGCAGCGGCTTGAAATACGAAAGCTTGTCTGATCAGGAAACGACGCGGCGCGCCGCGCGCGATATCGCCGGCGGTTTAGTCGTCGGTTGGTTTCAGGGGCGTATGGAGTTCGGGCCGCGCGCTCTCGGCAATCGATCGATCGTAGTCGATCCGCGCCGCGCTGAAATGAAAGACGTTCTGAACACGCGCATCAAGAAGCGAGAATCGTTCCGGCCCTTTGCGCCGTCGATTCTGGAAGAACACGTTGGAGATTATTTTGAGCAGACGCATCCAGCGCCGACGATGTTGATGGTCTATCAGGTAAAGCCGGAGCGCCGCGCACAAATCCCAGCCGTGACTCACGTCGACGGCTCGGGACGGCTGCAAACAGTCTCACGAGCAGCGAACCCGAGGTATTACCAACTGATTTCCGACTTTCATGAGTTGAGCGGAGTGCCCGTGGTACTGAACACTTCATTCAACGAAAACGAGCCCATCGTGTGCACGCCGCGAGAGGCGATTGAGTGTTTTGTAAAGACAAAGATGGACGTTTTGTATCTCGGGAATTGTGTGGTTCGAAGGAGGAATTAGCCACAGAGACACAGAGAGGGAAAGAACATTAGCCACAGATAAACACAGATTTCACGGATAGGAAATGCGCGATCCCGATCTGTGGGTATCCGTGTTCGTCCGTGGTTCATTCCTATTCTTTCTCTCTGTGGCTAATTAGAAAACGATAATGCGAATACTGGTAACTGGCGGCGCGGGTTTCATTGGCTCGCACTTGTGCGATCGGCTGATCGCTGACGAGCACGAAGTGATCTGTCTCGATAACTTCTTTACCGGGCGCCGCGAAAATATTTTATTCCTGCTCGAGAATCATCGGTTCGAACTCTTCCGTCACGATGTGATCGAGCCAGTCCTGCTGGAAGTAGATCAGATTTATAACCAAGACGGTCAAGACAAACGTGATGGGCACGCTTAACATGCTGGGCCTTGCCAAACGCGTGCGCGCGCGAATCCTGCAAGCTTCAACGTCGGAAGTGTACGGCGATCCGCTCGAGCATCCGCAGCAAGAAGAGTATTGGGGGAACGTCAACCCAATCGGTTTGCGCAGTTGCTACGACGAAGGGAAACGTGTCGCTGAAACTTTGATGATGGATTACCATCGACAAAATGGAGTGGATACTCGAATCGCTCGGATCTTCAACACCTATGGACCGCGAATGGTCGAGAACGACGGCCGCGTAGTTTCAAACTTCATCGTCCAGGCGCTGAGCAATGAACCTCTGACGATTTACGGTGACGGCAAACAGACCAGGTCCTTCTGCTACGTTGACGATCTGGTTGACGGCCTGGTCCGTTTGATGAATGCGGAGGATTTGCATGAGCCGGTCAACCTGGGCAATCCGGTCGAGTTCACGATCGAAAGCCTTGCCGTAGAGGTCGCGCGACTGTGTCGGTCGAGCGCAAACGTCAAACGCGAGCCGCTTCCCATGGACGACCCCCGCCAGCGCAAGCCAGACATCACGCGCGCGAATGAACTGCTCGGGTGGCAACCGACAATCACGCTGACCGAGGGATTGGAGCGGACGATTGCCGATTTTGCGGCGAGAAGAAAAGCGACGTCTGCGCCGGTGACGATCGCGAAGTCCGCAAGAGGCGATTAACTGTTTTGTAAAGACACGGATAGACGTTCTGTATCTCGGGACCTGCGTGGTGCGAAGAATTAGCTAGCCACAGAGGCACAGAGACACAGAGAAAGGGCAAGAATGAGCCACGGATGAACACGGATACACACAGATCGGAATCGCATATTTCTTATCCGTGAAAATCTGTGTGGTTACAGAGAGGCGCGGAGAAAAAGCAAGAATGAACCACAGATGAACACGGATTCACACAGATTGGAATTGCATATTTCCTATCCGTGAAAATCTGTGTTTATCTGTGGCCAATGCTCTTTCTTCCTCTGTGTCTCTGTGGCTGATTTTGCGTCAATGAAAGTCCTCTTACTCAATCAATGTTTCTGGCCGGACGTGGTCGCGACGGCCCAGCAGCTTACCGATCTGGCGGCTGGCCTGATCGAGCGCGGCCATGACGTGACGGTGGTGTGCAGCGACCGCGGCTATGACGATCAGGGACTGCGGTTTCCGCGGCGCGAGCGCTGGAACAAGGTCAGGATTATTCGCGTGCGGTCGATCCGCGCGCACAAGAAATCGCGCCTCAGGCGCGCATTGAATTTTGCCAGCTTTTCGATCGCCTGTGCGTTTCGGCTGGCAATCCTGCCGCGACAGGACGCGGTGGCAGCGTTGACCTCGCCGCCCCTGATCTCATGGCTGGCGTCCTGGTTTGTGCAACTCAAGGGGGGCCGGATGATTTTCTGGGTGATGGATCTGAATCCGGACGAAGCCATCGCCGCCGGTTGGCTCAAGCCGGAGTCTCTAACGGCGAAGCTGCTGCGCGTATTGCTCCAGAGCAGCCTGCGTCGCGCGGACAAGATCGTCGTCCTCGACCGGTTTGTGAAGCAGCGGATCGGAATCGAGGGAATTCCGGAAGAAAAGATCGACGTGATTCCGCCGTGGTCGCATGACGAATCCGTGCGCTTTGACGCAGAGGGCAGGGAAGCATTTCGGCGCGCACACAATCTGGCAAGCAAGTTCGTGGTGATGTATGCAGGCAATCACAGTCCATGTCATCCGCTGGATACGGTTCTTCAGGCGGCGCAAGAGTTGAGAGCGCGCGACGATATCGTTTTTGTTTTTGCCGGCGGCGGCAGCGAGCAGCACAAAGTTCGGGAGTTTGCCCGGGTCAATGACCTGACGAACGTGCTCTGTTTGCCGTATCAGCCAATCGAAAAACTCTCTGCCTTGCTGTCGGCGGCGGACTTGCACGTGGTGGTGATGGGCGCGCGGTTCTTGGGCATCGTGCATCCGAGCAAAATTTACAACATACTGGCCATTGGATCGCCGTTCCTTTATATTGGGCCGGCGGAAAGTCACCTGGGCGACATTATTGAGCGGCTTTCGGATTCGAGCGGCGCTTTTCATGCCCGCTTCGGGGAAGTACATTCGGTCACTCGGCTGATTGTGGATCGAGCTGAAGGGTTTCGTACGCGGCGCGCGGGAAGCGGTTCGGTAACGCCCTCGCCTTTGGCGCAGGAGTTTTCGAAAGCGGTGTTGCTGCCAAGACTGTTGGCGCACGTCGAGGCGCTTTGCGGGCACGCGACAGAAGAAAAGATCGAACCATCAGCGACGAAGCTCCAATCTGCGGTCCGATAAGAATTCGTTTACAGGAGTGAGAAACTGAAAACCTATTTCGCGCTTTTTCTGATTGCCGTGTCGGCGGCGCTGGTTCTGACGCCGTTGCTGCGACGTCTCTGCGAACGGCTCAGGCTGGTCGATGAACCTCGCGACGATCGCCGGGTGCATCTGACGCCAGTGCCAAGACTGGGCGGCGTCGCAATCTTTTTGTCCGTCTCGATCGCTTTGTCGGCGCTCCTGTTTCACCGCAATCTCTTAACGCTGGCTCTGCGCCCACAGTGGCGCCAGATTCCGGTCCTCCTCGGCTGTGGCTTCCTTGTCTTATGTCTGGGCGTGTACGACGACCTACGCGGCGCCGGCGCGACCGTGAAGTTCTTAGGGCTCGGCGCAATTACAACTTTGTTCTACGTGCTGGGTGGGCGGATCGAAGGCCTGTCGGTTCCATTTGTGGGCGCCGTGAGCTTTCCACCGGTGGTCGGCTATCTGGTAACCCTGGTTTGGGTTGTCGGTATCACCAACGCATTTAATCTGATTGACGGCGTTGACGGTTTGGCGACGGGCTCGGCGCTGTTTTCATCTCTGCTGCTGCTGATTGTCTCGCTGATCCAGGGCCGGCCGGTCGTCACGGTGGTTGGGCTGGTCTTGTGCGGTGCGCTGGCGGGTTTTCTCCGCTACAACTTTAATCCCGCTTCGATCTTCCTGGGAGATTCAGGTTCGCTTTTTGTGGGTTTCGTGCTGGCGGCGCTTTCGATTCAGGGAGCGCAGAAAGCCACCACCGCCGTGGCCGTGGCGATTCCGCTGCTGGCTTTCGCTCTGCCGGTGGTGGACACCGGCGTCACGATCGCGCGGCGCTTCGTGAATGGCAAACCGATCTTTAAGGGAGACCGCGAGCATATTCACCACATGCTTCTGGCGCGCGGCTGGTCACAGCGCCGCGTGGTCTTGGTGCTCTATGGAGTCAGCGCGGCATTTGGATTGTTGGCGATGTTGTTCGTCAATAGCGGCAGCGGCCTGACCGCAGTGGTGCTCTTTGTCGTAGGTGTCGCCGTCATCGTAGCGGTTGGCCAACTGCGCTATCACGAGGTTGACGAACTGCGGGCGAGCGTCAAACGAAACCTCGGTGAGCGGCGCGCGCGTGCGGCCCGGAACATTCAGGTGCGGCGGTCTTGTCGCGCCGTAGCGGCGGCCGGAACGCTGAACGAATTGTTTGCCGGCGTGCTGGAGTTGCTTGAACCGGGCGAATTCGTTTATGCCACGATCCAGTTGAGCTGCGAGCGGCAACCTGAGCTGAACGATCTCGCGCTCGCCCAACTCAGCACCAAAGCTTCCCAGCGGGCCACGATGCGCGACGGAAGAATTTATTGGACCTGGAAACGCGCCGACACGAGCGCCGGCGAAATCGTCGGGTCAGGCCGTTTCTGGTCGATGCGTCTGCCGCTCGGCAACCGCAACGGCGTGGATGGCTACGTTAACTTCTATCGCCAGTTTGACGGTGACGCATTGTTGCTCGACGCTAACTATCTCGCCACGATTTTTCGGCCGGCGATGACTGAGGCGGCTGAGCGCATCTTCACCAATTGCGCGCGCCAGGCGTCCTCACGGCAAATGGCTGCGACCGCCAGGTGAATTCCTCACCAGGCTAAATCGATTCTCGGTAGTGGGTCAGTTTCAACGTTCTGAACGGAGAGGGCCAGTTGTTAACTGGGAGCGCGGGCGCCCTCGCCCGCACAGCCTGCGGACCGCGCTCAATTTCCTCAAAACGTATTCGACGGCTTCGAGAAAATCGTGTTCGCGCTGCGCGCTCAATGCGGGCGAGGGCGCCCGCGCTCCCAGTGATGGGTTGAGCCCTTAAGCTCAAACTGACCCATTACCCGACCGCCGGGTGAATTCCTCACCAAGCTGAATCGATTCTCAAATGGACACCAGGCAAGAGTCTCGATCGCTTCGGGATGAATCAGGCGCTCTGCCGCGATCCGAAGCGCAGGGCAAGTTGCCCGCCTTTGTCGAAGCGTTTGTCTTCTACAGTCTGGTCGTCCTCATCGCGCTGGTCGTAATTCCATACGGCACCGTCGAACCACGGTGGGAAGCCGCGTTCGAGTGCGCTGTGTTCATTCTCGGCCTGCTCTGGATCATCCATGGCTTGTTCTCGGGCGCGTGGACCCGGGGAAACGTGCGCGTCTTTTGTCCCATGATCGCGCTGGTGGCATTGGCGTTGGTGCAAAGCCTGCCTCTCTGGCAAATGAATTGGGCCGGCAATAAAGTCTGGTATGCGATCAGCGCCGATCCGTTTGAGTCACGGCGCTTCGCGCTCAAGCTGGCCGCGCTGATTGTGGCCGGCGTCATGTTGGTTCGCTACACCGGCAGCCGGCGACGATTAAGCGTGCTGGTTCATGCAATCATCGGCGTGGCGCTCGCGACCGCTCTTTTTGGAATCGCGCGCCAAGCGAGGCAGCATGCGCCTGGCTTTGGCTTGCCGCTGCTAAGGCCGGGCATTGGCTACGCTCAATTTATCAACAAGAACCACTTCGCTTACTTGATCGAGATGGCCCTGGCCCTGGTCGCCGGCGTCGCCATCATGCGCCGCGAAAAGCGCGAGCGGCTGCTGATGTATCTGGCGGCGTTTCTGGTGATGTGGGTGGCGCTGGTGCTTTCGAATTCGCGCGGCGGATTGCTGGCGATGGCCGCGCAGGTAGTTTGCGCGCCGGCGATTTTCCTCGGTTCGCGCCCGCGCGCTGCGGACGAGGCAAAGAGTTGGACGCGCTCAGTGGCGGCGCGGGTGGCAATCATCGTGGCGTTGCTAATCGTAGTTGCGGGTGGGGTCGTGTGGCTCGGCGGCGATCAGTTGGCGACGGGCGCGGAAACCGCTGCGATCGAAATCGCGGGCGCCGACCGGAGCGAGTTGCATGAAGGCGCGCGCCGCCGCGACATCTGGCGATCCACCTGGCTGATGTTCAAGGCGCATCCAATCACGGGCGCGGGCTTTGGCGGATACTGGGCTGAGGTTTCGCAATTCCATCAAGCTTCCGGCAGGTTGACGCCCCAGCAAGCGCACAACGATTATCTCGAAGTGCTGGCCAGCGGCGGGATCGCCGGCGTGGGATTGCTTGTCTGGTTTGCAATTGTGGTTGTCCGCCAGGCACGTCGGGCATTGAGCGTGACGGACGGATTTCAGCGGGCCGTGGCGAGCGGCGCCGTAATCGGGTTAGTCGGCGTGGCCGTACATAGCATGGTCGATTTTGGTTTGCACATCACTGCCAACGCGTCGGTATTTGCGGCGCTCCTCGCTATCCTGAGCCTTAAGGAGATGACGCCGCCGGCGGGGCCAGCCAAAGTCGCTGGCTAGTTTCGATGAACGCGCATCAGAAAGTCGCGCAAGCGCATCAAAAGAACGCGTTCAGGGTACGGACGGCTGCCGTTGAGAGTTCAAGGTTTAGCTTTCATGCAAGCAGCAACCTAAAGGTTGAACTCTGAACGAAAACTGACCCACAGTTTTGAAAGGTAATTAATTGCCTAAACGCAAAAATAGATTCCACCGCCTGGTACTGGTGCTGATGCTGGCGCTCTTAGGCCAACATATTTTCGGTTGGCCCCAGGACATTTCCGGCGGCGCCAGTTCGCTGGCCGGACAGGACATCATCGGCGGGGCGTCGGTAGTCTTCAAACGTCCGCCGCGGGTGCGCGATCTCGCCGGCGGCGCAAGCCTTTTGATTGCGCGGCGACGGACGCCTCGGCCCACCGCGATTGCGGCCAACAAACCGCCGAAGCCACAGCCCGGCGTCCCCGGACCTGAACCGACTCCGGCAGAGCCCTCGAACGACGACAAGGCCGAGGTTTATAACAACCAGGGCAACACGCTATACGACGTAGGGAAATATGCCGAAGCCGTCGAGGCATACAAGAAGGCGCTGACGTTCAAACCGAACGACGCGCTCAGCTTCAACAATCTTGGCGCCGCGTATTTCGCGCAAGGCCAGAACCAGAACGCGATCGACGCCTTTCAGAAAGCTGTCGATGCGAACAAGGACGAAGCGGACGGCTATTTCAATCTGGGCATCGCCTACAACGTCACTGAAAAATATGATCTGGCAGAGGCCGCGCTGAAGAAGGCAATTGCCTTAAAGCCAGACTGGTCCGAAGCGCTCAACGCTCTCGGCGATACCTACCTGACCATGGGTCGCAACGAAGAAGCCGCGAAGGCGTATGAAGCGGTAGTGAAACTCCGGCCGGACAACTCAGGCGCGTACAGCAACCTGGGGTATGCGTATGATCGTCTGTTGCGCTATGACGATTCGATCGCGGCGCTCAAGAGACTTATCCAGCTCACCCCAAACGACGCGTTTGCCTATAACAACCTGGGCGCGGCGTCTTACAAGGCCGGCAAATACAAAGACGCGGTGGATGCCTTCACGCAGTCGCTGCGTCTGAAGCCCGGCGACGCGGACGCGCAAAACAATCTCGGCGCGGCCCAGTACGCGCTGGAAAAATATGGCGATGCGATCGGCGCGTTTCAGGAAGCGATCAAACTCAAGCCCCGCTTTGCCGACGCGGCGTACAATCTCGGCAATGCTTACCTGATGTCGGCCAGGTTCGCCGAATCAGCCGACGCATATCAGCAGGCAATCAAGCTGCGGCCGGAGTACGGCGAGGCGCAAAACAATCTCGGGATTGCTTTGACGAACCTGAACCGCTTTCCCGAAGCGGTCGCGGCGTTCCGCGAAGCGGCTCGATTGAAACCCGATCTGGCGACCGTCTTCAACAATCTGGCTTACGCCGCAGACAAGCTCGGCCAGGAGCCGGAAGCTATCGCCGCTTACCAAAAAGCAATCGCGCTTGATCCCAAGTACGCTAAGGCGTTGAATGGACTCGGTTACGTTTACGATAAGACGGGCAAGCCTGCCGAGGCGATTGACGTGCTGAAGCAGGCAGTGTCGCTCAAGCCGGATTATGTCGCGGCGCACTACAATTTGGGCAAGGCATACTTCGACGCGGGCCGATTCCCTGAGGCCGCGAAATCGTTCAAGCAAGCGACGCAGCTCAAGCCCGACTACGAACAGGCACAACTCAATCTGGGCGCCGCGGATTTTCGCACCGGGCAATTCAACGAAGCGGCCGATGCGTTTCGGACGGCGACGGTTCTGAACCCGGCGAGCTTTGACGCGTTCTACGGTTTGGGGAATGCCCTTAACAGGATGGGAAAATATCAGGACGCGGTGGTGGCGCTGAAAGAGGCCATCCGGCTCAAACCGATGCAGCCCCAGGCGCACTACAGTCTCGGACTGGTTTATGCCAGTCTTAATGACAAGGACGGCGTGACCCGAGAGTTTGCGATCCTTAAAAAGCTTGATCCAAAACTCGCCGACCAGTTCTATAACGCCGTTAAGAAATAGGGGCGGAGACCCGACCGTGAGGGAGGGTGCAAACGATGCCCGACCGACGACGGCTGACGGACGACCGTGAATTCCGTCATCGGTCATCGGTCATCCGTCGGTTCAACAAAACATTTGACGTATCACGGCAACCGAAGTAAACTGCCCGCGCCTAATCAGATCGAACAACCCAGGCAGGAGTCGAGCACCATGACCAGCAGACGCAAAAACGCTTTGAAGGCCGCCGGCGTATTTCTTGCTTTTTCATTCGCCCAAGTCTACGTGCTGGCGGGCCTGCCCGCGCCGGCGCCGGGCGCGCCGCAGCGCATCATCACCGCAAAACTCGCGACGAAGGGTAACGCGCCTATCACGGTCAACGGCAACACCGCCGGAACCGGCGCGACAATTCTGACGGGCGCGACGATCGAGACTCCTGATCAAGTCAGTGCGGTGATCGATTTAGGCGATGCCGGCGTTATCCAGTTGCAACCGGGCTCAAAGATCCAACTGGATTTCGACGCCAACGGCAATGTCAGAGTCAAGACACTAAAAGGTTGTGTGGTCGTGCGCAGGAAAGCTAACGTGCTGCCGGATGCCACCACTGAGATCTACACCGATCAGGCTTCCGAAAAGACCAACAAGAACCGGCGCGGCATGGGCTTCTGCCTGCTGCCAAACGGTAGTTTGCAGCCCTTTAGCGCGGCGGCGGGCGGTGGACTTAGCAGCGCTGCGATCGGAGGCATTGTTGCCGGCGGTGCCGGCGGCGCGACCGCGCTTTATTTTGGCTTGCGGCACACGAGTCCGTCGCGCTGAGACTTTTGCAATCCGCTTTGTCCTGACCAGCCCTCAATTGCGAGGGCTGGTTTGTTTTTGGCGCCCGCACTCTTAGGCTACGGATTCCGAAATTGGCATCAAGAGCGATCACCGTAAACCGAATCATAATAGCCGTCGTCGCCGGCGCCGCCTGTTGTTGGGCCCTCTGGCAATCAGCGCAATCGGGACGCGCTCGAACGCTCGGCGAGTTCGCGCTGGTCACCGCCCAGATGAACGCGGCGGATGAGGCGGTGAGGCTGTCGCCGTCTGACGCAGAACCTCATGCGGTCCGCGCTATCCTGTTGCAGCAGGCGGAGAATTATGCGGAGGCTCAGTTAGAAGTCGAACGCGCTGTCCAGCTCCGCCCCCGCGATTTTACGACCTGGCTGCTGCTGGGAATTATTCGTGATCAGAATCAGGATCAGGAGGGAGCGCTGCTCGCTTTCCGACAATCGAGAGCTTTGGCGCCTGCATACTCGCAACCTCCCTGGCTGCTCGGCAATCTGCTTTTGCGAATGGACCAGACCGATCAGGCATTCGCTGAGTTGCGTGCGGCGGCAGCCAGCGATCCAGAACTGCTGCCGAACGTGATCGACCTCGCGTGGGGTATTTACGGCGGCGACGTAAACGCCGTGCTGGCCGTCGTCCCGCCGCAAACAGACGCGGCGCGTCTCGAGCTGGCGCTCTTTCTTGCTCGACACCAGCAGAGCTCGACCGCCGTCGATCAATTCCTTGCCGCCAGAGCCGCGCCGGACCGGAAGGCCGAAGCTTTGCTGGCCGAGCTCTTGACCGCGCGGGCATACGGCGACGCGTATCGCGTTTGGGCGCGGATCCATGGCCTGCCGGCGACGGATGCGGTGGGGGCCATTCGTGATGGGGGATTTGAAAGCCCGGTCACGGTCGGCGAATCGGGCTTTGGCTGGCAGATAGCGCCCGACGTTGTTAACGTCGCGATGTCGATCGACGAAGGCGCACACCAGAGTGGCGCTCGCAGCCTGCGCATAGACTTTCACGGCAACTCAAGTCCGCAAGCTCCCTTGCTCACCCAAATAATCCTCCTCAAACCGCTGACTCATTATCATCTTGGTCTGGCCGCGCTCACCAAAGACTTTGTTTCGGCGGCGGACCCGTTAATTACGCTGACCGATGCTTCTGATCCCAACCAAGCCGTATTGGGACAATCACCGCCGCTGCGCTCAGACGCGAACGTCTGGCGCGACTTCGGCATTGACTTTACGACTAACGCGAATACTGAAGCGATCACGATCGCGCTCACGCGCCAGACTTGCGCAAACAATCCATGTCCGGCAATCGGCACGCTGTGGCTGGATACGGTTTCCCTGGAACCCCGATGAAGTGTTATGACTCTTCGCTAGTTAGAAATCACGGCCGCCTGGTCCCTGGGGCAAACGCTCGAAATAAGAGTGAATCAAAAATACTTGTCGGCACGTGAGGATTCCGATAGTATCGCGCTTCGTTATTCGTTCAATTCAACCTCGCCAGAGCTTAGCAAAAAACAAATCGATAATATCGAGGATCGCCCAATGAAAAAAATACATCGCCGGCCGGCTCGCGCTGTTGCGCTTACCGCGGCATTGACATCGCTTCGTAAGACTCGCGCTGGATCGATGTCCGGCCTGTTCTTGTCGTGGATTATTTGATCTTGGTTGACAACTGTTCCTCGTATTTTCGATATCCCGAGGCAACGTTCGCTTATTCTTGATTTTCCAGGAGAAGCCCCATGAAGTCGCATTTTAGATTGTGCGTTCTGCTGATAACGGCGCTGTTGATAGCGATCGTTTTGGTTGCCAATGCATTCTTTTCCACCAAAAAACAACCAACCGCAAAGATACAAAATCAAGCTCCGACCGAGACTATCTCGCGCGCCGTGGAGACACCGTCTGCTCCGTTGCAAAAATCGCTTCCAGTCCCAGCAAGACGAGAAGCAGACAAAAAACTTCCCTTCTCCTCGATAGCGCCGGCGCCTCAGGGCGTTGAATCAAATATTCGCGAAGCAGCTCACGACGCGGACGTCATCGAGGCGAATTCAGAGGTTAGCAAAGAGAATGGGCCGCTGGTTTTTTCGAGAGCTAACAACCTTCGCACTCGCGCGCAAAAAGGATCGGTTAGTCAGGAAACTACACAACAAGGTCCTGGGTCCGTCGATTTGCAGCAAGTGACAAACAGAAAGCCTATCGAATCAAAACTTCAAAAGGCGTCGCGAAGCTTTACTGGAGACGTACGTGATCTGCCTTACGAAAAGCCGGTCGAGCAGTTCATGCTTGAACATGAAGACCCGTTCATAATCCGACGTTCCATCGGCAAGCCAGTCGATAGCGGCAATCAGCTCAGCACCTCGCCTCCGATTGTGCCCGCCGCACCTGCCCCCACTCCGCTTAACGTTTTTGATGGCTTAGACCGCTTCAACTTTGGGGCCGGTAGTCCTCCCGACACGAACGGCGACGTCGGGCCGAATAACTACATCCAGACCGTTAACACTTCGATCGGCATTTACAACAAGACGACGGGTAATCGCGACGCTGCGTTTACGTTCAACACGTTCATGAGCCAGGGTAACTTCGGAAATCTGTGTGACACAAACAACTTCGGCGATCCCGTCGTGCTTTACGACACCTTCGAGGACCGTTGGATCATCACCGACTTCGCCTTCACGACGGATATTTCGGGCAACGTGAACGCCCCGGCGTTTCAGTGCTTTGCGGCCTCGAAGACTGCGGACCCAATCCTGGGCGGCTGGAATTTCTATTCGATACAGATTTCCGACAATCTTAACGACTATCCAAAATTTGGTATCTGGCCGGACGGTTTGTACATGTCATCCAACCTGTTCTCGTTCGGCGCGGGCTCGAGTTTTAAGGGTGTCCGCGTCTGGGCGTTCAATAAAGCCCAGATGTACGCCGGCGCGCCTACTGTGCAGAACGTTTCATTTGATGTGGGCGGTGGCGACTTCACCATCATCCCGAGCAACGCGCGCCTACAGACGGGCACGCCCCCGGCGGGCACGCCCAACTACTTTCTGTCGACTTGGCTTTTTCTAAATGCACTGACAGTTTATAAGTTCCATGTAGACTGGGACCGGATTTCGCTTTCAACTTTCACCGGGCCGGACGTTCCCCTCGCCGCAACTAGTTGGCCCAATGCGAACGTCGCCAACGCGGCACAGCCGGGCACAGCAACGCTGCTGGACGTGCTTCAGATTCGCGCGATGGTGCAGAACCAGTACACGAATTTTGGTGGCACGGAGTCGCTGTGGGCCCCGCACACGGTGCGCAGAGGAAATACGTCCGGATTCGCCGCGCCGCGTTGGTATCAGGTGAACGTAACCGGCGGCACCGTCAACGCGAGTCTTCCTCAGGCGACCACGTGGGACCCCGACGGCGCAAATGTCGTCAATCGATTTATGCCGAGTCTCGCCCTTGATCAAGCCGGCAACCTGGCTCTTGGTTATAGCACCTCTAACAGCACCACCGAGTTCCCGTCGATCAAGTACGCCGGCCGGCTTTCAACTGATCCGGTGAACACTTTCAGTCTCACCGAGCAGACATTTTTCACTGGCACGGCCTCACAGACTGGAACTACTCGCTGGGGCGATTACAGCGCGATGACGCTCGACCCGAACGGGTGTACGTTCTGGTACACGAATGAGTATGCCAACCCGGCCGACCAGACTTTTGATCACCGGTGGCTGACCAAGTTCGGCTCGTTCCAGTTTTCACCGTGCACCACGGTCGGCGCCGGTGGAACGTTGCAGGGCACCGTCACGGTGAATCCTGGCGGGGCGCCGATCAGCGGGGCAACGATCTCTTTCGGAAGCCGCACAACCACCACCGACG
>WNFD01003837.1_pt1 | contig 15070 bp, 7 predicted proteins | sample 5400491 | NCBI WGS metagenome assembly WNFD01 (sample SAMN13153343, study PRJNA577476) | soil metagenome | isolation source: 120 cm saprolite under Douglas fir tree site 2 hole 2 replicate 2 | place: USA:California | collected 2015-04-18
CGCGAGGCCATTGCGAGACAGAAGGTGGACTCCCTCGCCGCTCGAGGCGGCGTGAACCAACTCTAAGGAAGCAAGTGGAGACTCCATTGGTCCTCAGGGCCACACAACCGGTCCATGAAGCAAAGCGCGACGCAGCATCGCAGACGAACCCGGATTCCACGCCGCGCACGTCGCTGCGCCAGCTTGCGAATGCGGTCTCCCGAGTTCCAGCAGGCATAACGGACCACAAAGCCCTCGAAGTTCATCGTGCACTCCGAAACCTCCATTTGCTCATGCGGTCGGAACGCCTCTACGAGAAAGATCATCCGCGCAGACTCGACAGCCTGGACGGTGCTTACGATTCCATCCGCAACGCTACCGAAATTCTAGGCGGGCTGGAGATTCGAGTGGAACGTGGCGGTTTGGTTGCGCCGAGAATCGGCGACGCCCACCTGCCGGACGCGCGCGGAGAAATGCAGGCGCTGGCGATCGACCTGCAGCGCGCTGGGATTCACGCTTTGGCCTTCTCGAAAAAATTCCATGTAGGCGAACTGGACACGCTCGCGCGACTCGTGAAGGCGTCGCTGCTAAGATCGGAAGAGCCGGCGAACGCTGGGGGCAGTGCTTGGTGGCCGGCGCGACTTCTGGAGAACCGCGTGGAAGGCATTTCCATCAATACGCAAACGGAGCGCAGAGTGGACACGGTGCTGGCAAGTCTCATCGCCGCGCTCGTGGCCTACGGTGGACATTCCCCGCGCGAGACGGCCGATGCGCCCATCCAGGCGCCGGACTTTGACGATCTCGTGGCGAGCCTTCGGCTTCTGGCACGGCTGACTCCGCCTCTCGAAAGCGCTCGCGGCCTTTCCCCTGAAGAAGCAGCGCGCGCGATCCACGGCGCGATGGAAGAAGCCAGCCGCGACAGCGTGTCCATGCTGCTCAGTTCCGTCTCCCAGTATGGACCGAGCGAAGGCGAACGCCCGCAACCCTATTTGTTGCGCCTTTCCGAACACATCATTTTTGAATTTCTCAGCGCGGAGTTTTCCAGCGGATCGCTTACCGCCTTGTCCGTAAGGCCGACGATCTATCGATTGAGCGATGTCATCATCGAGGCCGGCGGTTATTCCGGTCCTCACTCCTCGCAGCATCTCTCGTCGCTCGCGGTCACCTGGGCGACGGACACGCACCGCGAGCAACTGATCGATCGATTCTGGCTGGAACTTCCGCCTCGCGAAAAATCGGCTGTACTGCGCGGCCCGGATGTCTGGTGCGTTCCGGTTGCGGCGCTGCGCCATACGCTCGGGCAGCTCGCCGACGCCGGCGCCGACGCTCCTCGTCGCGAAGCGCGCAACATCGTCCTGAATTTTGCGCGCCGCATCGAACATGCGGACCCTTCGGCGAGGCGCTCCGTTGCCGCCGGGCTCAATGAACTGTCTTCGATTATCGAATCTCTCTGGCCGAATCAGTTGCCGGAAGACCTGAGCCGTGGGGCCATGAAAGCATTGGACGTGGAGAAGGCTCCGGAAACCGCCGCCTTGCTCGCGGCCTTCGTCGAATCCCTCGGCCGCATCGCGGTGAACCGCGCGGACTATTCCGGTTTCGAAACCATCCTGACCGGTCTGGAGCGCGTTCCTCAGGATAAAGAGCACGACCACTTGGCGGCGCTGGCAAAGCGCCTGGTGGCACAGGACCGCTGGCTCTTGCTGGTGGACGCTGCTCTGGCCAATCGCGCTCTGGATCCAGTCCTGCCCCGGCTCTTGCAGCGCGATCCCGAGCGGCTGCTCGACCGCCTGACCTTGCTCCTCACCGAACCCCGCGGCCCGGAAATGGTACCCGCGATGGCGCGGCTCCTGCGCACCATCGGCGTGCCCGTTCTGAACCTTCTCGAAACGCGGCTCTACGAAGCCCGCCGCCAGCGCGTGACCGCGGCAATCAAACTCCTGGCTGCGGCAGACCCCGAGCGGCTGCTGCGCGGCCTCGCACGCGCCATGGCGAGCTGGGAATGGAACCTTCAGGATTTGGCGGTCAGCGAACTCTCGCGGCCCAACAATTCCGCATCGGCGCTGAGCACCGCTTTCGTCTTCTCCGCTATCCTCGCCGACGCGCATCCCATGGTCGTTCCCATGATGATCGACCATCTCGGCCTGGCGCAGGAAGCCACCGCCGTTCCCCAACTGATGGAAATCGCTGCCGGTGAACATGAGACTCTGCGCGACCAGTTTGTGCGCATTAAGGCCATCGAAGCGCTCGGCCGCATGCGCGCCTCCGAAGCCGCCGAGCTTCTCCGCAGGTTGGCGGAGAACCGTGAGGGCCTCACCTATGCGGAACCTGCCGGCTTGCGCGCTGCAGCGGAAGATGCGCTGGCACTGATCGAGAATCGTCCATCGTTCAAGCAGGCGGCAGCTGCGTTTGGAGCGCCGGCACAATCAAGCTCCGGCTACGTCATCCCGCGACGCTATGTTCGAGTTCCACTGGACTCACCGCTTCGTGCGCAGATCGAGGGCGCGCCGGCGGGCCTTGCTCGCATAAAGACCATCAGCCTGGGCGGCGCCTATCTGGAGTCCCCGCGCAAACTCAGCGTGGGCGACTCGATCAAGCTCGAGGTCCGCGCCGGTCTCCGCAAGATCAATTTCACCGCCGTCGTCCGCAATATCGGCCCGGACGGCAGCGGCGTCGAATTCGTGCACATGCGCGATGAAGACCGCGAGAAACTCCGCAAACTCGTTCAGCGCCATCTCCAGCTCTAGCCGATTCCCTCGTACAGAACCTGTTTTGTTCCATCATTTTGCAGTTGTTCCAATATCCTGAATCGGCCATCAGCGCAGGGATGGCTACAAGAAGCGACATTCCCTTCTTCCTACGCAGTTTCGTACCTTGTCTCTTGCCAGTCCTCCCGCTTTCATGGATTCGGCGCTAGTCCTCGGAGAGCCGAAGGGGCTGCCGCCTCCCCCATAGTTCGTTCCGGGCGACGGCTTGGAAGTTTTCAGTTGAAAGCAACGCTATATTGCAGTAAAAGCCCTGTATTCAATTGTATCATCTGGGAAACGGCGGGATAGCCCGCCACCGCTAGGGGTAGCGGAAGATCAGTTGGTGCCACAACAGGAGGACTCATGCAAAGCAGGCAGGGTGTGTGTGTGTCAAGTTCCATTCGAACGGGGTCGCGGCTTCAGTCGACCGCTTTGCGGTCGCTGACAACTGTAATCATGCTGTGCTTGCTGGTACTGGGTTGGGCTGCGACCGCTTCGGCACAGGTCAATACCGCAACTCTTTCGGGAGCGGTATCCGACCCTCAAGGTTTACCGGTTAAAGGCGCAAAGGTCACCATGACCAATGCTGCCACCGGCGCCCAGCGCACCTCCGTCACAGATGATGGCGGACGCTACAATCTCGTCGGACTTCCTCCCGGCCAGTACAAGATGACCGTCGATGGCGGCGCCAACTTTACGGTTTATCAGAATGCTTCCGTTGTTCTCACCGTCGGCGAGACCGCAACGTTTGATCCGCACTTGGAACTCAAAGGCATGCAGCAGACCGTGACGGTGACGACGGAAGCCGTTCCCATTGAAACCAGCAAAACCGAAGTCTCCCAGACCGTGGAGCAACGCCGCATTGACAATCTCCCCATCAACGGCCGCAATTACATCAACTTTACGCTCACCAATTCCCAGACCACCCGCGATGTTTCTCCCACCATTGGCCCCGCCCCCAATAGCGGTCTAAACGTCAGCGGCGCGCGCGCCCGCTCCAACATGGTCAGCGTGGACGGCGCCGATGCCGGCGATAACTCGGTCAACGGTATCCGCTCCACGGTTTCACAAGAAGGCGTCCAGGAATTCCAGCTCATCCTCAGCAACTACAACGCCGAGTACGGCCGCGCCACCGGCGGTGTGATCAACATCGTCACCAAAGGCGGCGGGAATGATTTTCACGGCAACGTCTTTGGCTTCTTGCGCAACAAGGCTTTTCAATCGCGCAACCCTTTCTCTGGACAGATCAACCCTGCCACCGGCAATCTCGATCCGATCAAGCAGGGCTACACTCGCACGCAGAGCGGCCTCACGTTCGGCGGCCCTATCAAGAAAGACAAGACCTTCTACTTCTTTTCCTACGAATACACACAGCGCGAGGAAACCGGCTTTTCCAGCATCGGCATCAACAACTTCGGCATGCAAACCGTGACGCTGCCGACCTCTGCGGGACCGCTTCCCGTGCAATTGACCGGCCCGCAGGCAGCCGCTGTAAATGCGCTCCTCGCCTCCGGCAACTCTTCTCTCCAGACTCTTGGTGTGCAATACGGAGTCTTCATGGGTTCCGCCTCGAATGTCGCCTTGAACGGCTTGGACTATGGGGCGTTGGTAACAAGTCTGTCGGGAGGCTCGATCACACCGGTAAAACCGGTTGTCACGCCGTTTGGACCCCTGTTCCAGGAATTCCCGCTCCCAGTATCGTGCCCGAGCGGCGCGACGGTGAATTCCCTGGTTTGCAGTGGATTCGCCGCCGTGGGCCCCAAGAGCTCCGTCGTGCCCGCCGGCGCCGTCCCCCTGCCGGGTTCCTTTGCCGCTCTCAATGGCGTTCGTGGCAACTACCCCGTAGGGGAAAAGACGAGCTTGTGGTCCGCTCGAATTGATCAGCGTTGGAACAATCGCAACAATTCTTTCCTTCGCGTGGGCGTTTCCCCCTCGCTCGTTACCGGCCTTCCTTCCACTTCGCAGAATCAGGTCTTCGGTCAGAATTCCGGCTCGCGCGCAGGCTACAACCAATCGCGCGACCTCAACTTTACCTTTCAGCACGACACGATCGTCAGCGACAAAGCATTCAACGAATTCCGCGCGCAGGTCGCCCGCCGCGGACTGCACTTCGGCTTTTCACAACTTCCGGGCGGCGACCAGATCGGCGTGAACATCCCAGGGTTTGCCTATTTCGGCCGGGAACCCTACTCCACAGTCGACCGCATCGAGCGGCGGTTCGAATTCACGGACAACGTTACCCTCGTCCGCGGCAAACATACTTTCAAGATCGGTGCAGACGCCAACGTCATCCAACTTCGCTCTTCGAAGAAGCAAATCTTCGAGCTCGATTTCGGCGGCGACGTGAACTTCGGCGGTTTTTCGGCATCGACGTTCGGTTTTCCTGACAGCATCGCCGGAATCTCCTTGCCGGGCACGACCGGCCTGCAATCCTACGGCCTCGGAATTCCGACCTCCTACATCCAGGGCATTGGCAACTCCAATCAACCCTTCGATAACCTTCCCTTCGGTTTCTTTGCACAGGACAACTGGCGCCTCAACCGCCACCTGACCTTCAACTACGGTATCCGCTACGACGTGGAAATCAGTCCGCTCTTTGCTCCTGCCACAGCGGTCAACGCGGCCGCGGAACAAGCCCTCGGCGTCGTCGAAGGAATACCGCGCGACTTTAACAACTTCGCTCCCCGCTTCGGCTTGGCTTGGGATCCGGCGGGAAACGGCAAGACCGTCATTCGTGCTGGCTACGGCATCTTCTTTGATCATCCTCTGCTGGCCACCGCTTTCGACGCCGTGACTGCCGACGGAGGCCGCTCCGTGCAACTCCTTTCAACGGGCGGCACCCCCTCCGCTTGTGGCCTGGTCGCTCCCACTTGCGCCAACGGCCTGGACAGTCCTGCCAACCTCAACGGCTCTTCCATTTTCCAGGGCGTTCTGAATGCTCCACCAAACCTGAACCTGTTCTACCTGCCCAATCAGCAGCGCTTCGACCCTCTTGCTCCCGGTTCGCTCTTTGCCAATCAAAATTACTTGACCGCGGGATTCCCGCTTCCCATTCTTCCGTTCACGCTTCCGTTGGCGAAAAACTTCGTCTACGGTTACGCGCACCAGGCGAATCTCACCATCGAGCGCGAAATCGCCGGCTCCTGGAAATTTAGTCTTGGTTACCAGTGGACTCGCGGCTTGCACTTGAACCGCCCGCAGGACGTCAATTCCACGAATCCTCATCTGCTCGCACAGAACGCGTTTAACGCCGCTGCCTCGGGGCTTAGCGTCGGCAACCCGCTGACCGTCGTCGTTCCTTCCAACTCCGCGGCGTTCTCATGTCTCAGCACGGGGGCAGCATCGAGTATCTTCGTGATGATTCCCGGAGTCCTTGCACAAGGTCATCCCGGCTCATCGAATTGTTCGTCGCCAAATATCGGCTTCATCGGCACGCCGGCGTTCTTCAACTTCTTCCGGCCCTCCGGCCCCAATCCATCCTTTGCGGCGCTGATACCCGGTATTCCCGCTGGCGCGGTTCCCCTGCCTTGCTTCTCGACTGGCATTCCCGCAGGTTACGCGGGACAGGTCGCGCTCGCGAAGTGCGCAAGTTACCCGGGCGGCTTCGGCGTTCCCATTCCTTTCAACAGCGTCGACGCGCAGCTCTCCAACGGGAACTCCTGGTACAACTCTTTGACCTTTAATCTCTCAAAGCGTTTCTCCAGGGGCTTTGAGCTGCTCTCCAGCTACACCTATTCCCATGCCATTGACGACTCGACGGACTTGCAATCTCCCCTCGAGCCGCAAGACAGCCGCTTCCCCAACCTGGAGCGCTCCAATTCCGTGAACGACCAGCGCCACCGCTGGGTGAACAGCGCCGTCTTCCAATCGGCCGGCGCCAAGTACGGCGAGGGTTTCTTCAAGCATCTCGCCGCCGATTTCACTCTTTCCCCCATCGTCGAGTTCTCTTCCGGCCGGCCCTTCAACGTCATCACCGGCACGGATACGCGCCTGGACTTGGGCGCGTCACAGGCTCGGCCTTCCGTCGGCGGCGGCACGACTTCGTCCTTCATCCCCGGCGTAACTTTCGGTCCGGCCAACGTCTGTCTCAACAACGACGGCACGACATTCCAAGTGCCCCTCGTTTCTCCGCCCGCAGGCTGCAACGGAAACCTCGGCCGCAACCGCTTCACATCACCCAACTTCTTCCAGTGGGATATGCGCCTCTCCCGGCGCATTCCCCTCGGCGAGCGCTTCAAGATCGACGTCATCGCCGATGCCTTCAACCTCTTCAACCGCACCAACATTGCTGCGGTCAACCAGCTTTGTGATCCCCTGGCCGGCTCGACTTGCAGCGCGGGCCAGCCGACCGCCTCTTACGACGCGCGCCAGTTCCAGTTTGCCCTCAAGGTGAGCTGGTAACAAAACTCTTCGGCTCCTGCCCAGCTCCGCAACCTCATGAGGGTCCCCTCACCGGGACCCTCTTTCTTTTCGAGCCTCGGTGTGCTGCGTTTTTCGGCGTTGGCCGTTCCTCTTTCCGTCTCTTTCGACTTTCGACCTCTGCTGCGGGGTCTGCATCAGTCACCAGTCAGGAGTCACTTTGCTCTTCCACTCACTCAACTTCGCAATTGGGATTCATCCCTTTCGACTTTCAACTTTCAACCTTCGACCTCTGCTAAAGTGGGAGCACCATTCCCCCTGAAGGAATCGGAGAGCGAATGAACGGACTCCTCATCGGAACAGTGATTCTTGTGGCCATCCTGGTGATCTGGCTGGCTTTGCAGAGCTTGCAAGGCCGCCAGAAGAGCGGCGCGATCGAATCGCAGATGAACGAATTGCGCCGCGACCTGCAGACCATTGCCACATCGCAAGCTTCGAGTACGGGGCAATTGGAAACCATCGCCAAGAGTGTCGCGCAGCGCCTCGACAGCGTCGCCCCCGCCTTGCAGGAGGCCATCAAGAACTCCGCCCAGATTACCGGCCAGATGACTTCCGACGCGCAAACGAAGATGGCCGACGAACTCAAGAACACTCGCGACCAGATCAGCCAGATTCAGCGGCAGCTCGGCGAAGTCCAGCTAGCTGGGAAACAGATGTCCCAGACCGCGCAGACCCTCGAAGGCATTTTGGGCGGCGCCAAGTCGCGCGGCTCCCTCGGCGAAGTGACGCTGGAGCGCTTGCTCGAGGATTCCCTTCCTTCTGCGCAGTATGCGATGCAGTACCGCTTTTCGAGCGGCGAGGCAGCGGACGCCGTGATCAAGCTCCGCGACAAGAAATTGATGGCCATCGATTCCAAGTTCCCTCTCGATGCCTATCGCAGAATCACCGTCGACGGCGACGAAGCGCGCCGCGCTTTCGCCACCGCGGTGAAAGGCCACGCCGATGCCATCACCAAAAGATACATCGTGCCCGATGAAGGCACGCTCGATGTGGCGCTGATGTTCGTCCCTTCGGAGAGCGTCTACTACGAGCTCCTCCAGACGCAGGACAACAAGGGCCAGCCCCTGGACGCCTATTGCCGCGACAAAAAAGTCATCGCCGTTTCGCCAAATACTCTCTACGCGCATCTCTGCGTGATCGCCATGGGCATGCGCGGAATGCAGATGGAAGAAAATGCCAAGCGCCTCCTGGAAAGCCTTTCCGGAATGGAAAAACAGCTGGACAAATTCGCGGACAAGTTCGGAACTCTGGGCACGCATTTGAAGAACGCCCAGCAAAGCTACAGCGAATCGGACAAGCTGTTTGAGAAAGCCCAGAACACTCTCGAAACCATGCTCGGCGCTGGTGTTTCGGACCACGCTCTCGAAAACGCCCAGGGCACGCTCGCCCTGCCTCGCGAAGCCGGCGCCAAGAAGAGCGCCTGATCCCAGCTCTCCGAGTCCGCCCACCGGACGCCTGGCATCACACTTTTTTCTTGACTTCTTGTTATCTCATAGTATACTTGTCTGCGGGTAGAACTTTGCCCTGGCAATTCGTCCTTCCCGTTCTTGCTCTCCTGACGAGTTCGGCTTTCTCTCTCAGCCTTAACTCTTTTCACTGCACACACTTGCGCACTCTTTGTCGTCAGCTTGCTCGAACGCATTTTTTCGGCCCTTTAGAATCAGTCGGTTACGCACTCTTTTGTCAAAGCGTTTTTAGCAACTCTTTTAGAATCAGCCGATTCCGCACTCTTTGCGAAAAACAGGGGGGTGTGGGGGGTACCACTTCCCTGAGGTCTGAAGTCTTACTTGAAGTGTATTTCGAAGTTGCAGATAACCAAGAAGTTACAAGGCATCTTTCGGTCTTCGCTGTGAGCCGGCCTTCCCGCTTGTAATCTCAAGGCAGCGGATGCCCAAGGGACGGCACCAGCCGGATCGAAATCAGGAAGCTGCCGTTCTTCCGCCCCGTTACTTCAAACCGGGCGATATTCTCCACGCCTCCGCTGCTCGAAACGCGCAACGGATTGCCCCCGGAAAGTTCCGCGATTTCCGGCGCGAGGTTCCGCGCTTCGAGCGCAATCTTGGCCGTCGTGCCGCGCACGCGTACCGTAAGCGCTCGATGTTCGCCCGGTTTCAATGGCGAGGAGTCGGCTTCGAGTTCGAGCCCGACAAGCGTGATGGAAAACTGTGGCGACTGGCGCTTCGCGCAGGAGACTTCTACCGCCGCGCTGCCGGCTTGCAGGTCCGCCGGCGGAAGCACCACTAGCGAGGATGGCGAAGAGGCGAGCACGATCGCCGGCTGTCCCGCGATCGTCACTTGGTTGGCGTCGGCATCGCCGCAGAAACTCTTCCCAAAAATCTCGAACCGGTCCGTCAGCGAAGCCACTCGTGGCACGGAGGAAACTTCGAGCGAAGCGGACGCCGCCTCGCTGGGCGAGAGAATCGCAGTAGCGACTCGCCCCGTGCGTCCCGCAATCGAACCAAAAATCACGCCGGGATTCAGGGGCGCGACGAAAAGGGCTCTGCCTGTCGCATCGGTCGTGAACCGGTCCCCATTCGAAAAATTCACCGTAACACCCGGGGTCAGCCTCCCGTTCACGTCCAGCACGGCGAGCGTGGCGCGCTCGCCCGAAACGATTCGCCGCGGCAGCAGCAGGATCCGCGCTCCGGAAGCCGCAGGCGGAGATTGCTGAGCGCTAGCCCCCGGCGCGAAGACGCCGGCAACCAGGCAAGCGAAGAGGAGCGCCGGGCTACTGCGGTACAAAGACATGCGTGGGATTGTAGTGGAGAACCTCATGCCGATGATAGCAAAGTACGCACCAACTACCCAGGTGGCGAAAGAGCGAGTAATCAGTAGGGTTCAAAGCCTTTCACCGGCCTTGGGGCTCTGTTAGCGTGGGAACAGAGTTGCCCGGTACACGTGTGGGCAGGGGTGTAGTTTCACGGCGGCAAGGGGAGTTCGTGTGCGAATCGCAAGTGGCGGCGTGACCGACCTGGGTCGCGTGCGTACGAACAACGAGGATTGCTACAAGATCGTTGAGCCGCTGAACCTCTTTGTGCTTTCCGATGGAATGGGGGGCGAAGCTCACGGCGAAATCGCGAGTGCGATGGCTGTTGAAACGGTCGTGAAACACTGCCTCGGCGCCGAAGCCAATCCTGCGGCACAATTCTTCGGCGAAGTACAACCCAATTGGAGCGCCCGCACAAAACGCCTCTCGAGCGCCGTGCATCTGGCCAACCGGAATATTTTCAAGTCCGCCGAAGAAAATCCCGAGCAGCACGGCATGGGCGCGACTCTGACGGCGGTGTGGATCGAAGACGCAAAACTCAGCGTCGCTCACGTCGGCGACAGCCGAGCCTATTTACTCCGCGGCGGCAGCTTGCTTCAGCTCACACGAGATCATTCTCTCGTTGCCGAACAGGTGCGGCGCGGCATTCTGACCGCCGCCGAGGCAGAAGAGAGCGATATGCAAAGCGTCCTGCTGCGCGCGCTTGGCGCACAAGAAGAAATCGAAGTGGATGCTGAGGAACACACGCTTTTCCCCAGGGATGTTCTGCTGCTTTGCTCCGATGGATTGACGCGCGTGGTCACGGAGCCTGAAATCGCGGGAACGCTCCAGGCGGAGACCGACCCCGCGCGCGCGGCGGAAAAACTCGTCGCGCTCGCCAATGAACGCGGCGGCCCGGATAACATCACCGTCGTGATTGCGCGGCTCGACAAGGATTCCAAGGGATGGTTTTCGTGGTTGCGCCGCGGGACGCGCAAGAATCCGGGCTCGAATGGTAGCGTTGGAGGAAATTGAGATGCCGAAGCTTAGCCTCATGTTTGACAACAAAATCGTGAAAGAAGTTCCCGTGGGGAGCAGGCCGGTAACCATCGGCCGCTCCCCGGACAATGATTTGCCGGTCGATAACCTCGCCGTGTCCAACTATCACGCGAAAATCTATTTTGAGGCCGGCCGCATGGTCATTGAAGACCTCGACAGCCTCAACGGCACTTTTGTGAACGACCTCCGCGTCGAGCGCGCCACCTTGCACGACGGCGATAACATCCACATCGGCAAGCACAAAATCAAGGTCGATACCAGCGGCGATGCCCCGGTGCCCTGGGACACCGGCCGCAAAGCCGCCGCGCCGCGCATCGACGAAACCATGGTTCTGGACACCAAGGAACGCCGTCAGATGCTCCAGCAGGCTGCCGCCATGGGCGAATCCATGCAGTTTGCTGGAACGCGCATGAAAGTCCCGACCCTTGTCGTTCTTAACGGCAAGACCGACCAGAAAGAGTATGTTCTTACCAACAAACTCACCGTCATCGGAAAATCCGCCATGGCCACCGTTCGACTCACGGGCTGGTTCAAGCCGCAGATGGCCGCGCAGATCAATCAGCGCGACGATGGTTACTATCTCGGTCCAGGCGACAAGGTGCCCAACATCAATGGCACTCCCATCTCCGGCCCCGTGCGGCTCAACGACGGCGATCTCGTCGAAGTCTCCGGCGTCCGGCTGAACTTCATCTTCCGCGAGTAGCATCCGATACGCGATGGCAGCTCCGTCAGAAGGCTTCTGGCAGCGGCGGGGCGCTCTTGGCCTCTACGAATTGCTTCTAACGTGGTGGCGCCACCGCGTCTCGTTCGTCATCAGCGTTTTCATCACGTTTCTTGCGCTGGCGTTGTACTACGTTACGTTCGTCGGCGAGCGCACCACCCCCATTTTCAATTTCATCCAGCGCCTGGAATACGACTCGCTGGATACGCGTTTCCGCTACCGCCCGCGCGGCGCCACGCCCATCGATCCGCGCATCGTTATCGTGGACATCGATCAGCATTCGCAAGAAGTGCTCGGGAAGTGGCCCTTTTCCAGAACTCATTTTGCAAAGATGCTCGATGTGCTCCGCGAGGATGGCGCGAAGGTCGTCGCCTTTGACGTCACCTTCAGCAAACCGGATCAGAGCGCCGCGCCCATCCGCGCGTTATGGGCGGAGATGGAAGCCCGCAGAAAACGCGGGGAAACCATCGATCCGATACTCTCAGCGGAAGTTCAAGAGCTCGCCGCTCAGTACGACGCGGACAAGCAATTCGCTTCCGCCATTCAACGCTTCGGCGCGGTTGTGCTTGGAAATTTTTTCTTGCACACAGAGGCCGATCTACGCGGCCTGGACGACAAAACGCTCGATACCTACGCAAATCAAATCGCCTTCTATTCTTTTCCAAGCGTGCGCCCGCTCCGTCCGGAAAACGGCAAGCAGGATCGCATCAGCCTCATGGAGAAGTTCAAGCCGGACAATCTCTTGCCCAAAGGCACCGAAGCAAACCTGGAAGTCCTTACCAGTGCGCTCAGCGAGGAAGCTTCCTCGACTGGTTTTTTTAATGTCTATCCTGACGTGGATGGTGTAGTACGCCAGGCGAACCTCATCATTCCTTACGGGCGCTCTACGGATTTCAACGATTGGGACATTTACGCCTCACTCGACGTGCAGACCGTGCGCTCGTACTTCCGCCTGCCGAATGATCAAGTTGTCTTGGAATATGGGCCGGTGGGTGCATACCGAATTCTTTTCGGCACCTCCGCGCAGGTCCGCACGGACGACCTGGGCCGCGTGGTCATCAACTTTCACGGCCCCGGTTACACCTACCCTCACTATTCGCTCGCTGACGTCGTGGAAAAGAAAATTTCTCCGGAGACGTTTGGCGGCAAGATCGTCTTGGTCGGCGCCACCGCCACAGGCATTGGCGATCTGCGAACGACCCCGTACGGCGGGCTCGACTACCCCGGCGTGGAAATCCATGCCAACGTGATCGACTGCATTTTGCACCAGTCGTTTCTTTATCGCGGAGCGAAGCAAACGCTGGCCGACGTCCTGCTCATCTTCTTCTTCGGCATTCCCCTGGGAATCTGGATGGCCCTCGTTTCGCCACGCTGGATGTGGTTCGGCGCGTTCCTGATCGCGCCTTTGGTTGCGGTCGACTATTTTGCATTTCTGCACGGCTGGTGGCTCAACTTTGGGGTGCCGGCGCTCACGCTGAGTTCCAACGTGCTTCTCGTCTCCCTGTATCGAGCGCTGTTCGAAGAAAAAGAAAAACGCCGAGTCCGTTCCGCGTTTGGTCAATACCTCAGTCCTGAAGTCATTCGCCGCCTGCTCGTCAATCCGCGCCTTGTCGAACCGAAAAAAACGGACATCACCGTGATGTTCAGCGACATTCGCGGCTTCACGACCATTTCCGAAAGACTGGACGCCCAGGATCTCGCGAATTTCCTCAACCAATATCTCTCGGACATGACCCGCTTGGTCTTTGAACAGCACGGCACTCTCGACAAATACATTGGCGACGCGGTGATGGCCTTCTGGGGCGCGCCCTTCGAAGAACCCGGCCATGCTGCCGGAGCCTGCGACACCGCGCTGAAAATGATGGACCGCGTCCGCGAGATGCAGAAGAAATGGGAATCCGAAGGCAAGCCGCATCTCGACATCGGCATCGGCCTCAACACCGGCGTGGCCAGCGTCGGCAACATGGGCTCCGCGCTCCGCTACGGCTACACCGCTCTCGGCGACACCGTGAATCTCTCCTCGCGCTTGGAAGGGCTGAATAAAGACTACGGCACGCACATCCTGGTCAACGAAACCACATATTCCGCCGCCAAGGACAACGGCTTTGTCTTTCGCGCGCTCGATCTCATCCGCGTGAAAGGTAAGCTCCAGCCGGTTGCCATCTACGAACTCATCGGCCGCACAGCTGAAAACTCTGTTTACGGCACCCCGAGCGAAGTGCGTAATCGCCTCGATCTCTTCCATCAGGCCCATGAACTCTACCGGAAGCGCCGCTGGGAAGACGCGCAGAAATCTTTCCAGACCATTCTGGACAAGTGGCCCGATGACGGCCCATCCCGCGCCTATTGGAAGCGCTGCCAGGAATATCTCTTCGATGAGCCTCCTTCCGGCTGGGATGGTGTCTTCACCATGACCCACAAATAGCGCCTTTCGCGTCGCGCCGTCTTCCTCACTCCGGCCTTGCCCATCGCCAGGGATCGCCTTCCAATTTGGGATGGAGATGTCTGTGTGCCCTGTGTCAGAATGTCCGCATCAAACGGGCATGGAAACAAGGGGAGCAGCGTCCTGCCAAGGATCTAACTGATACAAAGCGTGGGACTTAACCCGCGCGACATCCTATTTCGAGGCGCGTGTAAACATCTCCCCCCGGGTGCAGCGCGGATGCTCGCGAAACTGACAGCCGCTGCCATGAATGGCAGCCTAATCAGGGCCGTACCCAAACAAACGCTCGCAGGAATCTAAATTGCATCAGCGATGGACGAGCAGCCCGGTGATAACAATGGGGCGCCGTCGGTGTGAGAGAGCGAACTAAGACATTATGTGGATTGTCCGACTAGCACTGCGGAGGCCATACACGTTTGTCGTGCTGGCACTCGCGATCATCCTGTTGTTTCCGGTGGTGCTCCTGCGCACGCCCGTAGACATTTTCCCCGACATCAACATCCCGGTCATCTCCCTGGTCTGGACCTACAATGGCCTGCAACCTCAGGAGATGGAGCAGCGCATCACCTCCAACGTCGAACGTGGTATCACCGTGCTGGTGAATGACGTTGAGCACATCGAATCGCAATCCTTGTCAGGCATCGCCGTCATCAAGGTTTTCTTTCAACCTGGAGCCAATATTCAGACGGCCCTGGCCCAGGCCGGCGCTATTTCGCAAACCTTTTTGCGGTTCCTCCCGCCCGGAACCACGCCGCCCTTGGTGATCATCTATTCGGCGTCGACCGTCCCGGTCATCCAGATCGGCCTGACCAGCGACACCATGAGCGAGCAGCAGCTTTTCGATTACGGCAACAATTTTATCCGCACGCAGCTCGCGACCGTGCCGGGCGCTGCCACGCCCTTCCCCTACGGCGGCAAGCAGCGCGTCGTCAGCGTCGATATCGATCCAACGGCACTTC
>WNFD01004330.1_pt1 | contig 15070 bp, 14 predicted proteins | sample 5400491 | NCBI WGS metagenome assembly WNFD01 (sample SAMN13153343, study PRJNA577476) | soil metagenome | isolation source: 120 cm saprolite under Douglas fir tree site 2 hole 2 replicate 2 | place: USA:California | collected 2015-04-18
GAGGTGGGGGTGAGCGCGCCCGACTTGCCCACGTTGATCGTGATGGAGACCACACGGGTGGTGGCCTGGCGCGCCGCGAACTTGTAGGCGATGGCCCAGCGCGGGTGGTGCGCGGTGGCCCCGAGGCGGCGCTGCTGCTCGAGGTCGTCCACCTTGACCACCACGCCGTCGGCGTCGTAGCCGAGGCCGTCGCGCTCGGCCTCGATCCGGCGGCAGTAGGCGGAGACCGCGTCCAGGTCGGGCGCGCGCTCGGAGCGCGGGTTCACCCGGAAGCCGCTCTGGCGGAGCGCCTCGAGGCGCTCCCACTGCGAGTGGAAGCCCGGCGGCTCGAGCACGCTCACGTGGTAGAGGAAGATCTCGAGCGGCCGGGCCGCGGTCACCGTCGGGTCCTTCTGGCGCACCGCCCCCGCCGCCGCGTTGCGCGGGTTGGCGAAGACCGGCTGGCCGGCCTCCTCCAGGCCCGCGTTGAGCTTCGCGAACGCCTCGCGCGGCATGTAGACCTCGCCGCGCACCTCCAGGCGGGCGGCGCCCTTGAGCGGCCCGGCCAGAGTGGTCGGGATCGACTTGATCGTGCGCAGGTTCTGGGTGATGTCCTCGCCGACGCGCCCGTCGCCCCGGGTGGCGCCCCTGATGAATCGCCCGCGCTCGTAGAGCAGGGCGACCCCGAGGCCGTCGATCTTGGGCTCGCACACGTAGGCCGGCGCGATGCCGGGCAGGGCCCGCCGGAGCCGCGCCTCGAACTCGAGCAGGTCCTCCTCGGCCATCGCGTTGTCGAGCGAGAGCATGGCCACCAGGTGCTCGACCGGCGCGAACAGCTCGGTCGCCCGCCCGCCCGGCCGCTGCGTCGGGCTGTCCGGGGTGATCAGCTCCGGATGCGCCTCCTCCAGGGCCACCAGCTCCCGCCAGAGGCGGTCGTACTCGGCGTCGGTGACCTCGGGCCGATTCTCGGTGTAGTAGAGGTAGTTGTGGCGGTTGAGCTGCCCCCGCAGCTCCTCGACCCGCGCCGTGATATCGGCCAGGGACCCCATCGCGTTCCCCAGGATAACAATCACCCACCCCCCGCGCCACACAGCCCCCTTCTCCCTCTCCCCTTCGGGCGGCGTGATGAGCAGGAGCAGCTCCGTCTTCTCGATCTTGTGCTCCACCGACCCGAACAGGTAGCCCAGGATTGGGATGCGGCTCAGCAACGGGATGCCGGTCCGGATCCGGGTGCGCTTGTTCTGGATGAGGCCGCCCAGCACCAGCGTCTGGTTGTTCAGCAGCACCACCGAGGTCTCGGCCTCGCGCTTGGTGAAGCGCGGGGAGTTGATCGGCGGCGGCTCGTTCTCGCCGACCTCGTTGACCTCCTGCTTGACGTCGAGGGCCACCGTGCCCTGCTCGCCGATGCGCGGGGTCACGGTCAGGATGATACCCGCGTCGCGGTACTCCACGGTCTGGGTGATCGCGTTGCCGGTGATGCCGCCGGTCGCCACCGGCACCTGCTGGGAGGTGACGATCGGCACCGAGGTCGACACGTTGATCACCGCCTTGCGGTTCTCCGCGGTCATGATCGACGGGTTCGACAGCACGTTCACCCGGTTCTCGCTGGCCAGGGCGTTCAGCGCGGCCAGGAACTTGTCGGCCGCGAACGTGAAGACGTTGAAGCCCACCGGCACCGCGCCCCCGAGCGGGATCAGCGACGACGCGGGGCGGGAGGGCAGCAGGCCGGAGGGCGAGGAGCTCACGTCGAAGCGCCCCGAGCGCACCGCCCACTCGACGCCGAGCTTGGTGTCATCGGTCAGCGTGACCTCGGCGGCCAGCACCTCGATCAGGACCTGGCGCGGCATCCTGTCGAGCTTGCGGATCGTCTCCTCGATCTCCCGCCAGAGCCGCGGGTAGGTGGTGACGATGATCGCGTTGGTGACCTCGTCGGCCACGAAGCGGATCTCGACCGCGAGCGGGGCCCCCTCGCCGGAGACGCCGGGGAATGGGATCAGCCCGCCCGCCGGGCGCGCCGCGGTCGGCAGGAGCGCCGATGAAGAGGGCAAGAGCGGCGGCGGCACCGTGGACGACGGCATCCGGCCCGGGTAGGACCCGGTGAGACCGGAGATACTCGCGGCCCCGGGCGGGGCCTGCTGGGTCCCGGTGATGGCGGGGCCGCGGTCGCCGCGGCCGTAGATGGCGTCGAGGGTGGTCGCGAGATCGCGCGCCTTGGTGTTCTCCGCGAAGTAGATGAACACGCGCTGCCCGCCGTAGAGATCCACGTCGAGCTTCTCGATCAGACGACGGATGGTCTCCATGTCCTGCTTGCGCGCGTGGACCACCAGCGAGTTGGAGCGGCGCTCCGGCACGATCAGCGGCCGGTCCGCCGCCGGGGTGCCGGGGGCCGCCGCCGCGGGAGGCGGAGCGGTGCCGACGGGTGGGACGGGCAGCAGCGGAAGTGGCGGCGGCCCCGGGGCGCCCGGTGCCGAGCCCACGCGCCCGCTCGCGAAGAGCTGGGCCAGGAGCTGGGCCAGCTCCTGGGCGTCGGCGTGCTTGAGCGCGATGATCTGCAGCTCGCTGAGCGCCACCTCCACGTCCACCAGCTTGAGCACTTCGAGGAGCCGGCGCACGTTGGCGGCGGTGTCGGTGAGGATCAGGAGATTCGTCTCGCGATGCGCGGCGAGAGCGCCCTGGGCCGGCACGAAGGGCCGCAGCAGCGCGACCGCGTCCTGGGCGTTGATGAACTGCAGCGGGACGATCTGCGTGACGACCTCGTCCAGCGGGAGGCCGTCGCTCACGTCTCGCCCGACGACGGTCTTCACCGGCGTCTGCGGCGCGCCCTCGCGCGGGATGATCCGGTAGAGGCTGCCGGAGCGCACCGCCGCGAGGCCGTTGACGTCGAGGATGGTGAGCAGCACCGCGAACACCTCGTCGCTCGAGATCTTGCCCACCGTCTGCACCGTGATCTTGCGGCCGCGTGCGGTGGGCGCGAGCACGTAGTTGAAGCCCACGATCTCGGCCGCGGCCTGGATGACGATCTCCACGTCCGCGTTGTCGAAGTTCAGCACGAGCTGCCGGGCGGCCGGGCGCGCCGCCGGCAGCGGGGGTATCTCGGTGCCGCCGCTCGGGGGCGCGGGCGGCGGGACGCCCGCTTCCGGTGGCGCGGGCGCGGCGGCCGTGTCCGGACCGAGTGCCGGTGAGGAGGTCGCGGGTGCGGATGGCGCAGGTAGAGGCGGCGGGGTCGGCAGGATCGCCGCGGGCGGGGTGGGCGCCGGGTCGGTGGTGACCTCGACTCGCGGCCGGCCCGACTCGCCGGGTGGGCCGGCCGCCGTCGGCGCTCCGGGTGGCGCCGCGGCGGAAGCGCAGCCCGCGGCGAGCGCCGGCACCAGGAGCCAGCACGCGGTCCGGCTCCAGGTATTCATCGCCGGTCGGTCTGCGCGGTCGGCACGGGCGACCCTGCCGTCGCGGTGGGGACGGCGGGTGTCGGGGTTGCCGGCGCCACGGGGATAGGCCCCGACGGGGCGGTGGTGCCGGGTGCCGCCACGGTCGTCAGCGGCGTGACCGGTACCGGCGCGGCGGCCGTCGGGGCCGGCCGGGGCTTGGACGGATCGTGCAGCAAGACCTCGACGAGCCCGTCGCCGCGGCCGATCACCACCCGATCCGCGGCGATCGACTCCACGCGGCCGCCGCCCACCGCGTCGCCGATCCCGTAGCTGAAGGTGCGCTTGAGCTGTGGATCCTCCAGGTAGGCTCGACTCTTCGGCCCGTCCATGACCACGCCGTGGAGCAGCGGCTTGGGGCCCGCAGCGACGACCGGCCCGGCCGGCGCTTCGGTCCGGCTCGCGCTGAAGAGGTTCTTCGCCGCGATGACGCCGTAGGCTGCCGCCGATGGAGGCCCGGTCGACCCGGCTGCCGCGGTGCCGGCCACGACCGACCGTGCTGCGCGCAGAGTGGGAGGCGGCGGGAGCGGGTAGGCCGCCAGCAGGTCGCGGACGAGCCCGGCCGTGAGCAGGCAACCCAACAGGCCGAGCGAGGGATTCAGGATGCGGAGCCGGGTCGACATGGACGCCTAGGTCCCAGTGCCTTGGAGCAGATAGCCGGCCACGGTCAGCGTGGTCAGCAGCTCGCGCGGCTGGCCGGGCGCGACCACGCGGATCTTCACGTCCTTCAGGCCGAGGAGCCGATCCGCCCGCTCGAGACGCGCCAGCGCGGCGACGGTGTCCCGGATGCCGCCGACGAAGGTCAGCTCGATGCCGATCTCCTGCAGGCCCTGGTGATCGGCCGGCGGCAGGACCCGCTCGCTCCGAACTTCGACGCCGCCCGGCGGCAGCAGCTCCTTGACCAGCTTCTGCAGCTCGGACGCGGCCAGCGGCGGCGTCGGCCCACGGAGCAGACGAGCCGACTCGGTCTCGAGCCGCTCGGTCACGGCGGCCAGCTCCTCGGCGAGGCGCGGCCGCTGGGCGACCAGCAGCCGGCGCCGCTCGAGCGTGGCCTCGCGCGCGGGCGCCAGGGCCTCCGCGTCGCGGGCGCGCGCCAGCAATGGCTCGACGACGAAGAGATAGCCGCCGACCGCGAGCGCCACCACCGCGCCGGTCCCGACGATCACCCGCTCGCGCACGCTGAGCGTCGCCATCAGCGCGACCCTCTCCCCTCTGAGAGGGCAGGGTGAGGGGGCTTCTCCCAGGCGGCGCGGATGCGGAACTGCTCCTTGCTCTGCGTCTTGGTCACCGGCGAGGTCAGCTCCGCGCGCTCGAGCCGGCTCGAGGCCTCCAGCAGCGGAACCAGCGCGCTGGCCCCGTCGGCCTGCCCGGTCAGCTCGACGCCCTGGCGATCCATGGCGAGCGCCTGCAGCCAGGCGCCCGCGGGCAGCGTCTCGGTCAGCTCGCGCAGGACGGACAGGGCCGGCACGCGGCCCTCCTCGGCGGACACCAGCGCGGCCAGCACGCGCCGCTTCCGCGCCAGCTCCTCGACCAGGCCGTCCACCGCCTTTGCCTCCGGCTCCAGGCGGCGGATCTCCGCGCTCACGCGCCCGAGGTACCGCTCGGTCCGGATGACGTGGACGAGCCCGAGGCTCAGGCCGAGGGCGGCGATGACCGCGACCATGCCCGTGGTGACGAGCTGGCCGCGGGAAGGCACCCAGGGGCGCGCCGGGGCCGGCAGCAAGTTCAGCGCCGGGCTCCGGGTCTCCGCGACGAGGGCCAGCGCGAGCAAGCCCGAGCCCTGGTCGTTCGCGGGCAGCTGGGCGACGAGCGGCAGGGCGGCGGCGCTGTACGGCGGCGTGGCCACGGGAACGCCGAGCGCAGCGGCCAGGTCGGCCCGCCAGGCGGAGGCGTCGCCGTCGGAGAGTCCGGTCACCCAGACCTCATCTGCGCCGCTCCACCGTACGACCGGCAGGCTCCGGCGGATCTCGCGCGCGAGGTCGGCCGGATCAGCCGCGGTCACCTGGCGGCTCGTGAGCAGCGTGCGACCGGCGAGAAAGAGGAGATCGGCGACGTCGTCGTGCCGGTGCGCCCACACCACGTGCCGGGGCGTCAGCGTGCGCGGCAGGAGCGCGGGCAGCGCGTGGCAGGCCACGGTCAGCGCGGCGGGCTGGCGCCTGGCGCCGGCCACCAGCGCCAGCGCGCGCTCCACCGTACGTGCCTCGGCCGCCACCACCAGCACGCGCCGCGGCTCCTCCGCATGGTCCGGTAGCGCGACCCAGTCGAAGCGTGTCTGCTCCGGCGGAAACGGCACGTGCCGCTCGAGGTCGAAGCCGATCATCCGCGCCAGGTCGCCGCCCGCCGCCCGGGGCAGCTCGATGCCCTTCACGACCACGAGCCGGCGATCGAGACCGAGGCGGAGCCGGCCGCCCCCGACCCCGTGGGCGCGCAGCTCCCCGGCAACCGTCGCCGCGGGGTCCTCGGCGCCCTCGACGACCACGTGGACCAGCCGGTCGCGGCCGGTGCGCGCGACGACGGTGAGCCGGCCGTCGCGGAGGAAGATCCCGATTCGCGACGGCATCATGGCTCGATTCCCGGGCGCCAGGTCAGGATCGTCGCCTCGAGGGGCGCGTTCTTCCGGCCCCGCTGGACGATGGCGACCGCGCGGCTTCGAACCGAGCCCCCGACCCACCCCTCGGCCTCGACGCGAAACACGCTGGTGCCCACCGCCAGGCCGCGGCCGGCGAAGCGCCCCGGCACGCTCGGGTAGGGGGTGCGCACGCGTGCCTGCACCACGTCGGCGATCTCGGCGTCGGAGAGGCCGACCGCCCCCAGCACGGGCGGCGAGGCGGTGTTGAGGTTCACCGTGGTCACCGCCGCCGCGGTGACCAGCTCGCCCAGGCCGGGGCGGTCGCCGGCGCCCCAGTAGAGCTCCGGGGTCACGCCCCGGATCTGGAGCAGCTCCGCCGCGTCCTGGAGGTTGGCGTTGCGCGCACGATACGGCACCGGCAGCGCCAGGTAGAACTCGCTCTCGGCGCCGTGCAGGCGATGCGCCTCGTTCGGGTCGCGCCAGTCCTGGAGCGAGTCGCCGATGACGTCGCGCTCGTTCCGGTCGAGGCCGAGCGCTTCGAGCAGGCGATCGAGCCGGTCTGGCCCCGCGGCGTTCAGGCCCAGCCGCGCGCTCTCGTCCGCGAGCCGGTAGGAGAACTCGCCCGGGCCCAGGACCACGCGCGCGCGGGGCAGGGCGGGCAGCCGGGTGGGGGTCGTCTGCCCGGGCAGGGCGCGATAGAAGACGAGCTGGCCCGCCTCGTCGAGCGCGGCCACCTGTGCCGGGGTCGCGATCTCGCGGATGGCCTGCTGCACCGCGGCCTCGACCAGGTGCCGGGCCAGCACGCCGTCGCGGTAGGAGCGGACCATCGACGCCTCGAGGCGGGCCGAGAAGCCGAGCTCGGTCACGATCACCGCCAGCAGGGTCAGCACGAGCAGGACCGCGAGCAGGACGAAGCCGCGGTCGTGCGTCATGGCATGGCCGCGCGGATGGGCACGGTGAGGACTTGCGGCGCGGCATTGCTCGCGGAGTTACGGCCGACGAAGGTGATCTCGACCGCGCGCGGGAGCGTCTCCTCGCGGCTCATGTCCCACGCCTCCTGCCAGGTGCCGGGCTCCTCGCCCAGGTAGCGAAAGCGCACCACAGTTGTCTCGCGGTCCACCAGGACGGGCGCGAGGCGGTCGAGCGCGAGGAGGTTGGGCAGCGCCTGCTGGCGGAGCGCGAGCCCGGTCTCCTCGCTGGAGAGGCTGACCGCCGTGAACGCGATCGGCGCCGCGCCGGGAAACGGGGCCGCGAGCGTGGCGAACGTGACCTGGGCCGGGCGGCCCTCGAAGAGGACGCGCGGCTCCCGCTGCTCGGCGGGGACGAAGCGGTAGGGGAAGGTGCCGTCCAGCGCGCGCTCGAGCAGGACGATCACGCCGCGCGCGTGGTCGATCTGCGCCGCCCGCGCCTCGCCTCGGCTCCACGCGCCCAGCCCCGCGCGCAGCCCGCCGAAGACGATCACCAGCACCGCCGCCGCGATGCTGAGCGCGAGCACCATCTCGATCAGGCTGAAGCCCCTCACCCCAACCCTCTCCCCAGAGGGGAGAGGGCAGGGTGAGGGGTGTCGCCCGGCCCACGCGTGCCTCATCGCCCAGCGCTCTCCGCCACCGTCCGCAAGCTCGCCAGCTCGAGCGTGCGCCCGCGGCCCCAGTGCACCGCCACCGAGAGCGCGTAGAGACGGATCTGCGGGCCCGCGCCGGGCGTCAGCTCCTCGGGCACCGGCACGAGGCTCACGCGGCGCTCCCACTGGAAGCGCCCCTCCTGGCCGGCCTGGGCGCCCTCCTCGACGACCTCGGCGGCGCGCGCGACGCGGTCCGCCACGACCACCGCCTGCTGGTAGTCGTCCGCGAGATGGAGAAGCCGCAGGCCCTGGGAGGAGAGCTGCATGAAGGCGACGATGGCGACGGCCAGGATGGTCAGTGCCACCAGCACCTCGAGCAGCGTGAATCCCCGCGCGCCCCCTCTCCCTCCCGAGGAGGGAGAGGGCCGGGGTGAGGGTGGGCTCATCACGATCCTGACCTCGACGTGTGTACCCGCCCGGTCAGCGGGTCGACCGTGATCACGTATGCACGCGATCCGGGCGTGCCGATGGCGAAGCGCGCGCCCGTCGACATGCCGTGCGGGAGAAAGATGACGGTGGCCGGCGGCGGGTCGGCCGCGATGCGCAGGAGCGGGGAGACGGGCCGCGTCGCCTGCACTCCAGCCTCGCCGGCTTGACCGGTGCGGCGCATGACGAGGGTGTGGGTCTCGTCGTCGACGCGCACCTCCAGGGCCTGCTGGCGGCTCACCGCGTGATCGCGGGCAGAGCGGAGGAAGGCGGCGACGGCGCCGACCTCCGCGCGGGCGCGCACGCCGTCGGCGGTGCGGGCGACGCCGGGGGCGACCACCGCGGCGGCGATGGCCAGGACCGCGAGGACGACCACCAGCTCCATCATGGAGAAGCCCCTCACCATCAGGCCCCTCGCCATTAGACCCCTCACCATTAGACCCCTCACCCTGCCCTCTCCCCACAGGGGAGAGGGATGTGCGGGCGTCACTTCACGTCCCAGGAGGTGATGTCGGCGTTCTCGCCCTCGCCGCCGGGGGCGCCGTCGGCGCCGGTGGTCCAGATGTCGTAGTCGCCGTGGTCGCCCGGGCAGCACTTGTACTGGTAGGGGCGGCCCCAGGGGTCGGACGGCACCGCCGGCTTCTTCAGATACGGCCCATTCCAGGCCGCCAGGTTGGGGTTCTGCACCAGCGCCTGCAGGCCGGCGCCGGCCGCCGGGTAGGTGCCGATGTCGAGCCGGTACTGGTCGAGCGCGGCGCCGAGCAGCTCGATCTGCGCCCGGGCGGTGGCCACCTTGCTCTGGCCCACTCGCCCGAAGAGCCGCGGGCCGACCAGCCCCGCGATGAGCCCGAGGATGATGATCACCACGAGCAGCTCGATGAGGGAGAAGCCGCGTTGATCCCGGAGCAGCCGTTTCAGCGTCATGGTCCGCCTCATATGGGCAGGTCGGTGACGGACAGGATGGCCATCAGCATGGCGACCACGATGAAGCCGACCACCAGGCCCATGACCAGGATGATGCAGGGCTCGGCCAGGGCGATCAGCCGCTTGACGAGCTTGCGCGTGTCCGCCTCGAGCGAGGCCGCGACCTGCAGCAGCGTCTCTTCGAGCCGCCCGGTCTCCTCTCCCACCCGCACCATGTGGACGGCGAGGGCCGGGAACGCGCGCGCCTCGGCCATCGGGTGGGCGAGGCCGGCGCCGCGGCGGACGCCGTCGCCCAGGCTCTCGACCGCGCGGGCCAGCACCTGGTTGCTCAGCATCTCCTTGACGACGGTGAGGGCCGGGATCATCGCGACGCCGCTCTTGAGCAGGGTGCCCAGGATGCGGGTGAAGCGGGCCACGTCGGTCTGTGCGATGACCGTGCCCGCGAGCGGCAGGCGCAGCAGCAGCCGGTCGGCGCCGAGCCGCCCGTGCGGGGTCGCCAGCACCATGCGGCTGCCGAGGACGCCGGCCGCGGCCAGCAGCGCGAGCAGCCACCAGTAGCGCTGGATGAAGCCGCTCGCCTCGAGCAGGATCAGGGTGGGCAGCGGGATCGTGGCGCCCAGATCCTTGAAGATGGCCGCGAACCGTGGGATCACAAACGTCATCAGGAAGACCACCGCGGCCGCGCCCACCCCGGTGAGCAGCACCGGGTAGATCAGGGCGGAGACCAGCGCGTCGCGGAACTCCTGCGACTCCTCGAGGAAGCCGGCGAGCCGGCGCAGGGTGGTCTCGAGCACGCCGCCCTTCTCGCCCGCCCGCACCATGTTGATGTAGAGGCGTGAGAACGGCCGCGGGTGATGCTTGCCGAGCGCGTCGGCCAGGGCGGCGCCGCCCTGCACGCTGCGCAGCACGTCGGCCATGATGGCGCGCAGCCGCGGCGTGGGTGCCAGCTCCGCCTGGATTGCGAGCGCGCGGTCGAGGGGGAGGCCCGCCTCGACCAGGGTGGCGAGCTGCTGGGTGAGCGCCACCAGGTCGCGGCCGGCCACGCGGCCCCGCCCCGTCTCGGGCCAGGCCAGGCCCCGCAGCCGCCGGCGGTGATCCTGCGCGTCGATCGCAATCGGGAAATAGGCATCGCGCTGCAGGCGCTCCACCACCGCGCGCGCGTCCGGTGCCTCCATGACCCCGTCGATGGTCTGCCCCCGACGGTCGGCCGCACGATACGCGAAGACCGTCATGCGTCCTCCGGGGTCACGCGCAAGATCTCCTCCACCGTGGTGAGCCCCGCGCACGCCTTCGCCCACGCGTCCTCGCGCAGCGTCACCATGCCCTGCGCCACCGCGAGCCGCCGGATCTCGCCCGCCGGCGCCTTGCGGACCACGAGGCTCCGGGCCTCCTCGGTGATGCGGAACAGCTCGTAGATGCCGGTGCGCCCGCGGTAGCCGGTGCTGCGGCAGTCGTCGCAGCCCTTGCCGTGGAACAGCTCGACGCCGGCCACGTCGGTCACGCCGAGCGCGAGCAGCGTGGCGGGGTCCGGATGGTCCGCCGCCCGGCAAGCCTGGCAGACGCGCCGGACCAGCCGCTGGGCGAGCACCCCGCTCAGCACCGAGGAGACCAGATACGGTTCGCAGCCCATGTCTTGCAGGCGCGTCACCGCACCCGGTGCGTCGTTGGTGTGGAGCGTCGAGAAGACCAGGTGCCCGGTGAGCGCGGCCTGGATCGCGATCTCCGCCGTCTCCAGATCGCGGATCTCACCGACCATGATCACGTCCGGGTCCTGCCGCACGATGTGCCGGAGGCCGGAGGCGAAGGAGAGCCCGATTTTGGGCCGGACCGGGATCTGGTTGATGCCCTTGAGCTGGTACTCGACCGGGTCCTCGATGGTGATGATCTTGAGGTCGGGCCGGTTGATCTTGTCGAGCGCGGCGTAGAGCGTGGTGGTCTTGCCGGAGCCGGTGGGTCCGGTGACGAGCACGATGCCATGGGGCCGGTGGATCGGCCCCTCGAAGCCGCGGGCCGCCGCCGGCGCGAAGCCGAGCCGGTCGAAGGGCAGGAAGACCGAGGAGCGGTCCAGCAGCCGCATCACGATCGATTCGCCGTGGACGGTGGGCACGGTGGAGACGCGGATGTCCACGCGCCGGCCGCCGGGCGCGGTGACTCGGATGCGCCCGTCCTGGGGCAGGCGGCGCTCTGCGATGTTCATCTCGGCCATGATCTTGATGCGCGAGGTGAGCGCGGCCTGCAGCCGCCGCGGCGGCGCCTCCTGGTCGTAGAGCAACCCGTCCACGCGGTAGCGCACCCGCAGGCTGTCCTCGAAGGGTTCGATGTGGATGTCGGAGGCGTCGGCGGCGAGCGCGCCCTCGATGAGGAGATTCACCAGCCGCACCACCGGCGCTTCGAAGGCCATGTCCCGCAGGTGATCGACGTCGTCCTCGGGGTCGGCGTGGCGGTCGGCCCCGGTGCCCATGCCCTCCACGATCTTCTGGAGCGGGGTGCTGGCTCCGTAGGCGCGCTCGATCGCCTCGAGGATGGCCGCCTCCGAGGCGACGCAGAGCCGGATGGTGAGCGGCAAGGTCTGCTGGAGCTCGTCGAGCAGGAGGGGATCGGTGGGATCGGCGGTCGCGACCGTGACCGTCGTCCCCTCGATCGCAATCGGGCAGGCGACGGACTGGCGCAGATACTGAGGCGACAGCTCCTTGAGCACGGGTGGCGTCGAGGGCAGCTCCTCCGCGGAGAGATAGGGCAGCGCCTGCTGAGCCGCGACCGCCTTCAGCACGTCCTCGACGGTGGCGACGCCCATGGCCACCAGCGCCTGGCCCAACCGCTGCCGGTCCCGGCCGGCCTGCGCCAGCGCTTCCGCGACGACGTCGTCGGTGACGACGCGCGCCTGCACGAGGATCTGGCCGAGACGGAGTGGCTCGACGCTGATTGTCCGCATCGTGCCCGGAGTATCTTCGCTGCCGAAGAGCACCGTCAATTGCCACACTATGTCGACAGTGTGGCGAAAGTGTTGCGGTCGGCTAGGGGCGGCGATCCATCTGGCGTGAGGCCGGCGGGAGGTTGCTGTACGTCAGGGTATCGTCGGGCCCGACGTACCGGTAGATGATCTGGCGAGCTTCGACCGTGGCGGTCGGTCCCGCGAGCCGGAGCACGCGCTCGACATAGGCGCGGGTCTCGGAGAACGGCGGGACGCCCCGGTGGGCATCGACGGCCGCCTGGCCCGCGTTGTATGCCGCGAGCGCCATCCGCACGTTGCCGTGATACCGGTCGAGCAGGTAGCGGAGGTGCCGCACCCCGCCGCCGATGTTCTCCTGGGGGTCGAAGCGGTTGGTAACCCCGAGGGCGGCCGCCGTCTGCGGCATCAATTGCATGAGTCCGCCGGCCCCTTTCGGAGATACCGCCGTCGGGTCGAACGCCGACTCGGTGCGGATCACGGATTCGATCAGCGCCGCGGGGACGCCATGTAGCCGCGAGAGGTTCTGGATGTCGTCGGCATATTCCGCCCACCTTCGCAGAGGGAGCCGCAGCCAGCCCGCGGTCGTGCCGGACGATCCGGGGAAGGCTCGGTAGCGTGGATCGGCTGGCACGTCGGTGAGGTGAACGACCCCTTCGCCGTCGACGAGCCGGAAGGCGCCCGCCGGCGCGGCACGCGGCGTGGCCGCTACCGCCGCGAGCGCAGAGACCAGGAGGATCGGCGTCACGACGCTCGGACGACGGCCCCTACGCATACCGTTGGCACGGTAGCCGAAGACGCCGCCGGCGCGCAAGTTACTGCAGCGTCGACCTACCGCGTCTGCCCCTTGCTCTTCGCGCTCTCCACCAGCGCCACCACCCGGTCGTGGTCCTCGCCCTTGGGCACGAGCTTGAGAAAGCTCTCCCACGCCTTCACCGCCCCCGCATAGTCCTGCTTCTGCTCGAAGAGCACCTGGCCGCGGTAGAGGTAGGCGGGCGCGTACTTGGGGTCGATGGCGAGCGCCTTGTCGATGGTCTCGATCGCGGTGTCGGCGTGGCCCCCGATGGCCACGATGAGGCCCATGTGAGTGAGGGCGTCCACGTTCCTGGCGTCGCGCTTGAGCACCGCCTGGTAGGCGGCGATGGCCTGCGAGTAGTTGCCGTCGAAGAGGCTCTGGCGCGCGGCGTTGAGCATGCCCGCGAGCATCTCGGGGGGGATGGGCTTGCCCGGCTCGAGGCGCACGTTGGGCGGGCCCACCGGCGAGTCGCCCTGAACCGGCAGACGCGAGCCGGGCGGCGTCATGGTCTGGTCCGGCTCCGTGAAGCGGCTGGCGTTGATGCCGATGACGACGCCGAAGATCACCAGCACGACCGCGCCGGCCGCCAGCACGACCGGCTGCCGCGTCCAGGAGACGCGCGCCGGCCCCGCCTCGGCCGCCGCCGCGGCGGGCTTCGCGCGCGGCGCGGGCGCCGGCCCCAGCGCGTCGAGATCCGTGAGCAGCACGGCGGCGCGCGTCTCGTAGCGCTCGCGCAGGCCGTCGTAGTCCGCGTCCGAGAGATGCCCCGCGTCGTGGTCGAACTCGAGCTCGCGCAGGGCGCGGTAGAGCGCGACCTTCTCCTCCTCCAGCTCGAGCCGCCGGTCGTCCCGCGGGCGCTCCGCGCCCGCAATGGCGTCGCCGCCGCGGCCACCCACGAGGGGCCAGAGCACGATCGCGAGCGCGGGGAGCGCCAGGGCGACGATCAGCGTGATCTGCAGGCTGCTCACGGCTCACGCTCCGCCATCTCGCGCCGGATGCGCGCGCGCATCGCCGGGTCCAGCGGTGGAGCCTCGGGGACGGCGGGCCGCCGGCTCCAGCGGCGGACGACGATCAGCACCAGGACGAGCCCCAGCCCCAGGGCCGCGAAGGGCACCACCCACACGAGGAGGTTGAAGCCCTGGCGCGGCGGGGAGAGCAGGATCCAGGTGCCGTACTTCTCGACGAAGTAGGCGCGGACCTGCTCCGGGCTCTCGCCGGCGGCCAGGCGCTCGCGGATGATGTCCTTCATCTGGTGCGCGGTCTCCGAGGGCGAGTCGGCCACCGAGAGGCTCTGGCAGACCACGCAGCGGAGCTGCGAGGCGACCTCGTGCACGGTGTCCTCGCTCACGGGGGCGGCGGCGGCCGGAGTGGCCATGACCAGCACGGCCAGCATCACGACCGCCGCGAGCCCCCTCACGCCTCCTCCGCCAGCAGGCGCTCGATCTGGTCCTTCAGCATCTGGTCGCTCACCGGGCCCACCTGCTTGAAGCGCACGCGGCCCTTCCTGTCGATGAAGTAGGTCTCGGGCACGCCGTAGACGCCGTAGTCCACCGAGACGCGGCCGGCCGGGTCGGGCGCGTTGGGGAAGGTGTGGCCGAACTGGGTGAGGAAGCGCCTGGCCGGCTCGTCCTTGTCCTGGAAGTTGACGCCGACCATCATGAGGCCGCGGTCCTTGTAGGTCTTCCAGGCACGCTCGAGGCTCGGGGCTTCCTCGTAGCAGGCGGGGTAGCACCACGAGGCCCAGAAGTTCACGACCACCACCTGGCCGCGGAGCGCCTCCAGCGACAGCGGCTTGCCGTCGAACGCGGTCAGCTTGAACGAGGAGGCGGGCTTGCCCACGAGCGGCGAGGGGATGTCGCGCGGGTCGGTGCGGAAGCCGTAGGCCAGCAGCACCAGCACCGGGACCACCGCCAGCGGGATCGCCCAGCGCAGGATGCGGGAGCGGCCGCTCATGCCGCCGCGGTCTGGCCCGCGCGCGCCACCGCCGGGGTGCGCCGAGGCTCCGGCACGATGGCCAGGGCCGCACCCAGCGTCAGCAGGAAGCCGCCGATCCAGAGCCACGAGACCATGCGGTTGACCTGGATCTTGATGGTGGCATGCGAGCCGTCGCGGGCGAACTCGCCCAGCACCAGGTAGAGGTCCTCCATGAAGCCCAGGCGATAGTCCACCGCGGCGATTGGGGTCTGCTCCTGCGGGTAGAACTTCTTGGCCGGCGTGAGGACGGTGTAGGGCCCCTTGCGGTGCGAGACGGTGAAGGTGCCGACCACCTTGGCGTGATTCGACTCCTCGACGCCCTGCAGGCCGTCGAAGCGGATGGTGTAGCCGGCCAGCTCCATCGACTCGCCGCGGTTCAGCGTGGCCTCGGTCTGGGTGGACCAGGCCTGCG
>WNFD01003840.1_pt1 | contig 15065 bp, 9 predicted proteins | sample 5400491 | NCBI WGS metagenome assembly WNFD01 (sample SAMN13153343, study PRJNA577476) | soil metagenome | isolation source: 120 cm saprolite under Douglas fir tree site 2 hole 2 replicate 2 | place: USA:California | collected 2015-04-18
TTCGGCTTCTACTCGTCGCCGAGACGGAGAGAAGGCTGACATATCGCAGAGAGACTACGCCGCAACTGACACCACGCGAATTGTGATTCCCGCAAAAGCCTATTCGACCAAAGCTCTCAAGCTGGTCGCGATCTGTTTCTTATTCTCAGGCGCGACCGGTTTGATTTACGAACTGCTTTGGGCGCGCATGCTGGGACTTGTCTTTGGCGTAACGACGCTGGCGATCGGCTTAGTGCTGGCGGCGTTCATGGGCGGCCTGGCGCTGGGCAGCGCCATCGCGGCGAGATTCGCCGCGCGCATCGCGCGTGCCGTGCGGGCATATGCGTTGATCGAAATTGCGATTGGCGTTTATGCGCTGGCTGTACCACTGCTGTTCGGCTTGATCGATCGCGTTTATGCCGCGGCGTGGCCGCATTTTCATCAGGGCCTTTACGGATTTGCCTTCGCGCGATTTGCGCTGGCCGCCATCGTTCTCTTGATTCCCACCGCGTTGATGGGCGCGACGCTCCCAGTGCTGGCAGGCGCGCTGGCGGGCCGAGCCAAGCCACGGGGTACGTCGATCACCACGCTGTACGCTTGCAACCTCACCGGTGCAATCGCCGGCACTATCGCCGCGGGGTTCTTCCTGCTGCCTTCCTTCGGAGTCCGAAAAACGATCTGGATCGCAGCGGCGACGAATGTCGCAATCGGTGTGGTTGCATTTCTGATCGATGCGAGAGCCACCAATCTCGACCCCGTCTTAGACCAGGATGTTGACGAGGAACCAATCTCAACGCCCGCAAGTGTGGCCGCAACCGGCGCAACGTTCTGGCTGACCTGCGCGGTCATCTCGGGGTTTGTCACGATCAGCATGCAAATCGTTTGGTCAAGGGTGCTGGCGATGATCATCGGCTCGAGCACCTACGCGTTCAGCATTGTGCTGGCGCTGTTTCTCGCCGGTCTCGCGCTCGGGGCGTATCTGGTTAGCGCGAGCAGGAATCGCGACTCGCGATCGCTTCGGCACACGGTCTTCGGATTGGAGATTCTCACTGCGGCGGCTCTGTTCATCGGTCTACGCGTCGCCAGCGCCGTGCCTGCTTTGCTCATTAGTATCGGCTTGCGACTCGGCGTCAACTCGTGGACAGGTCTGCTGGCTTTGCAGATCGCCGCGGCCGCGCTGTTGATTCTCGTGCCCGCTACGTTCATGGGGATGGTGATGCCGCTCGTGCTGGCGCGGGCAGGAAGCGCGCGTCTGGTGGGCAAGAGTTATGCGCTGAACACCGTCGGAGCGATCGCCGGCGCGTTGGTCACGGCTTTCCTGCTGATTCCCATCACGAATACGCGATTCACAATTTTCTGCGCCGCCTCGCTGTGTTTGATCGTCGCGGGAATTGCTTACCAACCGCGTCGCGAGCGCGGCGACCTCGCGGTGGTGCGCAGCCTTTCAATCGGCGGGGCCTTCGCCGCAATCATCTTGATGTTTGTTTTCTGGCCGGCGCTCAATCTCAATGCGTTGTCGGTAGGCGCTTACGACAGCTTCGTGCGCGTGCTCGCGAAATCGCGCGGCGACGTTCCCGAAGACGATCGCAATAGCGGGGCAGAGAATCACCAGCTCCTGATGTTCGCCGAAGGCCGCACGGCAACGGTCTCAGTGCGCCGCGATTGGGGCATCACCTCCGTGGCCATCAACGGCCGCACGAACGCTTCGGATGGCGACGACATGCCGACGCAGATTCTCCTGGGCCAACTCGGGGTTCTGGCCGCGCCGCGTCTTGAACACGCGCTGGTCGTCGGATTTGCCACCGGCGTGACTCCGGGGGCAGTCCTGCAATCGCCGATTCAATCAGTTGATTGCGTCGAGATCGAGCCGGCCGCCGTAGCTTCATCAAGTTTCTTCAATCACGTCAACAACCGGCCGCTGGGAGATCCGCGGCTGCATTTGATCGTTGATGACGCGCGCAACTATCTCCGCCTTAACCCGCAGCGCTATGACCTAATCGTCAGCGAGCCGAGCCATCCCTGGGTGCCCGGCGTCGCGAATCTTTTCACGCGCGAATTTTTTGCGCTGGGCCGCGAGCGCCTGACAGATGACGGGGTGTTCGTGCAGTGGGTGCAAATTTATCAGCTCTCGACCGAGAGTTTGCGATCGGTTTTGGCGACTTTTCATGAAGTCTTTCCACACGTGGCTGTGTTTCGCGTGCAGGGCGCAGCGAAGGGAAAGGATTTGATCCTGCTGGGAAGTCGAGCGCCGATTAGCTTCGATCAGATTAATCAGCGATTCAGCGACCAGAGGATTAGCGCGGAGTTGGCGCGCGCGGGCATCAAGAGCCCAGGCGATCTGCCCGCATGGTTCGTGTGCGACGAAACTCAGCTTAGGCCCGCCGTGGCCGGCGCAATCGTCAACACCGACGACAACATGCATGTGGAAACCGTCGCGCCGCGCGAAGCATTTCGGCCGACGATGGAAGAGAATTCAGCTTGGATTGAGAGCCTGAGGCGACAAGCGTCCGGATCAAAACGCTAATTGCCGGGTTCTCCCGATGGACTATCGCAAAGTCCGAAACAAAACCGTGCGGCCGTACTCAGTGAGGGCGAAAGAATATCGAAGCCGTGATCAAGCGTCAACAGTTATTTCCGGCCGCTCCTGGCTGAGTCATCGCGCAGCATACTCGGCAGGTGGCGCAAATAATCCATGGCCCTGACGGCACAGTTTCCAAGCTGAAACGGCAGTCTCGGCAGTTCGTTGAATGGACCATTGAGACCAATCGTCCCTTCGATTGCGTTCGGCCAGTGAGTTCGCAGATTCTTCGGCCTCAGCGCGTACGTAGGCTTGCGCCACAGGTTCTTCATCGGGGTGCTGTGCCGGTGTAGCATCGCGCGCACTTCCCAGGCTTTCAGGACCGCAGGGACCAGCCAACCCGGCAGACGTCTCCTGGCTATTGCTTCAGGAACGCCGTCCAGATCAGCTTCGAGCAGATGATGCGCCAGCATGATCGAGCAAGCGAACCACTCGCGGCGTTTTGGATCCGGGCCCAGGAACAGATCCCAATCAAAGTTTTCCGGACGCGACTCAACTACGACGGCAATGTCGCACAACCACAGCGGGCGCCACCCTCCTTCGCGCAGGAAATGAAAGCACAGAGCCCTGAGATGATCTTCCGGAGCGAGGACTCGCACTTCGGCGTCTTCAATCTTCAGCAATTCCGAACGCGCGTACAGTTCACCCCACGATCGCGTGTCCAATTTGGCGAAGCCTCGATGTAAATCGATCCGATGCTGGTTTGGTTGGTTACTGAGCGCAGCCTGCGCCGCCGCGAACTGTTTTGGATTCACGCACAAATCAATATCGCCATACGGACGCAACCCCGATTCCGGGTAGAGACGCGCGATGGCCCAGCCTTTCACCAGCACAGGATCGATGCCGGCGCGACTGAGCAGCGCCAGAACATTTTGAATGTCGCGCTCATGAATCGCGGATTGAAGAGTATGCAAACGATAGGCTTGCTCTAATTCTTTCGCGACTGAAGCGGTGCGAAGCTTTGATTTGCTTACTCGCTTCCACGCCAGCGCCGCGGCTCCTGAGGCGAGCATGCCCGGGGTGGCGATTTCGAGTTGTGCGGCCGATATTTCAAGCGGTGAAGGGAACTGCCGCCACGAGCCGGCGAGGACAGAAGCGATCATGGTTCCCTTATTGAGAGTCAAACTCATTCCGACTGATTAGCTCCCGCTTGGTCCAAGAAACTCGCCAACTTTCAGATGCATGCCGTTCAGGAGATCGCGCGCACTCAGGCGACGGCCACCCTCGGTCTGCAACTCTGAAACACGCAAAGCCGTGCCATCGCCGCAGGCGATGATTAACCGATCGCCACGGGCTTCGATGATTTGGCCAGGCGGAAAGGCGAGTTGCTCGATCCATTCCGGCGCCGCTTTCCAAATAATCAATCGCTGCGACCTGAAGCTCGTGTAGGCGTTCGGCCACGGCTGAAACCCTTGCACGCGCCGTTCGATTGCGAACGCGTCGGTTGACCAGTCAATCAAACCGTCTTCGCGTTTCAGCAACGGCGCGAGCGTCGCTTCTTCGTCTTGTTGTGGCCGGGCCTGAATACCATCAAAGCGCTTGAGAGTTTCACTCAACAGGTCCGCGCCGATTTCGGCCAGCCGCGTTAGCAATTCCGGCGCGGTTTCGTGCTCGTGGATCTGTGCCGGGTGTTGCAAGAGGATCGGCCCGGCATCCAACTCCTCGACGATCTTCATCGTCGTGACCCCCGTTTCTTTTTCCCCGTTGACGATGGCCCAGTTAACCGGCGCCGCGCCGCGATACTTTGGCAGCAGAGAGAAGTGAACGTTGATACAGCCGTGTCGCGGCGCATTCAGAAACTCGGCCGGCAGAATCTTTCCATAAGCGACAACGATGGCGGCATCGGCGTTGTGCGAGGAGAACAGCGCTTTGGCTTCTTCAGTTTTGATCTTAGCCGGCTGATGCACCGTGAGATTGTGACCAAGGGCGAACTCTTTTACCGGCGATGGGTGCAGTTTATTTCCCCGGCCGGCGGGTTTGTCCGGCTGCGTCCAGACCGCGATGATCTCGTGATCATCGTCGAGCAGGCGCCGCAGAGACGGCACCGCGGATTCCGGCGTGCCCATGAAAACGATGCGCATTCCGGGAATTTACTTTATTGCTATGGTAAAGAGAAAGAGCGGGGGCAAGCCCGCCTTCCTGACCTGAGAGGTTATGAGGCCTTGCTACGCTGAAACCTTGAAGGCCCTTCAAGGTTAAGGAATGACACTCAAGGAGAGAAGCTCATGGTCAGGAAGGTGGGCTTGCCCCCGCTCGCTCGATAGGAATTCCTTCACACGGCAGTGCCTGCTTCCGCTTTCTTACTAGTCGTCGCCCCAAGCTTCGCCGAAGAAAGCTTGGCTTGCATGAACAGCAAGAGGTAATCGTGGCCGCCGGCTTTCGAGTCGGTGCCCGACATGTTGAAGCCGCCAAACGGATGCACGCCAACCAGCGCGCCTGTGCATTTGCGATTGAAGTAGAGATTGCCGACGTGGAACTCGCGGCGCGCCCGTTCGATCTTCGCTTCATCAGTCGAGTAGACCGCACCGGTTAAGCCAAACTGCGTGCCGTTGGCGATCCGCAAAGCATCGTCGTAGTCATTCGCCTTAATCACCGCCAGCACCGGTCCGAAGATTTCTTCCTGCTCGATCGTCGAGCCGGCTTTCACGTCGGCGATGACCGTTGGTTCGATAAAGAAACCCTGCTCGCCGTCTGACCCGCCACCGGCGACCACGCGGCCGCCCTCGGCTTTGCCTTTCTCGACGTAGCCATTGATGGTGGCGAACGCCTTTTCGTTGATGACGGCGCTCATCGTCGTGGAGGTGTCAGTCGGATTGCCAACTTTGATCTTCGCAGTGCGCTCGGCGATCTTTTCGATCATCGGATCATAGACGCGCGCGTCGATGATTGCGCGCGAGCAGGCTGAACACTTCTGCCCCTGGTAGCCGAACGCCGACTGCACGACGCCGGTGGCCGCTTCGTCGAGGTCCGCGTCTTCGGCCACGATAATTGCGTCTTTGCCGCCCATCTCAGCGACCACGCGCTTGATCCAGATTTGGCCGTCGTGGACTTTCGCGGCGCGCTCGTTGATGCGCAAGCCAACTTCCTTCGAGCCGGTGAACGCGACAAAGCGTGTCTGTGGATGATCGACGACGGCGTCGCCGACTTCCGCGCCTGAGCCGGTCATGAAATTCACCACACCCGCGGGCATGCCCGCTTCTTCCAACAGCTCGAAGAACTTGAAAGCGATTGTCGGCGCGTCCGACGAAGGTTTCAAGACTACTGTGTTTCCGGTGACGATCGCTGCCGCAGTCATCCCGGCCATGATCGCCAGCGGAAAATTCCACGGCGGAATCACCGCGCCGACGCCGAGAGGAATGTATTCCAGACGATTCTCTTCGCCCGCAAGTTTGGTCAAAGGCTGCGGCGCGCCGTAATGCAGCATGTCTCGCGCATAGAACTCGAGGAAGTCGATCGCTTCGGCCGTGTCGCCATCGGCTTCGGGCCAGGTTTTCGCAACCTCATAAATCATCCAGGCCGACAGCTCATGCTTGCGCGCGCGCATCAGTTCGGCCACGCGAAAGAGCAACTGTGCGCGTTCTTCCGCCGGAACGCTTTTCCACGTTTCAAAAGTCTTGCTGGCAGTTTCGACGGCGCGATTGGCTAGTTCCTTCGTCGCTTTGTTAAAGCGCCCGACTATCTGTGTGCGATTGGCGGGATTGATGCTGTCAATTTTGCTGTCAGTCGTAATGCGTTCGCCGCCAATCACCAGCGGATACTCCCGGCCGAGCTGGCTGTTCACCTTCTCGAGCGCCGCGAGCATCGCGTTGATGTTGTCCGCGGTGATGAAATCAGTAAGCGGTTCGTTACGAAATTCAGTTGGCATGATTGCTCCAGTTTTAGGTTCAGAGTTCAAGCTTTAGCGCTTGTTAATGAGCAACCTGAAGGTTGAACTCTGAACTTTCAAGAAGGCCAGTCGCCGGCCTTTTGCAATTTCTTGATCTTACGTTTGACGATCTCACGCTTGAGCGGCGTCATTTTGTCGAGAAAGACTATGCCGTCGCAGTGGTCCGTTTCGTGTAGCATGCAACGGGCCGTGAGCTCGGTGCCGTCCAGTTCGAATTCGTTTCCGTTGACGTCGTGGGCGCGGACAATCGCACGCAGGTTGCGCTCGACGCCGAAGTAAATACCTGGGAAGGAAAGACAGCCCTCTTCGCCATTCTGCTTGCCTTCCATGCTGATCACTTCCGGGTTGATCATGACGACGCGCTGCGCCGGATCCTTGCCGCCTGAGCAATCCATCACAAACAGACGCTTCGGCATGCCGACCTGCACCGCTGCAAGCCCGACCCCCGGCGCCGAGTACATCGTCTCGAACATGTTCTCGACGACCTTTTTCAGATCACCGTTAAATTCCGTGACTGGATCAGCCGGCGTCTCGAGAATCGGATTCGGCCAGGTAACTATTTTCAATAAAGACATTCCAAAATCTCAAGTCTCTTAATCAGATTTAGTTCAATAGGATTTTACGATCAACGTTTTGGTTTCGCCAGTTGACCTTATGAGATCGGATTAGCCACAGATTCACACAGATAGACGCTGATCTAAAACCCCAAGAATAATCCGTGCAAATCTGTGTTAATCCGTAGCTGGCCTAGTAGCCTCGCAACTGCTCCCGATAGCCTTCAAAGTTGCGCTTCATCTCGCCCAGACTGTCGCCGCCAAACTTTTCGCGCATTGCGTGAGCCAGAACCAGCGCGACCATAGCTTCGCCAATCACACCGGCCGCGGGCACGACCGTGATGTCTGAGCGTTCGAACGCGGCGCGCTCCTCCTGTTTCGTGTCGATGTCGACTGAGCGCAAGGCGCGACGCAAAGTCGAGATGGGTTTCAGATGACCCCGCACACGAATCTCTTCGCCGTTGGTCACGCCTCCTTCCAATCCGCCGGCGCGATTCGTGGCGCGGATGAATTCCTTCGTCTCGTCGTTGTAGCCGATTTCGTCGTGAACTTCCGAGCCGGGCAGCCCACTGGCCTCCGTGCCCGCGCCAATCGCGACTGCCTTAACCGCCGGAATCGACATCACAGCTTGCGCCAGACGTCCGTCGAGTTTCAAATCCCACGCGGTGTGCGAACCCAGACCCGGCACCACGCCCCGCGCCACGACTTCGAAGATGCCCCCGAGCGTGTCGCCTTCGCTCTTCTTCTGATCGATTAATGCGATCATTTGTTGCTGTAATTCTTTATCACCGCAGCGCAGCGGCGCGTCTTCGGGTATCGTCTTGATTTGATCGAAAGTAAGTTCGAGCGGCTTTCCCGGAATGCCGCCGAGTTGAATCACGTGACTGCGAATCTCCACGCCGAAGTTTGCGAGCAACTGTCTGGCCAGCGCTCCGCAGGCGACGCGCGCCGCCGTCTCGCGCGCCGACGCGCGTTCCAGCACGTCTCGCAGATCGCGCGCATCGTACTTTAATCCGCCGGCAAGATCGGTATGGCCGGGACGCGGGCGTTTGACGCGGCGAGATTTGTCCGGCGCCAGCTCGCGCTCACCGGGGGACATCACATCGTCCCAGTTGGCCCAGTCTTTGTTTTCAATCATCACGGCCAGCGGCGAGCCCAGCGTCAGGCCATGTCGGACACCGCTGATGATCTCTACGCGGTCCTGCTCGATCTTCATCCGCGCGCCGCGGCCATAGCCTTGCTGTCGCCGATGCAATTCGTGATTGATTTGCTCGATGTCGATGGGCAGACCAGCGGGCAGGCCTTCGACTATCGCGACAAGCGCGCGACCATGTGATTCGCCGGCGGTGGTAAACCTGAACATGTCTCTTCCGATTCAACAAAGCGCTCACCGCAGAGACGCAGAGAACGCAGAGGACGCGCAGAGAAATCACTCTCTTAGACCGAGAACCCTTCTCCGAATGCCGTCCTTTAATACGACCACATTGAAATTCATCAGGAGTCCAACGACGAGAATGTCGAGACGATAACCGCATTCGCAACGTATGCCTTTGTATTCAAGAGGTAAGGGCACTTCACGCTGGAACGGAATTCCCCGCAATGCTAGCTCCTGGCAAAGGCATTCCTGATACGCCGACTCTAATAGCCCCGGACCAAGTGCTCGATGAACCGCAATCGCCGCCCCGATAACTCCCTCCGTAATCCTGTTAACGCTTTCTCGTTTCGCTTGAGGATGCATACTTGATCTTCTCTGCGCCACCTCTGCGTTCTCTGCGTCTCTGCGGTGAGTCTGTAAGTTCATGAGCGTAACATCGATTACAAGCGATTCAATGTAAGGATCCTTTACTTATCCAAGATATCTTCCGCAAAGATATTCCCTCTGCCCAGAATCCCCGCCGGATCAAACGCCCGCTTCAATGCAGCCATCTCGCGCAGCTGCTCTTCACTGTAAAGCTCGCGCAGGTATTCGCGCTTCAACTTGCCGATGCCGTGCTCCGCAGAGATCGTACCGCCAACTGCAACCGCGCGGCGAATGAATTTCAGATAGATCTCGCGGGCCCGCGCGGCTTCCAAATCATCGCGCGGCAGGATGTTCACGTGCACATGATTGTCGCCGATGTGACCGAAGATCGTGAAGCGAAGATCGCCGCCGCGCAAACTGTCCTGATAGAACTTAAGCATACCAGCAAATTCTTTATCAGGGACCGCCATGTCGGTCGAAACTTTGCGCTGTCGATAGCGTGCGAACCATTCATTCATCAGCACCGGCAGCGCGTGCCGAAACTCGCGCAGCCTGGCCTGATCCTGTTCGTTCGTCGCAAACCACGACTCGTCCGCGAGCGCGTGATGCCGTTCAAGCAAACCCAGCCATTCGGTCATCAACGGTTCTTCGTTCGCGGCCGTTGTTTCCTGTTCGAAAAAGATCGCGCCGATTCCCGCATCCGGAACGGTTGAATACTTCTGACGGAGGAAGCCGAGCGATTCGGAATCGAAGTATTCAAGCGCGCGAGCGTCAAGAGCTGAGCCCTCCCTCACGGTTGGGCTAGTGCTCCGATTGGCGAGAGATCGTTCCCGCGCTTCGCGCACGAACGCGAGTAAACCCTCTTCTGAATCGAAGAAGACGACACCACTCAGGAATCCTTCAGGCCTTGGCAAGAGCTTAACTTCGACTTCGACGATCACGCCGAGCGTGCCTTCGCTCCCGATGAATAGATCAAGGACGTCCATCTCCGGCGCGACGTAGTAACCCGACGCGTGCTTACGAACTTCGGGCATCCGATACGTTGGCAGCTGAGCTTTGATCTCTCGCCCTGAAGAAAGTGTAATCCTGATCCGACCCTGGGCGTCCGCGTGAAGTTCACCGCGACGAAGATCGACTACCTCACCGGTGGCCAGCGCAACCTTCAGACGCTCTACATACTTTCGCGTCGGGCCGTATTTGAAAGTGCGCGAGCCGGAAGCGTTGGTCGCAACCGTGCCCCCCAAAAAGCAACTGCGTTCGGTCGGATCAGGCGGATAGAGTAAGCCTTCAGCCTCAACCGCCCGTTGTAAGTCACGCAGGATCACGCCGGCTTCCGCGATCGCCCGACCCCCGCCCCGCTTGTCGTGAGTGATTTGTTTTATATGATTTAGCTTGTCAGTGGCGATGACGATGCCGCCGAATGGAACCCGGCCGGCAACGGTGCCGGTGCCGGCGCCGGAGACGGTGACAGGGGTGCGATCCTTCGACGCTTTTGAGAGGACGTCCGCAATGTCTTCCGCACTCTCAGGAAACACCACGCGCGCGGCATTCCCGCCGCGCAGGTAACTGGCGTCGGAAAGGAAGTCTTGAATCTCGTCCGGTTGTGTCTTGGTCAGCATCAGTTGAACCACAGAGGACACAGAGGAAAACATAACGAAAAAGGGTAAAGCCTTTAGGATTCACTTCAAGTATCCATTCTTGTCTGCTTTCAATTCTCTGTTTTTCTCTGTGGCCTCTGTGGTTAATTCTCGTTCATGCTACCACCAGCTCGCGCTCGCGCAGATACTTGATCCGGTCGCGTAACTCCGCCGCCTTTTCGAACTCAAACCTCTTCGCGTGCTCGCGCATCTCAAACTCACTCTGCTTGATTTTCTCCCCAAGTTCTTCGGCGCTGTAACCATCGACCTCTTCAAGCTCCAAAGGCACTTTGAAATAGTCGGCCTCGGAGGCGGTTACCAATGTCGACTCGATTGGTTTGATGATCGTCATCGGCGTGATGCCGTGCTCGCGGTTATAGACTTCCTGCAAGGCGCGCCGGCGACGCGTTTCATCGATCGCGCGCTTCATCGAGTCGGTCACGCGATCGGCATACAGAATCGCTTTGCCGCTACTGTTGCGCGCGGCCCGGCCAATCGTTTGAATCAGAGAAGACTCGGAACGCAGGAAGCCTTCCTTGTCGGCGTCGAGGATCGCGACCAGCGAAACTTCCGGCAAATCCAAACCTTCGCGCAGCAGATTTATTCCAACCAGCACGTCGAACTCTCCGCGGCGCAGGTCGCGGAGAATCTTAATGCGGTCGAGCGTGACGATGTCCGAATGAAGGTAGCGCACGCGGACGTCGAGTTCGGTAAAGTACTCGGTCAAGTCCTCTGCCATCTTCTTCGTCAGCGTGGTAACCAGCACGCGTTCTTTGCGCGCAGCGCGTGCCCGGCATTCGCCGAGCAGGTGATCGATTTGACCTTTGACCGGCATCACCTCGACTTCCGGATCCATCAAGCCCGTCGGACGAATAATCTGTTCGATGATTTCGCCGCTCGATTTAGTCAGCTCGTAAGGTCCCGGAGTCGCGGAAACATAAATCCTCTGAACGACGCGCTCTTCAAACTCGTCGAAATTCAGCGGCCGATTATCGAGTGCCGACGGCAGGCGGAATCCGTACTCAACCAGCGTGCGTTTGCGCGATTGATCGCCAAAAAACATGCCGCGCACTTGCGGAATAGTCTGATGCGATTCATCAATGACGACCAAAGTGTCGCGCGGCAGGTAATCGAGCAGCGTCGGCGGCGGTTCGCCCGGTTTCTTGCCGGTCAGATGACGCGAGTAATTCTCGATGCCTCGACAGAAGCCCATCTCTTTCATCATCTCCATGTCGAACATCGTGCGCTGATGCAGGCGCTGCGCTTCGACCAGCTTGCCTTCCTCGATCAGCTTCGGCTCCCACCACTCCAGTTCCTGCTTGATCGATTTGATGGCGCGCTTGAGCGTGCTGCGCGGCATTACGTAATGCGACTTGGGATAGATCGGCACGCGCGCGGTGTGCTTTTGGATAACTTCGCCAAGCAGCGGATCGATGGTCGAGATGGAATCAATCTCATCGCCCCAGAGCTCTATCCGATAGGCCTCGTCCTGATAACTCGGATAGATTTCGACCACGTCCCCGCGAACGCGAAAGCTGCCGCGTTTGAAGTCGATGTCATTGCGCTCGTACTGCAACTCGACCAAACGTTGGAGCAGGGTGTCGCGCGCGATCTTCATACCCGGCTCGAGGAAAACCAGCATGCCGTAGTATGCGTCCGGATCGCCGAGACCATAGATGCACGACACGCTGGCGACGACGATTACGTCGCGACGCTCAAACAACGCGCGCGTCGCCGACATGCGCAGGCGATCGATCTCTTCGTTGACGATCGCGTCTTTTTCGATGTAGGTGTCTGAAGCGGGAACGTACGCTTCCGGCTGGTAATAGTCGTAGTAAGAAACGAAATACTCGACGGAGTTTTCGGGAAACAGCGACTTGAATTCCTGATACAGTTGCGCGGCGAGCGTCTTATTATGAGCGATCACCAGCGTCGGCCGTTGCGTGCGATCGATGACGCTGGCGACAGTGAATGTCTTGCCGCTGCCGGTGATTCCGAGCAGAACCTGATCCCTGGTTCCGTCAGACAGGCCGCGAATCAAAGCATCGATCGCCTGTGGCTGGTCGCCACACGGCTGATAGGACGATTGAAGCCGAAAGGGCATAACCAACCATAGTAAATCGTAAACGGTCAATCGTAAATCGGCGAAGACCGAAGATAGTGGGGAAGTTTTACCCCACTATCAGACTGAATTAACGCAAAAAGCGCAGAGCCTGTGAAGCTCTGCGCTCTTGCTAACGCAAACACTGCGGGCGCTTCTTTACGCCATCGACGGCGCGTCGGCGGGCGTCTGGCTGGTGATTTGGTAAATCGCTTCCATCACTGCCGATCGTACTTCGGGCGGCAGCGATCCACGCACAGCCATGCGGCGAAATGCCGGAAGAATATCCGGCTGGCCGCTGAGCGCCACGAGTTTAACGACCGCGAGTCGGACTTCCATGTTTGGATGGTCTTCAATCGCACGCATCAGCGGCTGCACCTCACCGGCCTTGGACATCAGGAATAGCAGCGAGAAAGCGTCGTAGGTTTTGTCGCGGCTCTCCCCGGTAAGATTCCTGATCGCTTCCTGAGCTAATCCTGAAGAGGCTATAGCCGCGCCAATCTTGCGACGGCGCGCGGGGGTGGCTTCGCGCAACGCGCGAGTGAAGGCCGCCGCGCGATCGTCCTGAGAATTGAATAGAGCGCGGGCCGCGTTACTGCGCACTTCCACGGATTGATCGTCAAACGCCGTGTTGATATGGCGGAGGGCATCTTCGCCGCCAAAACGGGCTAATTCAAGGACGGCAGCCGCGCGTTCGGCCGCTTTGTCGCTGCCAAGCTGGCTCAGCGTCGCCGCCGGGACAGCGCTTGGCGCCCTCTCCGCTTCCGGCACGCTGACGGCATGAAACTCTCCGCCTGAATCATCCTGCATTAATCCGGCAAGACTTTCGTGCGACGGATGCTGATCAGCCGAAACTGCGGGCTGGCTCTCAATACTGACGTCAAACCACTCGACAATTTCGTTAACCTTGCCGCTAACGTCGCGAGCCGGCGGCTCCCGGACTTCCGACCGCTCAATTTCAAGAGGATATGTCTCCGTCTGGCTGTGCACATTTTCGGGACGATGTGAGCCGACCTCGACTTGACGACGCGCTTCATCTTCAGCGCGAATCTTGGCCTCGACTTCAGCGCGAATCCGCGCCTCCATCTCAGCGCGCTGACGAACTTCGTCCGCAGCCTTCAGTCTCGCTTCTTCTTCCGCCCTTAGTTTCGCCTCCGTTTGGACGTGGCGAAGCGCCTCTTCTTCAGCGCGGCGGCGTGCGGCTTCCTCGGCCTGGCGTTTGCTTTCGGCTTCGGCGTGCTGGCGTGCCGCTTCTTCAGCGCGACGTTGCGCTTCCAGGGCAGCCATTCGACTAGCCTCTTCTTCAGCGCGTCGGCGAGCCTCTTCTTCGGCCTGACGCCGGGCCTCGTCTTCGACTTTGCGGCGTCCTTCGGCTTCCGCGCGCATTTGCGCTTCAATTTGAGCGCGCAAGCGTGCTTCGTCTTCCGCCCGACGCAGGGCGCTCGCCTCTGCGTGACGGCGAGCTTCGTCTTCCGCCCGACGCTGGGCGGCGTGCTCGGTCAGCATTCGCGCGTCTTCAGCAGACCTGCGACGGGCGTCTTCGCGCGCCTGCACCCGGGCGATCTCGACCTCGACGGCGTGGAATCTCATCTCGGCATGCCGGCGCAATTCATCTTCCTGCGCGCGCTTCCGGGCCTCGGCTTCCAAAAGGCGACGCTGTTCTTCGGCGTAGACCCGCGCTTGCTCCTCTTCCGCATGTCGTCGCTTTTCCAGTTCCGCGCGGTGCGCTTCTTCGGCAGCGCGCAGCCGAGCTTCAACGTCAGCGCGGCGCGCATCTTCCATGGCCCGCATGCGCTTCAATTCTTCTTCGGCGCGCGCGAGTTCCTGCTCCGCGATCCGGCCGCGACTCTCTTCCTCGGCCTGTTCGCGAGCTTCGGCGGCGATTCTCTGTTTCTCGTGTTCCGCACGCTGACGTGAACTCTCGGCTTCCGCCTGGCTCCGACGCTCATGCTCGAAGCGCAACGCATTTTCAGCCGCCAGTCTCCCTGCCTCGAACTCCGCCCGGCGGGTTTGCTCTTCCGCTTTCAAACGAATCAGCTCGGCTTCCAACTGCTTGATCTCTTCGCTGGCGAGGCTGGCCGGAGAGTCATCTTCGTCAACCGGCTTGGCCGAAGCGATCGGGGCCGCGACAACATCCGGCGTCTTTAGTTCAGCAGGCGCCGGCGCTATCGGTGCCGGTGCGATTGGCGCCGGCGGTTGCTGCTCGTTCTTGAGAATCTGTAGCAGCTCTGCTTTGTGCGCGGCTAGGGCGCTGCGCAGCTCCGGTGTAATGGCGCCTTTTGGCGCATCAATGACCAGGCGATCGTCGCCCGAGGTTCTTACCTCGACGCCTTTTTTGCGGAGCTCGGAAAGCAAATTGCGGGCTGTCATAGTTCGATCACCTCGCGGTCGGGTTTGATTTGTGCCGCGGAAAGTTGCGGAGCCGGCGAGGCGGCAGAGACGTCCGGCGCCGCCGAGCTGTCAGCGGGGCCAGCCGTGGCGCACGCGTCGATCGCGTGCTTGATCAAAGTTCGCGGCACTTTGCGATCGGTCTCTGTCTGCATCAGCGAATTCAAGGGGCCAATGGCGGTTGGGTCGCGGAGGTCCATC
>WNFD01004187.1_pt1 | contig 15065 bp, 12 predicted proteins | sample 5400491 | NCBI WGS metagenome assembly WNFD01 (sample SAMN13153343, study PRJNA577476) | soil metagenome | isolation source: 120 cm saprolite under Douglas fir tree site 2 hole 2 replicate 2 | place: USA:California | collected 2015-04-18
CGGAATCCTCTCGTTCTTTTTCCATGGCAGCTTCCGCCTGCTGCGTCGCGGCGAGTTCCCGCTCATGCTGCTCAAGCAGTGACATCAGCCGCCGCCGCGCTGCGTGCGCGGCGCGGAACCGTTCCGTCAGCGCCTTGTCCGGCAGCTCCGCGCGGGCACGATCGGCTGCTGCCTCGGTCCTCTCGGCCTCGTCCCGCTGCTTCCCGCGCTCGGTGATGATCGCCTCGGCCTGGGTGATCCGGGCTGCGAGGCCAGTGATCCCCGGGGGCATCCGGAGGGCCGCTAGCAGGGCAGACTCGTCGGATGCGTCGCGGGCTCGCCGCTGCGCCTGCTGCGCTTGTTCCCCCAGCGCGGCCAGGGCCGCCAGCTGGCCTTCGACGATGCCGGTCAGCCTGGCCAGCTCATCGACCCGGGCGGCGGCGAGCGTCTCCGCCTCCGCGGTGGCGTCAGCGAGTTCCTGCCGTGCTTGCTCCGCGATCTGCTTCCTGTCGGCGGCGCGCTTGGCGCGCTCGCGGGCGCGCTGTCCGATCTCCTCATACACGCCGAAGGCCAGCAGCTCGACCAGCAGGTCCTGCCGCTTCACCGCGTTCGCCTGAAGGAACTCAGAGAACTTGCCCTGGGGCAGGAGCACGGACTGGGTGAAGTGGTCGTAGCTGAGCCCGAGCAGGCCCCTCACGCCGGACGAGACCTCATCGGGACCCTCCGCGATCTGCTCGATGCTCGCCGCCAGGATCTCCGCCAGCGGCGCATCCGGGCCGACGGACGGGTCGAGGCGCTCGAGCCTGGCCTCTTTCGTGTGCACCCGGCCCTTCGCGTCCCTGGTCAGGAGGCGCTCGGCCACGTAGCGGCGGGCCGCTGTCTCGAATACCAGGCACACGCGGCACGAGTTCGCCGAGGGCGCGAGGGCGTGGGCGATGACGTTCTCCTTGCCCCAGCGGGGAACCGTGCCGTACAGGGCGAAGCACAATCCGTCGATCAGGGTGCTCTTGCCTGATCCGGTAGGGCCGACAAGCGCGAAGAAGTCCACGTCGGAGAAGTCAGCATCGACGGGCTGGCGGTAGGAGCCGAATCCGTCGAGTAGCAGCCGCAACGGTCGCATCACGCCTCCCCGGCCGTCGCGGACGCGGCATCGCCGGTCCCTGTGGCCTGGTCGAGCAGCTCGGTGAACATACTCAGCACCCGAGGGTCACGTATGTTCTGCCTGTCGAGGTAATCGCCGAACAGCTGCCGCGGCGTGCGGCCCGCCCGCCCTGGCCGCGTCCCGTCTCGTGTGCCGGGCCCGGGCCGGAATGCCTCATCGAGCCGCACCTCAAGGGCGCTGGGCAGCTTCTTCCTGACCAGCTCGCCCAGCCCCGCACGGGCCTGCTCGGCGAGCACGACCCGCAGGTAGGCATCACCTGCCTGCTCGCCCGCCTCTATGACCTCCTCCAGCGTGCCGCGCAGCGTGCGCAGCGGCCGGCCGCCGGTGACCGGAACCGGCCTGACATCCGCCCGGATATCTGGGGCGGCGGTGACGACAAGCGCCGCGGCCTCGTTCGCCTCCTCACCGAAGTCGATCGCAAGCGGGGAGCCGGAGTAGAAGATCGGGCACGGACCATCGATCTCCTGCTGGCGGTGCAGGTGGCCGAGCGCGACGTAGTGCGCGCTCGGCGGGAACAGGGACGCCGGCAGCTCGTAGTCGAAGGTGGTCTGCACGTCGCGCTCGCCGCCGCCGCGACGGCCGCCGAGCAGCGTCGCGTGCGTCATGACGATGTTGACGCCGTCTGGGGTGAATTCTCTGGTGAGGAGCGCCGCGATGGCCGCGACCCTGCGAGCGTAGTCGAGGGCGTGCTCAGCGGTCTCGTGCAGCAGCACCTCGGCGGCGCGGACGGCGTACCTGTGCGAGAGGAAGGGCAGCGCCGCGACGCGGGCCGTCTCGCCGCCGCGGGTGCGAAGCTTCAGCGCGCCGCCGGCCTCTGGCCGCTTCGGCGCGCCGAGCACGTGCAGTCCAAGCTCGCCGAGCACCGGCCGGTAGACCGCGTCGAGCAGGGCCTGATTGTCATGATTCCCCGCGATCGCCACGACGTGGCGGCCGTCGGCGCGAAGCGCGAGCAGGGTGCGCATCACCAGTCCCTGGGCCCTGGGACCCGGCGCTCCGGTGTCGAAGAGATCACCCGCTATGAGCACCAGGTCTACGTCCTCGGCACGGGCAGTCGCCACGATGCTGCCGAGAACGGCGGCGTGCTCGTCATGCCGGTCCCGCCCCTTGAGGACCTTGCCGACGTGCCAGTCGCTTGTATGCAAGATCTTCATCTCATGTGGTCCTTACGGCCCGGTCAGAACGGGGGGATGTCGCGGTCGGCGCCTGGGATGGTGGCGAACGGGTCGGCGGGAACCGCGGGGCCGGTGTCCCTGCCCGACCAGGTGCCCTTCTCGCTCGGGCGGGTCGCCCAGGCAGGGAAAGGGAAATCCACGGCGAGCGGCACCGGGATGTCCGGCTGGGCGACGAACATCGTGCCTGGCTTGGCCAGCGTGGCGCGCTGCCGCTGAGTCGGCGGCAGGTACCCGTACTCCGGGCGCTCGGCCTCGGCGGCGTCGAGCCGCCCGGCGACGCGGATCGAGCAGTTCGCCAGGATGCGCCGCTCTACCTCGCTCGCGGTCTGCTGCGCACCGATGAGGATGACCCCGAGCGACCGGCCGCGCTCGGCGACATCGAGCAGTATCTGCTTGATCGGGCTGTCGCCCTCGCGCGGCGCGTACTTGTTGAGCTCGTCGAGCACGACGAACATCAGCGGGCGTGCGGTGCCCTGCTTCTCCTTGCGGGCGAACTCGCGCCGCAGCGTGACGCCGACCACGAATCGCTGCGCGCGGTCGGGCAGGTTGTGCAGGTCGACGACGGTCACCTGCGCTCTCGACGTCGTGATCGACCGCTCGCCGCGGTGGCCCAGGTCCCCGCGGATGATCACCGAAAGCGCGCGGACCGCCGAGCGCAGCCGCCGCATGAACGCGTTCACGCTGCCGGTGGCGGTGCTCCCCGTGACCCAGGACCCGCGCAGCCTGTCGTCACCGAGCTCGGCCTCGAGCAGGTCAACCAGGTCACCGAAGGTGCGGATCACCCCACTAGCCTGGGGGGACGACGCTTCGCGCCCCCCAAGACCCCCCGCGGTGCTGGCCTGGGGGGACGACCCCCCAAGACCCCCCGCGGTCGCGTTAGCCGGGTCGGTGTTGCCGATGCGGACGGCCCCGTCGTCCCCCGCGGGGAGGGCGTCGCGGCGCAGCCGGGCGGCGACCTGCCCGATCAGCATCGTGTACTGCGCCCGCTCGTCCTCGGCGTCAGCGAAGGCAAACGACAGGAGCTCCTGCTCGCAGAACTCCGCCAGCGTCCAGTAGAACGGGCTGACAGCCCTGTCGCGGGCGGTGACGTCCGGGGTCCCCGACGGATCTCCCTGCCGGGGCGGCGCGAAGACCCGCACGTTGCCGAACGGGGCCGCGGGCAGCCCGAGCGCGCTGTAGCGGGCGCGCTGCGCGGGGGTAAGCCTGCTGTTCGCGTAGTCGAGGAAGAGCAGATCCTCGCCCTTGACGCTGAAGATGAGCGCCCTCGTGTTGTGCGCCTCGCCCGCGAGCACGCCGCAGTTGGTGATCGAGTGCAGCAGGAACGTCGCGAACGAGGTCTTGGTCGCGATGCCTGACACCCCGGAGATCGACACGTGCGCGCCGCGCGTGCCGTCGACGAACTCGAAGTTGATGAAAACCGGCTGCCCGTCCCTGCCGAACCCGACGGGCACCTTGGCGGTGCCCATCTCGTCGAAATACAGCGCGCTGTCACGCTGCCGCCCGGTCGCGCGCAGCACGGCGGCGCCGGGAAGCGGCGGCACGAACACCTCCGGCTCGACCCGGGTCACGGCGACCTCGGCGACCTCGCTGACCTCGGCTGGAAGCACGCCCTGCTCGATGAGAAAGACATCCGACGCGAACCGGGCACCCTCGTGCACCGCCTCCACGTTCGTCACCACGCCGCCGATCTGCACGGCAGGCCGCCCCGGCAGCTCCCTGCGCGTGACAACCACATCATCGAGCTGCAGGTACTGTCCCGCGGCTATCCCCACAGAGAACTGCAGCGGCGTCGCGGGCACCGTCCCCACGACCAGCCCGACCATCCCGTCGGGGGCATCCCCCGGCCCGTCGAGACCGGCAGTCACACGGCCGTCACCAGGCTCCGACATGCCGGCCACCCGACCCCCTCACCGACAACTACTCGATGGTGGGACCCTACCGGCAGACCCCCTCGCTCACGGGGACCTTGACCCGGTCAGACCGGTGTCGCCGCGCCTAAGCCCCCTGCGTCCGCCTGGACTGCCACCGCGCTTCCGTTCGGTATAGAACTGCACTTTCTGTCAACCGAACGGATGACACGGGGTGTAGCCGGGCGGCCGGCCCGGGCGCACCGTCCGGGCGGGATGATCGGTGCATGTCGCAAACACTGGCCATGGACGGCACCGCGGTGCGTGTCAGGGGGCTGCGCAAGCGGTACGGGCGCGTCGACGCGGTCCGGGGCATCGATCTTGACATAGGCCGCGGCGAGGTCTTCGCGCTGCTCGGACCGAACGGGGCAGGCAAGACGACCACCGTGGAGATCCTGGAGGGTTACCGGGCCAGGGACGACGGGGAGGTCAGCGTGCTCGGCGCTGACCCGGGGGGCGGCGGGCGCCGGTGGCGGTCGCGGATCGGCATCGTGCTGCAGTCAGGCGCCGACGCTTCCGAGCTGACGGTCAGCGAGCTGATCAGGCACTTCGCTGGCTTCTATCCCCGTCCCCGTGATCCTGGCGAGGTGATCGAGGCAGTCGGCCTCGCGGACAAGGCGCGGTCACGACTGCGCCATCTGTCCGGTGGCCAGCGCCGCCGGGTGGATGTCGCGCTCGGCATTCTCGGCAATCCGGAGCTGCTCTTTCTCGACGAGCCGACGACCGGGTTCGATCCGGCGGCGCGGCGGCAGTTCTGGGAGCTGATCAGGAGCCTGCCGGGCGACGGGACGACGATCCTGCTGACGACGCACTACCTGGACGAGGCCGAGGCGCTCGCCGACCGGGTCGCGGTGATCGCGGACGGCCGGATCCGCGCGACCGGCACCCCGGCCGACCTCGGGGGCCGGTCGGGGGCCACGGCCACGGTGAGCTGGCACGCCGAGGATGGCTGGCGCAGCCTGCGGACAGACACGCCGACCAGGGCGGTAGCCGAGCTTGCCGAGCGCTACCGGGGCGAGATCCCCGGCCTCGTCGTGACCCGGCCGTCGCTCGAAGACATTTATCTCGAGATGATCGGAGCGAACCAGTGAACACGGTCACGCCGGCCGTCGCCCCGGCGGCGCCTGCCACGCTACGGCTGCCTTCCCCGGCCCGGCTCGGCCTCGCGCGCGGCGGACTGGAGATCAAGTCGTTCTTCCGGCAGCGGGAAGCCGTTGTCTTCACGTTCTCGCTGCCGGTGATCCTGCTGCTCATCTTCGGCGAGATCTTCCACGGGAAGGTCGATCACACCAATGTCGACTTCCGGCAGTATTTCGCCGCGGGCATCATCGCCAGCGGCATCATGTCCTCGACATTCGTCAGCCTCGGCATCGCGATAGCCCTGGAGCGCGACGACGGCACGCTGAAGCGGCTGGCCGGCACCCCGATGCCCAAGGCCGCGTATTTCATCGGCAAGGCCATCTCGGCGCTGGTCATCTCGGTGGCCGAGGTCGCGATCCTGCTCGCGTTCGGCGTCGCCTTCTTCGGGCTGCACCTTCCGGCTACGCCTGGCCGGTGGTTTACGTTCGGCTGGGTGCTTGTGCTCGGCGTCGCGACGTGCGCGCTGCTCGGCATCGCGGTCAGCAGCCTGGCCGGGGGGGCGCGCAGCGCGCCTGCCGTGCTCAACCTGCCTTACCTCGTGCTCTCCTTCATCTCCGGCGTGTACTTCGTCTTCACCAGCCTGCCGAAGGGGCTGCAGCAGGTCGCCGCGATCTTCCCGCTGAAGTGGCTGTGCCAGGGCCTGCGCTCGGCCTTCCTGCCGGAAAGCCTGCTGGCCGCCGAGCCCGCGCACTCCTGGGAACAAGGAAGGATCGCGCTGGTGCTCGGGGCATGGTTCGTCGGAAGCTTGGTGCTATGCGTAAGGACTTTCCGCTGGCAGGCGCGGGACAGCGGTTGACTACGGGCGCGACGGCCGGAAACGCGCGGGACGCGGTGCCGGATCCCGGGCGGTTCCGGTGGGATGCGTACTACGCCGTGATCCTGGCGTCCGTGCTCGCGGTGCTCGCCACCGCCCGGATCGGCACGGCGGACCGGGCAGCGGGCCTGGCGGCGGCAGCGGCCATGGCGCCGTGGTATGTCTTCGTCGGCCGCCCGGTGATGCACGTCGATGACTACACGGAGGACTCCAGGCGGGGGCTGGTGTACCTCGCGGGGGCGATCGCGGCGTTCGCCGTGGCGGTGCGCCAGGACCCCACCTGCTGGTTCCTGGCCGCCGCCCTGTGCCCACAGTGCTTCATGGTGGCGCGATCCCGCCGGGCCATGGCCGCGGTCATCACGCTCAACATCATGGCCGCCGGGCTCACGATCTCCCGGTCGCCCGACCTGTCCGGCACAATGGCCGCCCTCGCGATCGCGACCTTCGGCATCGGGTTCTCCATGGCGTACACCGGCTGGGTACGCCGGATCGTCGACCAGAGCACGGAGCGGGCGGCACTGATCGAGCAGCTTGAGTCGACCCGGGCCGAGCTGGCCAGGGCGAACCGCGAGGCTGGCATGCTGGCTGAGCGGCAGCGGCTGGCCGCTGACATCCACGACACGCTCGCGCAGGGCTTCACCAGCATCGTCATGCTGATCCAGGCCGCCGAATCGGAGCTAGCCGACAATCCGGCCGAGGCCCGGCGGTACCTTCAGCTCGCCGCGAGGACCGGAAGGGAGAGCCTGGCGGAGACACGCGCGGTCGTCGCCGCCCTGACACCTTCGCATCTGCAATCGGGAACGCTCGACGGTGCGCTTGGCCGGCTCGCGGACACGGCGGGTGCCGAGCTGGGGATCACCGCCAGCTTCGGCATCTCCGGCCCGTCGCGGCCGCTGCCCACCGGAACCGAGGTAATGCTGCTGCGGGTGTGCCAGGAGGCATTGTCCAACGTGCGCAAGCACGCCCGCGCGGGCGAGGCGGCGGTCCGGCTGACCTACGCCGACGGCGCGGTGCGGCTGGAGGTGACCGACGACGGTGCCGGGTTCGAGCCGGACGCGGTGAACGGCGGTTACGGCCTGCGGGGCATGCGCGGCCGGGTCGGCGAGGCGGGCGGCAGGCTCACGGTATGCAGCGCGCCCGGCAAGGGCACCTCGGTCACCGTCGAGGTGCCGTCGTGAGCCCGGCCGCTCGCGAAGAGGGCGGCGCGGGCGGAGAAGCGGGCGCGATCCGCGTGCTGCTTGCCGACGATCACCCCGTGGTCAGGGAGGGACTGCGCGGGATGCTGTCGGCCGAGCCAGGCATCGATGTGGTCGGCGAGGCCGCGTCGGGAAACGAGGCGGTCACGCTGGCGCGGACACGCCGGCCCGATGTGGTCCTGATGGACCTGCGGATGCCCGGCGGTGACGGGGTAGCGGCAATCGCGCGCATCACCGGTGAGCTGCCGCGCACCCGGGTCGTCGTGCTGACCACCTACGATACCGACGCCGACATCCTGCGGGCCGTCGAGGCCGGCGCGGCCGGTTACCTGCTCAAGGACACGCCACGGGCCGACCTCGCGAACGCGATCCGCGCCGCGAGCAGGGGCGAGACCGTGCTCACCCCGTCGGTCGCCGGCCGGCTCGTCACCCGGCTGCGCGGTCCGCAGCCGGACCTGCTGTCGGCCAGGGAGACCGAGGTGATCGCCCTGGTGGCACGCGGCCACACCAACGCGGAGATCGGCCGCGCGCTGTTCATCAGCGAGGCCACGGTGAAGACGCACCTGCTCCGGGCCTTCACTAAGCTCGGCGTTTCGGACCGGACGGCGGCGGTGACGAAGGCTATCGAGACGGGGGCACTGCCCGCCCCTGGCCGTTAGGCAGGAAGAGGATGCGATCGCGGGACGGAACGGGGAGTATAGAAGCCGTGACGATACGCGACAATGACGCCTTGTGGCGGAGGTTCGGCAATGCCCTGCAACGGGCCGAGGCCGGGCAGGGCGCAGCGGGCAGCTATCCGATGCTGGCCTCGGCATACCCGTTGTTCATAGCCGTTGAGCAGGCGGGAAGCCGCTGGCAGATGCTGGGCTCCGCGAATCCCACCCCGCAGGACGCGCGAGACGATCTCGCTCACCAGTTCCTGATGCGCGCGTCGGATGCGGCCGAGGGAAGCGCTCTGCAGGCGGACTATCGCAGCGCGGCTGACGTGCTCGACTGGGAACGCCGTGACGAGATGACCGTCGTGGGGCGGCGGTTCCGGATCGCGCGCATCGAGCGGATCGTGCGCCTGGGCGCGGACGGTCCCGAGCCGCCGAGGGCGACCGACGGCGGCTCGGTGCCATCTGGCGGTGACCGGGTGTCATCGGGCGGTGACCGGGTGCCGTCTGGCGGTGACCGCGCCGGATCGCTGGCCGGGAGTGAGATCACGTTCATCGGCGACTCGGACAGCGACGTCAGCCGGTCATCGGCGGCGCTGAGGAGCGAGCTGCGGGAGTCACGGACCAAGGCCGGCTCTGTGCCGCCCGAGATGATCGCCGACGAGCGCCGCGCGCGGGAGGCATATCCGAGGCTGGTGCTGCTTGGCGCGCGGTTCGCCATCGCGGAGCAGATCGACGGCACGTGGGGATCGTTCTCACTGTCGGAGCACGCGACCCCAGCGGAGGCCAGAGAGTCACTGATCAGCTATTTCCGCGACAGCGCGCCGACCTGGGAAAAGCCCGGCGAGGAGGTGTGCGCCGCCTTCGCGGAAGCCGCCGATGTGCTCGACCGCGACCGCGCATATGAGGTCACCGCGGCGGGGCGCCGCTTCCGTATTATCCGGATCGAGCAGATCGTGCGGATGGGTGCGGAAGGCCCCGAGCCGCCGCGGTCCTCCGATTTCGACCCTTACCCGCCGCCAGCGGCCCAGGCTCAGCAGTCACCGGACCACTCATAAGAGCCAGATTTAGCCGAACGGGAGCGGGGTGGCGGCGCCTGCCACGAGGGTAACCCCGGATATCGGCGTATGCCGGATGCTCACAGGGTTCTTACCGGCCTCTTACGCATCCGCCGGGGTCAACCGCGCCACGCTATGAGCGGGTGTGATGGTGGATGAAACCTGGAGAGCGGTCAAGGTGGCTCGCGCCCGCAACGACGCGGGCCAGGGAGAGATCACGTGACCGGTTCCGCGGGTCATCCCGCCACATCATGGCGCCGCCCGGTGCAGCAGCCGGACCGGAGCCTCCCGGCCAGGGTGATGGCAGTGCTGCCGCGGGCGGGGCCGACGCTGGTCCTGGTCGCGATCGGGACCAGTGTGCTCGCAGTCCTCGGCCTCTGGCTGTACGACACACCCGCTCTTCATGGTCTGGGCGACTGGCTGACCGGAGCCGGAGACATCCTGGGGCTGCTGGTCGGCTACGGCGTCGTGGTGCTCGTCGCGCTCATGGCGCGGCTGCCGCCGCTGGAACGGTTCGTCGGCTCGGACCGGCTGGCGCGATGGCATGCGATGGGCGGCCGCTACGTCGTGTGCCTCGTCGTCTCCCACGCCCTGCTGATCATCTGGGGCTTCGCGGTCACCGCCCACACGAATGTGGTGCGGCAGACCGGAACGCTGCTCACCAGCTATCCGGATGTGCTCATGGCGACGGCTGGGGCTCTCCTGCTGCTGGGCGTCGGGATCGTGTCCGCCCGTGCGGCGCGCCGCAGGATGCGGTATGAGACCTGGTACTACCTGCACCTCTACACGTATGTGGCGATCGCACTGGCGTTCAGCCACCAGTTCGCCAACGGCCCTGACTTCGCTGCCCGGCCCGCGCGCATCGTCTGGTCCGCGCTGTATCTGATCGTCACTGCGGTCGTACTGTGGTACCGCGTCATCACCCCCGTCCGTAAGGCACTGCGCCATCGGCTGCGCGTGGTCGGCCTGCGCGGCGAGGCACCCGGCGTGGTGTCGATCTATGTCGGCGGCGCTCGCCTGCACGAACTGCGTGCCGAGCCCGGCCAGTTCTTCCGCTGGCGGTTCCTGACCCGTGACCTGTGGTGGTCTTCCCATCCATACTCGCTGTCCGCCCGGCCACGCGACGACCTGCTTCGGATCACGGTCAAGGACGTCGGCGACCACAGCGGCGGCCTGGGCAGGCTGCACCCGGGCACCCGTGTCATAGCCGAAGGTCCCTACGGAGCGTTCACCGCGAGCCGCCGGCAGACCCGCCGCAAGGTTCTCCTGCTGGCCGGCGGGGTCGGCATCACCCCTCTCAGGACCATGTTCGAGACCTTGCCAGGGGACGTCACCCTCGTCTACCGGGCGAGCAGCCCGCGCGACGTGGTGTTCCGCCGGGAGCTTGACGCCATCGCCGCGGACCGCGGGGCAACGGTGCGCTACCTCATCGGTGCCCGGACCTGGCTGGGCCGCGACCCGCTGTCTGCCAGGGAGCTGCGGGCCGTTGTCCCTGGGCTGCACCACAGCCGGGCGTGGACTGAGCGGGCGAGTCCGGGTCGGCGGGGCTATGCGCCCCGGCCGACGCGGATTTCCGCGCCGGTCACGCTGTTGTTGGCTGCCGAGGCGAGAAAGGCGACGACCTGGGCGACGTCGTCTTCGGTGGCCAGGCGTCCGGTGGGATTGCCCGCTGCGATCTGGTCGAGGACCTGCTGGGGGATGGACTGGCGGTTGCGTTCGGTGGCGATCAGGCCCGGCATCACGATGTTGGTCAGGATGCCGGCTTTGCCGGCGCTCCGGGCGAGGCTGCGCGCGAGCCCGTGCAGCGCCGCCTTGGCCGCGGCGTACTGCTCGAGGCCGGGTGCACCGTCGGCGGCACCGGAGGACAGCAGCACGATGCGGCCCCAGCCGGCGGCGCGCATATACGGAAGCGCGGCTTGAACGGCGAATGCGGTGCCCTCGGCGTTGACGCGCATCTGGTCCTGCCAGGCGCGGGCGGGCGTGTCCTCGGCATGGTTGTCTGGCATCGCCCAGCCTGGGGCGGCCCAGGCGCTTGTCACCAGGATGTCCAGGCCCCCCCAGTTCCGGGCGACGGTTTCGGCTGCTGCCCGGATCGTTGCCGGGTCGGCCAGGTCGTGGGAGACCACGATCGCGGTCCCGATCTGGCCGGCGAGCTGCTCGGCTTTATCGCGGCCAGTGTGGCACCCGAGTGCGACGCGCGCTCCTTCCGCTGCAAGGGTGCGGGCGATGGCCGCGCCGATGCCGCCAGAGGCACCGGTGACCAGCGCGACCCGGTTCCCCAGTCCAAGATTCACTCATTCTCCTCATGATTCATGACAGTCATGTTTTATGTCTATGCTGCAGTACGATAGCGCAGTGAGGCACGAGGAAGCGGCGAACGAGCGGTTCCTGCTGGCAAGCACCGGATACCTGCTGGCCCGGCTAGGCATGGAGTCCCGGCGGATCTGGGCGCAGATGCTCGGGGAACACGGCCTGACCCCGCACCAGTTCGGGGTGCTCATGGCGCTGGCACAGCTCGGAGCCGCGTCTCAGCAGCAGGTGAGCCGGGCCGTGGGTGTCGACCCGCGCAACGCCGTGCCGATCGTTGACGGGCTGGAACAGCGGGGATTGCTTGAACGCAGGCCCGATCCCGCCGACCGGCGCAGGCACGCCATCACCCTCACCACGGCCGGGCAGGCGACGATCGGACAGCTCCGGCAGGCCGGGGACGAACTAGAGAACAGGTTCCTGGCAGGTCTCACCGACGAGGAACGCGCCGGTCTCCATGCCACCTTGAGCAAGCTCTTCACGGCCGTGACCCGCGCACCAAGATAGGCTCGGCTACCCGCAGGCGACGGCGATCGCGCCCGTGGGTGTCAGGTCCCGGTTGACCTGGCGGCGCTCATCGGCCGGATCTCCCTTGGCCAGATCTCCTGAGATATGCCGGGCTTCACCCGTCTCATCCACTGCGGCCAATTTCGGCAGCCGGGCGTCGCATCGACGGCCGTCGGCCTGCGCACTGGCTAGTGCGTTGACCTTGAAGGATCACCGTGTTGTCGGTGTCGACACGCCGTGGTCGGTGCGTGTGCTTCGGAGCGTTTCGGCCCATCCTGCGCGCTGGTCAGCAGGCTGTCGAACCACCTCACCCTGCTGGTCGGCGCCCGCCACCCGGGTGGGCCAGAAACTTAAGTGGCTACTTGACTTTCCGGGCCCGGTGATTAAGATTAAGCGCATGCTTAAGCATGAGGCGGAGGCCGCGGACCGGGCGTTCCACGCGCTCGCGGACGCGAACCGGCGGGCGGTTATCGAGCGCCTGACCCGCGGCCCGGCCACCGTGAGCGAGCTGGCGGCCCTGCTCGGGGTGACCGTCGCCGCTACGGTCCAGCACCTCGGGGTGCTGCAGGACAGCGAGCTGGTGCGGTCGGAGAAGGTCGGGCGGGTCCGCACCTGCCAGATCGATCCGGCCGGCCTCCGCAACGCCGAGGCGTGGTTGCGGCGCCAGCGCACGGCGTGGGAGCACCGCCTGGACCGCCTCGGCGCGGTCCTCGACGACCAGACGAAGGAGTCAGGATCATGACTGACCACTCGGTGAAGCACAGCACGTTCACCCTGGAGCGGAGCTACGCCGCCTCGCCCGCCGCGGTCTTCGCGGCCTGGTCCGACCGCGACGCGAAGGCGAAGTGGTTCGCGGTCGAGGACGGCCGCTACTCGCTGGACTTCCGGGTCGGCGGCACCGAGGCCGTACACGGCGGCGACGGGGTCGACCTCGTCGCGAGGAGCGAGTACCACGACATCGTCCCCGACGAGCGCATCGTCTACACCACGGCCCTGTTCACCGACGAGGTCCTGTCGACCGTGTCGCTGACCACCGTGCGGTTCGCCTGCGACGGCGACGGGACCCGCCTGGTGCTCACCGAACAGGGCACCTTCCTGGACGACCAGGAACAGCCCGAGTGGCGCGAGCAGGGCACCGGCGACTGGCTGGACGCCCTCGGCCGTCAGGTGGCCCAGCGATGACGGCGGACAGCGAACGGCAGATCCGCGAGCTGCTGGAGACCCGCACCCGGGCGTTTGGCCGCCGGGACGCCGCCACCGCGGCCGCCGGCTACGACGACGACCTCGTGCTGTACGACGTGGTCGGCCCGTTCGTCCGCCGCGGCGAGGACCCGACCGGCCGGTCGGAGAACTGGATCGAGCCGATCTCGGGTTCTGCCACTTCCTGGTCCGGATCAGCGGCACGATGCGGGGACGGCACCGAGGTCGGCATGTGGGTGCGCGCGACGAGCTGCCTCCGCCGACAGGACGGCGCCTGGACGACCGTACACGAGCCCGCGTCGGTGCCCTTCGACGCCGACTCCGGCCAGGCCGTGCTGCGCGGTGAACTCTGATGACCCTCCAGCACCGGGTCCAGGACGTCCTCGACGAGCTGGTCGCCACCGGGGCAGAAACCGGCCTGCAGGTCGCCGTCCACCACCGGGGAGACCGGGTCGTCGACACCGTCGCCGGCGTTGCCGACGGCACGACCGGACAGCCGGTGACCCCCGGTGACCCCGGAGACCCCGTTCTTCAGTTTCTCCACCGCCAAGGGCGTGGCCGCGTTGATCGCCCACCTGCTGGTCAGGAACGGCCTGGTCGGCTACGACACGCCGGTGGCGGAGGTGTGGCCGGATGTCCTCCAGCCGGGCGCCGGGGATGCTCGACAAGGTCCGCCCGCCCCACGACGAAGAACACCCCATCCGCTAGTGCGTTGGCCTTGGGGGGCCCCGACAGGTCTGGACATGACACACCTCGATCCACCCCCCAAGATCAGGATGGGCCGAAACGCTCCAAGGCATACGCACCGACCACGGCGTGTCGATGCCGACAACACGGTGATCCTTCAAGGTCAACGCACTAGATCATCTGAGACCTTGCCAGCAGGCTGGCCGGGTCGAGCGGCCGTTGGCCAGATCCGCCGCGACCTGACAGTGGGAGCCTATCGGTCTGGCCACCCTTTGATTACTTCGGGTACTTGTTCGAATTCATATTGTGATCAAGGCCGAGCAAGTGAGATGATTAGATCATAGATTCGATAATCGTCCGGAGCGGGATGGCGCTCCGGGCACCAGCCTGGGGGAGATGCCGTGACGATCGCGCCTGACCGCGACGGTGGCGGCACCGCCTGGCCCGGCTCCGGTTCCGGCTCCGGTTCCGGTTCCGGCTCTGGGTCCGGTTCTGGTTTTGAGGGGCGGTTGTCGGCTGCGTGCGCGGCGGTGGGGGAGCTGGCGGATGCGGCGGGGGAACTCGGCGGGGTGGCCGGTGAGGATATGGCGGGGGTGATGGGCACGCTGACGACGCTGGCGTGCCGGATCGACGGGATGCGGGTGGCGGTGGCCGCCTCGGCCCGGGACCGGGATGTGCTGCGGCTGCGCGGGGCGCGGGACCCTGCTCGCGGAGGGGCGGATCAGCCTCGCGCAGGCCGGGGCCGCCTGCTGGCAGGTCGCCCACCTCCCCCACCTGCCGCAGCAGCCCGGTGACTCCCGGGGCGGCCCTGGCGGTGACACCGGCGGTGACACCGGCGGTGCTGCCGGGAGCGCCGGGCGTGACGCCGGTGATGACCGTGCGGACCGCAGCGGTACGCGCCATGACCGCCCGGACGCAGCCCCGGACGGTACGGCTGAGGATGCGGAGACCGGCGCGGAGACCGGCGCCGGGAATGGCGGCGCTGGGAGGGGCTCTGCGTCCGGCGGCGCGGCTGACCCGGACGGGGATGCGTGGGCGGGGCTGTGGCGGCTGGGGGACGTGCACGCTGCCGCGGATGAGCTGTTCTCCCGGTTCCTGCCGGGGATGGACGCGGACCAGGTGCGGGCGCTGGGCGCGCACCTGCGGGAGGCCGCCGACGCCCGGGAGCGGGCCGCGGAAGATTATGACGAGTACCGGCGGCGGAAGCTGCGGATCTCCCGGTCGCTGGGCGGCACGGCCGAGATCACCGGGCGGCTGCACGCCGCCGCCGCGGAGCAGGT
>WNFD01005937.1_pt1 | contig 15064 bp, 12 predicted proteins | sample 5400491 | NCBI WGS metagenome assembly WNFD01 (sample SAMN13153343, study PRJNA577476) | soil metagenome | isolation source: 120 cm saprolite under Douglas fir tree site 2 hole 2 replicate 2 | place: USA:California | collected 2015-04-18
CGGCGACCTGGCTCGTGCCCACCGCCGTCGGGTCGTCTCGCTTCTCCTTGAGGTCGTACGTGACGTTCTTCCCCAGCGCGATCACGTCAGCGATGGCGGTTTCGAGCGAATCCGCGGCCTCTTGCTCCTCCAGGTGTCGCAGCATCATCACGCCAGACAGCATCACAGCCATCGGGTTGACCCTGTTCTGACCCGCGTATTTCGGCGCGCTGCCGTGCGTGGCCTCGAACACCGCCCCGTTGCTCCCGATGTTGGCGCCGGGCGCCAGGCCGAGCCCGCCGATCATGCCGGCGCCGAGGTCCGAGATGATGTCGCCGTAAAGGTTGGGGCAGCAGAGGATGTCGTACTCGCGCGGCCGCAGCACCAGCTGCATGCACATGTTGTCGACGATGCGGTCCTCGAACTCGATGTCCTTGTTCTTCTCCGCGACCTGACGCGCGACCGCGAGGAAAAGCCCATCCGTGTGCTTCATGATGTTGGCCTTGTGCACGGCCGTGACCTTCCGCCGCTTGTTGTTGCGCGCGTAGTCGAACGCAAACTGCACGATTCGCTCTGACCCGCTGATGGAGATCGGCTTGATCGACAACCCGCTGTCGGGCCGGATCTTTTTCTTCACCAGACCCGAGATCTCTTCGATCAGGTGTTCTGCGTCCGGCGTGCCCTGCTCGAACTCGATGCCGGCGTAGATGTCCTCGGTGTTCTCGCGGATGATGATGAAATCGAGGTCGTCGCGAAGGTTGCGCGCGCCCTTGTACGCCCTGACCGGCCGCACCAGCGCGTAGAGGTCGAGCTCCTGGCGCAGCGCCACGTTCACGCTGCGGAAGCCGCTGCCCACCGGCGTGGTGATCGGTCCCTTCAATGCGACGTGGTTCTTGCGAATCGAGTCAAGCACGTGCGCTGGCAGCGGCGTGCCGAACTCCTTGATCGCGCGCGCGCCCGCCTGCTGCACGTCCCAGTCGAACTCGACGCCGGTCGCCTCGAGCACGCGGACAGTCGCGTCGCAGATCTCAGGCCCGACCCCATCGCCCGGGATCAGGGTTACCGCGTGCCTAGCCACAGGCCGTAAAGAGAGCTACTTCTTGAAGTAGTCGGCGTTGATTTTGATGAAGTCCCTCCACTGCGCCGGGACCTCATCCTCGGGAAAGATCGCGTCCACGGGGCACGGATCCACGCAAGCGCCGCAGTCGATGCACTCGTCGGGATCGATGTAGTACATGTCGGCCGCGTCGTCGGTGTGAATGCAGTCCACGGGGCACACCTCCACGCAGGAGGCGTCCTTCACACCTACGCACGGCTGGACGATGACATAAGCCACGTCCCCGAAGGGTACCATGCGCCCTACATGCCCGAGAGCGAGCCCAAACCAAGGCCACTGGAGTCGGTTCCCGCAGGATCGGCCCAAGGTTGGAAGGCCGTGCTCAAGAGCGGCAAGCCGGCGGTCGTGCACGAGATCCCGGTGCCTCCCGCCGCGGCCGCGGCGGCTGTTCCGCGGATCCAGCGTCTCGCCGAGCACCCGCACCCGTCGCTGTCGCCCGTCCTGGCGTGGGGCACCGACGCCAACGGCGTGTGGATCGCGGTCGAGCCCAATGAGGGCACCCCGCTGAGCACCGTGCTCGCACGGGGCCGCTTCACGCCGCATGCCGCAGCCGCGCTCGGCGCATCTTTGCTGTCCGGGGTCGCCGCCCTGCACGAAGCCGGCGTGGCGATGGGCGGATTCGACGCCACCGCGATACGGCTCACGGCTAACGGCGAGGTGCGCCTGGCCGGGCACCCTGTCGCCGCGGTGCGTGGAGCGCCGAGCCAGGGCGATCTGCGCGCGGACGTGCGCTCGTGCGGCATGGCGATCTGCGCCGCGTTCGGAGTCGACCCAGCGGGCGCACCCGCACCTGCCGAGCTGCCTCCAGGTCTCGTCGTGACCATGCGCTCGATGGCAAGCGGGGCCATGGGGCCGGCCGTCGATCGCGCGCAGGGCGCACTGCGCGAGATGGCCGGCCCCCTGATGGCGCCGGACCGGCAGATCGCTGCTCAGAGCGAGCTGGCGCTGCGTGCGGGCGGACGTGAGATGCCGTCGGCTCCGTTCGTCGAGGACACGCCCGCACCAAGGGCCGCTTCATACGATCCACCGCCGCGCTCGGTGGAGACGTACAGCTCGATCCCCCGACCACAGGAGGCCTACCCTCCTCCGTCGGCCTATCAGTCGCCGCCGCCTCAGCCCCCCGCTCCACCCGAGCCGCCGCCGATCATGCCGGCGCCGACCTTCGAGCCTGCGCCCGCGCCACCGCCTCCGATGTACGAGCCGCCGCCGGCGGCGCCTGCTGACATCTCACCGTTTGCCCAGGAGCACCCAGATTCACCGGCCATGCCGACGCCCGCGCCCGAACCTGCACCGCAGCCGGAACCGGCTCCCATCCAGGAGCCCGCCGCGGCGATGTCGTGGGCTCCCATCGAAACCCCTGCAGCGCCGCCCGAAACCGCCGGGCCGTCCACCACCAACCCACCTCCCACCTCCGACTGGCCGGCGCCGGGCAAGCCGGAAACGCCGGCGGCCGCCCCAGCCCGCGAGCCGGGCGGCGGCGCTGGAAGCCCGACCTGGACGCCGGTTCAGACCGGCTCCTGGACCCCTGGCCCCGCGCACGCGTCCAGCTCGGAGTGGACCGGCGAGGCCACGCCGATCCCTGGGCCGGTGCCGAAGGAGCTCCGCGACGCGATCTCGTCACCGAGCTACACCGCTCCGGCCACGTACTCGCCGCCTGCGCCCGCGCCGGTCACGGCCCCGCCAATCCCCCGCGCCCCAGCCCCGGCGCCGGCCAAAAAGCCCGCACCAAAGAAGAAGAGGGACGACGACGGCGGAATGCCGTCGGGCCGGCCGCGCTGGGTCGTGCCCGCCACCCGCAGCGGCGGCGCCGGTCACCAGCGTCACGATCGACCCCGCCAACTCCAGCTGCACGCAGATCGGCGGCAGCTGCAAGCTGGAGGTCGACATCAAGTTCTCGTCGGTGCAGCGAGGCAACGTGTCTTTCATCATCAAGTACTTCGACCGATGCGCCGGCACCACGCAGGACCTGCCCGGCGCAGGGTTCACGCCGCCCGGGTTCAACGTGGTCATCCTCGACAAGACCGTGACGCTGCCTGCGGGGCCAAAGGCCGCGGCCGTCGTCGTGGTGACGCAATCGCCCTCGGTGGCGGCGTCCGCTCCGATCACGCTCGGCGCCAACTCCTGCTAACGCGCTAAATTCGAAGCATCCGCAACAACCTGACCCGCGATGAGGCGCGTGCGCGCGCGATGCTCGTTTCCGACATCCACTACCGGGTGCGGCTCGACCTCACCACCGGTGAGGACACCTTCACCTCGTCGACGATCGTCGACTTTCGTTGCCCACAACCCGCCGCCTCCACGTTCATCGAGTTCATCGGTCCGTCGGTCGAGCACGCGACCCTCAATGGGAGATCGCTGCCCGCGAGCGCCTTCGACGGTGGGCGCATTCAGCTCGATGGGCTCGCGGCCGAAAACCGGCTCGAGATCAACGCCACCGCCGAGTACATGCATGACGGCACCGGCCTGCACAGGTTCCAGGACCCGGTCGACGGCCGCCACTACCTCCACAGCCAGTTCGAGAGCAACGACGCGCATCGCGTGTACGCCTGCTTCGACCAGCCCGACCTGAAAGCCAAGTTCGAGCTGGCGGTGACCGCGCCCGAGGGCTGGGTCGTGGTCTCGAACACGACGCCGGCCCGGCTCGACGGGGGCGAGTGGCGCTTCCCCGCGACCGACCCCATCTCCACGTACATCACCGCCATCGTCACCGGCGACTACGCATCGTTCTACGACAGGCACCACGACATGCCGCTGGGGCTCTATGTCCGCCAGTCGCTCGCTGAGTACCTGGACACCGACGAGATCTTCGAGATCACCAAGCAGGGCCTCGACTTCTTCGTCTGGCGATTCGGGTATCGGTATCCATTCGGCAAATACGACCAGCTGTTCGTGCCCGAGTTCTCGGCAGGCGCCATGGAGAACGCTGCCTGTGTCACGCACTCGGAGCGCATGGTCTTCCGCTCGCGCGTGACCGAGGCGTCGCGGCTGACGCGCGCCGAGACGATCCTTCACGAGATGGCGCACATGTGGTTCGGCGACCTGGTGACGATGAAGTGGTTCAACGACCTCTGGCTCAACGAGAGCTTCGCGACCTACATGGCTTACGTGTCGATGGTCGGTGCGACGAGATTCAAGAACGCGTGGCTCGACTTCGCGACGCGGATGAAGTCGAAGGCGCGCGCACAGGACCAGCTGCCGACAACGCATCCAATCGTCGCGGACATTCCCGACGTCGATTCGGTGCACCTCAACTTTGACGCCATCACCTACGAGAAAGGCGCGTCGGTGCTGAAGCAGCTGACGTCATGGGTCGGCGAGGAGCGCTTCTACAAGGGGATCAGCGAGTATTTCCACCGCCACGAGTACGGCAACACGGAGCTGCCGGACTTCCTGCGGCCGCTCGAGGAGGCGTCCGGACGCGACCTCGAGGCCTGGTCGCGCGTGTGGTTGGAGAAGGAAGGCGTGAACACGCTCGCGACCGAGCTCGAGGCCGATGGCGATCGCATCAAGCACGTCGCGATCCGGCAGAGCGCGCCGGCCGACCACCCAACCCTGCGGCCGCAGCGCATGCGGCTCGGCCTGTACGACCTGCACGAATCGACACTTCGTCACAGGAGCTCGGTGGAGCTCGACGTGGATGGCGAGCGGACTCCGGTGCCGGAGCTCGCCGGCAAGCCGCTGCCGGCGCTCATCCTCCCCGACGAGACGGACGTCGCTTACGCCAAGCTGCGGCTCGACGGGCGATCGCTGGCGACAGCCCGGGAGCACCTGAAAGGTCTGGGTGATCCGCTCGCGCGCGCGGTTCTATGGAGCGCGCTCTGGGACATGACGCGCGACGCTCAGCTGCCGGCGCGCGACTTTACTCGCCTGTCGCTCGACAACATCGACGTCGAGTCGGACCCGGTGCTGATGTCGGCGTTCATCGCCCGCATGTGGGGCGCGATCGAGGACTACGGGAACCCGAGGCACCGAGCCGAGACTCGCGAGATCCTGGCGTCGGGGGCACGGGAACGAGCCCTGCGCGCGACGCCGGGAGGCGACCTGCAGCTGTTGTGGGCGCGCGCGTTCATCGACGCCGCGCGGCGCCCGTCGGACGTGGAGCTCGTGCGCTCGCTGCTCGACGAAGAGAGCGTTTTCGACGGCCTCAAGATCGACTTCGCCGTCCGGTGGGGCGCGGTGACGGCGCTGGTGCGCATCGGCGCCGCCTCTGACGACCTCATCGCCTCCGAGCTCAAGCGCGACCCGACCGAGGAGGGCCGCAGGTCCGCGGCCACCGCGCGGGCCTCGCGACCTGCCCACGACGCGAAGGAAGAGGCCTGGAGCGCGGTCAAGAACGGGGACGAGGTCTCGCTTTCCATGAAGCGCGCGTTCGCCGCCGGTTTCCACCGCGCCGACCAAGAGGAGCTGCTCGACCCGTTCGTGCAGCGCTACTTCGACGAGCTGCTCGACGTGTGGGAGACACACTCGATCGACGAGGGCCTGATGTTCGTGCGCTCGATGTACCCGGCGACGATCGTCACGCAAGAGGTGGTCGGCCTCGTGGACGGGATGCTGAAGCGCGACCTGCCAGGTCCGGTGCGCCGCGCGCTGTTGGAGGCGCAGGACGGGACGCTGCGCGAGCTGAGGACAAGAGAAGCCGACCGCTGACCCGCTACTGGTTCTTGCAGCCGCCCGTGAGAGGGTTGACCGGGGGTCCAGCGGGGTGGGCGCCGCGCGTTCCCACCGGGACGACGGGTGGGGCACCGGTCAGGTTGCCGTGGCATCCATTGCTCGATTGGTCGCCGCCGGTCGCCGGGGCCACGATCGCATCGGCAATGTGCTTCTTCGCATTGCCGAGCACCTGCTGATCAGGCGCCTGCTCGATGCCAAGCGGCGCGCTGATGCTCACCGTCGGAACGATCACCTGAAGGCCGACTACCACCGGCGCCGCAGCGTTCGGCAACGCGCGCAGCGTTGCGCTCGCTGACGGAATGACGGTGATCACGCCAACGGCCGCGGCCGCCAGGACGCCAACCGTCACGGTCGCCGCCACCCGCTGGGCCGTGTCCGCCGACTCGGTCACCTTCGCGAGCCTCGAGAGCACGTAAACGCTGAAGCCGACCAGCAACGCCGCCAGCCACGCCCCAGCGGCGCTGACGTACATCTCCAGCCGCTCGAGCGCCGCCCACAGCCGCCGCCGCGCGGTCGCGACCGAAACGCCCAGCGTCGCGGCGATCTGACGGTTGCTCTGGCCCTCCAGGTACGCCAGCGTGATCACGCGCCGGTGCTGGGGGTCGAGCTCCGAAAGCGCGCCTCCCACGGTGTGGCGCTGCAGCGCCGAGGTCGTCGAATGCCAACCGTCCGACGCGTTCGGGCGCGCGGCGGGGTCGACCACGAGCAGCTTCCTGGTCCTGCCGTGGCGGCCGAAACGGCGCCTCCGGTCGACCAGCTGGGCGCCGCTCGCGAGCCACGAGCGGACGGAATCGAGCGCGTCGTGGCCGTTGGCGGCGTCGACCTGCTCTTCGCCTTCGCGGGGCAGAGCTCTCATGTGGGAGAGAAGAGCCTACACCGCCACCGCCGCCTGTGGACAACCATGAACTTAATGGCCGGTCACGCTCGGAGGCCGTAGCGCAGGAAGAGGTAGTCACCATGGCGCCGGGCGCTCAACAGGCGCGACCAGACCCCTTGTTTTGGCAGCAGCTCGGTACCTTCGACCATGCCCAGCCGCCTCTCATCGGCCCGTCCGGCCACCACTGGCGAGACGGTGAGGAAAGCCTCGCTCAGCAGGCTGCGGTCGATCAGCTCACCCATCAGGTGGGGGCCGCCTTCGGTGAGAAGCACGCCCAGTTTGCGATTGCGCAGCTCGTGGATCACGGCCGCCACGTCGACCCCCTCCCCGTCACCCATCGCGACGACCTCGCAGCTCCCCGGTACCAGGTGGCGGCACGCGTCGGCGCCACGCTGCGTCGTGAAGATGAGAGCGCCGTGCTGGATGGCGACATGCGATGCATCGATCGCGCCCTGGGCGGAGATCACCACCAGGCTGGGTTCCGGGTTGCGGCCGAGCGACCGGCGCAGCCCCGCGAAGCTGTCGGCTTGCTGCGGGAATACGTGGGCGGGCGTCCAGAGGTGGCCCGGCGTCGCACGCAGCGTGCCGGCACCCAGCACGACGGCGTCGGCGCACGCGCGGAGCAGCGCCATCAGAAAACGGTCTGCCGGGTACCGGCCGCTGATCACCGAGCCTGCGGATGTGCCCTCGCCGAGCGCGGCCACGCCGTCGATCGACGAGACGAAGTTCGAGTAGAAGGCCAGAGGCGCGAATCCGATGCCCGCGTAGATGCGCTCCAGCTCGAACGGAAGCAGGTAGCTCGGGAGGCCTTCGGCCTCGTAAAGGACCTCAAAAGCCTCGAGCAGAGGCGCGGGAGTGCTCAGTGGGTGTTGGTCTGGTTGACCGCTTCGAGAAACTCGGACCGGAGCTGCGGGTTGGTCTCGTAGTTGCCGCGCCAGTACGAGGTCCAGGTGCGCGAGTGGCCCTCGCGCACGCCACGCATCTGGGTGCACAGGTGCGTGGCGTTGAGATGCACGGCCACGCCGTGCGGCTTCAGCACGCGGACCAGCTCGTCGGCGATCTGCACACCGACCCTCTCCTGCACGGTGAAGCGCCGCGCGTAGACGCGCACGAGCCGGGTCAGCTTGGAGATGCCGATGATCTCCTCGTGGGCGATGTAGCCGATGTACGCGTGGCCATGGAACGGCAGCGCGTGGTGCTCGCAAAGCGAGAAGAACTCGATCGGCCCTTCGATGACCTGGCTGATGCTGCAGTCAGGTCCGCCGTGGCACTCGGTCGGGAACGCAGTGAGCAGCTTGGGGTCGCCCTCGTAGCCCGCGGTGGCCTCGAAAAGCGCCTTGAGAAAGCGTGTTGGCGTGTCCCTGGTGCCGGGCGTGTCGAGGTCCATGCCGAAGGCGTCGAAGATCTCGGTCGCGTAGCCTTCGAACTGCTTCCAGCGTGCGGGCGTGATGCTGCGGGGGCGCGTCTGCTCCCAGTGAGTGGTCTCTTCCGGGTCGAACCCGTACGTGGACATGGTCGTCTCCTACTGTGCCTGACGGATTCAGAACACTTTACGGCCCCTGGTTGCACCCGATTCCAATCTGACCCCCGTTCCCCTGTGCCATAATCCGCGGGCTTCAATCCCATGGCGGAATCCCGGCAGCTTCGCGTCGGCCTGATCGGATTCGGCCACTGGGGGCCGCATTACGCCCGCATCCTGGCCGGAACCATGGGAAGCGCGCGCCTCGCGGCCTGCGCCGAGCCGGCCGCCGCCCGTCTGGCCGCCTTCGAGCGCCAGTATCCGGCCGCGAGGGCGTACGCCGACTACACCCGGCTGCTGCGAGACGGCGACGTCGACGCGGTCATCGTCGCCACGCCGACGTCAACCCACCGTGAGGTCGTCGAACGCTGTCTGAATGCGGGCGTGCACGTGCTCGTCGAGAAGCCGCTCGCCTCCACCGTGGCCGACGCCGAGGCTTTGGCGGCGCTGGAGAAGGACACCGGGCGCGTGCTGATGGTCGGGCACACGTTCCTTTTCAACTCAGCGGTCCGCGCCATCAAGGGCTACATCGACGAAGGACTCCTCGGCGACATCCGCTATCTGTACTTCACGCGCACAGGGCTCGGGCCGATCCGGCAGGATGTCAACGCGCTGTGGGACCTCGCGCCGCATGACTTCTCGATGCTCCGTTACTGGCTGGGGTCCGACCCCATCGACCTTGTCGCACGCGGTCAGGCCTACCTCAAGCCCGACACCGAGGACGTAGTGTTCGTGACGCTCAGCTACCCGGACCGCGTGCTCGCCAGCGTGCACGTGAGCTGGCTCGACCCGGTGAAGGTGCGCAGCGTCACCGTCGTGGGCGACCGCAAGATGGTGGTCTTCGATGACACGCACCCCACTGAGAAGCTCCGCATCTACGACCGGGGCGCCGACTACCAGCCGCGCGAAGGTGGATTCGCGGAGTTCATGGCGGCTGTGCGCGACGGCGACATCGTCATCCCGCGACTCGACCAGCGCGAACCGCTGCGCGAGCAGCTGGAGCACTTCGTCGACTGCATCATCACGGGCCGGCGACCCATCGCTTCGGCTGATGACGGCGTCGCAATCGTGAGAGTTCTGGAACGCGCGCAGCACGAGCTCCGCGCCGGGTCCTCGTCCCGATTGGGCATGGCGTGATCCATTCCAACGTCAGCATCGGCGAGGGCACGTACGTGCACGAAGGCGCCATTGTCGGCGAGGCGCCGCGGGGCAGGCAGCCCGGCGAGCTGAAGACCGTGATAGGCGCCGGCGGCGTGATCCGCTCGGGCACGGTCATCTATGCCGGAACCGTCATCGGCGACCGGTTCAACAGCGGGCACGGTGCGCTCATCCGCGAGGACAACCTGATCGGCGACGACTGCAGCGTCGGCACCAACGCGGTGCTCGAGGCCGCGAACCGCATCGGCAACGGGACGCGAATCCACAGCGGCTGCTTCCTCGCGCACGTGACCCTGGGCGCGAGGGTGTTTCTCGGCCCCCACGTCGTGTTCACCGATGACCCGCACCCGATGTGCCCTCGCTACCTCGATTGCGTGCTCGGCGCCACGGTGGAAGATGACGTGAGCATCGGCGCCAACGCGACGATCCTTCCCGGCCTTCGCATCGGCGCCGGATCGCTCATCGGGGCCGGGAGCGTCGTGACCAAGAATGTCGAAGCCGGCGTCGTGGTCGCCGGCAACCCGGCCGTTCGCGTCAAGGACGTCGACCAGCTCGTGTGCTTCAAGGGTTATTTCGAACGGCCGTATGTCTGGCGAGAAAAGCAAACTTCCGGGGGCACGGCCGAGAGCCCGCGCCGAGAGATTCGGTGATCCAGGGACCACCTCCCGCTGCAAGCAGCGGGGACCCCAGCGGACGACGAGCAGCGGAGCGAGCGCATTGGAGAACTGCGTGAGCGAGCAGCGCAGGAGCTGAGCCGGAAGATGGGCCGCATGGGCACCGAAGATCCGGCGCGGGTCTCTCGGGCCGTGCCCCTAGTTGACCTGAAGGCGCAGCACGCGGCGATCGCCGCCGAGGTGCAGGCCGCGATCGACAACGTGATGTCGAATACCGACTTCATCCTCGGCGCCGACGTGGCCGAGTTCGAAAGCGAGTTCGCTCACTACTGCGGGGCCGAACACTGCGTCGGCCTCGACTCGGGCATGTCGGCGCTGGAGCTCGGCATGCGCGCGATGGGCATCGGCCCTGGCGACGAGGTGATCACGCCCGCCGGCTCGTTCATCGCGAGCTCGAGCGCGATCTCCTTCACCGGCGCGACGCCCGTGTGGGTGGACGTCGACCCGAAGACCTACAACATCGACCCGGCTCTCATCGAGGCGGCGATCACTCCGCGCACGAAGGCGATCATGGCCGTCCACCTGTACGGCCAGCCGGCGGACATGGACCGCATCCTCGCGATCGGCCGCCAGCACGAGCTGCCCGTGATCGAGGACGCGTGCCAGTCCCACGGCGCGCGCTACAAGGGGCGACGGACGGGCTCGATGGGCGTGTTCGGCGCTTTCAGCTTCTACCCGGCCAAGAACCTGGGCGCCTACGGTGACGCCGGCGCGCTCACGACCAACGACCCGGAGCTGGCCGAGAAGATCCGCATGATGCGCAACTACGGCCAGCGTGAGAAGTACGACCACGTGTACCTCGCCTGGAACCGCCGCCTCGATACGATCCAGGCAGCGGTGCTGCGAGTGAAGCTGCGCCACCTCGACCGGTGGAACGCGTCGCGCCGGACGATCGCGTCGCTGTACGGCGAGCTCCTGCAGCACAGTGCTGCGAACCTGCCATACGAATCGCCAGACGTCGAGCACGTCTACCACCTCTACGTGGTGCAGGTCGACGGCCGCGAGCGAGTGCAGAGCGAGCTGGCGGCTCTTGGCGTCTCGACCGGGATCCACTACCCCGTGCCGATCCACCTCCAGGAGGCGTACCGGGCGGCACGCGTCGTTGCGGGCACGTTCCCCGTCACCGAGGCCGCGGCGAAACGAATCCTCTCGCTGCCGATGTACCCGGAGCTCACCGAGGACGGCGTGCGCCGAGTGGCGGCCGCGCTCGGCCGAGCCGTCAGCGCTTCAGCCCGAGCCTGAGCAGCAGCACGGGCCGGAAGTAGCCCCACCAGTCCACGATCGGCCGCGCACGCGTGTAGGGCTTCTTGCCGCCCGCGTACGTGATCTGCACCGGCACCTCCTTCCAGCGGTAGCCGCAAAGCAGCGTCTTGGCGAAGAGATAGGTCTCGACCTCATAGCGGCCGAGCCACGGCTGGTGCAGGTTGATTCGCGGGTCGGCGAGGATCTTCAGCCGGTACGCCTGGTAGCCGCCCGTCGCGTCGGTCACGCGCCGGCCCACCAGGATGGAGAAAAGGACCGTGAACAGCTGGATCATGAAGAGCCGGTGCCAGGGGATGTTCACGTGTCCCCCACCTTCGAGGTGACGCGAGCCGCGCACGAGGTCGAGGTCCTGTTCGGCGAGCGGCTTGATGAGAGCCGGCAGCTGCGCCGGATCGTGTTTGCCGTTGGACGCCATCACGGCGACCAGGTCGAACTTCCGCGATCGCAAGAGGTCGAGGCCGTCACGGATGGCGGGCCCGGGACCGCCGCGCTCCTGCCTGTCTATGACCGTCGCGCCGCCGGACCGTGCCGCAGCGGAGGTCTGATCCGTTGAACAGTCATTGACGACCACTACCTCGTCCACGAGATCGCGGGGGATCCTCGGCAGAAGTCGCGCGAGCGACGCCGCCTCGTTGTATGCGGGGATCACGACGCCGACCTTCATATTGGCGATCACTGGGCGAGCGGCATTCTATGGGCTCATCCAGGGCAGGAGTAGAATCGCGGCTCGCATGCGCTTGCGCAGATCGCTCGGGCTGGCAGCGGCGGTGATGCTGGCTGCTTGCGGTAGCAGCAGCAGCGCATCGCACCCGAGCCCCAGTCACTCTCCAAGTGCGACGTCGTCCGCGGTTGGCACCCCCGGTTCCGGAGCTCCGTTTCCGAGCCCCACACCGGTGCCCGGCGCCGTGGCACCCGTATCCGCCTCCTGCACAGCACCGCCTTCTGCCGGCAACAAGCTCGTGCTCGTCAACCTGCGCAACGTGGCCGGGATCATCGTGCGGGACATAACCGACATCGGTCACCCGGCCAACCGCTGCAAGCTCAACGGCGGCAGCTACTTCAGGTTCATCAGCGCAACGCGGCTGTCGTACATCGTCACCGCCAGCTCCGACCAGGGCGCGCCCGGCGCGCTCTACATCTTCGACATGGCGACGGGCGCAACGTCACTCGTCCGCGCGTGGACGTATGGCGGTTTCGGGTCGTGGGCGTACGCGTGGAGTCCTGACGGCAGTCATCTGAGCTACATCGATTCCGACTCGCAGCAGGACATGAAGTGGCACCTTCTGTCGTCGGCGGGCGACCGCCTACTCAGCGATCTCGGCGCCGTGCCGCCGCGCGGTGCGAACCCGGACAACGACGACCTCTATGTCGGCTTCTCCGCCGACGGCCAGTACGTGGCCGTCGAGCAGACCTTCACGCAGGGCAAGGGCGCGAGCAGCACCGCTCCACCGGTCCAGGTCAACCACGTGTCCGACGGCTCAGCCGCGTACAGCAACACTCAGGGCACCATGGCCGCGTGGGCCGGCAGCGGCGCCCGGCTGTACTTCCGCACGAGCGCCGGCGTGCAGGCGTGGGCGCCGGGTGGCGGCTTGGTGACAGTGAGCAACGGCACCGCGTGGATCCGCCCGCACGCGAGCCCTGATGGCAGCCGCATGGCGTTCTCGCTGCTCAACGCTCAGAGCAACCATGTCGCCGAGACGCTCGACCTGACGACTGCCTCTGGGGCGATTCAGCAGCTTTCACCAAGCCCCAGGGTCGGAGCCATCTTCGCGAGCGCCAGCCTGGTGTGGTACGCCGGCGAGACGCCGTGCACGAACGCGTCCCCGTGCGGGCTGGGCGGCCCGCCACTCACGGGCACTACCTACATCTATGACCTGGGCTCGGGCGTCGAAGCAGGCTCGATCGACACCAACCTCTACGACGCGTGGCCGCATGTGGTGGGCCAGTCGTGACACCCGCCTGAGGCAGGACCAGCTTCACCTAGTACGCGTGGCGCTGCGAGAACAACCGCATGGCGGTCAACACGATGCATTTCAGGTCAAGAGCCAGCGACCAATTTTCGATGTAATAGACGTCATACATCGTTCGGTCGCTGATCGGCGCGGCTCCCCGGAGGTCATTGACTTCCGCCCAGCCCGTCAGCCCGGGACGGACCTGCTGTCGTTCGAGGTAGCGCGGCACCTCTCCGCTGTATCTCACATCGAAGAAGGTGGGCTGTGGGCGAGGCCCCACCAGGCTCATGTCGCCACGAAGCACGTTGTACAGCTGTGGCAGCTCGTCGAGACTCGATCGACGCAGAAACCGGCCAAGAGCAGTCACCCGCGAATCCCCTGGTTTCGCCACCATCGGTCCGGTCTGTGCCTCGGCGTCGCGGATCATCGACCGGAACTTGTAGATCACGAACGGTCTTCGCAACCTACCAATGCGCTCCTGCCGGAACAGGATCGGCCCGGGCATCGTGAGCTTGATCAAGATCAGGATGACCAGAAAGACCGGGCTCAAGAGCAGCAGCAGTCCGGCGCTGACCACGATGTCGATGGCTCTCTTCGCAACCGCCGCGGAGCCCCGCAGCTGGTTGCGTCGAACGCCGACCAGCGGAAGGCCATCCAGGGCGTCCGCGGCCGCCCTGGTGCTCATGACTTCCAGCAGGTCAGGCACGATCTTGAACTCGAGGTTTCTGTCCTCGCACAGGGTGATCAGGTGCAGGAGACGATCGCGCTGTGACGCAGGCAGCGCCAGGAAGACCTGGTCGACTCTGAGTTGTGTTACCAGGCTGGGAAGATCGTCCACTCGGCCGACGACGGGCACGCCGAAATACATTTCGTCGATTGGTAGGTCATCGCTCGTCACCCCAACCACGTGGAAGCCGTATTGGGGAAACATGCTCATGCGGCGGATCAACATCTCGCTTCCACCGCCACTGCCGACCATGAGCACTCGCTCCGTGCCTATGCCCTGCCTCCGGAGTCGGGTTTCGTACTGCCGGAGAAGGTACCGCTCACCGGTCATCAGGACCGCGCTGATCACGACCGCCGGCAGAAGCGTGAGTCGGGAATAGCTTTGCCCGAGGTTGGCCGCCTCGATCGCGGCAAACATCAGCACCGCGGCCAGACCTACGCCGCTGTAGAGCGCGAACAGCTGGTCGACAAGCGTTCGGCCCCGCCAGGAACGGTACTGACCAGTGGCTGCGAGCGAGAAAAGGTACAGAACCACAACGATCGGGATCGCGGCCAGGTATGGGCCGAAAGGCAGGGCCTGGGTGGCGTTCGCGTACTTGATCCAGTAGCCTGCCGGCACGGATGCGGCCGCGATCACCGCGTCCCCAACCAGTAGAGCCACCGGGAGCCAGTCGGGCGGCAAGAAAACAAGGCGCCCTTCGGGGGCTGAGCCGATAGCCACGGACGGCCCGGACTCAGAGGCGGGAGTGTGCTTCTCGGTTTGTTCTCCTACGATCGGGCCAGTCTTGGTGGGCGCCATGGCTCCGTGGGGACGACGAGCCATCTTTCTAAGCCTACAGATTCGAATGCCCTACGTCGAACGTACCTCGGCGGGTGCGGGCTGGCGAGGCGGGGCAGCCGTGGAGGCAACATCGCACGCGGCGAGCAGGATGCCGATGAGCAGCCACCCGATCATGAGTTCAGTGGTCTCCGTGGCCAGATTTGCCAGCGCCACGACAATTGCCATTTGACCAAGCCCCAGCACGATCGGGTTCTTGCGTCCAGACCACGCACGGGCAGCCACCGCGATTCCGAACACTGAGAACAGAACCAGGCCTAAGAGGCCCGTGTCGTTCAAGACAAGAAGGG
>WNFD01007555.1_pt1 | contig 15058 bp, 13 predicted proteins | sample 5400491 | NCBI WGS metagenome assembly WNFD01 (sample SAMN13153343, study PRJNA577476) | soil metagenome | isolation source: 120 cm saprolite under Douglas fir tree site 2 hole 2 replicate 2 | place: USA:California | collected 2015-04-18
ACAATCCGGTCTATGGCTATCGCGGCCCGCTGAGCACTTCGGGCATCGAGAGTCTGCGCGACGGAAGCTTCCGTCAGTATCGCGGTGCGTTCCGCATGGAAGTCGGCAACGACGGATGGTCGTGGCCGACGGGCGACCCGTATCAGACGCCGCAGGACCTGGTGAATCAGGGTCTCTACGGAGTGCAGCTCGCGCAGGCCGTCGCCAACCGCCTGACGCGCCAGATGCGCATCGGATGTCTGGCCGAACAGCTTCCCAGCCCGGATTTCCGCGTGACGCTGTCGGCCACCGCCGACGTTCTCGGTATTCCGCTGCCGCAGCTCAGCTACGGAATCGATCCCTACGGACTCCGCAGCCTGAGCGCCTCGGTGGCCGCCTGCGTGCAGGTCTTTAAACAGATGATCGCCAATCCGGTGGTGCAGTACAACTATACGGACTGGAGCACCGGCAATCTCGTGGTCGATCAGGCAAGAAGCGATCAGGGAACGCCGAACATCTTCGTCCGCGAAGGCTGGGCGGGCGCGGGTCACCTGATGGGAACGCATCGCATGGGAGCGGACGCGACAACGTCGGTCGTCGATGGAACGCAGAAGGCCCATGGACATCCCAATCTGTATTTGCTCGGATCGGGGAACTGGCCCAGCTATGCGACGGGGAATCCTACGCTGACGATCGCGGCGCTGGCGTTGTGGGCCGCGGGGACGATTCAGAAACAGCTCACGCAGTAAAGCGTTTCCATCGCAAAGGACGCACGCCGTAGAGACGTAGCTTGCTACGTCTAAAAGCCGGCTGTCATGAACGCATTTTGAGGAGCAAACGCTCCCCCGGAACAAGTCCCATTTGTGCCGCCGGGCTATTTTAAGATCACGGGCTTTTAGACGTAGCAAGCTACGTCTCTACAGTTGCTTGTGTATTCCCCCATCCTCTCATTTCTGTTCCCAATCCCCCTCCGCGCAGGTACACTTCTTGCGGCAAATGAGTCAGTCCACCATCTGAAGGGGTTGCAATGTCACGATTCGCGGGATTGCTGGGTATCGCTGTACTGCTTCTGCTCGCCTGGATTTTTTCGACCGACCGCAAGGCCATCAAGCCTAAAACGATTCTCTGGGGGCTGGCCCTGCAATTTGCGTTTGCGGTTCTGGTTCTCAAGGTTTCGTTTGGCGAGACCGTGATGCGTCATGCCGGCGATGCGGTCAGCAAGTTCCTGAGTTATACCGTGGCCGGCTCGACCTTCGTCTTCGGCAACCTGGGCGCGGACATGCCGCTGGGCGTCTTCGCCTTCCGCGTGCTGCCGACGATTATTTTCGTTTCCGCCTTCTTCGCTCTGATGTACCACATCGGTATCATGCAGATCATCATCAAGGGCATGGCCTGGGTCATGACCCGGCTGATGTCGGTCAGCGGCGCCGAATCCCTCAACGTAGCGGCTTCGGTCTTCGTCGGGCAGACGGAGGCGCCGCTGAGCATCCGTCCGTTTCTGGCGGAAGCCACCCGTTCGGAATTGATGACCATCATGACCGCCGGCATGGCCCATGTTTCCGGGGGCATCATGGCCGCCTACATCGGCTTTGGCATCGAACCGAAGCATCTTCTGGCCGCCGTCATCATGACCGCTCCGGGAACGATTCTGATGGCCAAGATGCTGGTGCCTGAGACCGAGGAGCCCAAAACCGGGGCCAAGGTCGAAATGCCGGAAGATGAAGAGCGCAAAGGCGAGAACTTTATCGGGGCCATCGCGCGCGGAACCATTGACGGCGGACAGTTGGCCTTCAACGTGGCCATCATGCTCATCTCCTTTCTCGCGCTGATCGCGGCCCTCAACGGAATCATGGGCGGAATCCACAATCATGTGTGGTGGTTTCCGGAGAGCCTGCAGATGATTCTGGGCAAGATCTTTGCGCCGCTGGCGTGGCTGCTGGGTGTCTCGTGGCATGACGCTCCGGTGATCGGCAACCTGCTGGGGCTGCGCGTGGTCGCCAACGAGTTGGTCGCCTATCAGCAGCTGGGGCCGATGAAAGCGTCACTCGATCCAAGGTCCTTTACCATCGCCACCTTCGCGCTCTGCGGATTCGCAAACCTCGGCTCGATCGGCATCCAAATCGGCGGCATCGGCGCGCTGGCCCCCACCCGTCGCAACGACCTGGCCCGCCTGGGCTTCCGCGCCATGTGCGCGGGGACGATGGCGAATTTTCTCTCGGCGGCGATCGTCGGGTTGCTGTATTGAGACAGACAAAACCGCAACCAAGAATCAGAGAGCATCGCGTCCCACCCTTCGCAAAAAGCGCGAAGGGTGGGGCACCGATCTCTGAGAGTCTCTTGTCCTGTCACACGGTCACGGTACCCGCGGACTACTTCCCCTTCTGCTCCGCAATCCATTGGTCCGTCCGCGCCTCCAGCAGATCCAGCGGCAGCGTTCCTCCATTCAGCATCTCATCGTGAAAAGCGCGAATATCGAATTTCGGCCTCAGCGCCTTCTGCGCCCGATCGCGGAGTTCGCGGAACTTGAGCTGGCCGAGTTTGTAACTCAGGGCCTGCGCGGGCCAGGAGATGTAGCGGTCGGTTTCCGCCTGGATGGTGGGTTCGTCCACGGCGCCCGACTTGCGCATGAAATCCACGACCTGATCGCGGCTCCATCCTTTTGCGTGGATGCCCGTGTCAACCACCAGGCGCACGGCGCGAAAGAGTTCCGATGAAAGGCGGCCGTAATCGGAGACCGGGTCCTGATAGAAGCCGATTTCTTTGCCGAGCTGTTCCGCGTACAGGGCCCAGCCTTCGACATAGGCGTTGAAGCCGAGGCTGTGCAGCCGGAACTTAGGCAGTCCGGTGAGCTGTTGCTGCACCGAGAGCTGCATATGATGGCCGGGGACGCCTTCATGGTAGGCGACGGCCTCGTCGTTGACGAGTGAACGCTTCGCAAAATCGGAGGTGGCGACCACCACGCGGCCGGGGCGCTTGCCGTCCGGTGTGCCGGTGACGTAGTGGGTTGCGGCCGTGGACTGGAAATCGGGGATCGCCTCCACGGTGACCGGAGATTTTGGCAGCAGGTTAAAGAGCCCCGGGAGCTTCGGCTCCATCTGGGCGATATAGCGGCGGAAGTCTTCGAGGATCTGCTCCGCCGATTTCGGAATGTACTTCGGATTGGTTTTCAGGGCCGCCCGAAAGGCGGCGAGATCGGTGAAACCCTCTTTTTTGGCGATCACCATCATCGCCGCCTGAATGCGGTCGATCTCGCGCAGGCCGATCCGATGAATCTCATCGGCGGTCAGGTGCGTGGTGGTGCGGCCATAGATGTCGTTCTGGTAACGCTTCTGGCCATCGGGCAGCGAAGTGATGGCGAGAACGGTGCGTCCGTGCGGTGCGTATTCAGTACGAATGAATTCCGCGAAAGCTTTATACGCGGGGATGACGTCATGAATGATGGCCTCGGTCATCTGCCGGGTCAGGCGGGTCTGGTCTTCCGGGGAGATTCCCGCCGGGTACTTCTTCGTCGGAAGCAGAAAAGGGTCGGCATCGATGATGCCCTGGCACTGGACGGGAATTTTCTCGATCAGGAACTTCACCGGCATGAGCCTGTCTTTGATGCCGGCGCGCAGGGGTTCCCTGATCTGATCGAGGGCATGCGGAATTAAGCGAAGGCGCGCGATGTAATCCTCGTAATGTTGAACCGAGTCGAGAGGCATGGAAAGCGGCAGGTCCGCGAGCTGTGTGTGGATGCCGTTCTGCTGGTTGATAGGCATCTCGTACTCTTTGAGACTGAAGTCGCCAATCCGCTGTTGCAGCACACGGACCAGCAGGTCATGGGACAGCCGGTCCTGGCTGGAAAAGCCGGCGGTGGAGATGGCTTCAAGCCGTTTCAGGAACGCTTCGTCCGCCCGATGGCGCAGAGCGATTCCGGCGAGTGAATAATCGGCGAGCTGGTTGTTGTAGCGATAGTCGCCAAAGGAGGTGGCGCGCTCCGGCTGATTGCGCAGGTCGGATTGATACTGCTCCTCAAAAAGAGCGTTTTGGGCGGAGAGGCGTTCTGCAACCGGTTTGTTGTCCTGGGCGAAAACGGAGATCGCGGAGAGTATGACGAACAGGTAAAGGCGCATATGTCTGTCAGGGTACCAGAGCTGCGGAGAATCGGAAAAGGCTGACTCGATGGGTGCGACAAAGCCTTTCCGCTTGCAACCGCCGAACGATCCTCTTAGCATTGCTTCCGGTCGCGGATCAACACCGACCTGAACCCAAAAATGAAAACCCTGTTCTTATACCTGGCCACCATGTTTTTCCTGAACCTGACGTTGATTTCGGTCCATGCGGGCACATCCCCGCCTGAGTACACCTTCACGGTCGTGAATGTGTTTCCTCACGATCCGACGGCGTTTACACAGGGGCTGGCCTGCAAAGATGGTTTTTTCTACGAAGGCACGGGATTGAACGGTCATTCGTCGCTGCGCAAAGTCCGGGTCACGACCGGCGAGGTCGTCCAGCGCGCGGACCTTGCATCGGAGTTTTTTGGTGAGGGCATTGCGCTGGTCGGCGACGAGATTCTTCAGCTCACCTGGACGAGCGAAGCCGGTTTCGTCTACAGTGCCCGCGACTTTCGCTTTTTGAGGAAGTTTTCCTACAAAGGGGAAGGCTGGGGGCTCGCGAGCAGCGGCGGCGAAGTTTACATGAGCGACGGCACGGATGAAATCCGCGTTCTTGACGGACGCACCTTCCGGGAAAAGCGCCGTCTGAAGGTCCGCGACGGGAATAAGCCGATTACCGAGCTGAACGAACTGGAGATCGTTGAAGGCGAGATTTATGCGAACGTCTGGCAGACCGACCGCATTGCGCGCATCTCTCCGCGGACCGGCAGGGTCACGGGCTGGATCGATCTGACCGGCATTCTCGATGCGCGTTACCGGCAAAACCCAGACGCGGTGCTGAATGGCATCGCATACGATCCGGCAAAGAAACGGCTTTTCGTGACCGGCAAGCTCTGGCCGAAGGTATTCGAGATTCGCGTGGCACCGAAGAAAACGCCGGCCAAATAGCAGCGCCGAGCAAAAATCTCACCACTGATTAACACTGATAACGCCGAGGAATTAAGCCATCACGGAATTTGCGAGATGCCTTCCCTGTTTCCGGCATTTCATAGATCAGTGCTTTTATCAGCGTTAATCAGTGGTAAGGTTTTGATTATTTCGTCGCGTCAGACGCTATGGGCGCACCGGCGGGCGGCGTCTGCTCCGGCACCGTCAGCCAGGCGGTGAGCGCTCCCATGTGCTTGGTGGACTGGTCGATCACGCCGAGCCGCAGCATGTAGTTGCCGGCGGGCAGTTCGATGGTCTGCCGGCAGGGCAGCGCGGCCTGCATGACCTTTTTGAACGTCGGTTCGTCCAGCGCGGCCTTCACCGTGCCGCCCCCGGAACCCACCGGCTTGCCTTTCACCGGATACGCCCAGGCAATGCAGCTGACTTCGGCGTGCTCCAGACCGTCGTCTTTTCGCTCGAAAGAAACCATGCGCGGGTCGATGTTGAAATTGATGACCGACTTATTCGCGGTCTTCTCCGAGGGCGGCACGATCTGCGCCTGGAAGAGAATTGCGGTTGAGACCGGCAGAGCGGGATCGAGGGAATTGGCAAAATCCATCGAGGTGTCTTTAATTTCCTGCTTTGAAGGCGGATGGGACGCGGTGTTCACCGCGTAGTAGCCTTTGCGATAGCGCAGCTTCACGCCCGGGCGGCTGCATTTCAGTTCGATGTTGCGCAGCTTGCCATCCCAGGTTTTGTTTTGCGGCTGGTACGAGGTCGTGTAGTAGCTGGAGCCGTCGTCGATGCTGCTCTGGATGCCGAGATCAAGATCGTTGCGGTTGATAAACGCCTTGCCGCCGGTGCGGTCGGCCATTTCTTTCATGGAATTATGGGACTCGAAATTGTTCAGCATGGGGCGGGAAATGTCGGCCGACAAACCGCCCGCGTCGATCGGATAAATCGCGATCTGCGCTTCCATCATGGCATCGGAGGTTTCCTCCATATATCGCAATGCCGGAGCCAGGAATTGCGGTCCATGGTCCGCTCCCACTGCGGACATAGTATCCACGACAAACGACTCGGACACCCAGATAAGGTTCTTGCGTCCTGGATAGGCCGACATGATGCGCGCCAGCGACCGGAATGCGTCAAGCGTTGCCCCCTGACGGTCGCCGCCGATGGTCATGAACGTCGATTTGCGCGTATAGGTTTTGCCTTCATCCGGCGACGCATTCACCAGCTTCGCTCCCTGGCCTTTGAATTTCGCGATCGACTCCCGCAGCGCATGGGCATCGGTGGTGAAATCGTGCAGCAGCCACAGTTTGTTCCCCAGCGCATATAAAGCGGTAGGCTCTGTCGGCGGATGTTTGTCGAGATAGCTGACGATCTTGTCCTGGGCGTATCCGATGTTCTCAAAATGAGTATTCAGCACATCGAACAAAATGATATTGAACGAGCTGTTGCCCTTGTATTGCGGAACATTGGTGTAAACATCGGGCGGAAGATGCAGGACCACGCGCTGCGGAGCGTGTTCCGCATCGGGATGCAGAAAGGTAAAGTCGCGCTTGATCTGTTCCTTTCCGTTTTCAAGAATCTGTATCTCTTCGGGTTTCAGGTCGGTGACCGTATTGCCTTTGGCATCGACGGCAACGATGTCGAGAATCACCAGGCGGGTGGTCGCCCGGATCACGTAATCCGGCTGGGGCGGTTCCTGCTTCTTATTCGCGTCGGATTGAGCCGTAAGCGCGGCGGGCAGGGTCATTGTCGTCAGAAGAAATAGAAATAATGTCGTTAACCTGGTCATGCGTGTCCTCAACAATTTATCTTTGGCGTCGGGGCCTCGGGAGCTTTTTGCGAGACGGCTTCCGCCGGGTCCGAAAGCCATCATAGCATTGGGAAGGAAGCTCTAAATACACGGAAGTTCAGATTATTTCATGTCTGGTTATTGCCGACCGGCGATATTCCGCAACTGCAATAAATATAACCTGACTGGCCTTCAGGGTCTTTAGTTAGCGCATATTGAAACTATATTCATCTATGGGGATGCTACCGGCGCCGTGACCAAATGAAATGGCAGCGGACTCCCAGGGGATGGGCGCCAGGGTGGGACGCGATGCTCTCCGATTCAATTGTCCGGCGTTCACACGGTCCCGGGCGCCGGCCTGGCTGTTTTCGTTTCCGGGTGGTAACTGTTGAATTCTTTCAGGAGTGAAATTCGGGCGCATCGCGTCCTGGCTGCTGGTTTGCGGGTTCGGGTGTGTTGCGGGTACTTGGCACTTGGTATTTGTCGTGGGCGCGAGGGAATCGTTGAACCGCAACAGGTCATTCGTCACCGGCATCACAAATACCAAATACCAAATACCAAGTACCAAGTACCAGGCCAGAAGCGAGCAGCCGGCAGCTAGCGGCTCCCCCCAATCGCATCCCACACTTTTTTCGTATCAACGTTCTGAATATATTTCACGATTTTGCCGTCTTTGAATGTCCAGATGTGGGCGAAGCGGGCGTCCATGATGCCGCCCGACTGGCGGTACGTGCCTTTGTAATATCCGGTCACGACGATGGTGTCGCCGGCGTCGAAGAAGCTTTCGGTTTCGGCGCGGTAGTCGATCCACTCGGTGGAGAGGCGGGCGAAGACGTTCATGCCCACCTCTTCGAGGGTGTGAAATGTTCCGGCATAGGGGAATCCGGCGGCTTCGGTCCAATCGAAGCGGGGGGCAAGCGCGGCCTGAAGATTTTTTGCGATCTGTTCCGCGTCGCCTTTGTAGATGCCTTGAATGACTTCCAGATTGGTTTTCAAATGTGGCTCCCTGGGGAATCGATGAATATTCAAACAAAATATTTGCAAAAGCGTGAGAATTGTAACGCTTTTTCAGGGAAAGATGTTTTGGACGCGTTCCATAGGTAGAACGAACTGAAAAACCGAATCGCCGAGACCAGGGCGGCACGGCGGCCAGGGCTCGAACTGGCCATCCGCCGGGTGCCCGACAGTACCTGGAAGCGATAACATGCAATTGACGATTTGGCATTAGAATGACCGTGGCCCGCGTTGGATTGGAAGTGGATCTTCGCTGCCTTCTCACACTCAGGAGACTTCCATGTATGACGCAATTGTTGTCGGCGCCAGGTGCGCCGGCGCGCCCACGGCGATGTTGCTGGCGCGAAAGGGCTACAAGGTGCTGCTGGTCGATCGCGGCGCCTTCCCCAGCGACATGCCTTTTTCCAATCACTATGTCCACCAGACCGGCTCGTCTCTTCTCAAAAAATGGGGCCTGCTCGATCGCCTGGCCGCCACCAACTGTCCGCCCATCACCAACAATGTCTGGAACTACGGCGATTTCTCGCTGACCGGCGCGCCGGTTTCGGCCGACGGAACGGCGGAAGCCTACGCGCCGCGCCGCCTGCGGCTCGATCCCATTCTGGTGGAAGCCGCCGTGGAAGCGGGCGTGGAACTGCGCGAAGGTTTTTCCGCCCAGGAAGTGATCTTTGAAAACGACCGCGCCGTCGGGATTCGCGGGAATCAGCACGACGGCGGCATGGTGTCGGAAAAGGCGCGCGTCGTCATCGGTGCCGACGGCATGTTCTCAATGGTGGCCAAAGCCGTCAAGGCCCCGGAATACGGCAACAAGCCTCCGCTCGAAGGCTCCTGGTATTCCTACTGGAGCGGCGTGAAGATGAAGGGCTGGCATTTGTGGCTGCGTCCGCATCGCGTGATGTTCGCCTACAACACCAACGACGATCTGGCGCTGGTGGGCGTGGCCTTTCCCGCCGCGGAACTTCCCGCGGTGCGCCGTGACATCGAAGGCAATTACATGAGCAGCATCCGGGAGTTCACTCCCGATCTGGCCGAACAACTGAGTCACGGCCGCCGCGAATCGCGTTTCACGGGCGGAGCCATTCCCGGCTATTTCCGCCGGCCGTATGGCCCGGGCTGGGCGCTGGTGGGCGATGCCGCGTATCAGAAAGATCCATGCACTGCTTCGGGTATCACCGATGCATTCAAAGCCGCCGACCTGATGGCCGACGCCATCGACGACGGTCTGAGCGGGCGGCAGCCCATCGAACAGGCCATCGCCGCCTACGAGCAGAAACGCAACGAACGGGAAACGCCTTATTTTGAACTGACCACGCAACTGGCTTCACTGGAGCCGCCTCCCGCTGAGTTCATACAGATTCTGGGCGCGTTGCGCAACAATCCCGGGCAGACCAGCCGGTACTTCGGCGTGTTTGCTCACACAGTGCCGGTCGCGGAATTTTTTGCGCCGGAAAACATTGGCAGGCTTCTGGGCTGAACCCCAGGGACCACTTCTCCCTGGCACGGAGTTGAAGATCGCGGATCGAAGATTGAGATCGCGGATTGAGATCGCGGATTGAAACTCGGGCGGGCTGCACGCGAGGTCCGCAGTTTTAAAAGGTCGAGTACAGTTCTTCCCCCTCTGAAAGCTGGATTTTGCCGGACCCTCGAACGAACGGCCGAAAGCCGCGCGCAGGGCGGGTGTTCGCCTCGCCAACGCGGACGGCGAATGGAGCGGAATTTCAGGGAAGCATGAGAGGAAAAAATGGACATCGCGGTTTTTGGAGCCGGAGCCGCCGGATTGATGACTGCCATCTCGCTGGGCGCGCACGGGCATCGCTGTCGAATCTACGAACGTTCGCGCCAGAGCCATGGGGCGGGCATGGGGTTCATTCTGTTGCCGCAGGGCATTGAACTCATGCGGAGCTATGGCGTGAAACTGACCCCCGTGCCCCTGCGCTCTTATATCTGCCGCAATTCCGAGGGTGAGATTCTGATGGAAGAGGCGATGCCCCGGGGCGCGGGAGGTATCCGGCGCTGCGACCTGATCGCCGCGCTGCTGGAAGCTCTGCCCCGCCGGACCACCCTCACTTTTGGCGCGGAACTCGATCGTCTGGAATTTGACCGCGAAGGGCGCGTGCTAAAAGCGCACCTCGCTTCCGGGGCCGGTCCCGCGGCCATCCAGGCCGATTTGTATGTGGGCGCCGATGGCGTGCGTTCGCGTGCCCGTCAGGCGCTGTTTCCGGAATGGCCCGCATTGCCTGCGTCGGTCATGGAGGTGGTGGGACGCGTTCGCTGCGATCGTACGATCGACTGGGGCCGGGATAATTTCAACAAGTTCCATGCCATGAGCGGCGGCCTCGCCTTTGGCGTTCTGCCCGTGGATGCCGAGCATGTTGTCTGGTATCTGCAATTCGACGCGGGCACCTATCCTCCGCCCCGTGAAATCGAAGGTCCCGAGGCGCGCCGCGCGTTTGTCCGGCGGCTTGCCGGTGACTGGGCTTTTCCCATTCCGTCTCTGATCGCAGAGACCGATTTCTCGCATGTCCATCTCTGGCGTCCTCTGGATGCGGAGCTGCCGCCGAGTTTCCATCGAAAGAATCTGGTGCTGGTGGGAGATTCCGGGCATCCGCTTTCGCCCTTCACCAGTCAGGGCGTATCGTCGGCCATCGCCGATGCCGATAGTCTTTCACGATCGCTGGCCAGGGAGGCGACCATGGAAGCGGCACTGGAACGTTATTCGGGCGAGCGCCGGCGGGATTGTATTCCTTATGTGGAGAGAGGGCGCATTCTGACCCGGGAATTTCTCGCGCCTCGCAACCCGGCGAGCCTGACGATGCCCATTGCCCGGTAGAATCGATCTCATGGACCAGGATTTCTTTTCCGATAACGCGGTGCCCATGGACCTGCTGCGCCGCCGGGCCTTCAACATGCGCTGGGCCCAGCAGCCCGCGGACGTGATTCCTGCGTGAAGCGCTGGCGCGTTACGTGAATGACGGTGTGCTCGGCTACGTTCCCGCCGAGGGCCTTCCCGACTTTCGCGACGCGGTAGCCGAATGGATGCGCTCCACCCGCCGGATTGAGTGCGGAGCCGGCGATGTGTTCGCCGGCGACAGCGCCGCGTCGGCGATGGCCGTGGTCGCGCGCGCGTCTTTGCGGCCCGGCGATGAAGCTCTGATCCCGACTCCGGTGGACTTTCTGCTGCATCACACGATCACCCGCTCGGGCGCCGTCGCCGTGCGCGTTCCGGTTTCAACCGGAACCACGGCCGCGGAATTCATTGCCGGCCTCAAAGCCGCTGTGACACCGCGCACGCGAATGGTGTGGCTGTGCAATCCGCATAATCCTCTGGGCGTGGTGTATTCGCGCGAATGGCTGAACGAGGTCGCGGAATGGGCGATCGGCCGGGGGCTGAGGATTCTTTCCGACGAAATCTGGTCCGACATCGTTTACACCCCGCATCGCCACGTCTCGGTCGCATCCCTCTCGCCGGAAATTGCCCGCAACACGGTCACCATCTACGGGTTCTCGAAGAACTTTGCCCTTGCCGGATTGCGGGTCGGCTGTGTCGTGACCACCGATCCCGAGTGGATGGGTCGGATCGTCGCCGCATCGGACGCGCAAAGCACGGTCTATGGAGTTTCGGTGCTGTCGCAGGTCGCGGTCATCGCCGCTCTGCGCGATGGCCGCCAGTGGCTGGGGGAGTTCATCCGCCATCTGCAGTCGCAGCGCGATTATGTGGTGGAACGTCTGGCCCGCTGGCCGAGGGTGAAGGTTGTTCCTCCTCAGGGAACGTACGTAATTTTTCCGTGTACCCAGGAGCTGAGCGAAGATTCGCAGCTTCTGTGCGACCGTCTGCGCGAAGAGGCCCGCGTCGCGCTGGTGCCGGGCGCTGAACGCTGGTTCGGCCAGGGCGCTGCCGGCCATCTGCGAATTTGTTTTTCGACCTCACGGGGGATTCTGAAAGAAGCGTTCGACCGGCTAGAGCCGGTGGTCGCGAAGATCGCCGCGGGGGCGTAGCCTTTCGCGTCGCAGAATTTCGGGTTCGTTTTCAAAACCCGACACGTACTTCCGACACATTTCTTTGCTTCCGAATACTGCTATCATCATGCGTCTGAATCCCGTCCCGGAGACCTGCCATGAAAACCCGTTTGTCCTTTCTTCTGGCTGCGATACTGCTGACAGCGATCGCTCAATCGCAGTCTCCCCTGGGCGACCTGATCAAGAAGGTCGAAGGTCAGCAAAAGGGCAGCAACCTGAGCACCGACAAGATCACCGCCGGGCTCAGGGAAGCTCTGAAGATCAGCACCGGCAAGGCTGTGGCGGCCACCGGCCGTCCGGATGGGTTTCTGAAGAACGAAGCCATCAAGATTGTGCTGCCGCCCCGGCTTCAGACCGCGGGCAGGGGCCTGCGCATGGCGGGCATGGGCGCGCAGGTGGATGCGCTGGAAGTGGGCATGAACCGCGCCGCCGAGCAGGCCGCGCCGGCGGCGAAGCAGATTTTTCTCAATGCGCTGCTGAAGATGACTTTTTCCGACGCGCGCCGGATTCTTTCCGGCGGCGATACGGCGGCCACCGAGTATTTCAAAAAGACCAGCACCGCCGATCTGACCACCGCCTTTACTCCCACCGTCCACCAATCGATGGAGAACGTGGGCGTGGTGCGGCAGTATAACCAGCTTCTGAAAAACCCCATGGCGGCGTCTCTCGCCGGAAAGCAGGGTCTTGATCTCGATGGCTATGTGGTGGGAAAATCCCTGGACGGTCTTTTCTACATGCTCGGTCAGGAAGAGAAAAAGATCCGCAAAGACCCGGCGGCGCGGACCACGAACCTGTTGAAGGAAGTTTTTGGCCAGATCAGGCGCTAGAGCGACGCAGCCGCAACTAAAACAAAATCAAAAACCACAAACCTTGAAACGCAGAGGAAGCAGAGGAAGCAGAGGTTTTTTGGGGGGTATTGCCGCGAACTCGGCAATCATCTTGCAGGCGACGAAAAGGGGTTGGGCCAACGCTACAACCGCCAAAAACCTCTGCTTCCTCTGCTACCTCTGCGTTTCAAGGTTTTGCTGTCAAAAATCGTCTTACCGTCGCCCTTTGCCCTTCGAGTCCACCTGCTTGTAATCCGCGGGAACATCAAACAGTCCCGCATCCAGCTTGCCGGCGGAGGTTCCGGTCACTTCAACCGTCATATCCATCAGCGAACCGCTCGCGGTCGTGGTGTCCCCGGCCGGCTGGCTGTCGTCGTCTTTCTTTTTCTTCCTGCCGAACATTCCTCCGAGGCCTTTAGTCAGAGGATTTCCCGACTCCGCCTGCGGCTGGGCCGAGGCGCCGGGACCGCTGCCCGTCATGCCCACGCTGGTGTTGGTGAGCAGTGGCATGCCTTCCATTTTGACCGTGTTCTTGCGCAACTCCGCCATGGCCGGGGCCATCTGCATGTTTACACCGGACATCTCGCCCGGCACCCAATCCATTTCCTTCGCCATGCGCACATAGAAGCGCTTTATTTCGTCGTAGCCGGTGACCGGGGCCAGCCACTGGTCCGAGGTTGTCCACATGTTCGCGCTCTGGCCTTTGGCTTTGGGATCGGTGGATTCCATTTCCATGTCGATCCTGACTTTGACTTCCTTCGCGGTGTGTCCGAGCAGTTTCTTTGTTCCGGTGCCCTGCGTGATTTTGACTTTGGGTGTCATCTTCATCTGCGGGTCTTCGGTCTTTCCCTTGTTGTGCGCGGCGGCCTTCTGCCGCGCTTCTTCCATCTGCTGACGCATCTGGTCAAAAGTCACGACGGAATAGGTCTTTTTCTTTGAATCGACGTGGATGATGCGGCGGCCATCCAGGTCCCATATCTCGATGCCGCCGTCCGACATTTCGCGGCGCATCTTGTTGCCTCTGACGCTTACGGTGGTGTTCATCGGCTGTGAGGCCTTGCGCGCGTCCTTGCTGAAGACACCCATCATTTTCATGGTGCCGGCCATCATGCCGCCGGTGACGGTGCTGGTTTCCGTGTATTGAAAGTCGGCAAAAGCGCTGCCGGTCATGGAACTCGTCAACAAGATAACGAGTGCGAACGCGGTACTGCGTCTCATAGGTCCCCTTGATAGTGTTTCGAACGTCCTGAGAGGAATTATAACCCGCGGTCCTTCAGGTAATAGCGGCGGGCCGCAACGCGCCGGTAAGCATACGCCAGAAGTAAGAAGCCGGGCGCGATGGCCAGCCAGAGGAGATTTCTGGTGAAAAGCAGTTCAAGGGCCGCCGGAATGGCCGCGGCCAGGCAGATCTTGTCGAGGGCATTGGGTGTTTGATTATCGAAAAAACGCATCGTCAGCATGACCATGGTGACCGCAAAGGCAACCAGGAGCCAGACCCAGGTTGTGTTCTCTTTAGGATAGAAAAACGCGAGCAGGCCCGCCACAACGCCGCGCATCACGAGTCCCAGACTGATCATAAAGAACCATTTCACCCAGATCGCGGCTGTCAGCCACAGGATGACGGTCGCAGAGAGAACGAGCGCGAATCCCGGCAGCCAGTGCTTTCCCGCGGCCATCAGGCCCAGCCCTTTGACCAGCATTGCCAGGACCACAATACTCGCAATCAGCTTCAGGCCCAACATCGCGGCTGAATTCAACTGCTCCGTGACGGTTCGATTGTCGATCTTCAATCCGCATTCCTCCGCGAAGGCCGCCTTTTTCGCGTAGGCATCATTTCACACCCAGGAACGAAAAAACAGGGCCGGGCGCAAACGCCCGGCCCTGATCAGATCATTTGAAAACTTACTTTGAGTCGTCGTCGTGCCCGGCATCGAACGGACGCAGGAACGGACCCGGCTGGAACCTGAAGAACGACGGAGGCGCAACGTTCAGGGGGCCAAATTGCGCGGCGGTCCCGTTCAGGTCGTTCACGTTCAGACCGTGCCACTTTCCGGTATCCAGACGGTTGAGCAGTACGCCGAGCGCGGTCAGGGTTTCCGCCGGAGTAAAGGTGCAGTGTCCGGCGCGGTGGACAAACGTCTGGCGCAGGAAGTGTTCATTGCCCGCTTCATCCACCACGTCCCGGTAGGCGCTCTCGTTCTGCACCGCCACCAGGCCGTCACCGCTGGTGTGCATGGTGAGGACCGGGATGTGAATCTGTCCATTGAAGATGATGTTCTGCGACAGGTAGTCGACGGCGGCCTCATCGGCGGAGATGCGCGCCGCGTCTTCCAGGGTGTCGAGGTCGGCTTCCAGGCTGAGTCCGGCCGCCTGGTAGAGCGCTTCCACTTCTTCGC
>WNFD01006211.1_pt1 | contig 15055 bp, 16 predicted proteins | sample 5400491 | NCBI WGS metagenome assembly WNFD01 (sample SAMN13153343, study PRJNA577476) | soil metagenome | isolation source: 120 cm saprolite under Douglas fir tree site 2 hole 2 replicate 2 | place: USA:California | collected 2015-04-18
TTCGAGGCCTGCAAAACCTCCGTGAGTTCCAGGCCGGCCTGCCCCAGCGCCCGCTCGATTACCTTCCTCATCACCGCCGAATCGTCAACAATTAGAGCTCGCAACCAACCCTCCCCCAACTAGCATCCCAAACTTGCATCTGGTCTGAAATCACTATCGGCAAGCCGTCAGCAAACCTTGAGCGAACTCCGTCTTAGCGTCTTCTAACCCGCACCTCACGAACTTCGGCCACCCAACTGCATAAGCCTGTGGCATGGACAGCGGACTCTACGCAGCATACACAGGCCTCCTGGCTCGCACGCAAGCGCTGGACACCGCGGCCAACAACCTCGCGAACGCGGGAACGGCCGGCTTCCGCGCCCAACGCGACTACTTCACCGGCGTTCTGGCTGGAGGCGTCGATCAGGACCCTGAAACTGCCTCTCAAGTAGGCCAATCCGTAAACGGCTTCGGCGTCCTCGGCGGAAATCGCCTCGATCTCGGCCAGGGAGAGATCAAAGCCACTGGCAATCCACTCGACCTGGCTCTCGAAGGCCAGGGCTTCTTCGCCATCCAGACCTCCCACGGCATTCGCTACACGCGCGACGGTGCCTTCTCCCGCTCCCCCACCGGAGTCCTTCAGACCGCCCAGGGCGAGCCCGTCCTCGACACCAACCAGAAGCCCATCACCATCCCCACCGGCACCATCTACGTCTCGCCGGACGGCAGCATCTCCGTCTCTACAGCAGACGGCAGCATGATTGTCGGCAAGGTGGGGGCCTTCGACTTCTCCGAAAAATCTGTTCTAACCGCAGAAGGTGCGAATCGTTTCTCAGCAAATGGAGCTAAGCCGATTCCAGCAACCGCCTCGATCGAACAAGGCTCCGTCGAAGGAGCCAACGAAGACGCCGTTCACGGAACGATGCAATTAGTACTCGTCCAACGACAGGCAGAGATGATGCAAAAAGCCCTCAGCGTCTTCAACAACGACTTTGACAAGACTGCATCCGAAGACCTTCCCAGAGTCTGACGCAAACCACAGCATCTGACTTCGCATTTCTACCAGCAGAGGAGCTAGATATGATTCGAGCGTTATACACAGCCGCAAGCGGAATGAGTGCCCAGCAAACCAATCTCGACACGGTGGCAAACAACCTGGCGAATTCTGCGACGACAGGCTTTCACCAGCGTCAGGTGCAGTTTGAGGACATGATCTACCAGAACCTCATTACTCCAGGTTCGGCACAGACTCAACAGACTCTTTCAGCCGGTCTGCAAGTCGGTCTCGGAACTAAATCCGCAGCCAGCGAAGTGATCATGACGCAAGGAGACTTCAACCAGACGAATGGCCCACTCGATCTGGCGATTCAGGGCGCAGGCTTCTTCCAGATATCCCGGCCCGACGGAACCATTGCTTACACCAGAGCAGGAAACTTCCATCCGAACAGCCAGGGAACACTCGTGACCACAAACGGTGATACGGTCCTGCCAGCGATTACCATCCCCTCGAATGCAACCAACATTACGATCTCACAATATGGAATTGTAACGGCGACTCTTCCTGGACAGACGAACGCTGCGCAGCTTGGCACAATCCAGCTTGCAACCTTTGCCAATCCAGGAGGCTTGAACTCTATCGGTGGCAACCTGCTGGAACAAACAGCGTCGTCCGGAAATCCCATCACCGATGCCCCGGGAGGAACCAGTGGAATGGGTACATTGCAGCAAGGCTATCTGGAAAACTCGAATGTCGACGTTGTCGCAGAGTTTGTACAGATGATCCTGGCGCAGCGCGCTTATGAAAGCAACTCCAAGGTAATCCATGTGGCGGACGATATGTATTCACAGATCAACGGTCTCATCCGGTAGGAGCGTCATGAGAAATAGTCGCTGTTTCTGGCTCAGATACGTCGGCATCGCCGCTCTAATAACACTGCAAGGAATGTCTATGCTCAATTTGTCCCAGGCGGAATGCTACAGCACGCCGCGTACAGCACTCGACGCATTCGCCGCAAATTCTTCGTTCTCTCCAACCTTGAAGAACGATGGTTACCGAGTGACTAGGATCGAGTCGGACCGGGTACTAGGACAGAGATGGGCGATGATTGCCCACTGTGGTCATTCGGAGTGGCCAGTGTTTGCTCTTCCAGCGAATGGAGCAACCTTGCTGGGTTCACCTCAAGGGGCGAAGCGTCCTGGCAGCGAAAACCCTAGGACAGCTCTCCTGGTACGAGCCGGCGATGTCGTGCGATTGTGGAGGAAAGAAAGCCTTCTTCGTATCGAAGTTGCTGGAGTGTCAGAAGAAAGTGGTGGTTTGGGCAAGACCATACGAGTGCGATTGTTGCACAGAAGTACAGACGATCAATCAATACCGGAACAATTCTCTGGTGTTATTCGGGGACCGGCGAATGTGGAGATGCAGCCATGATGAAACAAATACAGATGGATTCGCCGTTCAACATAACCGCTTGGCAGTCGTACGCCCGCGCTCGGATCAAGGTTGTACCAGTTACACTACAGCCACCCGAAAACAGAGGTCCAGGATGTTTCGCGATGACTATTGCGGTTTCATTGCTTTCCTTATTGACGGCTCCTTCGTTGAAAGCACAGGCTGAGGCTATCCATAAGATGATTGAGCCAAAACCGAATGTTGCGGCCGCATCCTTGTCGTCGTATTTAGAACGGGTACGAGCGGAAAATTCCAATATTCAGGCTGTCCCCGGTTCAATCTGGACCGACAGTGGGCGGCTCACTCGTATGGCTACTGACGTGCGAGCTATGCGGCCTCATGATCTGATTTCCGTCGTAGTCTCAGAGAGCCTTGCAGCCTCTACTGATGGCACAGTAAAAAACTCGCGAGCCTCCAACGCGAGCTCTGCGATCTCAGGCCTGATCGGAACTTTACACTCTGGCAACGCACTGCAGGATTTAGTTAATCAGACATCGTCGTCCGGACTGAACGCGCAAGGAGCGAGCGCGACGAATTCTAGCTTGAGTACAACATTCGGAGGACAAGTGATTGAGGTGCTCTCAAATGGAATGCTTGTGATTGAAGCGGCCAGGCAGGTCGAGTTCAGCCAACAAACACAGACTATTATCCTGCGCGGATTGGTTCGACCGGAAGACATCTCCCAGCAAAATCAGGTTCTATCAACCGCCATCTCAAGCCTTGAGTTGGAAGTGCGCGGGAAGGGAATTATCAATGACTACACTCACCGCCAGAACGTTCTCGTCCGGCTTCTGCAAAGAGTATTGATCTTCTAATGGGGAACTATGCGGGCTGAAATGAGCAAATCGAAGGCGTCAAAAGCACTAAGGATCTCAATGCTTCCGCCTCGGATCCGGCAACACCAAGGCAAGCACGTGTCAAGGACATCTCCTCGATCGAGGGTATTCGCGATAATCAGCTAGTTGGATACGGCATTGTTGTAGGTCTGCAAGGGACCGGTGACAGCCAGCAAACAACTTTCCCGATACAAACGCTGGCGGCCACACTACTCCGAATGGGAGTGAGTGTTCCGGCATCGTCGATTCGCGTACAAAACTTGGCCGCAGTCTTTGTCTCGGCAACGTTACCACCCTTCGCACGCTCTGGTACTAAGCTCGATATCACGGTCTCTTCCGCGGGTGATGCGAGGAGTCTGGAGGGCGGCCTGCTTTTGATGACTCCTCTTTATGGAGCAGATGGCAAGATCTACGCCCAGGCGCAGGGTTCACTCGTCGTTGGCGGGTATTCGGTTACCGCTAACGGCAATGTGAAGCAATTCAACCATCCGAATACTGCTAGAGTTCCTTTCGGGGCGATGGTGGAACGGGGAGTGCCACTGGAATTGGGAGGCAAGAACCAGTTTTCACTATTACTGAATGACGCCGACTTTCGGAGTGCGGAGGCCATGGCTCTTGCAATCAATCAAGTGCTTGGGCGCCCAGCTGCACATGTCCTTGATAGCCGACGAGTCGAGCTGTCGGTCGCGAACGGTGAGGAGATCCCGGCTTTGTTGGCGCAGGTTGAGTCGATTGAGGTGCCTGTCTTTCCTCGGGCAAAAGTTGTCGTCAACGAGCGCACGGGAACAGTCGTCATTGGAGGTACAGTAGTCTTACAGCCGGTGTCTATCCTGCATGGTGGACTGGCAGTTAACGTGGTAAGCGAGTTTCAGGTATCACAACCGAACCCTTTCTCGTCCGGCACGACGCAGGTTGTGCAGCAGACGAGAATCGATGCACAGGACAAACCAGTTAACCGCATTGAGCTGAAACAGGGAGCAACCGTGGATGACCTGGTGCGTAGCCTGCAGACGATCGGTGCGTCGGCGCGTGACGTCATCTCGATTCTTCAGGCGATGAAGTCTGCTGGAGCCCTGGAAGCGGAGATTGAGGTGTTATGAAGATCAGTTCGGATGTTGCAAGTCAGCCGACGGCTGCGGTTGAAGAGCAGAAGCAGGCCAAACTGGTCGATGCCGCCCAGCAGTTTGAGGCAATCATGCTACAGGAGCTATTGAAGCCCATGCAACATGGAGAAAGTAGCTGGGAAGGCGAAGAAAAGAGTGACGATACAGCCTCCGACACGATAAGTAGTTTTGGAACCGAGGCGATCGCGAAGGCTATCTCTAAAGGAGGCGGTTTCGGGATAGCGAAACAAATCGTCTCGAAGGTAGCACTGGAACACCAGCGGAATTCCGAAAAGAAAATCTTTTAGTACTAAAGTTTCTGGAATCCATGCCGATACATTCAAGTAGACGGGAGGTCACCATGAGTTATGCAAGTGGAATCAACAGTCTGCAGCAGACGATCAACTCGATCACGCCATCCGAGGCGAAGCCGGCGGCACAGGTTAGCGCATCGGATAGCGTGTCCAAATCAAGCGCAGGATCGATCGCAAATGTGGAACGTGTTGATCAAACGAACCTGAGCTCGACGGGCGGCCTTGTCGCTCAAGCTTTGGAGAGCTCCGATACACGGTCGGCAAAGGTTGCGTCATTACAGCAGGCAATCGCCGCGGGCAGCTACAGCGTCTCTTCGTCGGATGTGGCGGACAAGATCATCCAATCTCTGTTGGACTAAGTATGACGATCAATCAGACCTTAGCAGCTATCCTCGATGAGACCGTCAAGGCTCTCAGCGATCTGGATTCAGGCTCGCTCCAAGCTTTAGAGCAACGGATCGTCGCACTCGCGAAGTCCAGCGAGAGATATGAAAGAGACGACGCCGGTTTGATCCTGTCGAAGAAGCGGTTGCTCGAAATCGTGCTTCAGAACTGTCAAGTCAACCTTGATGCACTTACGCGTCTCCATGCCAGAAACATGAGGAATCAATGGGCACAATAATGTCACTAATGGATATCGCTCAACAAGCGCTTATGGCCAATCAAGAAGCCCTGAATGTGACGTCGAACAATGTTGCAAATCAGAACACTGCAGGCTACACCCGAGAGGTCGTCAACTTTCAATCGGTTGACGCGGTCACGCTCAGTGGAGGTACAGTCGGCTCAGGTGTCACGGCGAGTGCGACTTCGCAGAGAGACCGCGTTCTTGAACAACAGGTGCAGCAACAAACTCAGACCCAGGCGCAGTCCGGGGCGCTCGAATCTGCCTTACAGCAGATCCAGAATATCTTTGTCCTGAGTTCAACGACGAACTCCGCCAGTTCGACAGTTCTGGGTACTGCGGCCGATTCGTTCTTCAGTTCACTCTCTGCGTTAACGAGCAATCCTTCAGATACAGCGACGCGGCAGAATGTGCTAACAGCGGCCAACACTTTGGCAGGAGCCTTCAATTCGGCTTCCAATCAGCTCACGCAGGTCTCTACCAGCCTCAATCAGCAGGTCGTCGGCGATGTGGGGCAGGTGAACTCACTCACAAAGACAATTGCTTCGCTCAACGCGCAGATCACCTCTCTTAGCCCTAGCGCGGATGCTGGCGCTCTTGAGGATCAACGCCAACTGGCAATTGCGCAGCTGTCTAAACTGGTGGGGTTGGATCAAATTTCAACTGAGAATAACGGCATTACGCTGACGACCAGCAACGGCGCCGTACTGGTCAGCGGCAGCCAGTCGTTTGCTTTGAGCACGACGCAGGTGGGGGGGACGACCCACATTCTTGCGGGAGTCAACGGACAGGATGTGACCTCCAATCTTACGGGCGGCGATCTTGGCGGCGTGCTGCAGACGAGAGATCAGCAGCTGCCTGCGTACCAGAGCGCGCTTGACAGCCTGGCTTTCGCCGTCGGAACACAGGTGAACCAGCAGAACACGGTGGGAGTCGACGGTAATGGCAATCCTGGCGCGGCACTCTTCAGCCTTCCGCCTACTCAGACCGGCGCTGCGCGGCTGATACAGGTTGCGACGGCAGATCCGAATGCGGTTGCGGCGGCGTCACCAGGGGAAGGCTCTGCCGGGAATGCGAATGCTTCGGCTCTGGCGGATCTCTCCAGCGCCAATATCGTGGGCGGTCAGACAGCTTCGGGATTTATTGCCTCCTTTCTTGCTCAGATCGGCAGCGATACTGCTGCTGCGACGACGAACAACAGCGCACAGCAGGCGACACTGACGCAGCTGACGACTCAGAGAGATTCGCTCTCCGGCGTTTCTCTGGACCAGGAGGCGGCGAATCTGACGCAGTATCAGCGCGCGTATCAGGCAGCGGCCCAGGTCTTCAACATCGCGAACTCCATTATGGCGAGCGCTCTCAACCTTGGCGTACAGACGACTGTGACCTAAAGGCGGCGATAAGTCGTCACCGAATTTCCAGACTAGAGCTCAGGAGCACTATCATGCGAGTCGATCCGAATTACATCAGCAACCTGGCGGCGGCGCTCGATCAGTCGACCCAACGGGAAAATACGCTCACGTCCGAATTGTCCAGCGGATTGAGTGTCGCTTTGCTCTCGGACGGTCCGGTTGCGGTGGCGCAGAGCACGCTGCTGGGCAGCTCGATTGCGAAGGACGATACTTTTGTTCAGACTGCTTCCAACGTATCTTCGCGGATGCAGGTCACCGATTCGACGCTGGGCGAGGTTGTCACCCAGATTACTTCGGCGTTGTCGACCGCGGTTGGCGGAAACAATGGAACGCTCAATGCGAGCGACCTTGCCAGCGTCGCTCAAGCGCTGAGCGGGATTCGCGATCAGGTGCTGTCGCTCGCCAATACGAGCTATCAGGGGCAGTACCTGTTCGGCGGAAGTCAGGGATCTACACCTCCGTACACGCTCAACACCTCCACCAATCCTGCAACGGCGGTCTATAACGGCGACTCCAATGTGCAGTACGTCGAGACTCCGAGCGGGCAGAAGATCCAGGTGAATCTTCCCGGGTCGTCTGTTTTTGGTGCGGCAGGCTCGGGTGTGCTGGGGGCGTTGAACCAGTTGATCTCCGATTTTTCGGGCGGCGCGACGACTGCTGCGCTTACGGCGGATACCGGCGCGTTGACCACAGCGTTGGGGCAACTGTCGTCCCAGCGCAGCACGCTCGATAGCGCCTTGAGCCGGCTGCAGTCGACCAGCACCTACACCCAGACGGAGGAGAGCCAATTGAAGGTGGCACAGAGCAAACTGGTTTCGGCGGACCCTGCTGCGGTGGCCACCCAACTGTCGCAGGCTGAGACTCAGCATCAGGCTTTGCTGAGTGTCATTAATGCTCTCGGGAGCAGCAATCTGTTCAGTCTAATGAAATAAGTACTTTCCTCCTTTCCTCCCTGTCTGCTCTATCCGGGAAGGGAGGGGGGTCCCCCCCATTGCCCGGGAGTAAATATGTTGTTATCAACGACTTACGGGGAGTCAATGTCTGTAAAAATGTCATAACAAAGGGTTTACGGCTAAATATTTCCAAACAAATGAGTTAGCCCCGGCGGGAACTCTGTGTCCCTGCGGGGCTTGCTTGTTTTCGATCTATATATCCAGTATAGCGGAGTTGACGCAACTAAAATGCCACGCGGATGTTGTTGATTAGCGATGGTTTAGGTGGTTTTTGGGCTTGACATGCGATTTTTGGGCTGAAAATGGCAAAAGAAAATAAAGCAATGGGTAAGTCGCTGCATCCCTGGGCTTTGTATTACTCGAAGAATCAGAGTTTCTAGAAAACGCGAGGCCGATTTTCGCCAATGGGTCCAAATCAGACGGCCCAGATTCAAACCCATCTTGCATCGCGGGGGGATTACGGTACACTGCGACTCAAATCCACAAAACCTGATCTTGAGCTTAGTTTCTGGCCGTTCCCAACCCTTCTCGCGAAGGAAACCCAAGAACATCAAGGAGTTCTGCATGCGTAGTGGAAAGGTATGGTTCATCTTCGGATTGTTGGCAGCGCTTGTTGCGCCGGCCTTTAGCCAGACCCCGTCGATCGGTTCGGAACAGAGCGCCGAATTGAAACAGCAGATTTTGAAAGAGGTCGATGGCAACGCCAAATTGGTGCAAGTCATGATCGACACTCTGTACAGCTACGGCGAGCTTGGTTTCCAAGAGTTCGAGACCTCGAAGTACCTAACCGCGCTGCTCGAGAAGAATGGCTTCAAAGTCGAACGCGGGATATCCGGAATCCCTACTGCGTGGATGGCGACCTGGGGGAGTGGGGAGCCGGTGATCGCTCTTGGCTCGGATCTCGACTGTATTCCCCAGGCATCGCAGAAGCCTGGGGTTGCCTATCACGATCCGATTATTCCGGGCGCTCCTGGTCATGGGGAAGGGCACAACTCCGGGCAGGCAGTGAATATCGTCGCGGCCTTGGCGGTGAAGGACGTCATGATAAAAAATCACCTCTCCGGCACTATCAAGATCTGGCCCGGAGTAGCGGAAGAGTTGCTTGGAAGCAAGGCCTATTACATTCGCGATGGCTACTTCAAGGGCATCGATGCGGTGTTGTTCTCGCATGTTGGCGACAACCTGGGAGCCTCGTATGGCGGATATTCGACGAGTGGTCTCGTCTCCGTTCAGTACAACTTCCATGGAGAGAGCGCACATTCCGCGATGGCCCCGTGGCGGGGACGTAGCGCTCTGGATGCTGTGGAGCTGATGGACGTAGGCTGGAACTTCCGCCGCGAGCATCTTCGTCTCCAGCAGCGCTCCCATTACGTCATTTCGAATGGCGGCGACCAGCCGAATGTGGTGCCGCAAAGCGCCTCAGTTTGGTATTACTTCCGAGAGGTCGACTATCCGCATATCAAAGAGTTGTGGGAGATTGGCGACCATATGGCCGCCGGTGCGGCGACGATGACCGATACGAAGTGGGACTCCACTCTGGTCGGTACTGCGTGGCCCGGTTACTTCAACAAACCTATCGCGGAGGAGGTTACAGAGAACGCGAAGCTCATCGGCCTTCCGGCCTGGTCTGACGCTGACCAAACGCTTGCCAAAGCGTTGCAGCGTGAACTGAAGGTACCGGAAAAGGGGTTGGCTACGAAGCTCGATGAGCTGAAGACCCCTAACGATCCTGAAAAGTATTACGGCGGCGGCTCGGACGATATCGGTGACATCTCCTGGAATGTGCCTACAATCGTTCTCCGCTATCCTTCGAATATTCCCAATCTTCCTGGACACAACTGGGCAAATGGCATCGCCATGGCCACTCCTATTGCTCATAAAGGCGCTCTCGCGGGCGCAAAGGTCCAAGCTCTTACGCTTTTTGATCTGATGGTGAAGCCGGAACTGGTGATCAGCGCCAAGGCCTACTTCAACGATGTTCAGACCAAGGAAGTGAAGTATCAACCCTTCCTTCGACCCGCGGACAAACCGTCGATCTGGTTGAACAAGGCTACGATGGATAAGTATCGCCCTGAGATGAAGAGGTACTACTACGATGCTGCCAAGTACTCAACCTATCTCGAGCAGCTGGGCATTAAGTATCCGACTGTTCGAACGGACTCAACGACAGCTGCTGTTATCACGACAAGCGAGGCGGACGACGGGTCCTTCCGCTGAACTGACCGCAAAAAGAGTTGAGAGCAGCAAAAGCCTAGCTTCATGAGTGGGGGCGGGCGTGTCTCGGTGCATACACTTAATGAGAGCGAGGGAAATGGGCGAGGAGTTGAGATTTCTATGGAATGCGACGCGCGGCAACAGGTTGCGGCCGTGGCGGAGCCCCTATCTTCGGTGGCGGCTGGAAACTTATTCGGGCCAGAAGGCAGAGACGGTGCGGGCGAGCGATTTCTGGAATCTCTTCTGGAAGGAAAAGAGGCAGTTCTTCCGGTTTCTTCGTTGGACGCGTGAGATGAAAAGTTACTCGGATTCTGAGGAGACGTCGTAGCGGGATGTGGTACTGGAGCCAGTTTGATCTTGTCGTAATTTAGTTTGACCGCGGCGTTTTTTGGGCGCTGCTTTGCTTTATTTGACAACTGGCAGACACAAAATAACAGCCGCACTCGATATGATGGAGACATGAGCGATTGGATCAAGTTGAAGGCAAGTGATGGTCATGAGCTTAGCGCGTATGTGGCGAAGCCCCAGGGTGAGGCGATCGGCGCGCTAGTTCTGGTTCAGGAGATTTACGGCGTCAACGCCCATATTCGCAGCGTTGCGGATGGGTATGCCAAGGATGGATTCCTGGTGATTGCGCCTGCCATCTTCGACCGGTTTGAGCGCGGCCTGGAGTTGAAGTATGAAGGGGCGGACCAGAAGCGGGCGATGGAACTGTACCCGCAGTTGAAGCCGGATGTGACGCTGCTGGATGTTGCCGCGGCGTATGGCGAGGCGAAGAAGGCCGGGAAGGGAATCGGCGTCATTGGGTATTGCTATGGCGGCTTGGTCACGTGGTTGACGGCGACTCGCGGGGAGAAGTTGAAGATGCAGCCGTCGTGCTGCGTTTGCTACTATCCTGGCGGGATCGGGTCGGTTGCAAAAGAGGAGCCGAGCTGCCCGGTGATGCTGCACTTTGGAGCGAAGGACGATCACATCGGGACGGACCAGGTTGAGGCGGTTCGAGCGGCGCATCCTGAGGTGGAGATCTTTGTCTATGAGGGTGCCGGGCATGCGTTTAATCGGGACGCCGATCCTGGGCACTACAACGCCGCTGCCGCCAAGCTGGCCCGGGAGCGGAGCCTGGCTTTTCTGAAGAGCCACATAGCTTAAGTTATCTGCAAATCTTTGAGCGTTTTAGGCTCGGCTTGATTGCCGCCTTGGTCCTGCGGTGCTATCCTTATGTAGACACTACGAGTGGACTAGAAGAATCAGGAGCAGAAAAAAGCTGTGTTGGCATCCGCTAAAAAGACAGACATTATTGCAAAGTTCCGTACCCACGACTCCGATACTGGGAGTCCTGAGGTTCAGATCGCTATTTTAAGCGAGCGCATCGGCGAGTTGACGGAACACTTCAAAGAGCACAAGAAGGACCACGGTTCGCGCCGCGGACTCTTGATGCTTGTGAGCAAGCGGCGACGTTTGCTGGACTACCTGAAGAAGTGCGACGCAGACCGCTACCGCGAGGTCATCGGCAAACTCGGAATCCGCAAGTAACCGCAGCATCTCCGGAGAAACCGCCCAAACTATGGAAGTACACACGGCCCGTTCACAGTCGGCTGCAACATTCGTGCAAGGTCAGGCAAGACCTTGTCGCTGGAGTTGCTGACAATGACAGAGGCTGGCGTTGTCTTCGCGGTTTGTGGCTCTGACGAGTGCACGACCCTAAACGACCTATACCAGTGCAGTTCTCTGGCGGCCAAGTAGCCGCGCGGGGGAGCTGCACTCTTTCGCGCCCGCTCGGCGGATGACGCGATTCAAGCTTAATCGAATGAAAACGAGAGAAGAGAGGCAACATGAAACAGGACGTGACAGTTGAGCTTGCCGGCGGCAAGCAAATTAAATTCGAGACCGGGCGCATGGCGAAACAGGCCCCCGGCGCGGCACTCACAACCAGTGGGGACAATGTAGTTCTAGCAACGGCTGTGGCTTCGCCGGACCCGAAAGAGGGAATCGATTTCTTCCCGCTGACGGTGGAGTATCGCGAGTTCACTTATGCGGGTGGCCGTATTCCTGGCGGGTTTATTAAGCGTGAAGGGCGACCGAGTGAGAAGGAGATTTTGACGAGTCGCCAGATTGACCGTCCGATTCGCCCGCTGTTTCCTGAGGCGTTTCGGAACGAGACCCAGGTGGTTGCGTTTGTGTACTCCGCTGACAAGGAAAATGATCCGGATGTGTTGGGTATCAACGGCGCCAGCTGCGCTTTGGCGTTGAGCGATATTCCTTTTCATGGGCCGGTGGGCGCGGTGCGGATTGGGATTGTGGACGATCAGTTTGTGGTGAACCCCACGTATGCGGAGCGTGCAAAGAGCCTGTTGAACATTATGGTCGTCGGTACGAGGGACGGCATCGTGATGATCGAGTCGGGCGCGAAGGAGATTGCGGAAGGACGGGTCGTCGACGCGATCGAGTTTGCTCATGAGCAGATCAAGAAGATTTGTGCGGCAATCGAGGATCTGGTCAGCCGTGCTGGCAAGCCGAAGCGGCTTGTGAGTGCGGTTGAGATCGACCATGAGTATTTGAATTCGTTGACCGCGAAGATCGGTGCGAAGCTGAAGGACGCGCTCGACACGCAGAAGCATCCGAAGTTTGAGAGCTATGCGCTGGTTAAGGCGATCAAGGATGAGTTGAAGAAAGAGCTTCCCGAAGGTGATGCCGAGGCGGCGAAGAAGCTAAGCAAATACTATGAGCTGCTGCGCGAGCAGATCTTCCGTGAGCAGGTTCTGAAGGAGAGGATCCGGCCGGATCATCGGGCGTTCGATAAGATTCGCGACCTGACGATTGAGGTTGGTGTGCTTCCGCGGGTGCATGGGTCTGCGCTGTTTACACGGGGTGAGACGCAGGCGTTGGTGAGTGCGACGCTGGGGACTACCGACGATGCGCAACGGCTTGAGAGCTATGAGGGCGAGCAGAAGCGGCGCTTCATGCTGCACTATAACTTTCCTCCGTTTTCTGTTGGTGAGGTTGGACGTATGAGTGGCGTGGGTCGTCGCGAGATCGGTCATGGCGCGCTGGCGTCGCGGGCAATCGAGGCCGTTTTGCCGGCGGAAGATGAGTCGCCTTATACGTTGCGGGTTGTTTCGGACATTCTGGAGTCGAATGGATCGTCTTCGATGGCTACGGTGTGCGGTGCGTCGCTTGCCTTGATGCAGGCGGGCATTTCGATCAAGGGCTCGGTCGCAGGTGTTGCGATGGGTCTGGTGAAGGAGGGCGAAAACTATGCCATCCTGACGGACATCGCCGGCGCGGAAGATCACTATGGCGACATGGACTTCAAGGTTGCCGGTACGCGTAAGGGAATTACTGCGCTGCAGATGGATATCAAGATCATGGGCATCACTCCGCAGATCATGCGCGAGGCTCTGGAGCAGGCGCGACAGGGCAGGCTGTTCCTTCTGGATACGATGGATGGGGTCATCGCGAATGCGAGCGAAGAGAAGTCGCAGTTTGCACCGCGCATTCATACCATTCAGATTCCAACAGACAAGATTCGTGACCTGATTGGGCCCGGTGGCAAGGTGATTCGCGGGATCATCGATGCGACTGGCGTGAAGATCGATGTCGACGATACGGGTCGGGTCAATGTGGCTTCGAGCGATGCCGATGGTCTGGCGCGAGCTATCCAGATGATCAGCGATCTTACGGCTGTGCCTGAGATCGGAAAGACGTATCTGGGCAAGGTTGTTCGCCTGGCTGAGTTCGGCGCGTTCGTTGAGATCTTCCCCGGGACTGACGGCTTGCTGCACGTCTCTGAGATTGCGGAACATCGCGTGAAGGAGGTCAAAGACGAGCTTCGTGAAGGCGATCAGATTCTGGTGAAGGTGCTTGCGATCGAAGGGAATCGGATTAAGCTTTCGAGGAAGGCGGTTCTGCGGGAGCAGCGCGCGAAGCTCGGTCTGCCGGAGCCTGGCCAGATTGGCACGGATGGAGGACGGGTTGAAGCGGTTGCTGTTGCGCCTCGCGCGGAGCAGGTCTCGGATGACGTCGATGAGGACGGGGATGATTTCGATGAGGATGAGGCGACGGATGAACCCAATTTCAACCGCGCCGATGGTGCTCCTGCAGTCGCGGCAGTTGCCGGCGGCCAGGGAGCGAACGGACCTGGCGGACAGAGACGGCCTGGCGGCAGGCGTCGTCGCGGTGGGCGGAGACCTGGTTCTGGTGGTCCGCAGGGTGGTGGCAATCGCTAGAGTTTCATCATCGATCACCACAAAGGCCGCGCATACGCGCGGTCTTTGTGTCTTTGGCACAAGCAGGAATGGTGGCGTTGGTTGTTGGTGTGACTGGCGGGTGTTATTTCTTGCGGTGCTGATGGTTTGTCTTGTACGAGGGGCTTCAGGGGAGGATGCGTCTCCGCAGAAGATTGCCGATGGCGTATGGTTTTTGATCGGTGATTCGAGCAAGGGGTATAGCAATACGACGATCATCGAGATGGAGAATTACCTGATCGTCGTTGATGCGAATTATCCGGCGCGGGCGAAGGAGCTGTTGGCTATTTCTAAGGGCTTGTCGAGGAAGCCGGTGCGCTATGTCTTCGACACGCATGCCCATGGCGACCATTCGTATGGCAATTCAGTGTGGACCAAGGCCGGAGCGACTACGATGGCCTTCCGCGGAGTTGTGACCGAGATGGATCGCTGGGAGCCTGCGCGGTGGCAGGCGGCAATGGCGAAGCGCGATGATGTTCGAGAGACCGGCGAAGTCAATGTTCAGAGACCGCAGAAGGTTATTGACGGTGATAAGTTTGTGCTGAAGGACAAAACTCGCGAGGTTCGGTTTCTTTTTCTGGGATGGGGGCATACGCCGGGTGACGGATATGTGTGGTTGCCACGGGAACGAGTGCTCTGTACGGGAGATGCGGCGGTGAACGGGCCGAGAAATAAGCTGCTCGATGCGAACATTGCGAACTGGCCTGATGTTCTGGACAAGACGTTGGCGCTGAAACCACTTCATGTCTTGCCTGGTCATGGTGCGGCGGGTGGTGCTGAGATACTGTCGGGGCAGCAGAGGTTTCTACGGGACCTTTACCGTGAGGTCAAGCTACAGGCTGATGCGGGGAAGACTCTTGCTGAGATGCACATCAAGCTGCCGGACAGCGACAGCAACTGGGTTCCTAATCGTCCCGATGGGTTGCAAC
>WNFD01016308.1_pt1 | contig 15055 bp, 12 predicted proteins | sample 5400491 | NCBI WGS metagenome assembly WNFD01 (sample SAMN13153343, study PRJNA577476) | soil metagenome | isolation source: 120 cm saprolite under Douglas fir tree site 2 hole 2 replicate 2 | place: USA:California | collected 2015-04-18
GGCGAGGGCGAGCGTGGCCATGGTGTGCGCCTCGACAAACTGGTTGTGGGCAGCGGCGCCGGTGAAGATGAGATGAGGAGCGATCCCGGCTTTGAACTCGCGAATGCCTTCAAGAGTGCGTTCACGCTGCTCGGGGGACGGCGTTCCGTCAGGATTCGCAGGAGTGCCGAGAACGATGATGGTGTCGAAGTGTGTGAGACCGGTATTGGCGGTGGGGATACTTCGATAAACGAAGGCGGCCCCGCCAATCATCAGGACTACAAGAGCGACGAGGAAGATCAGGAGTTTGCGAAGAAGGGGCATGTGCCGACTAGAGACTCCGTGTCAGGCTGGCGGCGAGTTCAACGTAGAGGTCGACAGCTTCGAGCAGCTCTTTCTTCGCGATCTTTTCGTTTGGCGTGTGCGCGACATGGATGGAGCCGGGGCCGAGCAAGAGCGGCTCACCCCAGTTAGTCAATGCCGGTATATCTGTCGCGAAGTTTGCGATCATCGTTGGCAGATCCCCTACCTTGCGCATGCGGACGAACGGCAGATCGAGGCTGAATGCAACATCGGCGCGGTCTCCGACGGTCGCGATAATCGATTTCTTCGTTTCGTCGGACGGCCCCACCAGACGAATCAGAATGTGCGCCTCCGCTTTGTCAGAGATGACGTTTGGCGCATAGCCGCCGGAGATAAGGCCGATGTTCAAGGTCGAGGGGCCGATCTCCGGCTCGGACGGCAACGGCATTGCGAGCACGTCGTGCAACGCTTCGACGAGCTTGTTGATGGCAGACTCGCCCAACTCGGGATAGGCGGAGTGTGCCATGCGGCCCTTGGCGCGGAGTTCGACGCGCAATGCGCCCTTCGAGGCAAGAGCGATGCGGTTGTCTGTCGGCTCGCCGTTGATGAGGAACTTTGATCCTTTGGGCGACTTGTTGGCGACGACAGCTCCCGCTGAGTCGCGCTCCTCGCCGACGAGAAAGAGCAGACCGATCTTGACTCCCGCGTCGCGCAGTTGATCCGCCGCCGCTACCTGCGCGGCGATGATGCCCTTTGCGTCGCAGGCGCCGCGGCCATAGAGAAATTCATCGTCCTCGCTCGCACCGAAGAATGGAGGCACCGTGTCCATGTGGGTCGAAAGCACAATATCCGGGGTGATGCTGGGGAGAGCCGCATAGACGTTGAAACGCTCTCCGCTTCCCGCCCCCGGGGTACATGCTCGATCCGGTTGTTCTACCGGCATGCGCTCGACGGCATAACGCTGAGACGTCAGGTACTCGTGCAGAAAAACGCCGGCAGGCCCCTCGCAGTAGGTGGTGGACTCGATATTCACAAGCTGCTTTGTCAGTTGGATGGGGTCGATCGCCATGGTTCCAGCATACGTGATGGCGTGTGAACGGCGAATGAGTCACGCACCCGATAAACTGGAAGAGATGACGCAAACCCTCTCTTCGCAAATCAAATCGATCGACGATCTTCGCGGCCCGGCCGGCCGCCTTGAGGCTCTTCTAAACACCGGCCGCGCCGACGCCCCATACGCCGCGCTCGTCTGCCATCCGCATCCACAAGGAGGAGGCACGATGCACAACAAGGTGGTTTATCACACGATGAAGGCGTTCTCTTCCTTTGGTCTTCCGGTGCTTCGGTTCAACTTTCGCAGCGTTGGGTTGAGTGAAGGCATCCACGATGAGGGATACGGCGAGCAGGCTTCGGCTCCAATGTTGGCCTGCGTGCGTGCTGCGGCGATCCTCGGGTCAAAGGGTTGATCGGTCTCGGAGTGCCGGTGAGCGCGGAGGGCCGGGACTACACCTACGGGTTTCTGCCGAAATGCACCGCGCCGAAGCTCTTCATCAGCGGAGATCACGATCAGTACGGTCCACGCGATGTGATGGAAGGCGTCTTCGAGCGCGCTCCGGAGCCGAAGCGGCTGGTGTGGATTGCGGGAGCCGATCACTTCTTTCAGGGAACAACGGATTCGCCGGGCGCGAAGCTGAACCTGATGCAGGAGGAGATTCGTTCGTGGCTGCGGAGTGAGATTGGATTGAGCTAGATCAGGCCGCGCCGCGCACTTCAGGTGTTACGCTGCGTTCAACCGGCTGGCTTCGGAAGGAGCCGGCGTAAGTGGAATGGTTCTCCGACGGCACAGGATTGCTGAGCCAGTCGCGCATCGCCTGATTGCAGACTTCGGGCATCTCTTCGAAGGGGATGTGGCCAACGCCGGGCAGAACCATCAGGCGTGACTGCGGAAGCGTTCGCTGCAACTCGCGCGCTGAACTCAGGCCGACAGCACGATCACGGTCGCCCCAGATCAACAGGGTTGGCTTCGCCGCAAGCCCTGTGAGAGCCAAGCGGAGCAGCCCCATATCCACGAACCAGCGCTGAACGATCTGCAGCACATGATCCACCGTGCCGGGGATATGCAGGCCCTGGGTGTATCCGTCGAGCGCGTCCGGCGAAACCCGCGACGGGTCGCCATACAAGCGGCTCAGCGCGGTGGCCTTCAGCATTCTGGGTAGAAAAGGAATCAGGCGGGCGAACCAGATCCCGAAGTGCGTCTGGTAGAAGCCGATAAGCTGGTTTCCCAGGTCGCAGAACGGATTTGCGGGAGCAAAAAGAATGAGCCGGCGAACCCGGCCGGGATGGCGCGCGGCAAACATCATCGCCACCGCGCCACCGTGCGAGTGGCCGGCAATGTCAGCCTCGTCCAGGCCGAGAACGTCCATAAGGGCAGCTAAACGGTCGGCCGTCGCCTCAAGCCCTGCGTTCAGCCCCGGAACCCGCTCCGACTCCCCCATGTTGAAGTGATCGATGGCGTATACGCTTGAATCGCGCGATAGAAAGTTGATGTTGCGACGCCAGTTTTTCGCGGAGCCAACCAGGCCGTGCAGCAACAGGAGAGGACGACCCGTGCCTGCGCGTTGATAGTGGATCTTCGCTCCGCCGACCAGGACAAAAGCCTCTTCAATCTTAGTAAGTCCTTCTGTCACAGTCGCAGCCGCCTCAATGGTTTATGCCGAGAGACCGTTACGCCGGGTGGTCCCGGGCTACCCGTCCAGCGCCAATATTACAGGAATGTTAATACTTTCGAAGAGCCTATCTTATAAATCGTGTAAATTTCCGTTGATTTTACCGGCGTGACAAAAATTTGACATAAAACACGGGCGTTGGTCCTCTTTTCGCCGGAACAATACGTCAATGAGACACGTAAGGTACCACCGACCTCTATAATGTGAATTACGGAATAGGTTATGATTTTCTGTAGAAATATGCGCGGCGTGACGATTAATTAGTGCATTCAGGCTGCTTATGGGTTTGGTCACTGATGTGCTTATATAATGTCAGGTTTCATGAAAAACGCTGCCCAAACCCGGGTCCTGGCCATCGTGCTCGCTCTGGCGACCGTAGCAGCCTGCGTCCTGGCGGCGATGAACTTCGAGCACGAAAACGGGCTGGATGTTCCGACGGATGGCGTTTGGTGGGTCGAGGCGAACGGTGGCTTGAAAGCGGAAAGGGTTCCGTCGAGTTCACCGGGGCACCGTGCGGGAATACGGACCGGCGACGTTCTGCTCAGCGTCAATGAGCAGCCGACGCCGCGGGTCGCGTCTCTGGGCCGCGAGATGTTTCGCAGCGGCATCTGGGCTCATTCCACCTATTCCATCCTCAGACCGGTTCCGCAATCGATCGATCTGAACCGCGCAACGCGGCTTGATATCCAGGTGATTCTGGAGCCCAAGGACCGATCCTTCAATCAGTATCTGCGGTTTATCGCTCTCGTCTACCTCTGTATCGGGATTTATGTGCTGTTCCGGCGCTGGACCGCACCGAAATCCATCCACTTCTATGTCTTTTGTCTGGCCTCTTTTGTGCTCTACAGTTTTCGGTCTACCGGCGAATTGGGCATCTTCGACTGGGGCTTTATGGTGGCGCAGGCGTTACAGCCGGCACTTTTCCTGCACTTCGCCGTCAGCTTCTCGGACAACTACGCCTCCGACCAGCGCAATCGGTTCAAACGACGACTGGTCTGCGCCTTGCTGTATCTGCCGGGAATCTTCCTTCTCGGTCTGCAATACAGGGCGATTCACTTCTGGTCGGCGACAGAGGTTCTGCTTCATCGTCTAGATCAAATTTCGCTCGGCTATCTCGCGCTGTACTACGTGGTCGCTGCCATCGTTTTCCGGTTCCGGTACCGTCACGCTGAGTCGGGGCTGGAGCGTCAACAGCTTAAGTGGCTTACCCGCGGCACATTGCTTGCGGTCGTTCCCTTCACTGTGCTCAACGTGATTCCTTACCTTGCCGATTGGGCGGTGCCCAGTTCTCTGACGAAGCTCGCAGGCTTGTCGCTGGTCATCCTTCCTCTGACCTTTAGCTGGGCCATCGTTCGTTACCGGCTGATGGACGTCGATCTCATCTTCAAGCGCGGCGTCACCTACACGCTCGCAACGGCTTTGCTCGTAGGTGTGTACTTCGGCGTCGTCGCGGTTACCGGCGAGATCGTGCACAGCCGCCTCTCCCCCCAGTTCGGCTTCTGGGGCCTGTTGGCAGCCATCATTATCGCCGGCATCGCCTTCGAACCGCTGAAACGGACAATCCAGGCATGGGTCGATCGCGCCTTCGATCAGAAACGTTTTGACTACCGCGAGACGCTGGTCGAGTTTGGCCGCGGCATCAACTCGCAGACCGATCTGCGCGCTCTGCTCGATTCCATCGTGGAGCGTCTGCCCCAGGCATTGCTTGTAACCCGTGTCGCGGTCTTTCTCGCGTCGGAGGGCGACGGTCGACCAGGCAGTGCTCGACACTTCGATCTGGCTGCATCGCATGGCCTGACGAATCTGCAGGCCGCGGATCTGCGAACGCTGGATGTTCGCTTCCTCGACTTCGATCGGCCCGGCGCAAACAACCACATCTTCCTGGAGAATCCGCAGCACGTCCTGCGTCTCCCGGAGGCCCAGCGCCACAGCGCCGGAAGACTCGACCTGAACTACTATCTTCCCTGCCGCGTCGCCAATCGCGAGGGAAGCGGCACCCGAACCGTCGCAGTAATCGGCCTGGGCCGCACCGATGACGGTGACTTTCTCTCCAGTGAAGACATGGAACTGCTGGAGTCGTTGGCTGGATATATCGGCATCGCCATCCAGAACGCGCAGCTCTATCGGCGATTGGAGCAGAAGATTACAGAGTTCGAGAGCCTGAAGGAGTTCCACGAGAATATCGTCGAGTCGATCAACATCGGAGTCTTCGCAGTCGACCTCGACGATCGCATCGAGAGCTGGAACACCCAGATGGAAAGCATGTACGAGAGGCCGCGCGCCGAGGTCCTGCATCAGCCGATCTCCGCGGTGCTTCCGCCGGAGTTTGTCGCCAGATTCAATAGCGTGCGCGAAGAGCATGGTACTCACACGCTCTACAAGTTTCGGCTAATGCTGCCCAACGGAAGCGAACGTATAGCCAATATCGCGATCGCACCCCTGGTCACGCGTAACTTCGTCGCCGTCGGCCGCATCATTCTGGTCGATGACATCACCGACCGCATTCAGCTGGAGGCTCAGCTGACCCAGTCGGAGAAGCTCTCCTCTATCGGCTTGCTGGCCGCGGGTGTCGCACATGAGGTGAACACCCCTCTGGCGGTGATCTCCAGTTACACCCAGATGCTGACCAAGCATATGCGCGACGATGAACGGCTCGCTCCGGTGCTCGAAAAGATCACGCAGCAGACCTTCCGCGCCTCGGAGATCGTCAACGGCCTGCTTAACTTCTCACGAACCAGCGGGACGGAATTCACCAGCTTGAACCTGAACGATCTTCTCGGTGACACGGTGACGCTGCTGGAGCATCAATTCAAGACATCGCAGATTCGCGTCGAGACCAACTTCGATCCGCACCTGGCACGCATTCACGGCAATCAGGGCAAGCTGCAACAGGTCATCCTCAACCTGATGTTGAATGCGAAGGATGCAATGTTTGGAACCACGAACGCAACACTCAAGATTGCGACCTTCAACGGAGCCGGACGTGTGCTGGTACGCATCCAGGACTCCGGAGGCGGCATCGAACGAGAACATCTCCACCGCATCTACGACCCCTTCTTTACCACGAAGACCAAGCCGCAGGATGGCGCGCATAAGGGCACCGGCCTCGGACTTGCCGTCAGCTACGGAATCATGCAGGAGCATGCCGGGAAGATCCACGTTGAGAGCGAACTCGGCGTAGGCACTGCCTTCCAGCTGGAGTTCCCGTCCTCCGGCACCCGTCCCGCAATCGCTGCCGATGGGCCTAAGAGCAGCGCGCAGGACATTGAGAGGAAGACGATTCATGTCTGAAATAACTGAGCTCGCCGCCGAGACCCTTCATCTGCAACGCACGGCGCGTGTGGCCGGAGATCCACGCATCCTCATCATCGACGACGAGGATGCGATTCGCGAATCACTCGACACCCTGCTGACCCTGGAGGGCTTCTCCGTCAGCACCGCAGTCGACGGTCCCTCCGGCATGGAGCTGTTGTCGCGCAACGAATACGATCTGCTGCTCCTGGACCTCGCTCTTCCCGGCCAGAGCGGTATCGACCTCCTGCCTCGAATCGTCGAGATGCAGCCCAATCTTCCCGTCATCATGATTACCGCGTACGGCACGGTCGGCAACGTCGTGGACGCCATTCGTGCTGGCGCAGAGAACTTCGTTCAGAAGCCGTGGGACAACGAAAAGCTGCTAGCCGACATTCGCGCCGCCGTCGCCCGGCACCGTGCAGAAGAAGAGGTCGTCCAGCTTAAGCGCACGCTGAAGCAGCGCTACAACTTCGAAAATATCGTCGGCAAGAGCGAGCCGATGCTCCGCCTCTTCGACCTCATCGCCCAGGTTGCTCCGAGCCGTTCCACTGTTCTGATCCAGGGCGAGAGCGGTACAGGTAAGGAACTCATCGCGAAGGCGATTCATGCCAACTCGCCCCGCCGCGACCGGCCATTTGTTCCCGTCAACACTGGCGCAGTGCCATCGGAGCTGCTGGAATCGACACTCTTCGGCCACGTCAAAGGTGCCTTTACCTCAGCCGTGACGGCAAAGAAAGGCCTCTTCGAAGTAGCCAATGGCGGCACCCTCTTTCTCGACGAGATCGGCACGATGGGCATGGATATGCAGGCGAAGATCCTGCGCGTCCTGCAGGATCGGCGCTTCATGCACCTTGGCGGAGTCCAGGAGATCCAGGTCGACGTTCGCATCATTGCCGCGACTAACGTCAATCTACAGGAAGCTGTGCGCGAAGGCCGGTTCCGCGAAGACCTCTTCTATCGGTTGAACGTCATCTCTCTGGAATTGCCGCCGCTCCGCTCTCGCCGCGAAGACATTCCTCTTCTCGCAGCACACTTCCTGAAATTTTACGCGGAAGAGAACGGCACGGAAGACCGTTCGCTCTCGCCCGAGGCGATGCGGATCATCATGGACTACGAGTGGCCGGGTAATGTGCGCGAACTCGAAAACGCCATGGAGCGCGGTGTTGTACTCTCCACCTCGCGGACGATCAGCCCCGATCTTCTGCCGACACAACTTACCGGGAGCACCTACTCCGCGAGTCTTCTGGACCACCAGCCCAATGCCTCCCTCTTCGACCTGATGGAAGAGATTGAGCGCCGCATCATCTCGGATCGACTGGAGCGCTGCCACTGGAATCAGACCGACGCAGCCGAGTACTTCAAGATTCCGCTCTCCACGCTGAACCAGAAGATCAAACGCCTGAACGTCGAAGTCAAAAAGCGCGCGCGCGATTAGCTTCCCGGCTGGATGACGATCTTCATCGAATCAGCCTGCGGATGCGACGCCAGCTCAATCGCAGCAACTGCGTCTTCCAATGAAAATCGATGCGAAATAAGGTTCGTCAGGTCGAATCCGGAACGATAGCCATCGAAGACCAGCCGATTGACATCCTCATTGAACGAAACCGACGAGCTGTACGAGCCCATCAACGTCTTCTCGTCCATGCAAACCGCAGCAGGATCGAACGGCGCCTCTCCGTGTTGTGTCTGAGCGAACAGAACGACGCGTCCACCCGGCCGGATCGCGTCCATCGCGACCTTGATCAAGGCATTGCCGCCAACCGCAAGCAAAGCAACATCGGCCCCGCGGCTATCCGTGGCAGCCTTCGCTGCGGCGATCGCTGGTAAGCACAGTCGCTCCAGTCCTGCGTGCCAGAGCGGCCTGTAGAATCCCGATCGGACCCTGACCGATCACCAACACCGTCTCATCAGATTGCAGGTCGAGCAGTTGAATTGCCTTGTAGCATGTGTTGACCGGCTCAAGAAACGCAGCCTGTTCAAACGGAATCTCATCCGGAATCTTTACCAGGCCGCGCCGCACAATCCAGTCCATTACGCGGATATACTCCGCGAAGCCCCCGCCGGACGGCGCAAAGCCGGCGGTGCACCCCACCTTCTTGTAGACCTCGCACTGCGCAAAAGTCTTCTTTCGACAGTAGAAGCACTCACCGCACGGGATGTGATGGTACGCCATCACGCGGTCGCCAACTGCGAAGCCGCTGACACCATCTCCTACTCGGATAATCATTCCGGACATCTCATGTCCGAAGACACGCGGCGCATCATGCGAGCCAGTATGAATCTTCTTCAGATCTGTCCCGCAGATTCCGCAGGTGTGAATCTTGACCAGCACCTCGCCTGCGCCGATCTCCGGCACCGGGACCGTCTCGACGCGAACATCATTCACGCCACGATATACCGCGGCGCGCATGGTTGCCGGGACTGTATTGATCTCTTGTTTTGTAGACATGCCCCTCAAACTCTCTGTCTATACCAGTCTAGCTGGCTCTCAAGTTCAGCCGTAAGAGATTGAATGGCCCGCTTGCTATTTCCAGCCAGGTGAAACAACTTCGACCAGAGGCGCGGCCGCACGACTGAGTATGCTGCAAACGCCGCCTCGCGAAATTGGCCATCCTGTGTGGCAAACCGGGCCAGTTCCTGAAGTTCGAAGATAGCATCGTCCGAGATGGCCTTGATCGCCTGAAAGGGCAGACTGTGTGCCTGTGCGATACGAGCGACTGTTGCGGCCTCCATATCCACCGCGTTTGCACGGTAGGATTCGTAGAGGCGCTGCTTCTCCCTGATGCTGGCAATTGCTGGAGCGCTGACGAGAACCTGCTTGAATTGTGAGTTGCTGTAGCGTTCACCAGATTGTGTATCCACGACGACGCCCGCACGAACGACGTCGCCGATCCTGAGCGATGGATCGCACGCCCCAGCTAGGCCTACCGAAAGAAGGGCTGTTACCGGTTTCATCGCGATCGCTGCCTGGACGGCCAATGTCGCGCGTGCCGGCCCCATGCCTGCGCAGGCAACGATCGCAAAATCGTTGGTATATAGGACGGTCTTATTTGGCAGCCTGTGCTCCTGCCAACCGCGGACCAGGTGCTTCACCTCTCTCGGTAAAGCCGCAATGATGGCTGGACACTCTTTCATAGAGGCTGTTGCCTGTCAAAGGCAGGCGCATATCCGTGCGCGATAAACCAATCGATCGCGGCCCGCAGCGCGGGATACACCGGCAAAACCTGAAACCCAAGCTCGCGTTCAGCCTTCGCTGATGAGGCAAACATCATCTTCTTCCCCATGCGAACGGCTTCGACGGTGGCGCGCGGCTCCTTGCCTCTCACCTTACCGGTAATGGTCTCATCGAAAAAGGCGAAAGCCATCGCGACGGCGTGCGGCACCTTCCTCTTCGGCGAAGGCAGACCGGTGATGGCCGACATGCGGTCAAGAATTTGCTTCAGCGTAAGGTTCTCTCCACCCAGAATGTAGCGTTCCCCGGGCGTTCCACGTTCGAGCGCGACTACGTGCATCCGAGCCACTTCACTCACGTCGACGAGGTTCAGCCCTGTGTCCACGTATGCGGGAAACTTTCTGTTGAGAAAGTCGACGATGATCCTTCCGGTTGGCGTGGGCCTGGCATCGCCCGGGCCGATCGGCGTCGTCGGATTCAGGATCATGACATGCTGTCCCGCCTTCGCAGCTTGTATGGCCTCGAGTTCGCCCAGGAACTTCGATCGTTTGTAGTGCCCGATCATTTCCGCCAACGCAACGGGAGTCTCCTCGTTCACAATTGTTCCGTCCGCCTTGAAGCCCATAGTAGCAACGCTCGAGGTGTAGACGACGCGCTGGATGCCAACCTCGCGCGCCAGCTTCAGGAGCTCTCGGGTTCCATCGACGTTGGCGGCATACATCTGCTCCGGATCGCGCACCCACAGCCTGTAGTCTGCCGCGACATGAACCAGAGCATCGCAGCCACTGAGCGCAGTCCGCAGCTTCTCTGGCTCGCGCAGATCGCCCTTCACCATCTCCGCGTCAATGCCGGTAAGTGAATCAAGCCGGCTTGTCTGCCTGGTCAACAGCCAAAGGCTCGCGCCCTCCGCAGCATATTGCCGAGCCACATGGCCGCCGACGAAGCCTGTCGCTCCCGTAATAAAAACGCGCACGTCTCGCTCTTTCCCCACGCATCCAGCAACCGCAGCGGTGCCGACTGCAGGTTCCGAAATGCAAGCTTTAGTCCAGCTTCTCAGGCTCGATCTGGATATTCCGCTCGCCCGCCGCCTTCTTCTCCCAGTACTTCTTCACCCAGGCCTCGAAGGTCTTGCCTGCCGCTGTATCTCGCCCCGTGAACGCAAGAGCTGCGATATCGGAATAGGCAACGTTCACCTTTGCAAGCGCGTTGGACGGGATGATGCGAACGAAGGAATCGGCGAGAGAGGAGCCGGAGCGTCGATCGAAGAGGTAGCCGACGATCTGCGAACCGTCCTTCCGTGTGATCGTGACATCGCCGCGATAGTCGAAGGCTTTTTCCAGCGCCTCGCGGATCTCAGCGTCAGTCGCCAGCGTCGGAATCCAGCCCTCAAGTTGTTCCCGCTCGCGGCCCGCTGCTACTTCGATCTCGTCGGGATTTTCATGGGCCAGCTGTGCCAGCTTTGCGGATTCCTGCGTCTCGGTCGCCATCGTCAGTCTCCTGAGACTTCCTGAAGTTCGGCGCTCTTCGATGCTGCGCCCGGTGCTGCAATCTGCACGAGCGGCCCCGCGTGCGCCGGCTTCCATTCGTTCAACAGCTTCATCGCGCCATCGTCTTCATACTTGCTTAAGAAGATCGCCTTCGCGGTCTGCAGCAGCCCCTTGAGGGAGCCAAAGGTGTAGTTCACGCCGCTGGCCTCATAACCGGAGTGCACCATGCAGTTCGCGCACTGCGGGTTTCCGCTCTCGGTCCCGTAGTTCGACCACTGCACTGTCTCCATCAGTTCCTTGAAGCTGTCCGCGTAGCCATCCTGCAACAGGTAGCACGGCTTCTGCCAGCCAAAGATACTGAACGTTGGCATGCCCCACGGTGTGCAGGTGAGGTTCTTCTTGCCCATCAAAAATTCCATGAAGATCGGCGAAGCGTTGAAGCGCCAGGTCTTCTTGCGGTTCGAGAGAATAGCGCGGAACATCTTCTTCGACCGGGCACGACCAAGAAAATGCTTCTGATCGGGAGCTTTGTCATAGGTATATCCGGGCGACACCATCATGCTTTCGACGCCGGCAGTCATCAGCTCGTCGAAGTGGGCGCGCACACTGTTGGGATCGGCGCCGTCAAAAAGAGTTGTGTTCGTCGTAACACGGAAGCCCGCTTCAACCGCGGCTCGGACGCCCTCCATAGCAATGTCGTAGCCACCTTCGCGGCAGACTGAGAAGTCATGATGCTCGCGCTGGCCGTCGACGTGAACCGAGAAAGAGAGGTATTTGCTCGGTTTGAACAGGTGCAGCTTCTCCTTCAGCAGAAGAGCGTTGGTGCACATATAGACGTACTTCTTGCGCGCCACCAATCCGGCGACGATCTCCGGCATCTGTGGGTGCAGCAGCGGTTCGCCGCCGGGAATCGCAACCATCGGGGTTCCACATTCTTCGACCGCGTTAAAGCAGTCTTCGGGCGTAAGCTCCGCCTTCAGGATGTGCGCGGGATACTGAATCTTTCCGCAGCCGGCGCACGCCAGATTGCAGCGAAACAACGGCTCCAGCATCAGCACAAGCGGATACTTCTTCCTGCCCATCAGCTTCTGCTTCAAAACATAAGTTGCAACCGTCCAGGCTTGCGAGACTGGAACTGCCATCCGGTGTCTCCTCCATCAAAAATTCGTACGCAACACGTTCGTCGTTGCCCAACAACTCTTACGCTGCTGCCGCTTCTTTTTCCATCATGCGCTTATAGGTCGTAAGTGCGAGCAGCGGAAAATAATCCCGGTACAGATGGTAGGCGAGATAAAACACCCGTGGAAACCCTGTTCCGGTATAGACCGCTTCATTGTTGCGTCCTGCCGCCGCTTCGTCCCAGCTTCCGTTCTCCATCTGCTTGGTCACCAGCCAGCGAATGCCCTTCGCCACGGAGTCACTTCTGGTGTCGCCGGCCGCGAGAAGCCCAAGAACGGCCCACGCCGTCTGCGAGGGCGTGCTTGGTCCGATCCCGCGAAGCGCCGGGTCGTCATAACTGGTGCAGGTCTCACCCCAGCCGCCGTCCGCATTCTGCACCATGCGAATCCACTCCGCCGCCTGCTGGATCGCGGGCTCATGGTTCCAGACGCCCATCGCTTCAAGTCCTCGCAGCACGAGAAACGTCCCATACAGATAATTGACGCCCCAGCGCCCAAACCAGCTGCCGTCCGACTCCTGCTCTTTGAGAACAAACTGGATCGCCTTCTCCACACGCTTGTCGCGGCGAGTGTAACCGTAGTTCGCCAGCATCTCCAGAATCCGGCCGGTGATGTCCACCGTCGGCGGATCGAGCATCGCGTTATGGTCAGCGAAGGGAATGTACTGGAAGATCATCTTCGTATTGTCTTTATCGAAGCTGGCCCAGCCACCGTTCTTGCACTGCATGGCAAAGATCCAGTCCAATGCCCGCTGCGAAACGTCGATCTGGTTGCGTTCCCGGGGGTGACTGACGCAATTAAGAGCAAGAAGAACCTGCGCCGAATCATCCACATCCGGGTAAAACTCATTGTTAAACTCGAAGTACCACCCGCCGGGCTGCACGTTCTTGAGGCTCATCGCCCAATCGCCTTTGTTGCGGACCTCCTTCGACATCAGCCAGTCTGCGGCCTTGATCAAGCGCGGGTCATCTTTCGCGACACCAGCCTCGCCCAGTGCGTAGACCGCCTGCGCCGTGTCCCACACTGGCGAGCTACAGGGCTGCATCCGGAAGGTCGGCGTCGGGTAATGCGGTTCGCCCTCAGGGTTGTCGATGCCAAGTTTCTCAAACTCGTCCATCGCCCGAATGAACTGAGGATCGTCCGGCGTATAACCCAGGCAGGCCAGCGCGATCAGCGCATTCAGCATGGCGGGATAGATAGCCCCCAGGCCGTCTGATTTTTCAAAGCGCTCCAGCATCCACCGTTCCGCTTTTTTCAGAGCCACCTTGCGGAGTGGACGAATATGAACGCGTTCCGCCCAATGCGCAATACGGTCTGCCGCAAGGAAGATATTTCTCCAGCCGAAGATTTTTTTCTTGTCCCACTTCAAGTGCAGATGGGCATTTTCACGGCCGCCAACGAAGAGTTCATCGATCCCCTGCTCCTTCGTGAGTTTCTTGAACGGCTTCTTCGCGTACGCGATCGACAGCGGTACTACGATGGCCCTGGACCACGCCGAGATCTCATAGATATTGAAGTACCACCACTTTGGAAACAGAACGAGCTCAGGCGGAACTGCCGGAACGGCGTTGTACTCATACTGCCCCATGAAACATAGATAGATCTTGGTGAAGGTGTTGACCTCGGTCACGCCGCCATTGGCGAGAATCCACTCACGCGACTTCACCAGAACTGGATGATCGGCAGACCAGCCCATCAGCTTCAGCGCAAGATAAGCCTTCACTCCAAGCGAGATATTCGACGGCCCGTTCGGGTGGATGCTCCAGCCACCGTCTTCATTCTGATGACGGAGAATCTCATTGACCGCGCGTTCCATGCGGCCGCGATCCCCCGTACCCAGCAGCGTATGCACGAAGATATAGTCGGATTCCAGCATGCTGTCGGCTTCGAGCTCACCGCACCAGTAACCGTCGGGATGCTGCAAGCTAAGCAACCGGTCCTTGGCGCGCTCCATGCCTTCAACAACATGCTCCAGACCGAGGTCGATCCGTCCAAAACGTGGTTGTGCGGGCAGGTTTACGACCTTCGGATTACTTGAAAATGTCCCCATGAAAACAAACTCTCAGTCTACGAAACTCGTTACCGGCCAACTGGCGGAGCGGAAGCAATGGCCTGGACGATCTCTGGCGGCAAGCCGAAGCGCACGTTCTCTGGCATGACTTCGACCTCATCGACCGAACCATAGCCCATCGTTTGGAGATATTCGACAACATCCTTCACCAACACCTCAGGAGCTGACGCGCCGGCCGTCACGGCGACCGTGTCAACGCCTTCGAGCCACTCAGGTTGAATGGCATCCGCAGTGTCAATCAAGTAAGAATTTGTATCCAGGTTCTTCGAAACCTCCACCAGACGGTTCGAGTTCGAGCTGTTTCGCGAGCCGACGACCAGTACAAGGTCCGCGCCATGCGCGACATTCTTGACTGCGGTCTGCCGGTTCTCCGTGGCATAGCAGATGTCCTGGGCATGCGGTCCAACGATGTTCGGGAACTTCTGCTTCAGTGCCTCGATCATGTAGCGCGCCTCGTCGAGCGAAAGCGTCGTCTGCGTCAGATACGCCACCTTGTTGGGATCGGGAACCACAAGAGCCGCGACCTCTTGGACGGTCGAGACCACTTGCGTCACTTCCGGAGCCTCTCCCTGAGTGCCCTCCACCTCTTCGTGGTCGCGATGTCCCACCAGCACGAGCGAGTAGCCCTGCTTCGCAAACTTGATCGCCTCGACGTGAACTTTGGTTACCAGCGGGCAGGTTGCGTCAATGACCTTCAACCCGCGCTCCTTCGCCCGCTCCCGAACGGCCGGCGAAACGCCATGGGCGGAATAGATAACCCGTGCCCCTTCGGGCACCTCGTCCAGCTCGTTGACGAAGATCGCGCCCTTCTTTGCCAGGTCCGTCACAACATAGCTGTTATGCAC
>WNFD01003849.1_pt1 | contig 15052 bp, 19 predicted proteins | sample 5400491 | NCBI WGS metagenome assembly WNFD01 (sample SAMN13153343, study PRJNA577476) | soil metagenome | isolation source: 120 cm saprolite under Douglas fir tree site 2 hole 2 replicate 2 | place: USA:California | collected 2015-04-18
AGGCTGGAGATCAGAATCAGCGCCAGGACGGCCACAACGATGACGATTCGCCGAAGTCCTTCATCCATAGTGTCTTTCGACGCGCCCGAGGCGGCCCTACCCGGCGGCTCGGCTGAGGCTCGGCTCATCTTTCGCCCGACGCTGGTCGACAACCCCCGAGACGCCGCTGCCGCAGTGAACGGTGCCTTTGTTTGGCAGCGAAAAAAGAAGGCGGATCAGTGGGAGAGCGCTACAGAAGTGCCTTTGAGCAGCCTGAAGTCCGGCGAGGGCTTCAGCTTGAGCTACATTCCAGCGAAGTTCTTACTCTCTTCACCCGGCTCGCCCAGCTGTATGAGTTTGTGAAAGCCGAGGGAGTACCGTCCGGTATTCAAGAGTGGCTTACGCTGCCGAGGTCAAAAGTGGTGTCCGGCGTAAAAGAAATCCTGGAAGACCGCAACACCCCGCCCGAGACGGCGGGACTGCTTCAGGCATTCGTTGAGTGGCTGGGCCGCCAGAGCATCCGCGACTTGGCTGACCAACTTGAACCGTGGGGAGCTGAAGCGCTGATCAGTTTCGACGCAGCCGTTGCTGCGGCGCGCCTCCGGGCTTTTGTCCTGGAAGCCAGGACCATGAAGAACGCCACGGAGCTTCAGTGGCAAACAAGGCTGCGAGAGCAGAGTTGGGTTATTTCCCAACTGTATGCGTATCCCTTTGTCATCGTTGGAGGCCAGGCTTACGTCGGCGGGAAGGCGGTTACAAACCTTGGGGGCAACCCTCGTCGATTATGTCTTTCGCAACAATCTGACGCACAACACGCTGTTGGTCGAAATAAAGACACCGAGAACTCCGCTTCTACGTTCCGAGCCGTATCGGAACAACGTTTATGCACCCAGTGAGGAGCTGGTCGCGGCGATCAACCAGCTGCTCCAGAGCAGGCAGTCTCTCGTGCCGGGCTACCAATCGCTGGTTGGCGACGAGCCCGCGCCAATTCGGCCTTGGAGCCCCCGAGCTCTGTTGATTATCGGCAGCACCAGAGACCTTGACAATGCCTCGCGCCAGCGGAACTTCGAGCTCTTTCGCTCGGAACTGCGGGGTGTTGACGTAGTGACATTTAGCGAGCTGCTGGATCGTGCAAGATTGCTCATCGATCTGATGGTCCAGTCCGGATAAAGGCCACGAGCTGCCTGCTAGTCGAAGGGCTCGGCGCCGGCAACAGCGTGCCCTGGCAGCAGCATAGGGACCTGGTCGAAAGAGCGAACAGCAAGAGCCACCAGGTCATCACAGGGTTGGGAGGCGGCGAGTCGCCGATGAGGGCGGGCCGGGGCAAAATAAGTCGTCGGCGCCCTGATTTTGGCTTCGGTTTTCTGTAGCCAATTCTGTAGCCAACCCGAAGGAATACTTGAGACCATATGGAAGCGTTACGAATACATGGAAAGCGAAAATCGACTGCTGAATTCAATTGCCGTCTGATTTGTAAACAGCGGGTCGCCGGTTCGAATCCGGCCGTCGGCTGACCCTTCTTGAGTTCGAATCGCCTCGGATCGGTTTCCACTTCTCTTACAGCGACGCGCCGATTTGTAGCCACTAATGTAGCCACCGGGAATCTTGAACCAGAAACTCACAGCATAATTTGAATACAGAGTCGCTGGAAGGCGGGCGAAACCTGAATAGCCGCTGTTTGAAAAACAGCGGCTCACCCGCGACCACTACGGCGACTCCTATCGTGCTCCTCTGGGCGCCGTCCGAGACGTTAACAGCGTGTGCTTGACCGAACAGCTAACGCCGAAGCTCACGCCGTCGGCAAGCATGCTGGCCGACGCCAATTTCGTGTCGCGAGTTCCAGGAGTCTCGAACTCGCGCTGGGCAAGCTGTTCGGCAGGGAGCCTTGGGCGATGCCCACTGATCTAACCCCGTACGTCGTGACTGGCCTCTTCGCGCTAGGCGCTGGACTCATAGGGGTTGGTGGGACGCTAGGCGGTCAGTGGCTAGCACAGCAGTCTGAGAGCCAACGCGACGCCGCCCGCAAGGAAGCCGATACTCAGCGGGATAAGCGCAGCGACGAGCGTGCAATCCGCGATCGAAAGGCTGAGCGACTCCGCCGCGCTTATCAGGAGCTGTTGATCCTGGCCATTGACATGAGCGTCCGGGCTTGGCGTTGGCGCCAACTGCCTGCTGAGATTCAAAAGCTGCCCGACGATCAGCGCGTGGCACGGGCTGAGCAGTTAGTCGAAGAAGCCGCGAGCCGGGTCGGCAAGCAGATCGATGCCATTATGCTCGAATCTGACACGCACTCGGCTGAGGTCCTCGACATCTTTTTCCGTATCGACGAGGCACTCAGAGAGCTCTTCTTCAGCGTCGCCCACGAACTACAGCAGCCGACCGATGAGGGTAATGGCGTCGCTAAGGAGCTTGTCGACAAGATCCAACTCGAGGTCAACCGCCTTGGCGATATCGTGAGGGCTCATTTGGCCGAGCTCGAGAAACCGATCTAAACGTGGACCTCCAGGCCGACGGACTCATCCTCCAAAAGGTACCGATCGATGAGGTGCTCGCCCTAGGTCACGGCCTCGCGCGCGTTGCCTACGACACCGCCGACTACCCGCGGTTGCTTGGCTTTCTGCTGATCCGGGACGCGGACCGAGTGGTCGTGGGATCGTTGATGCTCGAGCGCGAGCGCCGGGATCCGACAAGGCTCTGGATCGATTTCGCAATCGTCAAGTCAGAACGCCGGCATGGATACTGCAACAAGGCCGTGGCGTGCGTCGCGGCCTGGGCGCGCAAGGAGAGCGGTGCCTCTCGAGTGCTTGCCGAAATCCTCGACAGCAATGTGCCATCGCAGGGCTGCGCGGCTAAGGCGGGGTTTGTTCAGACAGAGGAGCAAGGCGGGCAGATCTGGGAGTATCGCGGCTAACAGATGACCGGGAACCGTGCAGCGGTATCGCCCGCTAGCAGCGGCCACGACCGACTGCCCCAATAATTGGTACGTGGCACCGGTCGCACAGACCTCCGACACCGAGTTCCGACCGGGCTATCCAATCGACCATCGGCTGCCCAGAAAGGTTGCCAGACTCCTAAATGGCCCCGGGGGCGACTTCGAATGTTCAGCGGCAAGGGTTGTGGCCCGACTAACGGGAGAACGGGTGGTTTTGCAGGACGATGGCTCTCGAGCGGGCATGGCCGATATACGTATCGAGTACGCTGATCGCTCCCCCGGCTATGTGGAGGTCTGGACTGATATCGAGCCCGGATACGCTGCTACCTGCATGTCGAGCGTCCGAGCCCGGAGCGCGCGAATGGCTCCCGAGAAAAAGATGCTGGCCGAATAGAAGATGACGGGCAGGCTGAGGAGGAGCTGGAAAAGGTCATCCCGAAGGCCGAAGGGTGCGGGCACGGTGAAGTGCAACACGTTTCGGCCGATGCTCGACCAGAGCAGGATGGGCACAGACAAAATCGCCGCCACCAGAAACCGGTTGCGCATGTCTTCGACCATGGCGTCCATCGACATGCCGGCGTGGCCGCCATGCCCCATGACCGCCTCCGGTGAGCGCATCGCAGCCTCATGCGGTTGGTATTCCGCAGTGACCGGCACAGCCTGGTTGGCCGCCTGAATGGACTGTTTAGCGGCCGCGCCGTTCGGCTCCGCCATTGGGTCGCAAAGGTGATCGGGCACCGACTGGCCGGCGCAGTGGTATCCGCACTCTTTGACCCAGCGGGCGAGTTCGCGCACGGAGGTCACGCCTGGATCGAAGGTCACGGTGGCCGTTTGCGAGACCGGGTTCGCCTTCACCAGCCGCACACCTGGCCGGCGAGAAAGGACGGTTTCGACGACGGCCTTTTCAGTTGCGTATTGAAGTCCCGAGACGTCGAGGACCACCGTCGTCGACCGGGCAACAGTCGGCGAGGCCGTCACGCGGAGCGTGTCGCGTCGACGAAGGCCTCGGGTTTACGATCGAACGCCTTCGCGCATCCCGGGTTGCAGAAGTAATACGTCTTGCCTTCGTACTCCGTCTTTGCGGCTGCCGATTCTGGTTCCACCGTCATCCCGCAAACCGGATCGATTTCCTGGCTCATGTTGGTCCTCCTTGTCTCGTCGCCGCTGATCCGCCGCGTCTCGCCGGCTCGGAAGCGATCGGGATCGGCGACGAATCGGTCCCGACAGCGGTCCGAGCAAAAGAAGTACGTCTGATCACCGCTTCGCGCACTCGCCGGTGCCAGCTGCCTCTCGACCTGCATCCCGCACACCGGGTCGATGGCGTACGCCGCGCCGCCACCCAGCCGCTTGCGGTTCCGGTATAGCCAGAAGAGCCCGGCGAACACACCCAGGAAGACGATGTTGAGATAGGTGGTGTAGTTCCACTGGAAGGATGGCTGTACGACCTGTGCCGGGCGGCCGACCGGAACGAGGCCGGCTCCGGCGAAAACGTATTGGGTCAAAAGACCAGCCCCCGCCATCACCAGCCAGAAGGCCGCCAGGATCCGGAGCGTCAATGCCCACCCATAGAACCGCCGATAAATCAATAGCAGCGGAAAGGTAATGAGGTCGGCGAAGATGAAGCTCACTACCCCGCCAAAGCTGATCCCGCCCTTCCAAAGGGCGGCCGCGAGTGGGACGTTGCCGATCGAACAGACGAAGCTCAGGATGGCGATGAGCGGGCCAACGATCACGTTCTCCACCGACGTGGCGAAGCCGTGCCCATGGAAGAAGATGGTGTTCCAGAGACTGTTCGGAACCAGGACGGCCAGGAAACCGGCGACCAGGTAGCCGGCGACCATCTCCTTCCGGAGCATCACCAGGTCGGCCATCGTATAGGTGGCGGCGTCGGCCCAGCCGGCTGGCGAACGAAGGCGCCGAGCGAGTGGCGCCCCGTGCGCCCCGCCCGGGTCGCCAGCATGCTCGTCCAGGGCGCCAGCTGAGGACTGCTCGGCCAGATGCTGGCGGGCTCGCGTCACCAGCGCTGGCTGGAAGAAGAAGCGAGCCACCAGGGCGAGCAGCCCAATCATGATGATGCCGCCGACATACTCGCTGAGCGCGAACTGCCAGCCGATCAGGACCCAGAGCACGAGCCCCAGCTCGATGACCAGGTTGGTGGACGCCAGCATGAAGACCATCGCCGTTGTGAAGTCGGCCCCCTTCTGAAAGAGCGATTTGGCCATCGCGCTAGCGGCGTAGGAGCACGACGACGAGGCGGCGCCCAAAATCGAGGCGATGCCGAGCGTCTTCGGCCGGTGATCGCCCATCACGCGCCGCATGTCCGAGCGGGAGACGAATGCCTGGACGACGCCCGACAGGCCGAACCCGAAGATCAGCGGCCATAGCGTGTCCCAGAACATGAAGAAGGCCATCCGAAGGCTGTCGGCGATGGGCGCCAGAATCTGCATCAGCTCGAATCCCGTACGACTCAGGCCTTGGCAAAGCGTTCGACAGCCTTGACCAGCTCAGTGACCTTTGACTGATCCCCCTTGCGCACGGCCGTCGTGACGCAGCCCTGGATATGGTCCTCCAGCAGCAGGAAGCCGACCTGATCGATGGCGGCCTTGATGGCATTGATCTGGGTGAGGACATCGATGCAGTAGGTTTCCTCGTCGACCATCCGTTTGACGCCGCGGACCTGGCCCTCGATGCGGCTCAGGCGGGTGAGGAGCGCGTCCCGGTCCTTCGTGTAACTCGGCTTCATGACTCGAGATTATACCCTAGGGGGGTATCAGTCACCACTCGCGGCTTGCAGCAGGCCGTCGCCGCAGTCTCAGGGCGAAGCCAGCAATTGATCGATGGCCGCGCCCAGCTCGTCGGTGTCAGCCGTCGCTTCGAAGCGGTTTCGGATCGTGCCCTTCGAGTCGATGAGGAAGACCCAGGGCTCCGTCTGGAACTGCCACGCGACGAAGGTGTCCGTCAGGCGTCGTTTCGACGGGTCCGGCTTGAAGTCCTGGTAGACCTCAACGTGGATGAAAGTTAGACGGTCCCGAAAGCGCGGCTCGAGCTGTTGCACGGCATGGACCTGTGGGCCGCACGTCTGACTCATGCAGAAGGCAGGCGTGGCGAACACAACCAGGGTTAGACGGTGTTGCGCGATAGCATCGGCGATCGACAGCTGGTGCATGTCATCGGGGGGTTGTCCGCTATCGATGTAGCTCACGTCCGGCACATCGCGGACCGTGGGATTGTGGCTTTGTGGCGCTGGCTGTCCAGGAGCCGGCACCGTGGGCTTGTCGGCCACCTTAAAAGGTAACCGCAGAACCTTTTGGGTGCCGTTCGGCCGCTGTGCTGTGATCTCGGCAACCCAGGTGCCGGCGGCGTCGAATCGCAGCTGTGCCACGTAGAGCCCGCGCCCTTCGAGGCCCGCGCCCCTGAAGCGGGCGTCAGACTCGCTCTTCAACTGGAGCGTGTTGCCGGCAACCGAAAACGCCCGCACGTGGACGGTGGCATCGTTGACCGGCGTATTGGCGTCGAGAATCCCGACTGGAAACCGCTGGAGGCCAGGGAGGAGCTCCGACGCGACGATCTCCGCCTGAAGCCCCGCTGGCGTTGCGGTGGGCGCCGCAGAAGTGCTCTCACTCCCGGTTCCGCAGGCGGCGACGAGGAGTGCGACGGCGGCCAGAGCTACAGAACGCGAGTTCCCTCCGCCGGCTCTCATGGCCGAAGTCAAACCTTCAGACGGAATTTCAGGTCGACGAACGAACCTCGGTCGACGAGTAGCTTGCCGTCTGGCGCAACCTCAACGCGGATGTGGTCCATTGGGCGCGGCGCCGGTCCGAAGAAGTTGATCGAGTCCCGGAAATACCGACTGCCGTGGCAAGGACACTTGAACCCGGGCAATGCCGGGTTCTGTCGTGTGGCTGCCTGGCCTGTCTGAGGATCCTTGATGCTGAGGATGCCTTGCGCGACCAGGTCGCTCGTCACGTCCGGAAACGACCGTGGCGTACACCCGAGATGCGTGCAGATCAAGTTGAAAGCATAGATGCCGTCGGGATCCCGATTGATCACCACTCGATCAGAAATGAAGACGGTGGTCGAACCCACCGCAAGATCTGATGGTGGTCCGTACTTAACGGCAGCGGGCGTTTCATAGGTGGCGTTGGGGAAAATGAAGCGCACCGATTGGAACAGCGCGATCGCGGTCGCGATCACAAAGCCGCCCCACCCCACCAGCGCGAAGAAGCTTCGTCGGCTTATCGCTCGGCTGTCCTCGATCAGGCGCTTCGCTCCCAGCACGGCGGTCACCTCCGATCTTGGGATAGTAGGTTGACCCATTGTACCCTCGCGACCACGTCCGTCGTAGATTCATGACGTGATCACATTCCTTTCACGCCACCGATCAAGGCGGCCGCTTTGGGTTGCCCTGGCGAGCTTGACGGGCTCGACGCTTTTTGTTGCTCTGTCTGCGCTGACACCAGCGCCCCGCAATCTCTGGCCACTGGTCGGTGTCGCCAGCCTGCTTGGACTCGTCATCTGGAGCACCTTCGTGGCTGCGGCGCTGTTCGCACGACTGAGGCCTTCGCACTCGGACCAATCGCGACTTGTCCTGAGCCTCGTGTTACTGATGGCGGCGTCCTTCCACCTGCTGCTGCTCGGTGAGCACGCCGAGGAATCACCGTTGCTGGGGCTCGGTTTTCTCGCCTCGGGTCTGATCCAGCTTGGCCTGGCTAGCGTCGTGATCTTGCGGCCTCACCCACTTGCCTACTACGGCGTCATCGCCCTCAATGTCGCGCTGATTGTGCTCTACGCCGCGCACGTGGTGATTGGCCTGCCACTGACGCCTGCCGCTCAGGGTGGCTTCACGTTGGGACCGACGGAGGCCGTCGACGCTGTCAGCCTGGCGGCGCAGGCGTCTGAGCTGATGGGCGTCGCGCTCGCGTTCGCGCTCCTCCACCTGCCCGGCCACGACTCAATCCTGTGTCCCGCGCGGCAGATGAAGCAGCCGGCTGGCGGCTAACGCGGCGGCCAAGCTTACGCCGACAATCGCCAGCCACCACGCGAGGTCCGGAGGAGGCGACAGGTCAAGTGGATAGGCGACGATGCCGCTGTCTGTTGCGGCAACCAGGGTGCCACGAACTTCCACGACACGCCAGACTGAGCCGGGCGGCATTCCGGCGCGCAGCGGCGACCAGTTGCGGCCGCGGTCTGTGCTGACCGCGACGCCGTCGAGCATCGTGGCCGCATAGGTACGAGGGCCACTGGTATCCGTGATGGCGACGACGTGGATGGCGCCAGCATGGCCCGCCAGTCCGGCGTCGGCCTCCGTCCAGGTGCGGCCGTCGAACGAGCGCACGCCCTGGCCCATCGAACTGGCGAAGAGTCGGCGGCGATCGGCCGACGGATCGAGCGAGACCACAAATCTCTGGTTGGAGCTCAGCAGCCACCGAGCTCCATCCCATCGGTAGACCGCCTCGGAGTCGCTCGCGAACAGCGATCCCTGGAAGAAGGCGAGGGACCATGCCCCAGTCGGATTCTCGATCCCAGCCGATTCGGGGATCCAACCGTGTCCGCCATCAGCCGAGACCCAGAAGCCGCCGCGTGAGCTCACCCAGATGACATTCGGGTCCTGTGAGTCAACGGCAATCCCGTGAACCTCAAATGAAGGAAGCGGCAACCGCCGATACGGCCCGCCGACCTGTTCGCTCGCGTAGATCCCATCGGTCGTGCCGACGTACGTAACGATTGGGGACAGCGCCACACTCAGGACCAGCTCGGGAGGGAAAGCGACCTGCTGCCACCGCTGGTCGCCTAGGCGACGCACGTACAAGCCCTCTCCACCGGCGATCAGGCCCTGTCCGTTAGGACTCATCGCCAGGCGATCGATGAATCGGTGAGGCAGCCCCTGAACGCGCCAAGCGGCTCCGGCGCCGCTCACGGTGAGCGGAGCGATCGTCCGAGGGGCAATGACGACGACGAGCGCCGCTGGGACGAGAATCACAACCAAGGCAACCGAAACGCGGCTCGCAAAGGCGTGCCGCCACGTCGCCGCCCGACCGTGCATCAGATACCAGCCCGTCGGGACGACCGCCCAGACAGCAGCGAGGAGATGGAGATCGACCAGGAAAGCGCGCACGGATCCTGACCATGGAAGGGTGAGGAGAGCGCCGGCCCCATAGAGCACCAGATAGAGACCGCCGAGCAGCCACCACATTTGCCGCACGACGCGCCCGGTCTCGAACGCGCCAGCACGGGCCTCGGTCGCCAGAATGCCGATGACAAAAACGATTGAGGCAACACCCACGTAGACGTGAAGCCCATCGACGATGACGAGCCGGACAGGCGAAGGGAGATTGGCTCGAACAACGAGGTAAAGGAGCCCGCTGGTCCAGGCGATACCAGCCAGCACCAGGAAGGTCGTGTCGAGATCGGACCGCCGCCCGCTCTTGCCGTCCACCTGCACATCTCCTATATTCCAGTAGTACTCGGGTCGGTTGCAGACGACCACAGAGTTACAGCAAATGGCACAAAAGGCACTGAATCGCGCGCTGGCTCTCTTCGGGCCTCTCGAGGCCCGGATCATGCATGTCATTTGGTCTGGCCAGGTTGGCGAGAGGTTCACGGTCCGCGATATCCAGCGGGAGATGTCAGAGCTCGCCTATACCACCATCATGACGACGGTCGTGCGGCTCGCCACCAAAGGCCTCCTCCATGCTCGAGCCATCCCGCAACAGAAGGCCCATGAGTACCGGGTGGCGCTGACCCCCGACGAGTTCGTGACCCGCGCGAGCCGTCAGGACGTGGCGCAGCTGGTGCGGCGCTATGGCGAGGCTGCACTCATCGCGTTCGCAGCGCGGATCGACGGGTTGGATCCAGAGCAACGGAAGCGGCTGCGCGAGCTGGGCAACCTGTGAAGCGATATAGCGTCTTGATCGTCGGCGCCGCGCTCCTGGTCCTGGCGTGCGGCAGCTGGCTGGCGACCTGTCGGCTGCCCGGAACGTGCGCCTCGATGGTTCCGCCGTTGCGATGGCCGTTCGCCATTGTGCTGGCCGGCGGCGCACTCCTTGGAGCGATGACCATCGCCTGGCTGACCAGGGTCGTCTGGATCCTGGCGCAAAGCGTCCTGGCGGTCCGCCGGATGCAGCGCGCGGCTGCGCCATCGGCTCTCCTCATTGGGGCAGCCCGCGCCGGGGCACTACGTGTCGAATGCGTCACGGCCGAAGCTCCCGTCGCGTTTTGCCACGGGGGACTCACACCCTCCATCCTGGTCAGTGCGGGTCTGGTACGTGAGCTGTCGTCCGACGAATTGGTGGCGGTGCTCGCTCACGAACAGCACCACGTCCGCCACTACGATCCCCTCCGGCAAGCCATACAGCAAGCCATGGCTGACGTCTTCTTCTGGCTGCCACTGGTCGAATGGTGGGCCGAGCGCCGTCGGGAGGCATCAGAGCTGGCGGCCGACCGCGCAGCCATCCGCTGTGCAGGCCGGTCACCCCTTGCTGGGGCGTTATGGAAGGTCGGGTCATACCTCGAAACCCACGGCACGGCCGCCTTCGGCGGCGCCGCGAAGCTCCGCGTGGCGCAAGTGCTGGGGGATGACCTGCCCCGTGAGCCGATCCCGATGTCGCTCTGGGTAGGCTCGGCCGCCGGCGTCCTGATCGCGCTCAACTCGGCCTGGTGTGTCGCTCACCTCTTTGGGAGCGCGTGAGGGACTGCTACTATATGGTGGTCGTAGATCTTTAGGAGGTCCTCCATGTCGCAGTACCTGCCTTACGTGCTGATCCTCGCTTGCCCCGTTTCCATGGGGCTGATGATGTGGTTCATGATGCGTTCACCGAAAACGACGCCGTCCACCCAGCAGGAGTCACCCGATGCCCGCATCAGCCGCCTGGAGCGGGAGATCGAGCTGCTGCGGGACGCGCATGGACCAACCCCAGCTGACGAGGAGCGGCCAGCCTCCTGAGCAAGAATCGTCAGGCACCCCGCCAAGGCCGGCAGCCGGTTACCAACAGGCAGCCGGTACGTAACTCGTCGCGTCTGCGGAATTGGGGGTTGATCGGGATCGCAGCCTTTCTGGTACTCGCCGGTCTGGTCTGGATCCTGAAGGGCACACAAACGACGGGCTCGGGGGTCGCAACCGGCGCGGCCGTGCCATCGATCGCGCAGCCGGCCACCAGTGGAGGGACGCTGTCCCTACAACAGCTCCAGGGCTCGAAGGTCGTCGTGTACTTCTACGAAGGATCGGGTTGAGGGGCCTGCCAGAAGCAGCTCGTGGAGCTGCAGAACCGGTTGCAGGAGATCCAGGCATTGGGCGCGAAGGTGGTTGCCGTCAGCGTTGACCCGGTCGACCAGTCAAAATCGCTCGCCGACCAATTGCAGCTGGGCTTCCCGATCGTGGAGGACCGCAACCATGCTCTCGGCTCGGCCTTCGGCGTCTTTCGAATCCCGGGCGGCATGGACATGGGTGACGTGGATGGCCATTCCATCTTCGTCATCGATGCCGGCGGTCACGTCCGCTGGAAGCAGCTCGCGCCCGACACCATGCACGTGGCCCTCGATGATGTTCTGGCAGCGCTCAAGCAAGCCTGAGGCGTCCTCCGTACCAGTACGAGCGACGCTCGTCACGACGCCCGACTGCCACCTGTGCGAGCATGCCCGCACGGTCCTCGAACGCGTGTTGGCAGACCGCCTGGCAATCGAGGAGATGGACTGGAACGCCGCTGATGGGAACGCGCTGGTGAAACGAGACGGCGTCCCGTTTGCCCCGGCTGTTTACATCGAGGGCAAGCTCTACGGCTACGGCCGCTTGTCGGAAGGGGCGCTCCGGAACTGGCTGCGCGAGCAGGGCCTCGCGTGAACGCACTCGTTTACTCGAGCTCTCTGGCCGCCTCGTTCCTAGGCGGCATCCTGGCACTCTTCGCACCCTGCTGCGTCGTCTCGCTGCTGCCGACCTTCATCGGCACCGCCGCCGCCCGGGGGCGGCAGCGGCTGCCCATCACCGCCCTCGTGTTCGCCGCCGGGGTCGCGGCCGTGTTGCTACCGGTTGTCCTGGGCGTTGGCGCGCTCAGCCAGGTCTTCGGCGCCCAGCGTCGGATCATCTTCTTCCTGGTCGGCATCTTCCTCGCCCTGCTCGGCGTGGGCATCTTGTCGGGCCGGCAATGGATGCTACCGATACCGACACTCCGGGTTCGGGTGGCAGGCAAGAGCGCAGGTTCGGTCTTCTTGCTGGGATTGGTGTCGGGAATCGCGAGCTCCTGCTGCGCCCCCGTTGTCGTTGGCGTGGTCGCGCTCTCGGCGCTCGCGGACTCAGTCCCCGGGGCGCTTGGACTCGGCCTTTCCTATGTGTTCGGCATGGTCTTTCCACTCTTTCTTGCGGCCCTGTTCTGGGACCGGCTGCCGGCTGGCGCCGCCCGATGGCGCCCGCGACCCTTACAGATCGGCAACCACCGGATTCCCTGGTCCGAACTGGTCGCCGGCGCAATGTTCCTCGCCATCGCTACGGGATCCCTTTATCTTGCGGTCACGGGCCAGATGAGCTACTCGCCGGCCTGGCTCACAGAGTGGAACCGCTGGGCCACTGAGCGGGCCGGGGATCTGGCGGCGGCTCTACGGGGCCTTCCTCTGCCCCTGCAGGCCGGGCTCCTCGTCCTCCTTGCCGCCTCGGTCGCGCTACCCCTGTTCAGCGCGTGGCGCAGCCGGCGCTGGCTAAGCTAAGGCAGATGGACATGATGGGCGGCGGCATGACGTGGTTCTTCTTCCTTATGATGCTCTTCGGCCTGCTGATCTTCGTCGGGATCATCCTGCTCGCCATCTGGGCGATTTCACGCTGGACGGGAAGCGAGCGGCTACGACCGAGTAATCCGTCTAGCGCGCAAGAAGATCCGCTGACGATCCTCCAGCGGCGCTACGCTCGAGGCGAGATTACGCGCGAAGAATATGAGCGCATCCGGTCGGACTTGAAAGGGAGCGGGACCAGTTCATGAGCAGCCGGATGCTGCTCTTCGCAGGCCTGGCTGCCCTGGTCGTGGGACTCGCCGGCTGCGGCGCCACTGTCGCCTGGGGCGTCGCAAACAGCGCGCCTCAGGGCGGCATGATGGGCGGCGGCATGATGGGCGGCGGCATGATGGGCGGCAGCACGATGGTGTGGAGCCAGGGCGCGGGCCCGGTCTCAAGACCACAGGATGCCTTACCAGCGGCCCTCGCGACCGTGCGGGGACACGGCTGGGACTGGCTGACCGTGGACGAGGTTCATATCTTTCCTGCCTTCTACGAGGTGGAGTTCAACGACCGCGCCGGCTTCAAGGGCCCTGAGGTCTATGTCAACCGTTCGTCTGGGGATGTTGGGCCGGAGATGGGTCCGAACATGATGTGGGATTCCCAGTACGGAATGATGGGCGCGACCTGCGCGACTCCCAGGGCGGAGTCCGATGCTCGGGCGCTTGCGGCCAAGGCCACCTCCCTTGCTTTAGGGGACGGGGAGCAGCACCACGGCTACTGGGAGTTCGAGCTCAAGAAGGGTGGCTCAGTGGTCAACCAGATCAACGTTCAGGACTGCACCGGCGCCGTCATCAACGAGCAGATGTGGCAGCCGGACGTGCAAGGGACGTACGCGCCGAGCGGGTAGCTGGCGAAAGGCTCCCTGAGGCGACCGGTCATGACGGGAAGCGGCCGGTTCCTCGCCGCTGGCGCCTGCGCCTTCGCCGCGTGTGTGCTGATGCCAACCGCGGCGTCGGCCCACGCCTTCCTGGTCCAGACGAGTCCGGCGGTAGGACAGCGACTCTTGACGAGCCCGCCGTCGCTCGCGCTCCACTTCAGTGAAGCGGTCGCTCCGGTGGGCATTCAGGTCACGGTGCGGAATGGGCGCGGCGAGTTGGTCAAGACACCACCGCCGAGCCGCGCTAAAGCTGGTGACCTCGTCGACGTCCCGCTGCCAGTTCTGCCGCCCGATGTCTATGAAGTTCAGTGGCAGGTGGTCTCAGCGGATGATGCTCATTTCAGCGCCGGCAGCTTCGCCTTTGGGGTCGGTACGAAGGCCAATATCCCGGCGGCGACCCAGGCCGCCGCCGAGCCGACGGACTGGCTCCAGGCAGCGGCCCGCTTCCTCTTCCTTGCCAGCCTTGCGTTTGCGGCGGGCGTGCTGGTCAATGCCACCTGGGTCTGGAGGGCCGCCGGATTCGCGGAACCTTCCGAGTCCCGGCTTGTCCTGGGCGTCCCACTCGCTGCCGCAGCGCTCGGGGCCGGCACGCAGCTCGGGCTCTTTCTCTGGCGGCTGAGGTCGGGCGGTGACTCGGTCTTCGCATTGGCGCCGTGGCAAGCCTTCCTCGAGTCTCCGGCCGGACGCAACGAACTTATCGCCTTGGTGTCCGTGCTGATCGCGGGCGGAATCGTATTCGTCGGGGGTGCCCGTCTGCCGGTGCTCCTCCCGCTTGCCCTCGCCGCCGTCGCCGCCGCGTTGACCACTCATCCCGCGTCGGCGCGAGCCTGGTGGGGACTGCCCGCAATCGCGGTCCACGTCCTGCTGACCGTGCTCTGGTTTGGCATGCTAGCTCATCTCGTCGTCGTGATCGCCATCCGGCGCCCTGCTCTGCCGCGGACAACCGTGCTGCCGGCGCTGCGGCGATACGGGCGACTGGCCCTCTGGAGCGCTGCTGGCGTTCTGGTCACGGGACTGCTCGCCGCACTGGCGGAATTCAGCTCACTCGCACAGCTCATCACCACTTCCTACGGGAAGGTGCTGCTGCTCAAGGTGGGCGTCGTGCTGGTGGCACTGCTCGCCGCTGCCACCTTGCGGCTGCGCGCGCTTCGAGGTACAGGCGACCACCGCATCGGCATGATCCGAGGTCTCACCCGTGCCGAGGCAGTCTTGTTGCTCGGGGTCTTCGCCCTGTCCAGCCTGTTGGGCGCCGTGGCACAGCCGTCGCTCGCCTCCACGGCGGTCGCCGCCATCCCGGAGTTGGGTCCGCCGCCGCCCAACGGTCCAGCGGTTGACCTCGCAGGCCAGGCCGGCTGGTGGGAAGTCTACCTGGCTGCGAGCACCGGCCAGCTCACGGTGACCGCCATTAGCCCGGGATCCACACCGCCGCCGGACCTCAGCCTATCGCTCATGCGACGTGACCCGACAGCCGGCTGGTCGCCCCTCGGCGCGACAGCCTGCGGGATCGG
>WNFD01011193.1_pt1 | contig 15045 bp, 15 predicted proteins | sample 5400491 | NCBI WGS metagenome assembly WNFD01 (sample SAMN13153343, study PRJNA577476) | soil metagenome | isolation source: 120 cm saprolite under Douglas fir tree site 2 hole 2 replicate 2 | place: USA:California | collected 2015-04-18
AGCACGTTCACGTCGCCGGTGACGGTGACGAAGATGTCGCCTTCTTGCGCCGCTTCGTCCATCCTCATGACCCTGAACCCGTCCATCGCAGCCTCGAGGGCCTTCACCGAATCGACCTCGGTGATGACGACGTCGGCGCCGTGACCCTTCGCGCGTGAGGCCAGCCCGCGGCCGACCCATCCGTAGCCTGCGATGACGAAGGTCTTTCCGGCCAGCAGGACGTTGGTGGCCCGGATGATGCCGTCGATCGTCGACTGACCGGTCCCGTACCGGTTGTCGAACATGTGCTTCGTATCCGCCTCGTTGACGGCGACGATCGGGTAGCGGAGGACGCCTTTCTCGGCCATCGCGCGAAGCCTGACCACTCCTGTGGTCGTCTCCTCGGTGCCCCCGATCACCTCGGGAAGCTGGTCCTGGCGCGACTTGTGCAGCACCGACACGAGGTCCGCGCCATCGTCCATCGTGAACGACGGCCGGTGGTCGAGCGCGGCCTCGATGTGCTGGTAGTACGTGTCGTTGTCCTCGCCGCGAATTGCGTACGTCTTGATCCCATGCTGCGCCGCAAGCGCGGCTGCCACTGCGTCATTGGTCGAGAGGGGGTTGGAGGCGCAGAGCGCGATGTCGGCGCCGCCGGCCTTGAGCGTCAACATCAAATTGGCGGTCTCGCTCGTCACGTGAAGGCACGCGGCGAGCTTGATGCCCTTGAGGGGATGCTCCTGGACGAAGCGGGCGCGGATCAGCGTCAGGACGGGCATCTCGCGGGCCGCCCAGTCGATCAGGTCCTGACCCTGCGCCGCCAGGTCGAGGTCTTTGACGTCGCTGCCTTTGGTGCTGACTTTCAAGTCTCTTGTCATCTCCTCAATACACAATCTCGCTGACCACTTCGACGCCGTCGAGGAGCTTTCGCCCGCCCAGGTCCTGGAGCTCGATGAGGACCTGCACGCCGATCACCTCGCCGCCGAGCTTGCGAATCAACCGGACCGCGGCGGCTGCCGTGCCGCCCGTCGCGAGTACATCATCGACGATCAGGACCTTCTGGCCGGGCTCGACGGCGTCCAGGTGCACCTGGAGCTCGTTGGCGCCGTATTCGAGCTGGTAAGCGTCACTGATCGTCTTCCAGGGCAGCTTTCCGACCTTGCGGATCGGGACGAACCCGGCACCGAGCTTGACCGCAATCGCAGCGGCCGGGATGAAACCGCGGGCTTCGATCGCCGCCACCAGGTCCGGCGGCGCGTCGGACCACCGCTTCGACATCATGTTGACGACCTCGCGGAAGAGCTCCTTTCGTCCCAGCAGGGGTGTGATGTCTCGAAACATGATGCCGGGCTGCGGGAAGTCGGGAACGTCCCGCACGTACTGCTTCAGCTCTTCGGGCTTGGTCATACCACCGATCGGAAGTATTCCAGGGTCCGGGTCAGACCGTCCTCGAGAGCCACCTCGGGCTCCCAGCCGAGCAGCGTACGGGCGTGCGTGATGTCCGGCCGGCGCTGTTTCGGGTCGTCGACCGGCAGGTCGCGGTGAACGATCTCGCTCTTCGAGCCCGCCAGCCGGACGATGGTTTGCGCCAGCTGGAGCACGGTCACCTCGCTGGGGTTGCCCAGGTTGACGGGCATCTCGTCGCCGCGCTCGAGAACGGCCAGCACGCCTCGCACCAGGTCGGACACGTAGCACAGGCTGCGCGTCTGGGTACCGTCGCCGTAGACGGTGATCGGTGCGCCTCTGATCGCCTGGGCCATGAAGTTGGGAACCGCGCGGCCGTCCGACACCTGCATGCGTGGGCCGTGCGTATTGAAGATGCGGATGATCCGGGTGTCCACCTGATGCGCGCGGTGATACGCCATCGCGAAAGCTTCCGCACAGCGTTTCGCCTCGTCATAACAACCGCGCGGGCCAATCGGATTCACGTTGCCCCAGTAGGACTCCGGCTGAGGATGGACGAGCGGATCGCCATACACCTCGGACGTCGAAGCGAGCAGGAAGGTCGCGTCCTTCGCACGCGCCAGCCCGAGCATGTTCATCGTGCCAATAGTCCCCACCTTCAGGGTGTGAATCGGGTTCGCGTCGTATTGGGGCGGCGAGGCAGGCGAAGCGAAGTGCAGGACGTAGCGGACATCCCCGCCGACGAAGATCCCGTGATTGACGTCGGCTTGCCGAAACTCAAGGTCCGGATTGCCTTCCAGCTCGCGCAAGTTCTCGCGCGAGCCCGTGATGAAGTTGTCGAGCGCCATCACCCGCATGCCTTTGTCGAGCAGGGCGGCGCAGAGGTGAGAGCCGATGAATCCGGCCCCACCCGAGACCACGGCTCGCGGCTTGGTGGGGTTGTTACTCGCGGCCAATTCCCCGATACGTGAACCCGAGGCCGCGCATCACGGCCGGATCGTAGATGTTGCGCCCGTCGATCACGACCGGCCGCCTCATCGACTGTTTGACCCGGCCCAGGTCGAGGTACCGAAACTCGTTCCACTCCGTGATCACGACCACGGCATCGGCGCCGGCGGCAGTCTCGTACGCGTCATCCATGTACGCGATGTCGGGCAGGATCCGGCGCGAGCCCTCCATGGCCGCGGGGTCGTAAGCCCGCACCACGGCGCCGGCGGCCAGGAGCACCTTCGCGATGTCGAGACTCGGCGCCTCGCGAAGGTCGTCGGTGTTGGGCTTGAACGCAAGGCCGAGCAGGCCGATCACCCGGCCCGGCAGCTCCTCGAGACATTCGCGAAGCTTGTCGATCACAACCATTCGCTGGTCGCGGTTGATGTCCATGACCGCCTGCAGCAGCTCCGGGTGATAGTCGAACCGCTCCGCCAGGGCCGCCAGCGCCTTGACGTCCTTGGGGAAGCACGAGCCGCCGTAGCCGATCCCCGCGTCGAGGAAGCTGGGTCCGATGCGCTTGTCCATTCCCATCCCCTCGGCGACGAGCTTGGCGTCCGCGCCGACCCGCTCGCTGATGCGGGCGATCTCATTGATGAACGAGATCCGAGCGGCCAGAAAGGCGTTGGACGCGTACTTCACCATCTCGGCCGTGTAGATGTTGGGGGTGATCAAGATCTTGGCGTCGAGCGGGCCGTAGAGTCGCGCCACCTTTTCCGCGGCCTCCCGGTCGTGGCTTCCGATCACCACCCGGTCCGGATGCATGAAGTCCTGGATCGCCGAACCCTCGCGCAGGAACTCGGGATTCGACACGACCGCCGCCGAATGGCCGCGGTTGGGCTTGCGCAGGACGCTCGAGACCATGTCGCCGGTAAGGGGCGGCACCGTGGACTTGTTGACGACCACCAGCGGCCCGTCCATGCAGTTCGCGATCGAAGTAGCGGCGGCCTCGACGAACGACAGGTCGGCCTCGCCGCCCTCGCCCTCGGGGGTGCTGACCGCGATGATGGCGTACTCAGCGCCCGGGACGGCTTCCTCGTAGGCGGTGGTGAATCGAAGCCGGCCGGCCCTGGCATTGCGCTCGACGAGCTCGTTCAACCCGGGCTCGTAAAAGGGGACGTGATGGCCCTTGAGCTGGGCGATCTTCTCGCGGTTGATGTCGACCACCACCACGTCATTTCCAAGGTCGGCGAGGCAGGCAGCAGTGGTGAGACCAACGTAGCCGGCGCCGATGACCGCAACCTTGCTCAAACCGGGCCGATTATCCCAGCCGAACCCGCATCGGACCGTTCGATGCGGGTTTGACTTCGGGGCGATACCCGCATTGGACGGTGGAATGCGGGTTTGGAGATCGCCTGACCGAGCGCATTCCGGACCTGGGCCACCACGCTGTCCGGCCGGCGAAGCACGTCGGCCCCTGTGAAACGGAGAAGCCTGATGTCCGCCAACAGAAACCGATTCTGGCGGCGATCGTCCTCGACCAGGCTGGCGCGATGCGTCTCGCCGTCGTATTCGATGCCCAGGCGTTCGTCCCGGAAATACAGGTCTGGGCGTCCAACGAAGGAACCTGCTGCGTCCCGAACCGCGACCTGCACCTCTGGACGGGGTAGCCCGTTCAGCATGAGCAGCATGCGAAGTCGCGTTTCCATCGGCGACTCCGTCCCGGCTTCGGCGAAGTCCAACACGCGCCTTGCCGCACTAACGCCTTTTCGGCCTGCGCGACTGTCGACCCAGTCGCTCATTTTGGACCGGCGAATCACGCCCGCATGGAGCGCCATGTCGGTAAGGACGACTGCCTCAACCAGGCTCAATCTCCGGCTGAGGTCCCACAGTGTTCGCACGAGCGAGGTCGCCTTAAAACCCCGCCGCACCACCACCTCACAATCGTCCACTTCGACCCGACGCACCCTGACTCCACCCCTTTCCCAGCCTTCGCCATTCCCGGGCAGAATCACCTCGATCGGCTGGCATGGATCGACGTCGAGGCCGTGCAACCACGCCGCGGTGCGGCCCGAAAACAACGCAGAAGCCGGGAGGCCGAGGCGGGCGGCTTCGAGCCTCAGGGCTCGAGTCTCAGGGAGCGCCGCCCATACGTACACTCCCGCTCCGAGTCGGCGCCAGCTCGCACCTTCGAGATGCCACCGCTCGAGGCCTGCACGGCGGGCGTCGTCAACCGTGAATGGTCCGCGGGTCAGCTCGCGAGGAACGATCGGACGTCGAGCCACAAGGCCCAGCATTCATTCGCGCGGGCTGACTCACAACCCAGCCGGTTAAGGCTTGCGGCTCAAAAGCGACTCGTACACCGCGATCGTCTGCCGCGCCGTCGTGCGCCAGCTGAACCCCTTCGCCCGCCCCACCCCGGCCCGCCCCCACCGCTCCCTCTCCCCGATCATTCCCGCCGCCGCGAGCCCAAGCGCTTCGGCGTCGCCGTCGGCGACGAGCATTCCCGCCTCGCCGACCACCTCCGGCAGGCTCGAGTTGCGATAGGCCGCCACCGGGCACCCGCACGCCATCGCCTCGAGGCACGGAAGGCCGAACCCTTCGTAGCGGCTCGGGAACACAAGGCAGCCGGCCGCCGTGTAGAGGTCGGCCAGCTCCTCGTCGTCCACGCGCCCGAGCAGGCGGGCACCCGGCATGGCGGGCGGCGCCTGGCGGCCCGGGTCGCCGGCAATCACCAGCTCCAGCCCTGGGCGTACCTCCCGCGCCGCGGCCCAGGCCCGAAGCAGCGAAGCGGGATCCTTGCGCGCGTCGAGAGCGCCGACGAACAGGAGGTAGCCCGCATCGACGCCCCAGCGCTCCTTGACCTTCCCGCCCGCTCCTGGCCTCGGCATGAACACTTCGTCAGCGGCTTCGTGAACAACCCGTACTCGGCGAGGGTCGACTCCGGCGACGCGAGCGGCATCGTCCGCGGTCGCCTGGGAAACGGCGATCACGGCGCCGGCTCCCCGCAGCAGGCGCTTGCCGAGCCAGAAGCGCAGGCGTTCCCCCCTCATCCTGGGCCCGCCCCAAGCCCACGGGATCAGGTCGTGCACGGTGACCGCGAGCCCGCAAGGTGATCGCCCCGGCAGGCGAAAGTCGATCGCGTGATAGAGGTCGGGGCGGATTCGCTCGAGATCCGATCTCAGCGCGACGGCTTCCTCGTATGCCGCCAGCTGGCCGTGGTAACGGCGGCGCGACCCGGCCAGCCGGTAGTCGCCGGGCGGCAGCGAAGGCTCGTCCAGCCCGGCGTCGAGGAGGAGCGTGAGCCTCTTGTCAAACCCTTCGGCGATCAGCCCTTTGAGCAAACCTCTGGCGTAGGAACCGACACCACGGCCGGCACTGGGCCCCTGAAGCGGCCGCATATCCAACAGCACCCGAGATGAACTCAAAGGTCGAGCCATCATAATTTGGCCGCCATGGAAGCCCTGGATATGGTCATCGTCGGCGGCTGCGGGCACGTCGGCCTGCCGCTCGCTCTATCGCTTGCGGACTGCGGATACAGAGTCGGCATCGACGACATCGACGCAACCAAAGTCGCGTTCGTCAAAGCCGGCAACGTGCCGTTCCTCGAAAACGGCGCCGACACCCTGCTCAAGAAGCTGCTGCCCACCGGCCGGCTCGAGCTCGCATCCGATCCGAGCCTGGTCGAGAACACCGACACGGTCATCCTCGTCATCGGGACGCCGATCGACGAGTTCATGAACCCATCCGTGCGCATCTTCGACAAGGTGCTCGATGAGCTGATGCCGCACCTGAAGAAGAGCACGATGATCGTGCTGCGGTCGACGGTTTTCCCCGGCACCAGCGAGTCGGTCGAGCGCCGGCTGCGCGCGGCAGGAATCCAGGCCGATGTCGTCTTCTGTCCCGAGCGCATCGCCGAAGGACACGCCCTGGAGGAGCTGCGGACGCTGCCTCAGCTCGTCGGGGCGTCCTCGGATCGCGCATTCGAGAAGGCCAGCAAGCTGTTCGAGCGGCTCGGCGTGACCACAGTTCGCACCACCCCGCTCGAGGCCGAGCTCGCGAAGCTGCTCACGAACACCTGGCGCTACATGAAGTTTGCGATCGCCAACCAGTTCTTCCAGATCGCCCATCGCTCGGGCGTGGATTACAACCACGTGCTCGACGCGATCCGTCATGACTATCCGCGGGCACAGGACCTGCCCGGCCCCGGCTTCCCGATGGGCCAGGCCGCGATGCAGATCAACGAAGGCCTGCCCAACTACATCGTGGACACGCTCAACTCTCGAAGGCCTCTGCAAGGACGCACCCTGGGCATCCTGGGAATGGCGTTCAAGGGCGAGTCCGACGACCCCCGCGCGTCGCTCAGCTACAAGGTCCGGAAGCTCGCCCAGTTCAAAGGCGCGCGAGTGCTCTGCACGGACCCCTTTATCGAAGATCCGTCATTCGACTCGCTGGAGAAGGTGTTGAGCGACTCGGACATCCTCGTCCTGGCCGCACCGCACCGGGCCTACAGGAAGCTCGACCTCGCCGGTCGCGACGTCGTAGACATCTGGGGCATCACAGGACCCATCCGGCTCTGAAAGTTCTCGTCACCGGCGCTGCGGGATTTATTTCCGGCTATCTCGTCGCCGACCTGCTCCACGCCGGCCACGAGGTGATCGGCGTCGACAACTACAGCAAGTACGGGCCGCTGAAACGCAGCTTCGACGGCGACCCGCGCTACCGACTGGTCCAGGGCGACGCCAAGGATGCGGCGCTGCTCACCGAGCTCGCGGCGGATTGCGACCAGCTCGTCGCGGCCGCCGCGATGATCGGAGGCATCTCCTACTTCCACGAGTTCGCCTACGACCTGCTCGCGGAGAACGAGCGGATCTGCGCCGCCACCTTCGACGCCGCGATCAGCGCCCACCGCCTCGGCCGCCTGCAGAAGATCACCGTCATTTCCAGCAGCATGGTGTTCGAGTCAGCCACGGTGTTCCCAACTCCCGAGGGCGCCCAGGTCACGAGCCCGCCTCCGAAATCGACGTATGGGTTTCAAAAGCTCGCCACCGAGTTTTTCGCGCACGGGGCGCACGAGCAGTACGGTTTGCCGTTCACGATCGTGCGGCCGTTCAACTGCGTCGGCATCGGCGAGCGCCGTGCCTTGCGCGACCACCAGGTCATGAGCGGGAACGTGAAGCTCGCCATGAGCCACGTCGTCCCCGACCTGTGCCAGAAGGTCCTGAAGGGCCAGGATCCCCTGCACATCCTGGGCGACGGCAGCCAGGTGCGTCACTACACGTACGGTGGCGACCTGGCCAGGGGAATCCGCGTCGCGATGGAATCAGAAAAGGCCATCAACGACGACTTCAATCTCTCGACCGCACAATCGACCAGCGTGCGCGACCTGGCAGAGGTCATCTGGCGCAAGGTGCATGGGCCAGACCGGCCCCTCAACCTGGTGTCGGACCCGCCGTACGAGCACGACGTGCAGATGCGCGTGCCTGACGTTCGCAAGGCCCGCGAGGTACTCGGGTTCGAGGCCACGACATCGCTCGACGAGATGCTCGACGAGGTCATCCCCTGGATTCGCGAAGAGATCAAGGCGGGCCGGATCTGATCGACGACTCACCCGCGCTGAGCATCGTCATTCCTGTCTACAACGAAGGTGAGAATGTGGTGCCGACCCTTCGAGGGGTCGTGGAGCGAACCCATTCGCGGCCCCTCGAGGTGCTGGTCGTCCACGACTTCGACGAAGACACCACCGTGCCTGTGGTCAAGCGCTTGCAGGTGGAGATGCCGGAGCTCCGCCTTCACCGCAACACGCTTGGGCGCGGCGTGCTCAACGCGATGAAGTCAGGGCTTCGGGCCGCCCGAGCTCCATACGTGCTGGTCACCATGGGCGACGGCTCGGACAATCCCGACGACATCGACAAGATGTATGAGCTGGCCCGCGCTGGAGCGGATGTCGTCGCGGGGTCGCGTTACATGCGCGGCGGACGCCAGGTCGGCGGACCTCTCCTCAAGCGATCGCTGTCACGCGTCGCCGGGCTGTCCCTTCACTGGCTGGGCGGGATCCCCGTGCACGACGCCACCAGCAACTTCCGGCTGTACTCCAAGCGATTGCTGAACCAGGTGACGATCGAGTCCACCGGTGGATTCGAGCTCGGGATCGAGCTGACGGTCAAGGCGTACCGGCTCGGCATGCCGCTGGCCGAGGTGCCCACCACCTGGCGCGACCGCACTGCGGGCACAAGCCGGTTTCAGCTGTGGCAGTGGCTGCCGCGCTACCTGAAGTGGTACCGGGCCGGGATCGCCGGCCGGTTCAGGAAGTCTTTTTGAGCGGTCGGTAGTTGCGTTTGTAGTACTCCCAGTACTCGCCCGATTTCAGCGGGCGCCACCATTCCGGGTGCTCCAGGTACCACTCGACGGTTTGAGAGAGTCCGTCGGCGAAGCTGATCCTCGGCTCCCAACCCAGCTCCGTGATGCGCGTGTTGTCCAGCGCGTACCGGTAGTCGTGGCCCGGACGGTCGGCGACGAACTCGATGAGGCTCTTCGGCTTTCCGACGATCTCGAGCACGGCTTCGGCGACCTGCAAACCGGTCGTCTCGATCCCCGTCCCGACGTTGAACACACCGCCCACCGGCGCCTCGTGCAGAACCATGTCGATCGCGCGGCAGTGGTCTTCGACGTGCAGGTAGTCCCTCACAGCCGACCCATCGTTGTACAGCGGTAGCGGCAGGTCGTCGATCGCGTTCGTGATCAAGACGGGGACAAGCTTCTCCGGGTACTGGTACGGCCCATAGTTGTTCGACCCGCGCGTGACCAGGAGAGGCAGCCCGAAGCTGTCCGCGTAAGCGCGGGCCAGGTGCTCGCCACCGGCCTTGCTGGCCGAGTACGGACTACGAGGCTTGAATCCGTCGTCCTCGCGCGAGCGGCCGGTGGCGACGTCGCCGTACACCTCGTCGGTGCTCACCAGCAGGAAAACCTCGTGATGATGCTTGCGCGCCGCCTCGCAAAGCACCGCCGTGCCGCGCACGTCCGTTTCGATGAACGCGAATGGATCGATGAGAGATCGGTCGACGTGGGTCTCCGCGGCGAAGTTGACGATCGCGTCGGCCTCGGCCGCGAGCGCGTCGACGAGAGCCGCGTCGCAGATGTCGCCCTGCACGAATCGGTAGCCGGCCTTCCCCTCGAACTCCACGAGGTTGGCCAGATTGCCCGCGTAGGTCAGCTTGTCGAGCACGGTGACCTGCACGTCCGGGCGGGTGGCGCGAATGAGGCGGACGAAGTTCGAACCGATGAAGCCCGCGGCTCCCGCGACGAGGAGCCGACGCAGCGAGCGTGCGCTCACTTGATCGGAGGTCCCGCGGTCCAGTCGTACCCGATCGCCGGGTCGTCGTGCGGGATCCTGCCCTCGTCGTCCGGGGCGTAGACGCTCGAGGTGATGTAGAGGATGTGACTGAGGTCCAGCGCGCGGCAACCGTGAGCGACACCGGGCGGGATCTTCAGGCAGGTCACGGCGGTGTCGCCCATCAGGAATTCCATTAGATTGCCCTTGGTCGGCGATCCGTCTCGCGTGTCGTACAGCGCAACCTTGATGGCGCCGATCACATACCACCAGTCCGTCTGGCGCTGGTGAATGTGCCACGCCTTCGCTGTACCGGGGTACATGAGGGAATGGCTCCACTGGCCGAAGTGGTCGAAGAACTCATCCGTCTCGCGGATCACCTCGCGGAAGAAGCCACGCTCGTCGGCATGCGTGGTCAGCTCTTTCAACACGACGCCCTCGATCACTCTCTGTTCGCTCCGTGCGCGCGCACCCAATCATGAACGTCGTAATACGCGTCCATCGATTCGCCGGCGTCTCCCCAGAAGCCTTCGAGGATGTCGTACTCCATCAGGCCACGTTCGAGATACAGGTTGTTGACGTCGGTGATCTCGAGCTCGCCACGTCCTGACGGCTTCAGTTCGGGCAGCACCTTCCACACCGTTTCGTCATAGAAGTACACGCCCGTGACCGCGAAGTCGCTTGGTGGATGCTCGGGTTTCTCGATGATCCGTTCGATCCGATTGAGTCCGTTGAGCTGAGCAACGCCAAGGTGACGAAGGTGCTCAGAGTCGGCGACCTTGGAAAGGACGACCCGAGCGCCATGCTCCTGCTTGCGGAAAGCCTCAACGCAGTGGCGGAGCGACCGGCCGAAAATGTTGTCGCCGAGCAGGACCACGACCCGGTCGCCGCCGACGAACTTCTCCGCCAGGCCCAGCGCCTCGGCGATGCCACCCGGCTTGTCCTGGTAGGCGTAGAAGAGCCGGTCGATCCCGAACTCCTGCCCGTTGCCGAGCAGGCGCAGGAACTCGCCGGCGTGCGTGCCACCCGTGACCAGCATCATCTCGGTCACGCCGGCCAGGACCAGCGCTTCGATCGCGTAGCTGATCATCGGCCGGTCGTAGATCGGCAGCAGGTGCTTGTTGGTGATGCGGGTCAAGGGGTGCAGCCGGCTGCCGGTCCCTCCCGCCAAAATGACGCCCTTCATCAATCGCGGATTCTAGGTGTCCGGGGCCGAACCCTATGCTTCAGGCGATGGGAGGAGATCCCGGCGCGCCACCGCCGGCCGCGGCGCAGACGCGATTCTCGGCGGACGGCTTCTGGTGGTGGGACGGCTCGGAGTGGAAGCCGGCCCTCTCCCAGGACCGGCTCTGGCGCTGGAACGGCCAGACCTGGGAGCCCGCCCACCTGTCCTCGGTCCCCACGCCGGGGCGGGGCCCCGGAGCAGGGGCCGCGATCGGGATCACCGTGGCGATCTTCCTCGGCATCGTCGTCTTCGTCGGGCTCATCACCGCCGCCGTGCTCTACACGATGGGAAACCAGATCGCCAACGTTTTCTCCAACGTGGTCGCGGCGCTCAGCTCTCCTTCCCCCTAAACCCAGCGCGCATCGGGGCCGAAACCCACAAGGTGTTGTGGCAGACTGGCCCCGACACAGAACATGCCAAGACCCGACAACTGGCCGCGCACGATCCTCCACGTCGATCTGGATGCGTTTTACACGTCGGTCCACCAGCGAGATGATCCGAAGCTTCGCGGCATCCCCGTCGCCGTCGCGGGCAGGTCGAGGCGGGCCGTGGTGATGGGCGCCTCGTATGAGGCGCGGGCCTTCGGGGTCCGCTCGGCAATGCCATTGCACGAGGCCCTGCAGCACTGCCCCCAGCTGATGGTCGTCACGCCTGACGGCGCTCGATATCGCGACGCGAGCCGGTCGGTGCACCAGATCTTCCGCCGCTTCACGTCCCCGGAGCTCGTGGAGGGGATCGCGCTGGACGAGGCATACCTGGACGTGACGGCGCGGACTCGCCATGGCACGTCCAACGCCGAAGACGTGGCGCGGCGGATCAAGTTCCAGGTTCACACCGAGGTCGGCCTCACCGCGTCGGTCGGCGGCGCGACTTCGAAGCTCGTGGCCAAGGTCGCGAGCGGCACCCACAAACCCGACGGCCTCTACCTCGTACCGCCCGGCGCTGAGGCGAGCTTCCTGGCCCCGCTCCCCATCGGCGTCATTCCAGGCCTTGGGCCCAAGACCGGGGAGCGGCTGAACGCGATGGGCCTGCGCACGGTCGGAGATCTCGCCGCGTACGAGACCCAGCGTCTGGTGCAGGCGCTCGGGGTGGGTGGCGCGGTGCTTCAGCGGTTCGCGCAGGGAAGAGACCGCGCGCCGGTCGACGGCAGCAAGCCGGCCAAGACAATCTCCGCCGAGACGACCTTCGAACAGGATGTCAGCGATCGCGGGCAGCTCGAGGTGGCCCTGCGGGAGCTGACCGACCGCGTGGTCGAGCGGCTGAAGGCGGAGGGCGTCCGGGCAAGGACGATCTACGTGAAGCTGAAGCTGCCCGACTTCAGGCTGGTGAGCCGCCAGGTGAGCCGGACGAGCCCGACCGACGACGTCGAGACGATCTTCCGCGCCGCACGTTCGGCGCTGGAGAAGTCGCACGTGGAGTCGCGGCCGGTGCGTCTGATCGGGGTGGGGCTTTCGGGCCTCGAGCACCCCGCTCCCGATTTGCAGCTGACGCTCTTCGACTAGGCGCGGTCCGGTCGATGACCGGCCGCGGCAGCGCCGCCAGGACTTCGCCCACCGTCGTCCATCCGAACTGCTCCCGCGTGCGTTCGATCAGAGCGCGGAACACCATCGCGGTCGCGCGCGCGTCGTCGAGCGCGGCATGCGCCGGTGTCACGTCGAGGGCGAGCTCCTGAACCAGTCGCGCGAGTCCCGGCGTCTGTCCCTTGGGAAATTCCATCACGAGGCGGGCCAGCGCCGACGTGTCGACTATGGGGTGCTGGAGCGGGCTCTCCAGCCCGCGGCCGACGAGCCACGTGTCGAAGGCGTCGTGGCTGTGCTCGACCAGCACGGCGCCGTAGGCGAAACGCAAGAACGCACGGCGCGCATCGCGAAACTCCGGCGCTCCGATGAGCATCGAGCGGTCGATGTGGTGGCGCCGGTGGGCGTACGGATTGATCGGCGCCTGGCAGTCGACCAGGGTGTCGAAGAAGGAGAGCGGCCCGTCGAGCCGAAAGCGCTCGGCGCCGATCTCGAGGACGAGGAACGGCGCGTTCCCGGTGGTCTCGACGTCGAGGGCGACAAATTGCGCCTCGTCAAGCCTGGTGCGCGGCCCCACCTCGGGTGCATCGACGGCGATCTCCTCCCACGGAACGGGCTCCATGGCCCCGCGGGGCTTGAGAAATACCGGCTTCGAGCTCATCTCGACAACGCCATCGCGCGGCGGGCCCAATTGATCTCTTCTCGGGTCAATCCACGCAACAGGACGACAGCCACGCCGTATACCGCGACGCCGGCCACGACTGGTATCGCGATGGCCACTCCGCCCATGTCGCGCAGCGGAAAGACCGCGGCGCCCATGACAAGGCCGGCCAGGACAACGCGCCAGCTGAGCCGCCAGACGGGCACGGGGCCGATGTGGCGCGCCGTGAGCGTCCAGCCGGCCGCGCCGAGGACGATCTCGGTGAAGACCGTGGCCCAGCTCGCGCCGACGTAACCGAAGGTCGGGATGAGCGCGAGGTTCATCGAGAGATTGGCGAGCAGGCTCCAGCCCGCCGCCCAGGTGAACGATGCCTGGTGGTCGGTCGCGCTGAGCGCGCCGATGAAAGCGTTGTTGACGAACGCGAAGCCCAGCGAGAGGGCGAGGATACGCAGGGCGGGCTCCGACTGTTGGTAAGCCTGTCCGAACAAAAGGCGGGTCAGCGGGTGGGCGAGCATGAAGATGCCGACGCTCAGCGGCCAGCCGATGAGCAGAAGGGCTTTAAAGAACCGGTTCACAGCGTCGAGCAGCTCGCCGGCTCTTTCGCGGTGATAGATGGACAGGACCGGGAACACGATCGAAAGGAAAGTCATAGGGATGAACAGAAGCGCCTCGAACGGTTTGTAGGCCGCGCCGTACCAACCGGCCTCAACGTGAGGCCTGAGCGCGTAGACGAGCGGCTGGTCGATCCGGAAATAAAGGATCGTGAGCACGAACGTCAGCGCAAACGGCAGGCCCTTCCAGAACCATTCGCGAAGCAGGGGAAGCTCAAACCTCCATCCGATCACGGCAATCCGCTTGACCGCAAGCACCACGACGAAATAGGCGCAGCTAAATGCGTACTGGGCGGCGTAGGCCCACACGAAATAGGTGAGACCGCGCCCTGTCTTGATTCCGAACAGCACGAACGCGAGAAGCACCAGGCTCTCGAGCACCACAGCGATCGCCTCGTAGCCAAGCTTCTGCACCGCGTACAGGCCGTTGCGCAGCAGCGTCGAGTACGACGTGAGCACCATGAGCACGAAGGCCGGGACCAGCAGCGAACCGAGCCCGTTCGCAGCGAGCGCAATGGCGAGCAAGCCCAGGCTCACCACCGACATGAGGAGCCGCAGCGACATCACGTTGCGGAGGTAGCGCTGGATCTCGCCTGGGTGCCGGGCGCCCTCCCTGACGAACAGCACGTTGAAGCCGAGGTCCAGCACGACGCTGACGATTGCGGTGTAGTTGACCAGGGTCGCAAACGCGCCATATGGCGCGGCCGTGAGATGCCGGATCATCGCCAGCACCGTGACCAGCGCGACCAGCCGCGCGACGACCTTGGCGGCCAGGACGAGGACGGTGTTGCGCAGGGCCCGAGAACCCAGCCCGGCGCTTGGCGCAGGCAGGTCGGGCAGGGGGTCGTGATCTGGCAACTCGCCCAATCGTACATATGAGAGACTCGTCCGCCGATGGAGGAGCGAATCAGGATTCTCAGCGGCATGCGCCCGACCGGGCGTTTCCACCTGGGCAATTACCTGGGCGCGGCCAAGAACTGGGTCGAGCTCCAGAGCAAGTACGACTGCTATTACTTCGTCGCCGATTACCACGCGCTGACCACCGAGCCCGACGGTCACACGGTTGAGAGCAAGGTCTTCGACCTTACAGCCGACCTGATCGCGGTCGGTATCGACCCGAAGCGCAGCGTTGTCTACCAGCAGTCGAAGGTGCCGGAGATTGCGGAGCTGTCGCTCTTGCTTTCGATGGTGACCCCTTTGAGCTGGCTGCTCCGGACGCCGACCTTCAAGGAGATGGCGAAAAAGCATCCCGACAACGTGAACCTCGGGCTGCTCACCTACCCTGTCCTCCAGGGCGCCGACATCGTCATCGTCAAGGGCGTCGGCGTGCCGGTGGGAAAGGATCAGCTCCCCCACCTCGAGCTGATCCGTGAAGTGGTGCGAAAGTTCAACCG